>Ga0306905_100163_pt1 | contig 27977 bp, 27 predicted proteins | sample AntCluMetagen397_FD_190422 | JGI IMG/M metagenome (GOLD analysis project Ga0306905, IMG submission 190422) | Saline lake microbial communities from Club Lake, Antarctica - Metagenome TFF #397 (v2) (version 2) | ecosystem: Environmental > Aquatic > Non-marine Saline and Alkaline > Saline | place... | reverse complement strand
GCCGGTCTCCTCGCTGTCGTCTTACTCAACCGGATCTTCATCCAGCCCGTTCTCGAACGGGTACTCCGTCAGCGGAACCACAACAACCCCACACTTCGAAACGCCTTGCTCAGGTATTTCCAGATCGTTGCCATCGTTATCGCCATCCTCGTCGGTGCAAGCGTCGCTGGGTACGGCCCCGTACTCGGCAACTCCGCACTCCTCATCAGCGCTATCGCGCTGGCGATCGGCGTCGCAGCCCAGGAGGTGATCGGTTCGCTGGTTAGCGGTATCGCCTTAGTACTCGACCCGGACTTCAACGTCGGCGACTACATCGAGTGGCCAAACGGCGAGGGAGTCGTGCAGTCGATCGCCCTTCGAACCACGCGCGTCGAAACGCAGAACGGAGAACTCGTAACGATCCCGAACACGATCCTGACGAACAACGAGATATCCCGTCCGTTCGGCCGGGGGAACCATCGGGTAGTCCAGCAGTTCGGGGTCGCCTACGAAGACGAGATCGACGAAGCGATAGGACACTTCAAGGATGTCGCAGCCTCAACCGACGCAATTCTCGCAGACCCGGCCCCGATGGTCTATGTCGACGAACTCGGGGGCGAGGTCACCGTTCGCGTCCATTACTGGATCGAAAATCCCGGTCGGCAAGACATCCTCATCGTCCAGTCGGAGTACGCTCGCCGGATCAAGCGCCGATTCGAGAACGAGGGAATCACGATCGGTCCCACCTCGGAGATAGAACTCTCCGGTCGGATCGGTATCGACGATTCGGGGCGGCGTCGGTGAACCCCTCCGGTCGAGTGGTTCGAGACGTGTCGCCCCCGCGTCAGACACTCGCACGACGCCGACACAACGACTATACGTCGGCCGAGAGTCCCTATGAGTAATGGCCTCGCTCACCGACCACCTATCCGATCTCGTCGAGGACGCGGACGCGGTGCTGCTGTTCTCGCCGACCAGCTCGTTTTTTAATCGGTTCGAGGACGGCGACACGGAGATCATCGTCGTCGCCCCCGACAACGACGTCGACGCCGAGGTGTTCGTCGAACTTCCCCTCCCGTTCGACAACGTCAAAGACCGGATCCGGTTCGGCATCGAGGGAGCGATGGACGCCGAGCTCGTCTCTGAGGGCGACGAAGTGGTCTGTATCGCGTCCGTCTTCGACGGCGGGTCGGACGCGGTGGTCCGCGTCACCGTCGATGAGACGGTCCACACCGGGATCTACGACCTGTTCGTCAACTCTCGGGCCGAACCGAGCGTGATCCGCGACGTGTTCGAGGTCGCCATCGAACTCGGACAGAAGGGGCAGAAGGGGAAGCCGGTGGGCGCACTGTTCGTCGTCGGCGACGCGGGAAAGGTGATGAACAAGTCCCGCCCGCTGTCGTACAACCCATTCGAGAAGTCGCACGTCCACGTCGGCGATCCCATCGTCAACGTCATGCTCAAGGAGTTCTCGCGGCTCGACGGCGCCTTCGTCGTCTCCGACTCCGGGAAGATCGTCTCCGCGTACCGCTACCTCGAACCGGGCGCGGAAGGCGTCGACATCCCGAAGGGGCTCGGCGCCCGTCACATGGCGGGCGGGGCGATCACGCGGGACACGAACGCGACCGCGATCGTCCTCTCCGAATCGGACGGCCTCGTTCGGGCGTTCAAGGCGGGAGAACTCGTCTTAGAGATCGATCCGGAGGAGTACTGACACATGTCCGCGGCCCAGATCACCGTCCCCGAGTTCCTCGTAAACGTGCCGTACCGGATCTGGCTGGCGTTGGCGGTGCTCGCGCTCGGGCTCGTGCTGGCGTACCTCACCGGCGTGATCAACCGTCGGCTGCTCCGCCGCGCTGGCGTCCCCGAGGTGATCGAGGGTACCGCCTTCGAGCGGACGGCCCGCGAGTTCGACACGTCGACGGTGCGGATCTTAGCGAAACTGTCGAGCTACTTTATCCTCGCAGTCGCCGTCATCGTCGCCTTGACCGTCGCGGACGTGAACTATCTCGAACAGTTCTGGTCGGGGGTCGCTGCGTTCCTCCCGCGGCTGTTCGTCGCGGTGATCGTGTTTATCGTCGGGATCGTCGTCGGCGACAAGGCGGAACTGCTCGTCGCCGAGCGGCTCCGTGGGATCAAGCTCCCCGAACTCGGCGTGTTGCCGCCGGTCGTGAAGTACAGTATCGTGTACGTCGCCGCGCTCATCGCGCTCGGACAGGTCGGCGTCCAGACGATCGCGCTCGTCGTGTTGCTCGCGGCGTACGCGTTCGCTGTCGTGCTGTTCGCCGCGCTGGCGACGAAAGACCTCGTCGCCAGCGCGGCCGCCGGCGTGTTCCTCTTGCTTCGACAGCCGTACGAAATCGGCGACGAGGTGCGGGTCGCCGGCGAGCGCGGGATCGTCCAGGAGGTCGACCTGTTCGTCACGCGCATCGAGGCCGACGGCGAGGAGCACGTAGTGCCGAACCACTCGGTGTTCCGCGACGGGATCGTGCTGATTCGGGAGTGAGTGACACGACGAGGGCCACAAAACAAAATCCGCAAAGTCGTCTCAAATAACTGTTTATTATCTGGGTTAATCATATACCGCTTCGTATTACGATTACCTTTTACCTGAATACGCGAATATATTCGTAGTATTAAATGATAGATGATATGAATAACTCCGCAGCGGTCAGGCTTCCGCCGATCCTCGACGACCTGGCGGTCGGAATCAACCTCCACGATCCGGAGACGTGTGAGATCCTCGACGCCAACCCCCGTCTGGAGGAGCTGTACGGCTACTCGGCCGACGAGCTTCGAACGATGGAAGTCGGAGATTACACCGCGCCCTCGACCCGGTTCTCACAGGAGGAAGCGATGCGCAAGATCCGGCTCGCGGCGGGCGGCGACCGACAGGAGTTCGATTGGCAGATCCAGCGAGCGAACGACGAACTCCGCTGGATCCGAGTCAACCTCAGTCCGACCGAGATTGGAGGGCAGTCGTGCGTCATCTCCGAGGTGCGAGACGTCACCGAATCCCGGGCACGGGAGCGACGACTACGGCTGCTCAGCCGGGTCATCCGACACAACCTCCGGAACAAGACGAACGTGCTCATGGGATACGCCGATCGGGTCAGACAGGCCGTCGAAGACGAGACGCTCGAACGAGAGATCGAGACGATTCTGAGCATCACGACCGAGGTCGGGGGGTTGAGCGACTCGGTCAAACAGATCGAAGAGATCGCCGAGCCCACCGCGACGCAGCGGTCGCCGACCGATCTCCGACGGGTCGTTCGCTCTCTGGTCGAGGACGGGAGAGCCGAGTATCCCGCGGCCGATATCGAGGTCGACGCGCCGGAGGAGGTGTGGGTCATCGCCGACACCGGGATCCGGTACGCGATCGAACACGCGCTCCGGAACGCCATCGAGCACAACGACCGGGAGTCGCCGTCGGTGACGGTCTCGGTGATCGACGAAGAACGGAGCGCTCGGGGGGTGATCCGCGTCGCCGACGACGGCCCGCCGATTCCCGAGACGGAGATCGACGTTCTCCAAGAGGACGTCGAGACCAGTAGCACGTTTCACGGCACCGGCGTCGGACTGTGGGTGATGCAGTGGTGCGTCGAATCCCTCGGCGGCGAGCTCGCGTTCGAGGAGAACGCGCCGCGCGGGAACGTCGTCTCCATCTCGCTTCCGAAGGCCGCCGAGCCGCTGACCGACGACGAGTAGCCGGTGCCTTCGGCTCACCGCTCGCTCGCAGTCGCTCCCCTCCCCGTTCCCACGCCGTGGGAGCACCTATCACGATATAACCCGCTGGGCGACCGACGGTCACCTATGAGCCACGACGCCACCGCCGCCTGCGACGGCTGGGACGGCAGCGAGTGCGAGGGCACGGTTCACTGCCCGCCGCGCTGTCCGCGCTTCGTGGACAAACAGGGGGCTCGGTGGACGATCCGGCCCGCGGTCCGCGAGGACGCCGCGGCCCTCGCGGAGATGTACGAGGGCTTCGGGACGGCGGACCGCGCGCAGGGGCTCCCGCCGGTGACTCGGAGCCGCCGGGCCGACTGGCTTGAGTCGATGCTCTCGGAGGGGAGCAACGTCGTCGCCGAGCGGAACGGGGAGCTGTTCGGCCACGCCATGTACACGCCGACCGACGCCGCCCGCCCCGAACTCGCCGTCTTCGTTCACCCCGAGACGCAGGGACGCGGCGTGGGCACTGAGCTCTGCCGCCACGTCATCGCCGACGCCGCCGCCGGGGGGCGCAAGGGGATCGAACTCCACGTCGAGAGCGGGAACCGGGTCGCCCGGAGCGTCTACCGAACGGTCGGCTTCGAACTCGCCGACCGCAGGGGGGACCTCCGGATGACGCTCGACCTCGACCAGCCGATCGCGACCGAGGTGCGCTGGCCGCCGCTCGCCCGCGAGGGGCCGGACGACCCGCTCCCGCGGGAGCCGCTTCCGATCGAGTTCGACGGGACGCGAGTCGCCGGCGCCGACGATTAGGGCGATCGGCTCTGCTCGAATCCTCAGCAAGTGACACGTCTTGCCAAAGTTCCGGTTACCTGAACTGAGGCGCTAAGGCCCCTTCCTCAACGAGCGACCGAAGGGAGCGAGTAGGGAGGGGATACAGCGCCGCACGAGTAACAAACACGTTTGACTACAGACTGAGCGATGAGCGATAGCGGGAGTGGGTATCGCGAATTGGTGACACGGTTGTTTATAAGCGATCGAGTGATGTTGCTGGCGGCTGTTTATAAGTCTCAGACAGCACGGTGAACACTTCCAAAGCCCCAGCCGTGAGGGCGGCGCACGCTCGCTGTGCTCCTCGCTCGCGTTGCTCGCTGCGGTGCTTACGTCGTCATCAGAACGCGAAGCGTTCTGATTGGCTCACGAGAGCGCCGCTCTCGTGAACGCCTGCGCCGCCCTCACGGCAGCGAGGCGCTTCGCGCCTCTGGCAGCCGGCGGCGAAGCCGCCGGCTGCCAGAGGGACCTTCGGTCCCTCGCGGCTCGCGGCCCGTTGGGCCGCTCACCGGGGCGCGCCGACCGCATCGTTCTTTATAAGCGATCGTCGCCGTCGCTCACGCCTTTTTAAATACGGTATCGTCGCCATCGATCTACTACACCCACTCCCGCTATCGGTCAATACGTATCGTCCAGTGATCAGCTGTTTCAGACAAGAACGTCTGAAGAGCGGATCTCGACAGAGCCGAATGATCGAACTACGGGCGCACAGAGGCTCCTCCCGAACACGTACCGCCCCGACCGCAACGATTACGCCCGGTCGACCCCACGATACCGTAGCCGTGGAGGACGCCATCGAGTGGCTGCGGAACCGACCGTTCTACGAGGGACAGATCGCGGAGCACCGCCGCCTGCCCGCCCGCGAGCCGGCGTACCGCGACATCGACCTCGCGCCCCGGATGGCCGACGCGCTCGCGAAGGACGGGATCGACCGCCTCTACCGCCACCAGGCCGAGGCGATCGAGGCGGTCCGCGACGGCGACGACGCCGTACTGGCCACCGAGACCGCGAGCGGGAAGTCACTCGCGTACACCGTGCCGGCCTTCGAGGCCGCGATGGACCACGGTGGTCGAACCCTCTACATCGGCCCGCAGAACGCGCTGATCGCGGACCAAGAGGAATCGCTCTCGGAGCTCGCTCACGGGCTCGGCTTCGGCAGCGGCGTCTCGATCGACTCGTACACGGGGCGGCTCTCGCGGGGCGAGAAGCGGGAGGTACGCGACCGGGAGCCGACCGTGTTGCTGTCGAACCCGGACATGCTCCACTACGCGCTGCTCCCGTACGCCGGGCGCCTGTGGGACTGGTTCTTCTCGTCGCTGGAGTACGTCGTGATCGACGAGGTCCACAGCTACCGCGGGGTGTTCGGCTCGCAGGTCGCGCTGACCTTACGCCGGCTCGCGCGGACGTGCGAGCGGTTCGGGTCGAGCCCGCAGTTCGTCTGCTGCTCGGCCACGATCAACAACCCCGTCGAGCACGTCGCGACGGTGACCGGCCGCGACCAGGAGCAAATCACGCTCGTCGACGAGGACACGTCGGGCCGCGGCCCGCGCGACTGGGTGCTGTGGAACCCGCCGGAGTACGACGACGACTGGCAGGACCGCGGGAGCGGCCGCCGGAAGTCGAGCCACACGGAGAGCAAACGGCTCTTCGTCGACCTCGTGACGGCTGGCGCGCAGACGCTGGCGTTCACGCGGGCACGACAGACCGCGGAGCAGTACGCGACCGACAGCGCGAGCGACCTCCGGGAGCGGGGCGAGCGCGACCTCGCGGGGGAGGTCGGTGCGTATCAGGCGGCCCTGAACGACGATCGGCGCCGCGAGATCGAGGCGGACCTCCACGCCGGCGATCTCAGAGGGGTGTGGTCCACGAGCGCCCTCGAACTCGGCGTCGACGTGGGCGGGCTCGACGCCGTGATTTTGGACGGCTACCCCGGCACGCGGATGTCGGCGTATCAGCGCGCGGGGCGGGCGGGCCGCGGCGACGACCCGGCGCTCGTGGTGATGGTCGGCGGCGAGGACCAGCTCGACCAGTACCTGATGCGCAATCCGAGCGACTTCTTCGAGGCGCCGCCGGAGGACGCGATCTGCGACCCCGAGAACGACCAGCTGCTCCCCGGTCACGTCGCCTGCGCCGCCGACGAGAGCTGGCTCTCGCCGGACGACGAGCGGTTCTTCGGCGAGTCATTCCCAAGCGTCGTCGCGGACCTGACCGACGAGGGGACCCTGGACAGACGGGAGGTCGCCGACGGCATCCGGTGGACACACGCCGGTTCGTCGAGCCCGCAGCAGTCGGTGAGTCTGCGAACTGCCGGGGACCGCGAGATCGACCTGATCGACGGATCGCGCAACGAGACGGTCGCCTCGCTCGGGTTCGGCGACGCGCTCCGGGACGCGCACCCCGGCGCGATCTACCACCAACAGGGCCGGACCTACGAGGTGACGAATCTCGACCTCGACCGCGACGTGGCCGAACTGCAGTCGTCGTGGGCCGACTACTACACCCAGCCGCTCACCGAGAAGGACATCGTCGTGAACGAAGATCTCGCGGAGCGGGAACTCTCTGCACGTCCCGACGTTCCGGTCCGGTTCGCGGACGTGACGGTGACGGAGCAGATCACGGGGTTCGTCCGGAAGGACGCCAAGACCGGCGAGTCGCTCGGGGAATCGACGCTGGACCTCCCGGAGACGACGCTCCGGACGAAGGCGCTGTACTTCCCGGTGCCGGCGGACATCGAGTCCGAGATGCGCGCGCTCGGCGCCCGCGACGGTGACACCGACGGGACGAGCGAGACGGCCGACGGCGACGACGCGGAGACGGCGCCCGACGGCGGAGAGAGCTTACTGGGCGGCGAACACGCCTTCAACGGCGGGATCCACGCGGCAGAACACGGGATCATCTCGCTGTTCCCGTTCCACCTGCTGTGTGACCGCGCCGATATCGGGGGCATCTCGACGCCGTACCACCCGCACACCGACGCCCCCGCGGTGTTCGTGTACGACGGCCACCCCGGCGGCGTCGGGCTCACGCGGCGCGGCCACGAGCGGATCGAGGAGCTGATGGCCCGCACGGCCCGGCTCATCGACACCTGCGACTGCGAGGGAGGGTGTCCGGCCTGCGTCCAGTCACCGCACTGCGGCAACGCCAACGAGCCGCTGGCGAAGGCGCCGGCGGTGCACCTGTTGGAGGCGCTGACGACGGGCGAGTGACACTCGGTGGTTTCACGGTCCTCGCACCCCTGTCGATCCCATGGAGCTGTTCTGGCATCGACGGGACCTCAGAGTCGCCGACAACGTCGGGCTCGCGGCCGCGACGGGAACGCGAGGCGACGACCGAGGGCCGGCCGCGCCCGTGTTCGTCTTCGACCCCGACGTGCTCGACCACGCGAGCGACGTGCGAGTCCGCCGCCTGCTCGACGCGCTCGCGGCGCTGCGGGAGGACTACCGCGACCGCGGCAGCGACCTCCTCGTCGCCCGCGGCGACCCGGAGGCCGTCCTCCCCGAGGTGGCCGACGCCCTCGACGTCGACCGCGTCGTCTGGAACCGCGACTACTCGGGGCTCGCTCGCGAGCGCGACGCCGGCGTGCGGACGGCCCTCAACGACGCCGGGATCGACCGCGAGGCGCACCACGACGCGGTGTTGCACACGCCGGACTCGATCCGGACCAACGCCGGCGACCCCTACTCTGTGTACTCCTACTACTGGAAGAAGTGGACCGACCGCGTGACCGATCCGCCGGCGCCGACGCCCGAGGGGGGAGACCTCGTTGACGCCGGCGATCTGACCGCAGTGGGGACTGATGGCGGCGCCGAGACCGACGGTGGCGCCGCGCTCGACCGCGTCGCCGTCGGCGACCTGCCAGCGCTCGCCGATTTGGGGTTCGCGGAGCCCAATGCCAGGGTGGGTCCCGCCGGCACGGAGGCGGCCCGTGACCGGCTCGACGACTTCCTCTCGGAGGCGGTGTTTTCGTACGACGCCGAGCGCGACTACCCGGCGCGGGAGGCGACCTCGCGCATGTCCGCCTTCCTGAAGTACGGCGAGATCGGGGTGCGCGAGGCGTACGAGGCGACGAAAGACGCGATGGCCATGGCGGACGAAAAGGCCGGGGAGAGCGACGAGGGCGGTGACCGTGAGGACGGCGACGACGAGGGGCCCGTCGCCGCCGTCGAAGAGTATCAGAAACAGCTCGCGTGGCGGGAGTTCTACACGCAGGTGCTGTACCACACCCCAGAGGTTGTCACCGAGAACTACAAGTCGTACGAGGAGGGGATCGCGTGGCGCGACGACCCCGACGAGATCGCGGCGTGGAAGCGTGGCGAGACGGGGTACCCAATCGTCGACGCCGGGATGCGCCAGCTCCGTGAGGAGGCGTTCATGCACAACCGGGTGCGGATGATCGTCGCTTCCTTCCTCACCAAGGACTTGCTCGCAGACTGGCGGCACGGGTACGACTACTTCCGGGAGACGCTCGCCGACCACGACACCGCCAACGACAACGGCGGGTGGCAGTGGGCGGCCTCCACGGGGACCGACGCGCAGCCCTACTTCCGCATCTTCAACCCGATGACGCAGGGGGAGCGGTACGATCCCGACGCCGAGTACATCAAGAAATACGTCCCCGAACTCCGGGGGCTCGACGCCGACCTGATCCACGAGTGGCACGAACTGTCGCCCACGCAGCGCGCGAACGCGGCGCCCGACTACCCCGCGCCGATCGTCGACCACTCGGAGCGGCGCGAAGAGGCGTTAGCGATGTACAAGCGGGCGCGCGGCGAGGACCCGGAGGAGTAGGAATCGCTGTGATTGACGTGGTCGACGTGGGCGCCGATCACTCGCCGTCGATCAAGAACGTTCGGCACTGCTCGGCCATTCGGTCGGTGAACTCCCGTGAGATCCGACCCTGCGGATTCGTCACCGCTCGGTGTTTGATCGTCCCGACCACCCACGGCGAACAGTACGAGGTTTTGTCCGGGTTCCGTCCCGTCTCCCACTCGTTACCGACCTCGTAGTTCGCGGGGAGATCGCTCGTCGTGAGCGCGGCACAGACGTACTCCTCGCCGGGATACGGGAGGTTCTGCGCGGCGAGGATCAACCAGAGTCGGGGGTTCGTCCCGCGTTTGAACGGATCCGGCGCCCAGAACACGTCGCCCTTCCGATACGGATCACTCACGATCGGTGCGCGGGTCGACCGCGTGTTCCTGCCAGTCGTCGTACGTCAGCTGCTCGTCCTCGCGGCTCGCGGCGGTCGCCCCTGCGTGGGCTCCGGTGGCATCGAGGCTCCGAACGTGGTCGCTGATCCGCCAGTATATCCCTTTGTGGTCGACCCGCCCGCCCTCGTGGAGCCGAGCGAGGGTCGGTCCGACGGACCCCTTCGCGATCCCCGTCGCGTCCGCGATCTCGCTCTGTGTGAACGCCTCGTCCGCGTGGTCTTCGAGGAACGAGAGAACCTCGTGGGCGTTCGTTCCCGGCGTGGGGCCGTCGTCCGGATCGCGCATCGAGTCGAACCGATCGGCGCTGATGGGCATCTCGGATGTACTGTTTGTATCGAATGTATTAGCCGTTTGGGGTCGACAGGGTACCAGAGTGGTGCGCTCGCTGCAGGACGGCGTCTCGTGGCGCAGATCCGATTTCCGTGACGCCGCGTGGCAGTGTTCAGATAAGGATTGAAAGTGAGGCGGTACGTTTTCAAAGTGATCTATGCCCGAAAACGACCGCCTCAGCGGCTGTTTAGACGAGATCAACTTAGAGTTTGTGGAGCGAGAAGCAACACCGAAGCTGTTGATGAAGCTCAGTATTCAGCTTCATTTAGCTGGATTGTCGCTCTCGAATACTGTTTCGTTTCTTGAGGTATTTGGAGTTAATCGAGTTCGATCTACTGTTCATAACTGGGTTCACAAGGCGGATCTACAGCCGGAATCAGGGCAGAGTCCGAATCACGTTGCGGTTGATGAGACTGTGATTCGACTTGACGATGAACAATATTGGCTGTACGCTGCTGTCGATCCGGAAACGAACGATCTACATCACACACGGCTTGAACCAACGACAAACAACGCCCTCGCAGATCGATTTTTTGCTGAGCTTCGTGACAAACATGATCTAGCTGACGCAACTGTTCTCGTCGATGGATCGGCGTCACTTCAGCGAGCCTGTCGCAAACACGACCTCGATTTTAGATACGAACGACATGGAAATCGGAACAGCGTTGAACGTGTCTTTCGTGAGATGAAATGTCGAACTACCAGTTTCTCAAACTGTTTCAGCAACGCCGAAGCAGAAACTGCTGACGAGTGGCTTAGATCCTTCGCCTTCGCGTGGAATCAACTTATCTGAACACTACGCCCGCACGATACGAATCAGTCGTCGTCTGCCGCCGCCCCGTCGACATCGCTCACGTCCGTCGCCGCGTCGTCCTCGATGCTCGGCGGGTACTTCCCGCGGTCGAGCTTCAGATCGGACTGCGGCCGCGCCATGCAGGTGAGCGCGTACTCCTCGGCCTCCTCGTCGGTGAGCCCGCGGGCCGCCGGCTGGGTCACGTCTCCCTCGACGATCTCCGCGGAGCAGGCGAGACACATCCCGACGCGGCAGGAGTACTCCTGAGCGATCCCCTCCTCGATACAGGAGCTGAGGATCGTCTTCGTGTCGGCCACCTCGATCGTCTCGCCGGTGCCGACGAACTCGACGGTGTACTCGGTCATAGCGCGGAGTACCGGCCGACCCGTCAAAAAGGGTTCCCCTCGATCGCGTCGCCGTCGCGGGGACGGAACGGGAGGATAGAGAGCGGTCGGGAGGACGCGTCGTCGCACCGCCGCGAAGCCGCGTCACGGGTCGCGCGGTGTTGGGCGAACGCTACACAAACTACGGCGTCACGAGCATAAGTTGCCGTAGTACGGTACTCGAAAAAGGGAACAGCGGTGGGCCTCTTCCGTCGGCTCGGACAACTACGGGACGTATGAATCCGACCGCGCTGTTCGGTGCTGTAGACCCGGGGTGGGCGGTAGCCCTCTCCCCAGAACTCGCGAGCCGTGCACAGTTCGGGTGGACGATTTCCGTCCACATCATCTTCGCGTCGCTCTCGATCGGCCTCGCACCGTTTATGGTCTACTTCACGTACAAGGACGTGCGAACCGACGAGGAGCGGTTCGCGCGTCTGCGCTCGTTCTGGGTGAAGGTGTTCGCCGCCGGCTTCGTCATGGGAACGGTCACCGGAATTCCGATGAGCTTCCAGTTCGGGACGAACTTCCCGCAGTTCTCGGAGGTGGCCGGCGAGCTGATCGGCGGCCCGCTGGCCTTCGAAGCGAAGATGGCGTTCTTCCTCGAAGCGGTGTTTCTGGGCGTGTTGCTGTACGGGCGTGAACGCGTGGGAGACCGGACCTACGTGCTGTCGTCCGCGCTCGTCGGCTTCGGGGCGTGGCTGTCGGGGTTCTGGATCCTCGTCGTCAACGCCTGGATGCAGACGCCGCGGGGGTACGAGATGATCTCCCGCAACGGGATGGAGGTCGCGAGGCTCACCGACCCAATTGCCGCGTTTTTCACCCCGCGGATGACCTGGATGTACGTCCACATGATCAACGCGTCCGTCATCTCGGTCGCCCTCCTAGTCGCCGGCGTCTCCGCGTACATCGTCTGGAAGCGGCGCGACGCGGAGGCGTGGAACACCGCCCTGAGGCTGGCGGTGGTTATCCTGCTCGTCTCCGCACCGCTGCAGGCGGTCCACGGCGACGCGTACGCCCGGCACGTCGAGGACACCCAGCCGCAGAAGTTCGCGGCCATGGAGGGCCACTACGAGACGGGACAAGCCGACTTACACCTGTTCGCGATTCCGACGAGTCCGGACGCGATCACCGATCCCCGCGCCGAGAACCTCTTTACCGTGAGCCTCCCCAATTTCGGGTCGTTCCTCGCCAGCGGAGGCGACTTCGACGCCGAGGTGATCGGCTTGAACGAGTACGAGGAGAACCCGCCCGTGGCGCTTGTGTTCTGGTCGTTCCGCGTGATGGTCGGGCTCGGCTTCCTGTTCATCGGGCTGGCGCTGTGGGGCGGCTACCTCGCGTTCCGCGGCCGGCTGTCTGACAGCGATCGGTATCTGAGGGCGATGATAGCGGCGTCACCGCTCGGCTACGCCGCCCTGCTGACGGGGTGGTACGTCACCGAGATCGGCCGCCAACCGTGGGTGATCCAGGACGAACTCAAGACCTCCGAGGCGGTCTCCTCCACGCTGACCGGCGCCGAGGCGACGCTGACGCTGATCGGGTTCGTCGTCGTCTACGTCGGGCTGGTGGCGACGGCCCTCTACGTCCTGAAGTGGCTGATCAGGGAGGAGCTCCGGACGCTCGGCCGGGAGCCGTCGACCGGCGATCGCTGGTACGGTCCGCTGCCAGGGGTGAGCGACGATGACTGAGTCGGTGATCCCCGTCGACGCGTATCTCGTCGCGTCGCTACCGGAGGTCTGGTTCGGCGTCGTCATGTTCGCGTTGGGGATGTACCTCGTCCTCGACGGGTTCGACTTCGGAATCGGCCTGCTGTACGCGACTCGGAACACCGAGCACGAGCGGGAGACGCTCCTGTCGGCGTTCGGCCCGGTGTGGGACGCCAACGAGGTGTGGCTGGTCGCCTTCGGAACGATGCTGCTGGCGGCATTCCCGCGGGTGTACTCGCGACTGCTGGCGGACCACTACCTGCTCGCGATCGGGTTCGTGCTCGCGCTGCTGTTCCGCGGGCTCGGCCCGGAACTGCGCGAACAGCGCAGCGACGAACAGTGGAAACGGTACTGCGACTACTCGTTCATCGGCGGCAGTTTCTCCGCGCCGCTGCTGTTCGGGACGCTCGCCGGTCGCTGGGTGTTCGACGCGGCGACGCTGTCGCTTCCGGCGGTGCTCACCGGCGTCGGCTTGGTCGCGGTCTCGGTTGTCACGGGGGCCGCGTTCCTCGCCGCCAAGGGGGACCCGGCACTGGCGTCGGACCTGCGACCGTACGGAATCGGCGCCACGCTCGCCTACCTCGGCGGCGTCGTCGCCCTGCTGACGACCGTGGTCCTGACCGACGCGGGCGGCGCCGCCGACACCGTCCGTTCGCTGCCTGCGGTCGCGGTGGTGGGCTCGTCGGCGATCGCGGGGGCTGGCGGGATCGCGCTCGCCAGACGCGGCGCGTACCGCGCGTGGCTGGCGAGCGCGCTGGCGCTTCCGGCACTGTTAACGGCGCTCATCGCTCTCCTGCTGTACCCGACGGTCTACCCGCCCACCGGGCTGACACTCAGAGCGGCGGTCGTTTCGCCGCTGGCGCTGAACCTCGTGACGGTCCTCGGACTCCCCGTGCTGCTCCTGGTACTCGGGTACTTCACGTACCTGTATCGCGTGTTCAGCGGTCCGATCGACGCCGAGGGATACGGGAGCTGAACGCCAAATCGCCGGGTCAACCGCGAGTTCGGGGTCGGGTCTCGCGCATCGACTCGCCCCGACCGCCGGTCTCTGCCGCTCCGCTCCCTCCCGTCCATCGCAACGACTAATCCCCCGCCGGACGCTTCCCGAGGTATGACCGAGAAGGCCACCGCGCGAGCCCACCCGATCCAGGGGCTCGTCAAGTACCACGGGATGCGCGACGAGCAGCTCCGACTGCCGTACCACGACAGTATCAGCCTCTGTACCGCCCCGACCGCGACGACGACCACCGTCGAGTGGCAGCCCGACACGAGCGAGGACACCTACGTCATCGGCGACGAGGAGGTCGACGGACGCGCCGCGGAACGCATCGACATGGTCGTCGACCACGTCCGCGAACTGGCCGGTGTCGACGCCGCGGTCCGGCTGGAAAGCGAGAACTCCTTCCCGTCGAACATCGGCTTCGGCTCCTCCTCGTCGGGCTTCGCGGCCGCCGCGCTCGCCTTGGTGGAGGCCGCGGGGCTCGACATGTCGCTCCCGGAGATATCCACGGTCGCCCGTCGCGGCTCCTCCTCTGCCGCCCGTTCGGTGACAGGCGCGTACTCCCGGCTCGACGCCGGACTCAACGACGAGGACTGTCGTTCGCACCGACTCGACGTGGGCGTGGGCGACGACGGCTTCGACCCCGAGGAGGACCTCCGGATCGTCGCCGCGCACGTCCCAGCGTATAAGGAGACGGAAGAGGCGCACCGCGAGGCCGCCGCGAGCCACATGATGCAGGCGCGGACCGCCCACGTGCAAGACCAGCTCGTCGAGATGACCGACGCGCTCCGCGAGGGCGACTTCGACCGAATCTTCGGGACTGCCGAGCACGACTCGCTGTCGCTGACGGCCACCACGATGACCGGCCCCGCGGGGTGGGTGTACTGGCAGCCCGAGACGATCGCCGTGTTCAACGCGGTCCGCGAACTCCAGGAAGAGGACGTCCCGGTCTACTTCTCAACGGACACCGGCGCCTCGGTGTACGTCAACACGCTCGTCGACCACGCCGAGGAGGTCGAGAGCCGGATCGCCGAGATCGGCATCGACACCGACGTCTGGGAGGTCGGCGGCCCGGCGCACCTGCTCGACGAGAGCGAGGCGCTGTTTTAAACGGGATCGGCGACAGCGAACACCCCCAAAGCCTCGTCACCGGCGCTACGCGCCGGCTGCCAGAGGGACCTTCGGTCCCTCGCGGTTCGCGCCCTTCGGGCGCTCGGAGGCGCGCGCCGACCGCTTTTTCATTTATAAGCGATCGTCGCTCACTTCTCGAATCCGTTCTCCGCAACGAGGGTTCGAACCCCGACGTACGCGACCGCGGCGATACCGACGTAGGCGACGACCAGCGCGGTCGTCGTCGCGTCGCCGCTGTCGATCGCGAGCCGCGCGACCGCGTTCGCGGGGCCGCCGGCCATCGCCGTGGCGCCGCCGAAGAGGACCAGCACGCCGATCGAGTAGAGGAACTGCGCCGCGCGCCGGTCGGGTGCGAGCGCGGAGATGGCGATCGCCAGCGCGACGACCAGGGTGGTGAGCGCGGTCATCAGCACCAGGATCGAGGGGACGTTGGCGACCGGCGTCCCGTTGACGCGGAGGAGGAGGAGCCACAGGAGCGCCTGTCCGGGGGCGATCGCGACCGCCGCCAGCGCCTTCCCGTCGACGATCTCGCCGAGGGTGACGGGCGCGACCCGAAGCAGCTCGAAGGTCCCCTCGTCGATCTCCTCGGTGATCGAGTCGACCACGAGCGATCCCGAGATGAAGACGGGGAGGAAGACGAGTACGGGGATCAACACGGTGTAGGTGAACGTGAAGTACGGACTAGTCCCCGTGCGCTCGGGCAGCGGAAGCGGCGACTCGCTCAGGGACGCGGCCCGGTCCGCGCGCTCCTGTCGCTCGTAGGTCCGGAGCAGATCGCGGAGCTGGACGACGATCACGGTGGTTTCCACTGTCGCATCCGGGGCGGTGACAGTCGCTGAGATCCCCCCGTCGTCGTTCCGGTTCGCGACCACCACCGCGTCGGCGGCGTTGCGGTCGAAGGCGAGCCGCGCCGCGCCGGCGTCCTCGTAGCGCGTGACCGAGGCCCCGCCGACCTCGTTTGCGGCGCGTTCGAGGTCGCTTACGGCGTCGCCGGCGCCGGCCACCTCGACCTCCGCGCCGCCGAGCGACCCGGGGTCGTACATCGAGACGAGCCCGACGACGAGGAACGACGAGAACGCGGCGATGAACAGCTGGATCGCGATCGCGAGCAGGATCGTCTTCTCCGCGCGCAACCCCGAGAGTTCTCGCCCGGCGATCGTCAGCCGGCTGTCGCGGTTACGCATAGACGCGCACCACCCCGAAGTTGTACGCGGCGTGGATCAGTGTCGCCAGCGCCAGCGTCAGGACGTAGTACGTCCGGCTCCGGCTCGCCCCGACCGCGGCGACGGTCGTCGCGAACCCGTGAAGCAGGAGCGGCGCGACGAACAACCCCGCAACCGCGATCGGCGGGAGCCCCTCCAGCCCCGCCACGCTCCCGAACGCGGCGCGGCCGACGTACAGCTCCGTGAGCCCGACCGCCTGTACGACCGCGGTGGCCTTCTCCGCGAGGAAGAAACCGACCGCGGAGGCGGTCCCGACCGCGACGGCGACCCGATCGGTCCGGGCGAAGGCGCCGCGCTCGAAGCCGGCGTAGAGGTGGATGCTCTTCGCGAGCTCCTCGATGAACGCGATCGTCACCAAGAGCACCGGGATCGACACGGTCACCGGCAGCGCGAAGAGCAGCGCGACGGCCAGCAGCTCCGCGACGAACACGAAGGGGATCGTACAGGCCGTGAGGAACGCGACCGGCGCGAGCGCGCGAAGCCGGGCTCGCAGCGACCTGCCGCCCCAGTTCGGCCCCCCAACCGCCGATAGCCGCACCGCCAGCGCGTCGAGGAACTTCCGCCCCACCGGCTTCTGGGTGAACATGTCCTCCTCGCGGTAGACCCCGAGCCCGAGCCCGAACAGGAGCGCGGCGCCGATCGTCATCGGGCCGGTCGAGAAGAGGACCTCGCCGACCGAGACCGCCTCACCCTGCAGATCGAAGACGACCAGCGTGAGCGGCGAGACGAGCGCCACGGGCGTGACGTTCGTGAAGATCGCTGGCACGAACGCGTACGTCGTGAGGAGAACGCTCACACCGACCGTGACGAAGGTGAGCTCCTTGAACGATCGCGCGAACATCGCGCCGACAAACGTGGCCGCGAGGAAGGTCAACGCCACCGGAAGCACAGCGATCACCGAGAGCGCCCCGCCGCCGACGGCGACCGCGATGAGCGTCGTGACGACCGCCGCGAGCGCGACGTACGGCAGCGTCTTCCCCGCGACGATGTCGACCGGCGAGAGCGGCGTGACGAGCAGGGGCTCCCCGCGTCGGTTCGTCCGCTCGTCGAGGACCGACGAGCCGTACGCCTGGATGAGGAAGTTCATCGGCACGAGGAACACGAACGCTAAGAGGAGCGAGACGAACGGGAACGGCGGTGAGATCGACCCCGGCGACCCGACTGTGTCGGCGCCGAACGCCGCGCCGCCAACCGAGGGGACGGCGAACCCGCCGTCGTCTCCCTCGCTGTCCCCGTCTGCGGTGTCGTCCTCGGAGAGGCCGCTCCCGTCGCCGCCGCTGTCATCGCTCCCGTCGCCGTCACCGCCCCCACCGAAACTGTCGCCCCCGGCGTCTCCGGAGCTGTCACCGCTTCCGCCGTCGTCCCCGCCGAGCGTCGACCCCTCCTCGAGCCCGCTCGTCCGACCGATATACTGGAGCGTGACGGTGATCGGGAACGCGGCGGTCCGGTTCTCCTCGACGGCCATCAGCCGCTCGTTGTGCGCCTCGACCGCCTCCCGGAACTCGGCGGCCGCGGCCTCGCCTTTCCGCGTGTCGCTGGCGCGAACGGCGACGGTCTCGACCGCTCCGCCCCGCTCGCCGTCGAACACGACGAGGTCGGCCGTGTCGCCGAGGAGCGCGCCGTCGACGGGGACGCGCGTCAGCGCCGGCGCCTCCTCGACCGCGTCCGCGTACGGGGAGTCGCCGTCGACGGCGACGCGGTACACGTCGCGGTCGACGTCGAGTCCGACAACGCCGGCCGCCAGCCCGCCGCCGAGGACGCCGCCGGCGACGAGCAGGAGCGCGAGCGCCGCGAGCAGGGTCCGGCGGTCGACGCCGCCGCCCGCCCGGGCGGTCTCCCAGCGGGCGACCCGGAGGATCCGTCGGAGTCGGTCGATCACTCGGCCCCCTCCGGCGGCTCGGTCGCTCGCGTCGCGTCTCCTGCCGGCTTGGCGCTCCTACCGCCCCCGGTGTATCGCCCCGGCATCGGCCGCCCGACGATATCGAGGAACACGTCCGCCAGGCTCGGCTCTCGGGTGCGGATGTCGACGACTTCGCCGCCCGCCGCGGCGGCGGCCTCGCGGACCGCCTCGACCGCGTCCATCGTCGGCACAGTCGTACGGAACCGGTCGCCGACCTCCTCGGTTGCGGTGTCGAGGTCGCCGAGGTCGTCGCGAACCTCGGCCAGCGCGTCGATCCGGGCGGGCGACACGTCAGTGAACACGTGATACGTCGTCTCGCCGTGTCGCTCGCGGATCCCGTCGACGCTCCCGCGGGCGACGATCCGGCCCTCGTTCATCACCGCGACGCGATCACAGACGGACTCGACGTGATAGAGGTTGTGCGCCGAGAAGACGACGGTCTTACCGGTCTCGCGAAGCTCGCGGGTGAACGCCAGCACGGAGTTGGTCGTCACCGGGTCGAGCCCCGAGGCCGGCTCGTCGTACACGAGCACCTCGGGGTCGTTGACCAGCGATCGCGCGATGGCGACCTTGCGTTTCATCCCCTTCGACATGTCGCCGAGGCGGCGCTCGCGGTGGTCCAGTTCGAGTCGGTCGAGCGCGGCCTCGATCCGTTCGTTCGCGGCCTCTCGCGGCACGTCGTACAGGTCGGCGAAGAAGCGCAGGTACGACAGCGGCGTCATCTCCTCGTAGAGGGGCGACTCCTCGGGGAGAAACCCCAACTGTCGGCGCATTTCCGGGTCGTCCGAGGCGAAGCCGGCGACCTCGACCTCGCCGTCGGTGGGGTCGACGAGCCCGGCGAGCACCTTCAGCGTCGTCGTCTTTCCGGCGCCGTTCGGGCCGACGATGCCGAACACCTCGCCCGCTTCGACGGAGAAGGTGCTGTCGACGACGGCGGCGAACTCCCCGTACGTCTTCCGCAGCCCCTCCACTTCGATCATGGGCTCGGGTCCGCCGTCGGGCGAGTTAAAGCCACGCCCGCGGCTATCACCCGCGAGAACGCGGCGGGTGGGGCGTGAATTCCGGACTCGTTAGTCGTCGGCCCAGGCGTCGCCGTGCGCGCGCTAGCCGTCGAACTCGCCGATCTCGATCTCGCGTTCGATCTCCCGGCGCGTCTCCGCGTCGAGTTTGACCACGTGACAGAGCGGGTGCCCGGGGGCGGCGACCGGGTTCTCCAGCGATCCGACGATCAGCCCGTCGAAGGGGGCTTCGATCGCGTGCTCCTCCGTTTTGAAGTGGTTCGTAATGGTGCAGATCGTCTCGCCCTCGTAGACGAGCGGGTAGGGTCCCCACTCCATCTCGACGAGCCCGCCGGTGTCGGCGCGGAGCCACCGCTTCGTGCTGTCGGCGGCGGTCGACTGGAACCACCCCGGCCAGTGGACCGCCTCGCCGGGCGTGAGCTCGTACTCGGCGAGAACGCTCTCGACGCCCTCCAGCGCTTTCTCGATGAGCACCGGCTGAAACCGGTGTGCGCGTCCCATCTCGACCGTGACGGTCGGGATCCCGTCCGCGGTCGCCGTCGACCGGAGCGACCCCTCGTCGCCGCTCCCGTACAGCACCACGTTCGTCGCGAACGCCCGCGCGAGCCGCCGGACATCGGGGTTGTCGAGGTCGGCCCGGGCGTGGTAGATAGTCGTCCGGTTGCGCGTCGACGTGTGGAAGTCGAGGCCGAGATCGCACTGCGCGACGAACCGTCGGTAGATGCGGTTGGCCATCCGCTCGGTGGTGTTCGAGCGCTCCTTCCCCGGGAACGACCGGTTCATGTCCTGATCGTAGATGGGAGTGTCGCGCCGCTGTGCCTCGTAGGCGGGGACGTTACAGATGTGGAGGCAGACCAGCGTTCCGTGGATCTCGGCGGGCGAGTAGTGGTCGGCGACTTCTTGAACGACTTTGACCCCGTTGAGCTCGTCGCCGTGGATCCCGGCGCTCAGGAACAGGGTCGGCCCGCCGGCCTCGCCGTTGATGATCGTCACCGGCATCTCGATCGGATCGCCGAGGTACGTCTCGCCGACCTCGTACCGAATGTGTCGCTTCTCGCCGGGGTCGACCTCGGCGTCGTACCGGAACGGCTCGGGCTCGGGAGCTGCGTCGCTCATGTCCGGGGGTCACGGCACGGGGACAAAATCTCTCGGGCCGTCGGGGGCCGCGCATCGACCTCGACACTTCGACGGTCGAACGATCTCGACGGTTCCGTCCGCGTCAATCCGTGTACGGCTTCTCGATGTTCGCGTCGCCGCTGATGTACGCGTTCATCCGACGCGTGATGCCGTCGAACAGCGTGATCAGCGGCGAGAGGACGCGCTCGACCAGTCGGATCGGCGACGCGATCCGCAGCGACCACCGCTCGGCGTTTCCGAGGCCGAACGCCTTGGGGACGATCTCGCCGAACACGAGAACGAGAAAGCTCGTACACACGGTCGCCACCGCGACTGCGGCACCGGAGGGGAGGTAGCTCGCGACCAGCACGGTCACGATACTCGAGATCGCGATGTTGACGACGTTGTTTCCGACGAGCAGCGTCACCAGCAGCCGGTGGGGATCGGCGTAGAGCTCCTTGAGGACGTGCGCCCGGGGATCGTCCGTGGCAGCCTGCTGTTCGAACCACTCCGCCGGTAGCGAGAAGATTGCGGTCTCCGAGCTCGAGAAGAACGCGCTGAGCGCCAGCAGCACGGTCACTGCCGCGATCCCGGCCAACCCGAGTGTGACTCCGACCATACGACATATTTAAAAAGGATCTCAAAGAGGGTGTCGGCCGGCCGCCTCGATGGAAGACGGACACGCTCCGCTCTTGCTTCGGTGCGCGAAGCGGTGTCAGTCAGTGACTTCGCCAGTATTCAGAAATCGAACTCGCGCTACTCCTCTTCTTCCTCTTCTTCGACGGGCACTCGTCCTCGTTCCCAGACTCCCTTCGCCGAGGTATCGTTCGGTGCTGTGTGCGAGACGTCTTTCATGGTGTCGCGATCGTTTGCCATCTTGGAGCAGGGTAGCGAGTATCCCCGTATTAACCCTTCGTGGAATGAGATAATGAGTCATGATACCATATAAGGACTTAATATACATCGGCTTAACCGAGACGAGACCGTTGAACGGATCGTGAATTACCGGCCTCGTTTCGGCGACGAATCGGACGCGTGTTTCGATATCGGGGAGCGCGGCGACGAGTCCGCGCCGACGGTGGTCCGCGAGGGAACGACGTTCGCCGTGGGCCGCGACGTCGCGGTCGCGCCGGCGGTCGCCGCCGAGGCGCTCCGCGACACCCACACGTGGCCCGACTGGGGACCGGCGATCGACGCGGTCGAAAGCGACGATCGGTACGTGACGACCGGAACGACGGGGCGGGTCCGCGTCCGCGGCGCGTGGCTCCCGTTCCGCGTGACCGCGTGCAACGGGCGACGCTGGGACTGGCGGGTCGCCGGGATCCCGGCGACCGGACACCGCGTCGACAGCTACGCCGGCGAGCCCGACCGCAGCCGCGTCGTCGTCGAAGTACCGATCGTCGCGGCCTGGTACGTTCCCGTCTGTCGGCGCGCAGTCGACCGGTTCGCGGCGCTGGTCGAGGAGCGGTCGGGAGAACGCTCGGTCGACATCGTCGTCGACGATACCGATACCGACGCCTGACGACTCTCGTTCGTCTGCGAACCGCTCAGCTCTCGTACCCTTCCTCGAACGGGTCGATCTCCCCGCTCCCGGGCTCCTCCTCGTCGTGAGTGAATCCCGGGCCCTCCGTCGCCAGTTCGAAGACGAGCCCGTCGGGGTCGCTGAAGTAGATGCTCTTGAAGTAGGTGCGGTCTTTCACCTCGGAGACGCGCACCCCCTGCTCGCGAAGATGGTCTTGCCACTCGCGGAGCGTCTCCTCGTCTTCGACGCCGAACGCGAAGTGATGGCTCGCGCCCGGGCCGGGGGCGCCCTGCGAGCCCGGGTACTCGAAGTAGGTGACGGTGGTCCCCGGTTCGCCCGTCGGCGTCGAGGAGAAGTAGTAGTGGGGCGTCCCCGGGTCGTCGTAGTTCTGCGTCCGCTTGACCGTGTACCAGCCGAGCGCGTCCTCGTAGAACGCGACGGTCTCGTCCATGTCGGTGCAGATGTTCGTCACATGGTGCAGTCCGGTGGTGGGCGGCGCGTCGGTCATGATTGTGTGGCAGGTGATCGCGGAGTCAGTTAGTCGTGCTGGCAGCTACAACGTTAGTCGTGCTGGCGCTACAAAAAACGGTCAAACCGTCCGCGCGTCGTTCAGAACGATTGCAGCCGGCTCAGAACAGCCCGAGACCCACCGCGTACGGCCACGCGGTGCCGCCGACGGCCAGCAGCGCGAGCGCGGCGCCGGCGCCGTAGACGTTCTTGAGGAAGCTCGTCATCTCGCTCTGCTTCTCCTCCGGGTCGTCGATCGACCAGAAGTCGTGCATCGTCACGGCGGAGGCGAGCAGGAAGGCGGCGAGCGCGCCGGCCGCGAGGACGGGAAACGCGCCGGCAGCGACCCCGAGCCCGCCCGGCACGAGCACGAGCCCGGAGGCGATCACCGAGAAGCGCGGCGCCGGGAGCCCCTTGAACTCGGCGTAGCCGGCCATGGTGTCGACGTCCATGAAGTGGTTCAGTCCCATGAACGCGAGCGTGACGCCGAAGAGCAGTCGACCGAGCAGGAACAGTTCGCCCGCGAAGGGGGAGTCGAATTGGAGCGGTATCGTCGTGAGCTCAGCTAACATCGTGTAACCACATATACGGACGTAACCTATTTATCGCTTCCCGGACAATAGGGTAAGCAGGTAACCTCGATGTCATCGCAGGAAATCGCCGGCTCGGATTCGGCGGACACGACCGATGCAGAGCCCGAGACGGACGCTTCTTCCGCACCAGACGCGTCTTCGGCACCGGATACGCCGTGTCCGGTCGTCGACTCGCTCGAACAGATCGGCTCGCGCTGGCGGCTCGTCGTCCTCCACGAGCTGTTGAACGGCGAGTCGCGCTTTAACGAACTCAAGCGCGAGACCGACGCGAACGCCCGGACGCTCTCGCGCGTGCTCGACGACCTCCAGGAGACCGGCTTCGTCGACCGCCGGCTGGAGGAGGACTCCCCCGTGGCGACCTACTACAGCCTCACGCCGAAGGGCGAGTCGCTCGCGCCCGTCTTCGAGGAGATCGACGACTGGGCCCACGAGTGGCTCGCCGAGTGTAGCGGGTAAGAACTGGTCTCCGGGATCGTCGATCGGTTGTAAAGTGGTGCTTGGATCCGTTGCTGTCTGTTTGTAACTCGTTGACGACGTGGCGAATCTCTCTAAAGCCCAGCCGCTCGGCTATAAGTTGTTGCTGGCAGATCGACGATGACGGCCTCCAAAGCCCCAGCCGTGAGGAGCACGCACGCTCGCTGTCGTTCGAGACGCCAGAGGCGTCTCGTGATGACGAAACGGCTTCGCCGTTTCGAACCACGCTCCTCGTCACTCGCGTTGCTCGTTCCTGCGGTGCTTGCGTCGTCATCAGAACGCGAAGCGTTCTGATTGGCTCACGAGAGCTCTGCTCTCGTGAACGCCTCCCCGCTCCTCACGGCTGCCCCCTTTGCGTCCCACCCGCACAGCATGCAACCGCATCCTCACACCTCCCCAGCCTCGCGGTTCGCGCTCTCCGAGCGCTCACCGCGTCCCTCGCGCGACGCTCCTCGCGCCTTACAGGCGCTCGGAGGCGCGCGCCACCGCACCGTTCATTTATAAGCGATTGACGCCCTCGTTCGCGCCCGTATATATACTGTATCGCCGCCAGCGAACTCGCCCGTGGGGCCTCAACGCCGAAACGCACACCACCCTCCGACCCGTATCGATCGGCGTGTACGCCGGACTGAAGAACACCCCCTGTTGCCTGTGCGGTCGCGACGAGACTCACACCCGGGTCGCGGTGCCGCCGCGGGCGATCCGGCTGATGGCGAACGGCGGGCCGATCGCGTGGCGCGACGTGGTCGGGACGGTGACGCTCCGCTTCTGCGCCGACGACTGGGACCTCGTGAGCAACTTGGCGATCGAGATGGACACCCACCCGCTCTCGCGGTGTAACGCGGCGCACGTCTCGCTCGACCTCCGCGAGGACCACGAGGCGCTGCTGTCGGCGACGAAAGCGGAGACGGACCAGACGGAACTGGAGTCTCGCCTTACCGCCGAGGCCGAGGCGACGCTCGACGCGGTCGACGACCCCTACACCGAGGAACGCGACGTGGTCGAGGCGATCGTGGTGTTGCGCGCGCTGGAGGAACTCGGCGTGCGCGACTCGCCGGGCGATCCGATCACGCCGTCGCTCGACGGACGCTTATAAATCGCGCCTACCACCGAACCTCGAACCCGTCCAGTCTCTCCGGCTCCTCGTACTCGGTATCAACGTCGTCGACCTCGGCCGCCTCGCTTCCCGTCTCGCACCACGCGACCAGCTCGCGGACCGCCTCCTCCGGTCCCTCGAAGACGGCCTCGACGCGCCCGTCGTCGAGGTTACGCACCCAGCCGTCGACGCCCGTCTCCCGGGCGGTGTCGCGGGTCGTGGCGCGGTAGTAGACGCCCTGCACGCGTCCCGAGACGTACACGTGTGCTCGCGTTCGGTCGGTCATCGGTGGTGGCTGCGTCCGCCGCCGGCTTAAGCGTCGCGGGGACGGCGGCGCCGAGTCGGCAGTTCGACCGTGACAGCGACCGCGACCCGCAACCGACGACTTCTAACGAACGCCGGCCGACACCGGAACTATGGACTTGTTCGGAACCGCGGGGATCCGCGGCAGCGCCGAGACGCGAGTGACACCGGAGCTCGCGTTGGCCGTCGGTCGCGCCGTCGCGGCGGAAGTACGGGCGGCTGAAGAGGGGACGAGACCCGCCGAGGTCGTCCTCGCTCGGGACGGGCGCGTGACGGGCCCGGCGATCGCGGCCGCGATGGAGTCGGGCCTCGCGTCCGGGGGCGTCCGAGTGCTTCGAGCCGGGCGGCTCCCCACCCCGGCGCTCGCGCACGCCTCACAGAGGCGGTACGGCGTGATGCTCACGGCCTCGCACAACCCGCCGACTGACAACGGGATCAAGCTGTTCCGAGACGGCAGCGAGTTCGACCGGGAGGCCGAGCGCGCCGTCGAAGAACGCGTCGCGGGCGAGGAGCCCCCGGCGCCGTGGGACGAGTGGACCGAAGCGGAGCGCGTCGACACCCTGGGCGGCTACCTCGACGCGGTCCGCGCGTACGCGGAGGGGTTCGGGGACGACCTCGACGGGCTCCGGATCGCGGTCGACTGCGGGAACGGGATGTCCGCGCCCGCGACGCCGACCGTTCTGCGGGAGTTGGGCGCCGAGGTCGTCACGCTCAACGGGAACGTCGACGGCCACTTCCCCGGTCGCGGGAGCAAACCGACACCCGAGAGCCTGCGGGATCTCCGGGCGTTCATCGCCGATGCCAACGAAGGGGTGGCCGCTCCCGGTCGCCCCGGTACCGAGATCGACGCCGAGGGGTTCGCCTTCGGTATCGGCCACGACGGCGACTCGGACCGCATCGTGATCGTCGACGCCGACGGCGATGTGGTCCACGAGGACACCGTCCTCGCGCTGCTCGCCGAGCGGTACACCCGCGAAAGCGACGCCGCCGACCCGGTGGTCGTGACGACGCCGAACGCCTCGGGCCGGATCGACGAGCGCGTCCGCGAGGCCGGCGGCCGGGTCGAGCGCGTCCGTCTCGGCGCGCTCCACGAGGGGATCGCAGCGGTGCGGGCGGAGGCCCAGTCGACGGGGACGACCTCGGACACCCGCGTCGTCTTCGCTGCCGAGCCGTGGAAGCACATTCACGTCGGCTTCGGCGAGTGGATCGACGGGGTCGCCTCCGCGGCCGTGATCGCCCGGCTCGTCGCCGAGTCGGGACTCGACGCGCTCCGCGAGCCGATCACGGAGCGCCCGTACCGCAAGGTCAGCATCGACTGCCCGGACGAGGCCAAACCCGGGGTGATGAACCGATTGGGATCGACTCTGCCGAATGCCTTCCCCGACGCGACTGTCGACACCGACCACGGGGTCCGACTGGAGTTCCCAGACGCGTCGTGGACTCTCGTGCGGCCGTCCGGTACGGAGCCGTACGTGCGGGTGTACGCCGAAAGCGACGAGGTCGATGAGCTGATCGCGGATGTCGAGGCAGTCGTCGGGGATGCGGTGGCCGCGGTCGCTGACGCCGAGTAGCGCCGCTGTTCGGCGACGGCGAGTAGCCGTCCGGTGCTGTCGAGGACGAGCCGTGCATTCCCCGATTTTCGCCTGATTGTTCCTGATACACCATGAACATGTGTACGTTCCCCAGTCGATCGCGACGAATAGGCGACGGTTTTTCCGTGGTATCACGCAAACGTGCAACACCGGGACGGAGAGAGCGACGAATTTATGCCGCGTACCCACCCCGTTGTAGGTGACATGGCATCCGACTTCGATCGGCGGCGGTTCCTCAAGGCAGCAAGCGCGGCGGGCCTCGTCGGCCTCGCCGGCTGTAGTGGCGGACCGAGCGGCGACGGGTCCGACGGCTCCGACGGTAACGACAGCTCCGACGGAGACGATGGGTCTGACGGCTCGGACGGGTCCGACGGGTCCGACGGCGATGACTCGGGCGGGTCCGACGGAGACGACGTGCCGGCGACGGTCGGCATCGTCTACTCCGACGGCGGCCTCGGCGACAACTCGTTCAACGACGCGGCCCAGCAGGGAATTCTCCAGGCCGAAGAGGAGTTCGGCATTGAGTACGACGAGTCGGAGCCGGACGGTGCCGGCGAGTTCGGGCAGTTCCAGCAGCTGTACGCGAGTTCGACGGATCCGGAATATGACCTGGTCTCCTGTATCGGGTTCAACCAGGGCGACGCGCTCACCGAGACTGCGCCCCAGTACCCCGATCAGGACTTCATGATCGTCGACACTGTGGTCGACGAGCCGAACGTCGCGAACTACTTGTTCCGTGAGCAAGAGGGCTCGTTCCTGATGGGCGTGCTCGCCGGACGCCTGTCCGAGACGGAGTTCTCCGCGGGCGCGGGATCGACCGACCCCGACTCGACGACCGTCGGATTCGTCGGCGGCGTCGACAGCCCGGTCATCCGCCGGTTCCAAGCCGGCTTCGAGGCCGGCGTCGACTACGCGTCCGACACTGTCGACGTTACCACGAGCTACGTCGGCAGCTACGCCGACCCGTCGGGCGGACAGGAGGCCGCACTGTCGATGTACCAAAATGGAGTCGATATCGTCTATCACGCCTCGGGCGCGACGGGCGTCGGTGTGTTCCAGGCCGCACAGGCGGAGGGCCGGTTCGCGTTCGGTGTCGACCAGGACCAGTCGATCTCCAACGAGTCGTTCGCGGACGTGATCCTGGCGTCGATGGTGAAGCGTGTCGACACCGCGGTGTACGAGTCGATCTCGAATATCATCGACGACAACCACCAGGGCGGCGAAACGGTCGCGCTCGGGCTGGAGTCGAACGGTGTCGAGTGCGTCTACGGCGATCAGATTGGCGACGAAGTGCCCGACGATATCGTGTCCGCCGTCTCCGACGCGCGCGACGAGATCATCGCCGGGAACATCGACGTACCGGAAACCACGAGCAACTAAGCGCGGTACGGCGGCGACGAATCCCGATCGCGGGATGTTCGGAGCGACCACCAAGAACACGACTTTTTTCAACGTTCTGGTTGATCAAACGACAGTTTCGAGGGTGTCAGTCCGGAATCCGCGCTCTTTTAGGCTCCGACGCGGAGTTACGGGTGAATGAACCCGGCGGTCCACATGGACGGTATCACGAAGCGATTCCCCGGGGTCGTCGCGAACGACGACGTTG
>Ga0306905_100123_pt1 | contig 34556 bp, 29 predicted proteins | sample AntCluMetagen397_FD_190422 | JGI IMG/M metagenome (GOLD analysis project Ga0306905, IMG submission 190422) | Saline lake microbial communities from Club Lake, Antarctica - Metagenome TFF #397 (v2) (version 2) | ecosystem: Environmental > Aquatic > Non-marine Saline and Alkaline > Saline | place... | reverse complement strand
GCGCGTCGGCGAGATGGTAGGAGAACAACTGAAGCTGGACGTTAGCCAACACCGGTGCCGCCCGCTCGTCGGTATCAGGGATCATGAGCGTCTCGTCGGCGATTTCGGCGGCGTCGGACTCGCCGTCAGTGACCGCGATCACCGGCGCACCGCGGGCCTGGGCCTCTTTGATGTTGCCGAGTGTCTTCTGGGCGCGCTCGTCGTCGCCAGTTACCACCGCAAACACCGGCGTCTCCGGAGTCACAAGCGCGAGCGGGCCGTGTTTGAGCTCACCGGCCGGGAACCCCTCGGCGTGTTCGTAGCTGATCTCCTTGCATTTGAGTGCGCCTTCGAGGGCGACCGCCACGTTCGTGCCGCGTCCGATGAAGAAGTAGGCATCCGAACCGCCGTACTCTTCGACGAGTTCTTCGGCGGCGGACGTGTCGAGAATCGACTGGACGTCGTCCGGCAGATTGCGGAGCGACTCGATGAGGGGGCGGAGGTCTCGTGGCCCGTCGACCAGCTCTTCGGCGAGCAGATTGCACCCCACGAGCTGCGAGGAGAAGGTCTTGGTCGCCGCCACCCCGATTTCGGGTCCGGCGCGGATGTAGACCGCGTGATCACACTCGCGGGCGGCCGTCGAGTTGACGGTGTTTGTGAGTGCGAGGGTGCTAACGCCACGAGATTTGGCATCCCGGAGTGCCGCCAGTGTGTCGGCCGTTTCGCCGCTCTGGGTGATGCCGACGACCAGCGTGCCGAGGCTGAGCGGTGGCGGTGACAGCGCGTACTCGCTTGCGAGATACGCCTCGGCGGGAATACCCATCTCGCGGAGCACGGCCGCACCGTACAGTGCGGCGTGATAGGAGGTCCCGCAGGCGACGAACTGGACCGCGTTCGGCTGGGGGATCTCGTCGATCTCCTCCAGAGTGACTGTTCCCTCTAGGGCATCGCTTCGCCCGGAGAAACACTGCCGGAGGGCAGTCGGCTGTTCGTGGATCTCCTTGAACATATAGTGGTCGTAGCCGCTTTTGCCGGTCGCCTCGGCCGTATACGAGACGGTTTCGACGTCGACATCCACTACCTCACGGTCCTCGTCGAGGACAACGTATCCGTCTTCGTTGGCGATCACGCGGTGACCGTCTTCGAGGAAGACGACATCGCGGGTGTGGTCGACGAAGGCTGGCACGTCGCTGGCCAGATACGTACAGCCGTCGCCCACACCGATGACCAGCGGTGACCCCTGTCGGGCGGCGAAAATCGTCTCGGAGCCGTCGATGATCGCCGCGATGGCGTAGCTTCCTTCGAGTCGGTCGACCGTGTTGTGGAAGGCGGTTTCGGGGTCGTCGCCGGCAGCCAGTGCCTGGGCGATGAGATGTGGAACGACCTCCGTGTCGGTGTCGCTGGTAAAGGTGACACCCGCCTCCTGCAGTTCGGCCTTCAGCTCGGCGTAGTTCTCGATGATGCCGTTGTGGACCACCGCGACCCGACCGTTCTCGTCGGTGTGTGGATGGGCATTGCGGTCGTTCGGTGGGCCGTGGGTACTCCAGCGTGTGTGGCCGATTCCGTAACTGCCGGTGGGTTCGTTGGCCTCGACGACCTCGGCGAGTGCATCGAGTTCACCGGATTTACGGAGGACACGCATCGAGGGGCCGAGAGCGATACCTGCCGAATCGTAGCCGCGGTATTCGAGGCTTCGCAGCCCCGCCATCAGTACGTCGACGGTGTCTTCACCGCGGCCGATGCAGCCGACGATCCCACACATCAGCGGACCACCTCGCTACCAGCATCGATATGACCGCGGACGACGACACCAGCCCCGATGGTCGCCTCGGGACCGATCAGGGCCCCCGGTTCGAGGGTTGCGCCGCCACCGACGTCGACGCGGTCGGCGATCACCCCGCCGAGGTCGACGTCGCTGTAGACCTGCTCGTCGAGGACGACGTCTGCGGGGCCACCGCTTGCGGTGAGTGCAGCCCCCATCTCACAGCCCTGTCCGGCGACGAACTCGACGGCGGTCGTGTTGGGGCCGATGACGGTGTCGGTGTCGACCACGACATCGCGGAGCACCGATCCCGAGCCAATGGTCGCACTCGCGCCGATGGCAGCGTAGGGACCGACGACAGCCCCGGCCTCGATGACGACATCGCTGTCGACGACGACCGGGCCGACGAGCGTCGCATCTGGATGGACGTGTGCCGACTCGTGGACGAAGACATCGCTGTCGACGGCTGGGACGTCGACCCAGCCGCGAGCGAGGAGTTCCCGGGAGAGCGACAGCAGATCCCACGGATGGGTCGCATCCATCCAGAAGTAGTCGGTGCGAACCCCGCCGACAGCGTGGTCGTCGTCGATCAGCTGTTGAATCGCGGCCGTCAGCGGGAGTTCGCCACGCTCGACCGACAGCGCTTCGAGCGTCTCGAAAATCCGCTGGCTGAACGCATAGACGCCGGCGTTGAACAGCCGAAACTCGCCGCTCGCCGGCTGTTCGATCAGCTCCGTTACCGTCTCTCCATCGAGATGCACCGCCCCGTAGTCGACTGCCTCCGGGCCTTCGACAACCGCCAGCGTTGCGGCGTCGGTGTGAGCCGTGCTGACTGCCTCAACGATCCGGTGGTCGATGATCTGGTCGCCGTTGACGAGCAGGAACGATCCGCTCGGACCGTCTCGGGCCTGAAGCAGGGCATGGCCGCTGCCGAGCTGGTTGCTCTGGGTGTGGTATGTGATCGGGACATCACGGTAGGTCGGACCGAAATGTGAGCGGACCCGATTGGCCTGATAGCCAACGACGATATGGATATCGTCGACGCCGGCGTCGATCAGGGCGTTGAGGACGTGTTCGAGAATCGGTCGCGTGCCGGCCGGCAACATCGGTTTGGGCCGGTTTGCCGTCAGTGGACGGAGTCTGATACCCTCGCCAGCGGCCAACACGACTGCTGAGGAGGGTCGACTGCCATCAGTGGCAGGACTGTTTGACATGCAGTGGCGTTTGTCTGTTTGGACTTAACGTTTGCTTCGATGGGGTGTATAAATTATACATATTTGTCATTCAAGCTGTGGCGACAGACCAGATAGCAAGAGCACTGACGTGTTCCAGCATTCGATTACTGGTAGGTTTGCAGGAGTCTACCAGTAGCTATCCAGTCACACACAGATATCAAGTAGCTACCGTCGACTTCACCATTCGCGGTGTGGGTCGGTCGTACGCAAACAGCACCCTTATCAACATCTCTACTGGATACCCTGTAACTCACTATGTCTGCAAACGACGAGACGCTCTCGAACCGAGAAAAGATTCGGGCGCTCAGACGCGTTGCCACCTACCGGTCTGTGTTTATTTTCGGCCTCGTCATTCTGGGTGGATTTGTCGCATTACTCGAAGGGATCGGGCTGAGTTTCATCTATCCGATCATCGAGACAGCACAATCATCGGAGCCAACAAACGTGAGCGGGCCCGTGATGGAAACGTTCCTTGCGACCTATCAATACTTTGGAATCCCATTCTCACTTGGGTATCTGATCGTCGGCGTTGCAATGGTGATGACGGTACGGTATACAATGTCATTTCTCGTTCGATGGCTTGGGACGGTGCTTGCAAAACAGTATGAAAGAGACCTCCGAACACAAGCTTTCGATGGCGCACTCGATGTCGAAGTCGGCTACTATGATGAGGAGGGAACTGACGACATTCTCAATGCGATTATAACGGAGACACGATACTCAGGAAAAGTGATTCAACAGGGTATCGCCATGTTAGAGACGCTCTTTCTCGTGTCGATGTATGTGGCGGTGATGTTTTATATCACACCCTCGATGACGCTGCTTGCGATCATACTACTCGGTGGTATTACAGTTCTGCTCAGGTTTGTTGTCGAACCCGCAGTGACGGTGGGAACGCGGGTTGCAGAAGCCAACGAACGAGTTCAGGAGACAGTTCAGGCAGGCACACAGGGAATCCGTGATGTGAAGCTGTTCGGACTCCGTTCGGAAGTGTTCAGTGGGTTTTCCGAGTCAGTCGAACAGTACGCTGATTCGGAGATCGATCTGAGTCGCAACGAGATCGCCATCAAGAACTTCTTTGAACTCTCGGCAGCGGTTACAATTTTCGTGCTTATTTACGTTGGATTCACGTTTACTGGCCTCTCGTTTGGCGAACTCGGGATCTTTCTGATTGCGATGTTCCAGCTTGCACCGAAAATAAGCCTCCTTAACAGCAAACTGTACAAACTCGAAGGCAGCGTTTCTCATGCGGTCCGAACACATGCGTTTCTCGATGAGATAGAGAGACGAGAAGAATACAGCGGAGACCGCTCGGTGTCCCAGATTTCGGCTATCGAGTTCAACGATATCTATTTCGCATACAACGATGACGAACAGGTGCTGCGTGGACTTTCATTCGATGTTAAGAAAGATGAGTTCGTCGCGTTTGTCGGCCAGTCCGGTGCAGGCAAGTCGACCATCGTCTCCCTGTTAGCTCGGATGTACACGCCCGACCGAGGCGAGATCCGTGCCGACGGCGTGGCCATCGAGGAGTACGATATCGAACAGTGGCGCGAGCGGATCGCTGTCGTCCGGCAACAGCCATTCATCTTCACAGACACGCTCGAAAACAATGTGACAATCGGCAACCGGGATGCGACGCGACAGGAGGTCAAAGAGGTCTGTGAGATCGCCAAAGTCGACGAGTTCGTCGATGACCTCCCCAACGGCTACGATTCGGAGTTGGGCGACGATGGCGTTCGGCTCTCGGGGGGCCAGCGGCAGCGCGTGGCGCTGGCAAGAGCTCTGCTCAAGGACGCTGATTTCCTCGTGTTGGACGAGGCGACGAGCGATCTCGACTCGAATCTCGAAAAAGAAGTCCAGGCAGCAATCGAATCGATGGACAGAGAGTACGGGATCATCGTGATTGCCCACCGGCTCTCGACAGTGAAGAACGCTGATCGGATCTATACGGTCGACAACGGCGAAATCATCGAATCGGGATCCCACAGCGAACTGCTTGCCGAAGACGGCGATTACGCGGACCTGTATACGATTCAGTCGAAAGGGTAGATTCGGTTGGTGCTAGGACTGTCGAACCAGTGGGTCGTACCACTCCTCGTTGTCCCGATACCAGTCGATGAACTGCTGGAGTCCCTCCCGGATGTCGGCGGTCGGTTCGTACCCCAACAGCTCGGTGGCTTTCGAGATGTCGGCATGTGTGTGTTCGGCGTCGCCGGTCCGAGCATCGTCGTAGACGATGTCGAGTGAGGGGTCGATCTCGTCGCGGATGATTTCGGCAAGCGTCTGGATATCGATATTGTCGGTCGACCCGATGTTGACGATCTCGCCGTCGGCGCTGTCGTCAGTAAGCAGCTGTTCGTTGACACGGCGGATATCCTCGACGTAGGTGAAATCCCGCGTCTGTTCGCCACTGCCGTAGATGACCGGCGGCTCGTCGTGGAGACACCGCGAGACGAAGTTCGTCATCGCCATGTTCGGCCGCATCCGGGGGCCGTAGACGGTGAAATATCTGAGTGCGACCGTCGGCAGTCCGTAGATCTCGTTGTAGACACGAGTGTACTGCTCGGCGGCGAGTTTGGAGACGCCGTACGGTGAGACCGGCGTCGTCGGATGGTCCTCGTCGTAGGGGAGGTACTCCGGCTTGCCGTACACCGACGATGAGGAGGCGACGACGACCCGGTCGACGTCGTGTTTCCGGGCGGCCTCAAGGACGTTTACTGTGCCGTCGACGTTGTAGTGGTTGACTTTCGCCGGCTCCTCGACGCTGGTGCGAACGCCGGCCTGTGCGGCCTGATGGTAGATGACATCGGTGTCGGCGACCAGCTCGTCGACGAGCTGCTCGTCGGTGATCGTATTCTCGACGAGGGTGTATGTGCCGCCGTTTTCGGCCGCGGCCGTGCGTGTGGCCTCGATGTTGTGTTGTTTGATACCGAGGTCGTAGTAGGGGACAAGGCTATCCAGTACCGTAATATCATGACCGCTGGCTGCGAGCTGCTCGGCGATATGACCGCCGATGAACCCAGCGCCACCTGTAACGAGAACGTCCATTACAAATACGTTCAACAGGCGAATTGAAAGACCCGACCTTTTCCAAACCAATGGAGCGTACTGACAATCCAGTCTCTACGACACAGCGACGATGAGAAGCAGAAACTGCTATATGATCTGGTCCGAATAGGGCTGCAGCCAATCAGGCAAGTAACTGCTAGGTTCCGTACTCAGTACAACTATAACCCCCATCAGAAACTGGTGCTGCTCATCATAACAGGATGTAGCTCAGCTTTGAGTTGGGAACGTTATGTTCTCGACTCGATTTCTGATTCGACGACGTCGACGACTCGGCGCTGATCGGCTTCTGTCATCGAATGTGAAACAGGGAGTGTTAACAGATTGTGGTAGAGATTCTTCGAAGTTGATAGATCGCTGCCGCGTGTTGCATCTGAAAACGCCGTTGTTTCGGAGAGAGCAAATGTTCCAATCTGGGATTCAATAGACTCATCGGCTAACTTCTCGATAAGAGTGTCCCGCAATGAAGTATCTCCCCCCTCAATATAGACACAATACGATTGGTAGTTGTGTTTTCCGCCGTCAACAACGGTCGGAGTGTCAACACCGTCGACGGATTTGAACAAATCGTCGTAAACAGCCGCGATTTCACGACGACGAGTAATGATTTCGTCGACACGTTCGAGTTGAGCAACGCCAATAGCCGCAAGCACATCTGAGAAACGGTAGTTGGTGGCGTCAGCACGGATGAATCCCGCTTGATCACCGCTTGGATCCGTTCCGAAATTCTTGATCGATCGGATCGTTCGTTCGAGTTCCTCGTCGTCGGTGGTGATCATCCCGCCCTCACCTGTCGCCAGCACTTTCCGGGGATGGAAGCTGAAGACGCTCGCAGTAAACTGTGACCCAACAGGTGTGGTATCGAACGCCGAGCCGATACCACAGGCGGCGTCCTCTACAATTGGGATGTCATACTCGTCAGCGATATCATACAGTGGGCCGGAGTCAAGCGGCTGTCCACCCCAAGAGACAGGTAACAATGCGGCAGTTCGGCTGGTGACTGCCTGTCGAGCGGCTGCAGGGTCGATATTGTAGGTTTCTCGATCCACATCAACGAGCACTGGATCGGCACCGAGACGCGTGACAACGTTTGCTGTCGCTGGATACGTGAAATCAGGGAGAATAACCTCATCACCCGATCCGATATCAAGTGCATCAAGAACCAGTTCCATACCGGTCGTACACGACGTTGTAGATACTGCAGCCGCTGTTCCGACATAGGTCGCAAACTTCGTTTCGAACTCCTGGGCAACATCTCCTTGAGTGAGGTATCCGGATTCGATCACATCGGTAACACGATCTAACTCCTCACGACCGGTAACCGGCTCAATAAGAGGGATTTCCATCGATATCACTTTGATATCGAGACGTTTAACTATTTTTATAATCGTGTCAGCTATTGATAAAGCAGAGATTATAATGGCTGACTACAATGAATCACAATATGAACCATTCAGTTCTGATAACGGGCGGGTGCGGGTTCATCGGGTCTCAACTAGCTACTGATCTTCACGAGCAGGGGTACGACATTAACATCCTCGATAATCTCCATCGGGGAGAGGTAGACAATCTCGGGGACCTACCCGAATCAGATCGTGTTGAACTGTTCCGTGGTGATGTCCGTGATAGGGAAGTAGTGGCCGCAGCGATGGATGGCGTCGACTACGTTGTCCATCTGGCTGCAACCTGCCTCAACCGAAGCACGGTGTATCCAACTGAGGGTCTCGAAGTGAATCTTCTCGGGACAAATACGGTATTCTCGGTCGCAGCCGAAAAAGACATCAATAAAGTGTTGTATGCGAGTTCTGCATCCGTCTACGGTGATCAGTCGATCCCGATGACAGAAACGGATCAGGTTTCACCCCAAACACCGTATGGGATCTCGAAGTATAGTGCGGAGCTACTCGCCGATTTCTATACTGAACAGCATGAGATTCCGTTCATCGGTTACCGCTTCTTCAATGTCTATGGAGCCGGACAGGATACGGACGCGTACTATACAAGTGTGATAAACGTTTTCGTCAAGCGGCTTGTGCGAGGCGAACCACCGATCATTCACGGAAGCGGAGACCAGACGATGGACTTCATTAACGTCAGAGATATATCACGATCTCTCCAACTTGGCATCGAGATGGATGTTCAAAATGAGGTATTTAATGTTGGTTCGGGGGAGATGACCTCAATTGCAGATCTCGCTGAAATTCTCATCGATATTGTTGGGGTAGATGTCGAACCGCAGTATAAAGACCGGGATGTACTAGTCAGCAAGCGCCAGGCGTCCACAGAGAAAGCAGCGGAACTGCTCGGATTTAGTGCCAAAGTTCCGGTCCGCGAAGGGTTAGAAGAGGTTGTCGAACATGTGATATCCGAAATGGAAGACAGTCACGACACTCAGACACAGTATGTATAACAACGTGACTGTTTCCGATGGTGCAACGGTAGGGGTGTCGGTAGACCCTGACTCAGCCGAACCAGAAGTTGGACCGAACTCGACCATCCGTGCAGGAACGATAATTTACGATGATGTCATCGCTGGTGAGGGGCTCCAGACAGGCCATCATGCACTCATCAGAGAGCAGACGATACTCGGAGCTCACGTAGTCGTCGGAACGCACGCGGTGATCGACGGCCGCTGCGAAATCGGTGACGGAGTCAGTATGCAGACTGGTGTGTATGTTCCCTCCGATACAACGATACAGAATCATGTTTTTCTCGGGCCGCAGGCAACGCTACTAAACGATCCGTACCCTGTCCGGACTGATGTCGACCTTGTCGGCCCAGTACTCGAAGATCATGTTTCTATCGGCGGAAACGCAACTATCCTCCCGAATGTGACAATAGGTGAAGGTGCATTCGTCGCCGCAGGTGCTGTTGTCACGAAAGATGTACCACCGAAGAAACTTGCAGTCGGTGCTCCGGCATCGATCACGGAGTTGCCATCGGAACTGGAAGGAGGAAATGACCTGTGACCGTTCCAATCGCGGCCCCAGAAGTCTCGGCGGCTGCTAAGGAAGCGGTCGTTGAGGTGCTTGACTCAGGGATGATTGCTGACGGCGAACACGTCCGCCAGTTTGAATCAGCGTTTGCCGATTACGTAGGGACTGAGCATGCAGTCGCTACCTCGTCCGGGACGACCGCACTGCATGCAATGCTTGAAGCCGCTGGCATCGGTGCGGATGACGTGGTCATCACCTCACCATTTTCTTTCATTTCTAGCGCGAACGCAATCAAACACGCCGGCGCAGAGCCGGTGTTTGCCGATGTCGACCCCGAGACGTTCAATCTCGATCCGATGGCGGCCCGCGACGTGCTTGAACAGCGTGAGGATATTACCGCGATTATGCCAGTCCATCTGTACGGACTTCCAGCCGATATGGATGCCTTTCGCGAGCTGGCTGCGGAGTTCGGTCTTCAACTGTTCGAAGATGCCGCGCAGGCTCACGGTGCAAAGTCTTCGGATTACAAAACGGGATCGCTCGGAGATGCTGCAGCATTTTCGTTCTATCCAACCAAGAACATGACTACGGGAGAAGGCGGCATGATCACGACTGATGATACGGAAATCGCTGAGCGCGCCCGACAGGTTATCAACCATGGACGATCCGGCGCGTACGAACATGAATTCATAGGGTATAATTATCGAATGACGAATATGCAGGCAGTGATCGGGGAGGATCAATTAGACCGGCTTCCAAGATGGATCGAGCAACGGCGTAAGAATGCCGCGCAGTTGACCCGTCAACTCAAAACAGTCAGCGACATCCGGACACCGTCTGTGCCGTCTGACCGAACCCACGCGTTCCATCAGTATACAATCGTTACGGAGGACAGAGCAACAGTACAGTCGAGTTTGGAAGCATCAAACGTTGGTTACGGTGTATATTATCCGAAAACGATACCGGACCAACCAGCCTATGGCCGCAAGTCAGATATCCCAATCGCTCGTCGACTTACCGACACCGTCCTCTCGCTTCCCGTTCACCCACAGGTCACCGACGACGATATAAATGAGGTGGTCCGAGCGATTCGTGATGGAGGGAGTAAAAAATGAAACAAAGTGATGCGGTTCCGGTTGCTGTCATTGGGGCGGGAAATATGGGATTCAATCATATACGTGTGTACGACGAACTCCCAGAAGCGGAACTCGTTGAGGTGGTTGAACCCGATTCGGAACGAAGAGCAAAGATTAATGAAAAGTACGATGTCAAGGTAATTGATTCAGTTAACGAGATTAATGAGGCTATCGCAGCGTCTGTTGCGGTGCCGAATCAGTTACATCGTGAAGTCGCAGTGAAAGTTATTGAGAACGGGCTTGATCTCTTGATCGAGAAACCACTCGCACCATCTATTGAAGATGCGAAAGCGATTGTTACGACCGCAAAGAAACATGATGCAATCCTACAAGTAGGTCATATTGAACGGTTTAATCCTGCCATTCAGAAACTGTCAGAAATAATTGAGGGAGAACAAATTATAGCGCTTGAAGCACACCGGCTGGGACCATTTAACGAACACTTACAGCGAGAAAGTGTTGTATTTGATTTAATGATCCACGATATTGATATTATAAATTCGCTTGTTCCCTCAAATGTGATGCATTTCGATGCTGTAGGTGTCTCCTCAAGATCTGACGCACTAGACCATGCTGTTTCACATATGCAGTTCAAAAATGATATACTAGGAACCGCAACTGCAAGCCACGTTACTCATGGAAAGGTACGCACCCTTGATGTTACTACTCAAGATGCATACATTAATATAGATTATCAGAGACAATCGATTCAGATTCAGCGTCGAGAGTTCGAATCGCTGACACAGCTTGATAAATATTCGGGGTATAAAACTGAAACCATAACTGAAAAACCCTTTGTCCGGAAAGAAGAACCTCTGAAACTCGAGCTTGAACACTTCCTGTCTTGCGTCTTAAAACAGAACAAACCTAAAATAGATGGTGAACAGGGACTCCGTGCCGTGGAGTTCGCTTCAGAAGTTGTTGAACAAATCACGAAAAATAATAAATAGTATGTTAGATAGTACCCTGCGCATCGTATTGGTAGGAGGTCGTGAGTTTACTCGGCATATTCTGCATGATTTAGTTAACTCGTCATACACCGTGTCGGGAGTAGTTACACCTTCTGCAAAAAATAGGTCAAACCGTGTTGGATATGTTTCAATGAGTGAGGTCTGCAGTACGGAAGATATCACCCATATAAAAACAGATAATATTAATGACAATGAATCGAAGAAAGAAATACAAGAACTTGAACCTGATGTGATCCTTTGTTGTGGATGGACTCAGATCATTTCAGAAACGGTACTCGATATCCCGAAAAAAGGATTTTTCGGAGTCCATGCAAGTTCGTTACCAAAAGACCGAGGCGGAGCACCTGTAAATTGGCAATTAATAAAAGGGAGAGATGAGATTGGTGTTTCTTTATTCGAATTTGTACCAGAAGTAGACCATGGAGATATTCTTAAACAAACAGCTGTTCAGATAGAAGACCGGGACAATATCGCAACAGTTTACGATAAGGTAACAGTTACAACATTTGATTTGTTACGTGAAGGCCTTTCTGAATTAGATGGTAACGAAACGGATCTGACTTCTCAATCATTTGCGAATGCAACATATAACCCAAAACGGAAACCGAAAGACGGTCTCATAGATTGGACCCGATCTCCAACATTTCAATGGAATTGGATCAGAGCTCAAACAGATCCATATCCAGGTGCGTTCACCTTCTATGAGGGCGAAAAAGTAATCATATGGGACGCAACTGTTCGAGATTACCAGACATCATCGGGTGAACCCGGAAAAATACTATCTGTTGAAAACGGCGAAGGAGTACTCGTTCAGACGGGTGATGGAACAATACTAATTGAACGGATCGAATTTGAGAACTCTCCTTCAATGTGGGCAGATACTGCTACAACGCAGTATAATTTGTCTGAGGGTGCTGTTCTGGGACATCCAGATCACTTCCCTGACTGGCTGTACACTGGACTTCGTGATGTTGATGGTGGGTTCCAGTACGAGACAAATTCTGTATGTGGTGATTCAGCACGATTCCACGCTGTCTGCTGTTCGCATGCATCACCACAACCAATCAGGATCGAAGCGACCCTCAACGGACAAATTGTGTCAGATGAAGAAATAGTGGTTGAAGGATGGGACGTCATGCCAATTGAGGTACAGCCCACCAGTGGTTCAAACACACTTCGTGTAAAATTTGAATCGAAAGACAGAGAGATGGTCGACATTCGACGTGTGAAAATATATGCAGAATAATGCAGAATTTGCACGCAAATTATTCTACTAATTTTGCCATGTACTCATATGCATATTCAGAAATTTTTTCATTAGAAAAGTTTTCTCGTACCATGTTCAGACCATTTTTGGCAATATCTTTCCGCTTCTGCTCGTTTTTAAGTAAATATTCTAGCTCCTCAGCAATACTGTTCGAATCAAGCGAGGTAAGAACGCCATTCTTCCGGTGATCGATTACGTATTCCGCTGGTCCGCTGGATGAATTGTTTGGCGTGACAAGTGTACTACCGGAAGCCATTGCTTCTTTTGGGCCTGTACCTAATGCGCCTTGTGGATTCCCGGGGAATGTTAAATTGAAGAAAATATCAACAGACCTATAATATGTTGGCATCTCCTCCTTTGGGATCAATTTTTGTTTTGTTATATTATGTCTCCCATTCATATTCATTAATTTTTTATCGACCTCTTTATTTACTTTACTTTCACCATCGTAAAAACTGCCAAAAATGACATGGAAATCATCACGTCTTTCGCTAAGTGTTTCGATCGCATCTAAAAATGGAAAACAACTATCTAAAACGAGTTCTCCTCGTAATCTTCGAAAGGTAGCGATAATAACGTCATCTGGATCTGTGTCAAAAGGAATAGTTTCACCAGTCGGTGTATACTGATTAGTATCGACAGGTACCCAATCAAAGGCTCTAAACTTATTTTTATCCATCCCAAGATTTGTGTAAATTGACTTATTTCCATCGGCGATACCCCAGATCTCTGTGACATGATCCAGAAGCCGAATGAACATTGGTCGATAGATATATTTTGCAACCATTTTATACCAAGTTTTGTCTGTAAAGTAGTATGGACCTACAGCCATAGCAGTTTCTGCACCTTGAGGAATCAAGATAGTGGGTGAAAAATTTGTGGCCAATCCAGTGAAAACTAGTGGTCCTACACCCATAGAGAGAAGAATTTCTGTGTCGAAACCCTCAATAATCCCACCGAGTTGACGTTTTGCAGTTGGTATAAATGGGTACAAGGTCGGAGAGTAAGGTGGTGAGTAATATTCTATCTGTTCGTTGTTAATACCCTCCAGAGAAGGATGTTCACTAGAATTGCTTAATATGGATAAATTAATTTTCTCATGGAGTGATAAGCATTTGACAAATTCTCTTGGGTTGGGCTTTGACAAATCACAAGTTATTGTCACATTTATAGCCATATAGAAGGAAATATTCGAGTGATAAAAAAGCCACCGTCGTCAACCCCTTAATGTCAAAATTTACAACAATAAAAATGCACCCATGTAGTGATAAAAGCTCTCGGTCAGCAAGCATTTCGTTGCGAGAATACGTCATCAGAACAGTATCGATATATACTATGATCCTGCTGGATTATCGCTGAATCAACCGTCTGGTAAGCACTCTTACCGAGCAGTATATCAGGTTCCAGCGGTGGTAGCAGCTATTTTCAATTCAGATTGCCAAGAACATCAGGAGTTAGCCATCTGCGAAACGTACATCCAAATTATCAGCTGCGGGTGTCCGCTGATCAAGTATCGCATCCACCCACATGACGATATGATGCTCGAAATGACGAAGATCGCTCGCCAACACACGATACCCCCATAACAATATTATCAAACGGAAAGTCAAACTCTATACTGTGTCAAGTAATACAATTGATTCAATGCCTTGCTACCATTCGAGACAAGTATTATTCAGAGAGCGACTTTCTTAGCTGACTCTCGGTTATGTAGATATAATGAGGCCACTGTTTAAAAAGAGTATAGACCATTCAATATAACTGAATAATAGTTAGAGCAGAGAAAATATAATCGGCTGGTGAATGTATCACGAGGGATCTTTGAACCGAAGATCATCAATATCTGGGAAATTAACCAATACACCCTTGTCTTGCTTCTGATAAACAACCATGCTTCCGACAGCTGCAGCGGAGGCACCTGATTGGTGAATCACTTTCCTAATGTCACTGACATCGGAAGCACCACCATGAGCGATAATTGGAACAGAAACTTCAGAAGAAAGATCATTAATCAGTTCATGATCAAATCCTTCCCACGTTCCTTCACGGTCAATTGAGGTTATTAACAGTTCGCCAACACCCCTGCGTTCTAATTCCTTTGCCCATTCTACCGGGTCGACATTGTGCTCTTTCGAACCAGATTGTGAATATACTTTTCTTCCCCCAAACGATTTGTTTTTTACATCGATTGAACCGATCACGCTCTGGCTTCCGAATGAGTCAGATATTGAATTAATAATAGATGGATCATCGAATGTGTGACTATTAATTACGACTTTCTCGATTCCAATTGAGAACAGTTCTCTAGCAGTATCTAGATCTTGTATCCCACCCCCGTATGATATTGGCATGAAACATTCATCTACTAACGTTTTAAGTAAGTCGATTTGTGGACTTCTTTCCTCTTTACTTGCACTGATATCCAATAACATTAGTTCATCAACTTCCAATTCATTGAATATTCGAATTGTATTCACTGGATCGCCAATATAATCTGGGTGAGCGAACTGTGTAGTCTTGACTAAGCTTTTTCCATCCAAGAGAAGGCAAGGAATGACACGTGGGCGAAGCATTGTTAGATACGTATGAAGTTTTTTAGGAGCGAGAGACCATATTTGTGACTCTTTTCAGGATGAAATTGGACTCCGTATATATTGTCCTTCTTTATACCAGAATTAAATTTTATTGAATAATTTGTTTCCATAATTGAATGTTCATCGTTCTCTACTTCAACATAGTACGAATGTGCAAAATAAAACCGTGGGTCCTCGGGAAGGTCCTGAGTCAGCGCACAATTGTTACGTACAGTAATACTATTCCATCCCATGTGTGGTACCTGAAGCTCTGGCTTATCTTCTTGAGAGAACCGCTTCGTTTTTCCAGGAATCCAACCGAGCCCGGCTGTATCACCTTCTTCACTCTCTTCAGAAAGTATTTGCATACCCAGACAGATACCAAGTAATGGAACTTCTCGCTGGTGGACAGCATAATCGAGAGCATCAAGCAACCCCGACTGACGGATGGCGTTTGTTGCCTTATCAAAAGATCCAACGCCAGGTAAAATAAGCTTTTTAGATTGACGAATTTCCTCCAGTTCGTCAGTTATAATTGAAGTCTCATCGAGTTCTTTTAACATATTTGCAATTGATCCAACGTTCCCCATCCCATAATCAACAATTGTAATCATGAATTGTTCATTGGAAAGCAATATTTCTCATAGAAACTTTTAGGTACAAGATCAGACTTCATCAAAACATAAAATAGCGGTTTTAATTTCTCAAACCGATTTTTATATGTCTTAAAATCTTGGAAATTCCTCTGTGTCCCGGTCATTATACGGTTGTATTCATCGGCGGATATGTTTAATCTCTTTCGGAAGTATTCAACTAACCCGGCCTCTATGTGTGGTGGTTTAGCATACTCGTCGAGAGCCTCCTCACGTGACATTTCTCCAGCGCGAACTTGGGCTGAAAGAGTATTATTTCGTAAATCCATGCCGAATTTGACAGGTAAGTAAACACTATGCATGAACTGTGTGAGTCGGTTTTCTAAATGATGTCCACCATAATATTCCCAACCAAACTCTTCGGAGAGGAACTCTTTTGCATCTTCTTTTGAGTATTGAATATACCATAATGGTCGAATTCGTTTTATACGGCTGATGAGCGTCCATCTCATAAATCGTGAAAAATTCATAAGAGGATATGTCTCCATCTCATGTGTCCCGTATTGATCATGTATATCCTTAATATACGCTCCATCGAAATAGAAACTGCCAGTTGGAGAAATACCCTCAGACATATATGAATGCCCATTGAAAATATAATCGATATCATGTTTCGATGCTGCCTGGTACAAGACCTCTGCTAGAGCTAGATCAGTTGCTGCATCCAATTCCGGGACACCGGATTTGAAGAATGATTTGAATATATCATCAATCTCTTGATTATTCACCACATGTGTGTAAAGATCTATATCTAATTTATCTAGTACTTTACGTATATTCTGAGTTGCTGTCGACGTATTCCATGTGTTATCATAATGAACAGCGAGAGGATCTAAACCCATCTGTTTGGCCTTGTATAACAAATACGATGAGTCAGTTCCGCCACTGACTCCAATCACGCAATCGTATTTTTTATTTTTACCCTTTTGTTTGATTTTATCCACGATTTCTTCAAACCGTTTTTCTCCCTCAGGAGATCCAGTTTGATATTCTTCTTGAAATTTATCGTGTTTGTGACAATAGTTGCAAACACCATTTTCATCGAACTCGATATCAGGAATACCTTCATCATAAATACACCTGTTACAAACTTGAAGATCAAGAGCTCGTAGGTCCCGACCGGTATATTGGGAGTCATCCAGCCGCTTTTTTTGTTTTTTGGGCTTAACAATACGTTTCATCTCTGGTAGTACCTTCATCGGTGGCAACATATATGTATTGCTCATCACGGAAAATTGCTAACGTAACCCATAGCTGGTCTGCATCTCGTAACGCCATCAGCATCTGCGAATACGGAAACGAACCGGAAATCACCCGGCACCATTGTAAAATACCAACACATTTACACGATCTGTGCTATTCCGCTAACCTCTACTCTATAATACAACACTCCGATAAGGTGGCAAGTTCCGGGGGCAGTTTTATCAGATAATTCTGCTTGACTATCTACTATCCCAGAGCCTGTAACAAATTAGTGATTACTGAATGTAGACACAATGCCATCAAAACAGATATGATCTGGATATATATTTCACTTACTCTTGATATCCCAACGCCCGAAGTCGATCAGTTATACTCCCGTCTACGTGTTCAGAATCGACCGACATATCCTCTCCGGTGATTTCCTTTCGTTTTGGACTATCAGAGATCAGCCACGGCACTTTAACCAAGTTTTTTGATCGTAGTCCACGAGGGTGGCCATACAGCCGAATTGGAACTGGGAAGCTATACCCTCCGAGTTCGTTCCCATGATCTGATGTGATCACTGTTCGTCCGGTTAGCTGATCGCCAAGCTGTTGGGCGATTGGGAGCACCGTTTGTAGGTTTTCCCTGTACCCCGTCCAGAGATCATGTTTCGAGACATCATTGGCTCTGAGATACTCCCAAATATCTCGTCCCTCTGTCTTATTTTGTATCTCCCCATCCTCGTCAAATTCTGTGTCGAACGTTGAATGTGCGGGGAGCTCTGTCTGACTAAATTCATCGATAAACGGATAATGAGGTTGCATAAACTGTACCACAAGTCGTTTATTCGGATACTCTTTTTCAGCCGCAACTGCGGCCTGTTTTACTGTTTTCGGGAGGACCGTCTGTAACTCGTCGTCCCATCCGGTATCCCAGACATCAATCACTTTGAAAATTTCCGATCGATGTCGACTCACGAACGGGTTCGCTGTGACCCAGACAACATCATTGAGTGGTCCTCCAGCAGTATGATACTGAATGAATTCTTCGGAGTTCGATCCAGGTGACCAGCGGTATTCGAGCGAGTCCGCTCCATCAGAGACCGATTTGAGCAGGTCGTATCGACAGCTATCGAGAATAAGGAGATTATCCCAATCTTCTTCAAAAAAATTTGTTTTCGGTCTGATCTTAGTTAGAATATCATCCGCAAATCTACGATTAAATTGGAGAGCCGCGAAACGTGGGTCCCGAACCCCCTTCAAAATTTGGCCTTTCGAGTACATATATCTACGTGAATGAACTGTTTGAGTTTAAATATCTATTGGAACACGCTACGGTCGCCTACATGGAATACTTGGTGAACGAATCCGGTGTGATACGACAGACGTCGACGGCCATAGCGGGGTGAGAGAATACAGTTGAAACTGAGTATTCACCCAAAAACCATACACCAATCCAACAACGAGCTATCTCGATGAGCTGTGGATGGGACATTGGTTGTCAGGAAGCAGATGTGCGATCCACCGCACTGGCAGCAATCCGGTGATACCACGCAACATAGGTGAGTACTTTCCATAAGATCCGACTGTTGTCTTCGCCTGTTTTATGATCATTCCATATGTTGTGGATCGTATCCGCATTCAGATAGGGTGTTGCAGCGACACGGTCGTAGTCGAGCCATTTGGTAATCGCATAGTGGTCCTGGCGGAACCATTCAGCAACCGGGACGCTGAATCCGTGCTTGTCCCGATTCCGAATTTGATCCGGTAGTATATCTTTCATCGCCTGATTGATGACTGGCTTATATCCGTTCTGCTTGTACTCAGTTGGAATATTGTATGCAAACTCTACGAGCTTGTGATCGAGAAACGGTACTCTCGCTTCGATAGAAGCAGCCATCGATGACTGGTCGACTTTGTAGAGGAGATCATCGGTCAACCAGTGTTTGATAGCGAACGCATTCATTCGCTTACTAAAGGTGTCCTGGTCGACGTTGTTACGCGTGGCGGCGATCATACTATCGAGACTGTTCTCGCCACGGGGCTCGGACAGTGTGAGATACTCTCCAGGGGGAGTGTCGAACTGCTGGACAACACCATGAATAGCTGTGTCAGTGTTTTCAAGAGCAGAAACGTAGCGGAGTGTCTGTCTACGTACTGGAGAGTGCGGTTCAAGACGTCGTACTGCTTGAAACACCGAATCTGGAACGTAACGAAGTGCGTGCTGATGTCGAGGGATCCTATCAGTATACCAGTAGCCACCAAACAGTTCATCGGCTCCCTCACCACTGAGCACAACCTTGACGTGTTCACTGGCATACTCAGAGATTGCCAGTGTTGGAAGGGCGGCTGGATCAGACAGCGGCTCACCGTACTGTGCCACTACATCGCCGAAAAGATCCATCGAGTCGAGATCTATTGTGATGTTGTGATGATTTGTTCCAAAATGATCGGCTACAAATTCAGCTTCGTTACTCTCGTCGTAGTTACTATCTTCGAATCCAACAGAGAACGTATTCACCTGCTTCTCACATTCTTCAGACATTATAGCGACAATTGATGATGAGTCTAAGCCACCAGACAGAAACGCGCCGAGAGGCACATCAGACATGAGACGTTTTTTAACCGACTCTTCGAACATCGTCCGGAACTGATCGGCAAAAGAGTCGATATCTCCGTCGTGTTCAGTGGATTCCAACTCCCAGTACTGCTGTGTAGAGATCGTCCCGTCCTTATATAGAATTGAAGAACCAGGCGGAACCTTTCTAATTTGAGAAAACGGAGTCTGTGGCCAGGAGAAATATCGGAGATTGAAGTAATTGTATATCGCCTTCTCATCGAGTTCTACATCAATTCCCGCGTGAAGCAGCGGCTGGATCTCACTCGCCCAGTAGAGATCGTCCTCCTGAAAACTATAGTACAAGGGTTTGATCCCGATCCGATCACGGGCGATGAAAATTGATTCTGCCGTTTCATCGGCAATAGCAAAGGCGAACATTCCATCGAGATGTTTCGGCATATCCTGGCCATACTCCTCCCAAGCATGAACAAGAACTTCCGTATCACAATCAGTCTGGAATGAATGGCCGGAAGCGATCAACTCCCCTCGCAGCTCCTTATAGTTGTATATCTCGCCGTTAAAGACGACTGCGACGCTTCCGTCCTCGTTGTAGATCGGCTGTGAACCCTTCTCCCGATCGATGATCGAAAGCCGGCGTACCCCCATTCGGGCAGGAATCGTATCGCTGGAGTATGTCCCAGCTTCATCAGGTCCTCTATGGATAATCTCGGACAGCATCTGGTCGACCTGATTTTCACCCAATTGTTTTGTTGTACCAATAATCCCACACATTATTTAATGCCTAGACGAACCCGCTTTGGGTTGATAAATCTGAGGATCAGCCTGCGAACGAGGCGTGGAATTATGTTTCATCAATTATTTAAATTCTCCAACCGACAGTGACTATATTAGCTAAGGCGTCACGATTGAAACTGTGGGGCAGATCAGTTTACTAACAGTAGATGTGAATCACACGGATTTTGGTCAATTACTGCCGACAAGTATTTCACGCGTAGATATAACATGGAAGTATGAAAAACCCGAACATTGTCTGGTTGACTGTCGAAAGTACTAGGTTTGACCATACTTCGTTTTCGGAGTATCACCGGGATACGACACCGAATTTTGTTGAGTTATGTGAGGAGTATGGGTTTTCATCTCATGATAACTGTATATCTCACGGCAACTGGACAAAGCCTTCATCTCACTCTATACTAACAGGAACTGTTCCAGGACGACATGGAGTACCTTTGATTAACGAGAAACTACCTGCTGAGATACCGACAGTGGCTGAACTGTTGGCTGAAGAAGGATACGGTACGCATCTTCTCACGAACAGCCCGAACTTGGGTCAGTTGACCGGGCTAGATAGGGGATTCGATGAAGTACGTCATTTCCTTCGATCTGATGGTTCAAAGTTGGGTTATTTGAATAATTACCCGGATGCATTCTACAACCACGCTAAAGATCTATTACATAAACCTCAGAACATTCAATATTCGGGACTGAAGGAAGGTATGATATCACGGCTCCAAATATCAAATATGAAAAAAATAACTCAAGACGCCTCACAGAAAGAATCCCCGTTTTTTATTTATACTCACGTTGGCTCCCCACATTTACCGTACGATCCACCTGCTAAATACATAGATGCGTTTACTGATGAGATAGAGAACTCGAAGGGAAAGTCCTTGCAAGTAGCTAAAGAAAAATACGCCAGTCTGGATGTGATGAGAGAAAATATTGCAAATGAATGTGAATTCTCAGAAGAAACTTGGGAATCTATCGTTGCCATGTATGATGCAGAAATCAGGTTTATGGACGAATACATTAGCGGTTTTATTCATTGGCTTCTTGATCAAAATATTGAGGATCTCGTGATTGTGGTGACAGCCGATCACGGTGACTTATTTGGTGAAAATGGCGTTATGGCTCACAAGATCCTTCTTCATGATGGATTGGTTCGAGTTCCTCTACTACTCCATGGGTTGGACGTTGATATTCAAGATAGCCCTACAGTACAGCATATCGACATAATGAAAACGATTTTAGATACCACAGAGGTAGATACTTCACAGCTCCAAGGAAAAAATCTGGCTGATACTAAGCGAAAATATGCATTCACTCAGCGGAATGAGTTCCAGATTATTGATGAATATCTAAAATATAACGAAGGGTTTAGAGATAGAGGGTTTCATGAAGGCCAAACCACTTCTATTCGTTCAAAAGAGCATAAGTTAGTGAAAAGTGAAGATCAAACAAAATTTTATGAGATAACGAGTGACGGTGAAGAAATAGTACAAAACGAGAACGAAGTAATGGTAAAAATGGACGGCATTTTGGAAGAGTGGATAGAACAATACAGCAACCCAGTGAATTCAAACGAAAGCGAAGAAGAAATATCTGAAGAAATGGAAAAGCAACTAGAATACCTAGGGTACAAATAGCACGATTTCTGTAGAGCTTATTTGGAACAGAACAGCCGAGTCTGAGGGCTCGTTGAATCGCTCAGGCACCCTCTTTGAAGACTCTATTTTTCCATCACCTACTTATATATGCCGTGACGACAGAGCGTATGTCCGACTCCGGCGAACAATTTTTTTCCTTGCTCGATTTTACCGAGTATGAAGTAGAGGCGCTCGAGGAACTGTTGTTGCTCGGCCGAACAACGGCTCCTGATCTCGCGGAAGCGACGGGAATCCCGAAAGCCCGAATCTACGGCGTTCTCGACTCGCTTTCGGAAGCAGGCTACGTGAAGGTGACTCCCGGTCGACCCAAACAGTACCAGCCATACGAGCCGAGCGAACTCGTCGACCGCGCGATCACGAACCGCCGAGACGCCTACGACCAGTTTAAGCGCGATGTCGACAGTGTTGCCGACTCGTTTATCAATTCCTACTCACCCCTCCAGAACAGATCGGTCGACGAACTCAAACCGACCGAGGATCTGTTCCACGTCGTCGACGTCGGCGAACCGAGCGAGCGTGAAACCCGTCGACTGTTCGACGAGGCCGACGAGGAGGTGTTCGTCCTCACCAAGAGCTTCGGCTATATCGACGCCGTCGTTCCCGCCATGGAGGATGCGGTCGACCGGGGGGTTAGCATCGATGTGCTCATGCTGTCGCCGGAGCATCTCTCGGCCGAAAACAGCGAGCAACAGCGGAAGATCCAGTCACTGCTTGCCGATTCCTTCCCTTCGATCAGCGTTCGAATAACCGACAAGATCCTTCCGTGGCGGGGGACGTTCGCCGACCCGGATCTGGACTACGAGACCGGACAGGGGCTCCTGCTTGTCGAACAGGAGGAGGTGCCAAACCACCTCCGGCAGGCCGCCGTCACGGAGAATCCCGCGTTCGTCGCCGGGCTCTGGCAGTATTTTGACTTGCTATGGAGCCACGAGAGTCAGCCCGTCGACGCGCTGTGAGCCGATCAATTAGTTTGAGAAAACGAACAAAACACCTATATAATCAGTTACTCATATTCTGAGTAACCATGACAGTACTGCTTACTGGTGCCGACGGCTATCTGGGCTGGCCAACAGCGCTACGACTGGCGGACCGACTCGACGAGCGGATCGTCTGTGTCGACAACTTCGCACGACGCGAGTGGGTCGCGGAGTCCGGGAGTGTCTCAGCTACACGGGTCGAAGAACCGGAGGAGCGGTTCGAATCAGTCGAGAACCTGAGTCTCATCGAGGGCGATCTCGCCGAGCGGGATTTCGTTCTTCAGCTGCTCGAAACCTACGAGCCACACACCGTGCTGCATACGGCCTCTCAGCCGAGTGCGCCCTACTCCTCGATCAACGGCGAGCGGGCGCTCTACACCCAGCGAAACAACATCTCGATGAACCTCAATCTCCTCCACGGGCTTGCGGAGTGTGGGCTCGACGACACCCATTTCATCGAGACGACGACGACCGGGATCTACGGCGCACCCCATTTCCCGATTCCAGAGGGTGGACTAAGCGTCGACCGGAAGGGTGGCAGCGACGAGGTTCCGTTCCCGGCGATGGGCGGGAGCTGGTACCACCAGACCAAATCGTTCGACGCTGCGAACATGCGACTCGCACAGTCGCAGTTCGAGTTCCCGATGAGCGAGGTCCGGACAGCGATCGTCTACGGTACCGAAACCGAAGAGACGCTGGCACACGACAGCCCGACGCGGTTCGACTTCGACTACTACTTCGGGACCGTCGTCAACCGCTTCTGTGCGCAGGCGGTTGCGGGCTACCCGATCACAGTCTACGGAAAGGGCGAACAGCGGAAACCGATGGTGAGTCTCGAAGACACCGTCGAAAGTCTCGTCCGACTCGTCGAACGCGGCCACGACGGCGAGGAGATCGACATCTACAACCAGGTGACTCGACCGGTCGCAATCGTCGAACTCGCCGAGACAATCGCCGAGGTCGGCGACGAGTTCGAGCTGGATGCCGAGGTCAAACACTACGAGAATCCCCGCAACGAGGACGAAGAGCACAAAATGGAGATGGAAAACAGCGCCTTCCTCGATCTGGTTGGCGGCCAGCGACAGAGCTTAGAGGAGGGGATCCGTGACGTGCTCGGGACGCTTGTCGACGAACAAGATCGGATCGCCGCCCACGAAGACCGGTTCCTCCCCGGCGTGTTGACCGATGAGTGAGCGCCGTGTGCTGGTAACGGGGGGCTGTGGATACATCGGGAGTGCGCTCGTCCCGCAGTTGCTTGCGGACCAGCGTATCCAAGAGGTCGTCGTCTTCGATTCGCTTGCGTCGGGGTCGCCCGCCAACCTCGCTGGAAGCATCCGCGATGGACTCCAGTTCCGACATGGTGATGTGCGCGAGTACGGCGATGTCGAGAGTGCCGTTCGTGGCGTCGACACGATCATCCATCTCGCGGCGGTGACCGGCGCCGACTCCACCCACGACCGTCGGGCCGAGACGTTTGCGATCAACCGCGATGGAACCGAGAACGTCCTTACCGCAGCCGGGAAGTTCGATGTCGACAACGTCGTCATCGCCTCGTCGTGTAACAACTACGGGCGGGCGGCTAGCACCGATATCGACGAGGAGACCCCACAGAACCCACTCAACCCCTACGCAGAATCGAAGATCGCCGCCGAGGAGCTACTTGCTGAAGCCGTAGAGAGCCACGGGTTCGACGGAACTGCCCTCAGGATGAGCACCAACTACGGCTGGTCGCCCGGCGTACGGTTCAACCTCGTCGTCAACCATTTCGTGTTTCGTGGTCTCACCGACCGCCCACTGACTGTCTACGGAGACGGGGGCAACTGGCGGCCGTTCATTCACGTCGAGGATGCCGCTCGTGCCTACGCCCATGCCGCACTCGAACCCGAGGCGTGGCCACAGCAGGTGTACAACGTCGGATCGAACGACGCGAACTACCGCATCGCCGAGATCGCCGAGATCGTCCGAGAGCAGCTCGACCGGGATCTCGATGTCACATATCTGGAAGACGAACACCCCGGCCCCTCCTACCACGTCAACTTCGACCGACTCGACGAGACGGGATTCGAGTTCGAGTGGACGCTTCGTGAGGGGATCGGTGATATGGTCGACGAGCTTCAGAGAGGGGTGGCCGTATGAGCCACGTAACTGACAGAGAGGCAACGAAGCGGGATGAAAACCCAACAATTGCAGTTACTGGTGCTGCTGGCTACATCGGGAGCCGAGTTATCGTTGAGATGCAGCGGATCCACCCCGAGTGGAATTTACTCGCTATTGATAACCAGTATGGAGGACAGGTCGACGCGATTGGTGGTATGACAATCGATCACGTCGACGTTCGTAACCGGGATCGACTCGAAACTGCACTCTCTGGTGCGGATGTCGTCTGCCACCTTGCAGCAGTCAGTGGCGTCGACGACTGCGCCGAAAACACCGACCTCGCATATGAGGTGAACGTGACTGGGACGAACAACGTTGCGTGGTTCTGCCGGAAGACGGGGGCCGCGCTCGTGTTCCCGTTTAGTATGGCCGTTCTCGGCGATCCGGAGTCATTCCCGATCACTGCAACCCAGCAGCGTGACCCGCTAAACTGGTATGGTCGAACGAAACTGCTCGGTGAGCGCTCAATCGAAGTGCTCGCCGACGATGCGTTCCCCGCACACCTCTTTTTGAAATCCAACCTCTACGGCAACCACGTTGTCGGTGATACTGTCGTGGGGAAACCAACTGTGATCAATTTCTTCGTGAACCGCGTGCTCGATGGTGAACCGTTAACGGTCTACGAACCCGGGACACAGTCACGGAACTTCATTCACGTCAGAGATGTAGCATTGGCGTACGTTCGAAGCGCTGAGCGGCTGTTAGCGCAGTTGGATGGCGGTGAGACTGGCACTGAGACCTACGAAATCGCCAGTGGGGAGGATATGAGTGTGATGTCGGTCGCAGAGATTGTCCAAGAGACAGCTGCCGAAGAGCTCGGGATCGATGTTGATATCGATCTTGTAGAGAACCCCCGTGCTGGCGAGACGATGGTACAGGAGTTCGGTGTCGATACGTCACAGGCACGCGAGATCCTCGACTGGACACCAACAGAAAGCATCAGAGAGTCGGTACAACAGTTGCTGAGACGAAACCGCTGAGTCGAGCCTACTCCATATAGCCCAACTGTTTCAGCCGGTCTGCAACTTCATCGTACTGTTGATTCTCTGCCGCAGTGAGCGAGAGAGGCTCCTGTTCACCGACTGCCGGCTCGTCTTCGAAGATCGGGAGTATCTCCCCGACCATATCAGTTGGAATGTCGACACCGAGACCAGCAAGGATCGTCGGAGCGATATCGGTAATTGCAGTCTCACCGAGATTACCCGCAGCCGTGATATCTGGCCCCTTTGCTGCGAAGATGCCGTGTCGGCTGTTCTCTGCAGCCCAACGGTCGGGTTCGGTCTGTGTCTCACCGCCACCAAGACCGTCGTTGACATGGACGCCAGGACGCATATCGACGATAATCGCAGGGCCAGTAGTCGCATACGGCCCAGAGTATACCTCTTCGGCGCGATAGACAGCGTCGAACAGTGGTTCACCGCGGTCGTCAGTAACCGACGAGAGTTCGGTAACGAGGCTGTCGACGACTCGGTCAGTGTCGACGTCGGGATGTATGTAGATCGGCCCCTGTCCACTAGCGACAGCCTGAGTCGCCGTCAGATCGATCTTTTCCAGTTTTCGCTGCCGTTTTGCACCTGCCTCCTGTGGAATGAGTTGCTGAATGCGTTCGGGGACTGCCTTTGCTAACTGGTCGACGATGCCGAGCTGCTTGGCGACCGTGAGTGCGTTTTCTCGAGTGAGTCCGACACGCTGGAAGGTGTCTTCGACGGTCTGGCGCTTGGTGAGATAGCCGTTCTCGGCAAGCCATTCGTTGATATAGAACTCGGTTGTCGTCGGTGCGCAGCCGTGGTCGGACATCAACACGATATTCGTGTCCTTGAGTTCGTCGAGTCGACCGATCCACTCGTCGACGAGTTCCCATGCACGCTTCGTCGGGGTATCGTTCCAAAAGAAATGCTGGAGGACGTTTAAATAAAACAGAGTAACATGAACGACATCGGTCTCTTCCTCCTGGAACCGGTCGTATGCGACCTGAAGTCTGAGATCAAGCAACTCCAGTATTTCTTCGACCTCCGCGCCGCGCTCCTGATTCGATGACAGCATCGGACTCGGATGAACGCGGTAGTTGTATCGATCTTCAAGTTCAGATTCGAGACTCTCCGGGTGCGTATATCCCGAATCGATTGTCCGATACTCGCCGTCGACGGCATCGGGACCGCCACAGACCACGAACCCATCAAGGTCGCGTGGCGGATACATCGTCGGCATATTCACGACACCGGTTGTGTAGCCCGCATCGTTGAGATAGTCCCAGTACTCTGCGGTGTCGAAGTCAGTGCGGTTCATGATGTCGATGCGGCCCTCGTCTAGGCGAATCCGCTCGAACCAGTAGACGCCGAACCCCCCAGGGTTCTTTCCTGACGAGTAACATTTCCAGTTCGGGAACGTTACTGGCGGAAGACAGCTCTGGCTTGTCGACCACGTGCCATTCTCTCGGAAGGCGGCCAGTTTCGGGAGCGTGCCATCTTCGAGCCACGGCTCAAGAAGAAGCCAACTAGCCCCATCGAGGCCGATAACGAATGTACGTGTCATACATCCATCGAACCGGGGTTTGTTCAAATAGGTTCCGTTTAGATAGATTCGGTATTCCGGTTACGATACATCGTCGGCGAGGTCCCCAATAGAGACGAACTCGAGTGGAAGCGCGAGTATTCGATCAAGCGTATCACGCATCCACTGGCCTGTCCGCCACGTAACTCGTTTAGGTACACCTTCGATACTGGGGAGGTCGACGAACTCCCATGGATGGGTGTAAAGTACCGGGGGGATCCCGCGGTCAGCTACAGCCTGCGTCGACCACAGCGTGTACTGTCGACCAAGCAGACGCGTCCATGCTCCGCTTGCCGGGAGTCGAAGATACGGAGACACTGCGATAGGAACCTCGGTGAGCTCAGTTGGCGCAACAGGGTCGACAGCGGTTGCAGGGGTGGCCCGTTGTGTATTGTACTCACCGCCGTACCACCCCGGAATGGCACGACATGGATTGACACTGGAGTCGTAGTCGTAGCCAGCAGCTGCGAGAGCAGTGAAGTAATTATCAGGGAGAGCGAACGCAGGTGCACGAAAGCCGCGTACCGACTGCCCAGTGGTTGATTCAAGAATCCTCCGAGATTGCCGAAGTTCCTCGTGTCGGTCGGCGGCGGTGATCTCGGTAAGGAGACGATGGCTGTGGGTGTGTGAGGCAATCTCGTGGCCAGCATCAGCGATCCGTTTAATTACCGCAGGATGGCTCTCGGCAATCTCTGAGACGACGAAGAACGTCGCTGTTGCGTCGGCCGACTCAAAGGCTGTAAGAAGACTGTCAACCGCTTCGAAACCAAGCGTATCGTCAGCGAGTGTCCCGTTCGCCGAACGGAACGCGGGAGTATGCCGAAACAGTTCGAAGTCGACACTGATTGCTGCACGCGCGTCAGTCGTCATGCTGTTGGGAGTCTTCGTCGACGGCACTCCGATACAGACTGAGTTCCTCGTTCAGTCGAGAAACGTTGTCATAGAGCCGTCCAATTCGGTTGAATAGATATGTCACCAGTACGAACAGAGTAAGGTTCGAAACGATGAGAATAGCGTTCGTCTTGAACTCAATACCGAGCACCGATGCCACCACAGTGAACAGATCGGGGTAGACTGCCACGATAAGCAGGCCCGACCCAACGATGCTGGACATGACAAACACCATGAGATCCTCGCGGCCCGACCGGACAATCCGGTAGCCATTGTAGAGGAAGACTACGCCGATACCAAACGTAATTAAATTGATGAGTGTATATTCCACAAGAATCACCTGAACACGAGGACGCGGAGGATGGTGTCTGCCATACGGACAGGGTACATGACGAACGTCTCAATGTCGAACTGGGAAGCTCCCTCTTCCCGTGTTGGCATCTCGACGGACAGTTCCCGAATACTGTACCCACTGTTAGCGGCTTGGAGTGTTTGTTCGACAGCCCAGTGCTTGTTCGAGCGGTGGATGATTTCTTCCAACATTGATACTCGATAGATTCGATACCCACTCGTTACATCAGTGATGTCGATGCCTCCAAGAATGTTCACAATACTAGTGAAAAACTTGATGCCAGTTCGTCGAACGAACGAATAGTCCTCAATGCTTTCGTTGAGATACCGACTGCCGATGATCATGTCTTTGTCTTCGGCGACAGCGAGCAGTTCCGGGAGATAAGCAGGATCGTGCTGGCCGTCGCCATCGATCTGGGCAACGAAGTCATAACCGTGACGAATCGCATACCGGTAGCCGGTTCGGACCGCACCGCCGACACCGGTGTTGATCACATGAGTGACGACCGTCGCACCATGGTCACGTGCTATTTCGGCAGTGTCGTCGTCCGATCCATCGTCCACGACTACAACCTCGTCGACGTGTGGGTCAGTCTCGTTGACAACGGTCGCAATAGTATTGCTCTCGTTGTACGCTGGAATAACGGCGACAACGTTCACGATTGGAGTAATAAAACAAGAGTATATAGAGTTGTTCGTTCAACGCAGCGATATTCTGTTTTTCCCTAGTCAGCGTACACACCTGTCTCTTACCCACAAATACTATTCCTACTTCTGATAGACTGAACTTGGCATGAACAGGTCTCTACAACAGAGATCGATTGGTTTTGATGGTGATTGCTCATTCTGTGAAATGGATATATCAAGCCAGGTGCAAACCGAGTTTCAACACGCTGAGTTTGGAGACGCACGACTCACCGACCGGTTGGTACAGATTGGGGATGAACTCGGCAGGTGAACTGCCGAGTCTATCCCCGTCGCCTGCGAGGATACCGCCTCAACAAAGGCTACATACCGATTTTGCGATAATGAGCATGTGAACGCAAGCGAAATTCTCGCTTCCCATAGGCAAGCACAACAGTCACGAATCCAAGAGACGGACGAGCTTCTCGTCGTCTCTGATACAACTGAGCTCACCTTCCCACATCATCCAGCGAAAGAAGGCCTCGGAGATATCGGCACGGCTGAGATGGACATCCACGGCGTCAAAGTCCATTCAACAATCGGAATTGATCCACAAACACACCACATGACAGGGGTCATCGATCAGCAGTCGCTGATCGAAGACCGACAAACGGGGAATACACACGATACAAACGGCAACGATGAGCCAATTCCTCTTGAAACGCGCCACACGAAGTGGATTCGTGGGGATAGACGTGCTAGAGCGTGGCTTCCCGAAGACGTACGGCCAATTTTTGTCCACGACCGCGCAGCAGACGACTTCTCGTTGTACGCTGAGATTATTGACGATATGGACAACGCTGGCTTTGTCGTGCGTGCGCAGTACAACAGGAATATACGCACACCGACTGGAGAGGATGAGAAACTCTTCAACTGGAGTAGCGACCTTCCCGAGGAAGGTCGCACGACAATCGATATCCAACAGGCCGGTGGCCGAGACGCACGGACTGCGGAACTGTCAATTGCAACAGGGACGTGTGATTTTGTGCCGACAAACACTGCTCCTGATGAAGCAGACTCCGTTTCAGTGAACGTTGTGCGGGCTGAGGAAGTTGGAGAGCATGAAGATCCGATGCAGTGGGTGCTACTCACCACTGCATCGGTTGGAAATCTAGATCAGGCATTGACCGTCATTGAGCAGTACCGGCTTCGCTGGCGGATCGAAGACTGGCACAAAGCACTGAAAACAGGTTGTAAAATCGAAGAGCGACAACTCCAGACATGGGATCGCATGGATGTACTGTTAGGTGTGTACTCAGTAATTGCGTGGAAGGTACTGGAGTTGCGAGATCTGGCTCGTGAGGACTCAGCGGCTGATCCAGCAGTATTGTTGAGCGACGCTGAGCGCGCAGTTCTGGAAGCGAAATTTCCAGAACTGCGCGGGGAGAGTGCCAAAACCTACGCGGTAAGCGTGGCAAAGTTAGGTGGGTATCTTGACCGGAATGCGGATCCTCCGCCAGGCTGGCAAGCAATGTGGAAGGGACTGCAGAAGCTCCGTATGTGGGCGGAAGGCTACGAACTGGGTGCTGAATAAGCGACAAGTCGCTCATTCAGCGAAATCAAGACTACTGTCAGCCCTGTTTCGGTTTTACAGAGAGGTATCTCTGAAAGAGCTGTGGTGTGCCAGAAGCAGTGACTGTTTTCTGACCAGTTTCTTTCCCCCGTAACCTGTTTGAGTTAATTTTTCTCTCAGACGTTGAATTATGGGTAAGAGACAGGCGTACACACTGCAGACGAAATCATTGAAACGAATTGTTACGTGATTCCGGCGTTTTGAGTTCGATAGATCGAAACGTATGCATCGAACGTCCATCAGCTACGAGAACAGTCACTCTTAATTGTCAGCTTCAATAGCCCTCTACTATGCAGTCGGAAGACCTCGTAGTTGCAGCCGTTCAAACCGTTATCATGCGTCGGGATTGTCGGCGACGACGATTGCAGAACGGAAACCAGAGATATGAGACCTACTCTCCTCACAGAGGGAGATACCAGTGAGTGACTCACGTCGGGAGTTGGGGTTCAGGATCGTTCGGTATCTTGTCGCCGTTGTCGCGATTGGCTGGCTCATCAGTCGTGGTGAGTGGCAGTCGACTGCCGACGTACTCACGAGCGTGTCTCCACTTGTCGTTGGTGTTCTGGTAGCACTGTCGGCAGCCGGACTGTTGTTTCGGTTCCTGATGTGGTATGGGTTGTTGCGGTATGTGAAACCGGTTTCCTACTGGACGGCAGCCGAGATTGACCTGATTGTCAACTTTGTGAATCAGCTACTTCCCTCCCAGCTCTCGGGGCGGTCGCTTGCGCCGCTGCTCGTCTCGAACCGCCTCGATGTCGAAATAGGCACGGGGATCGGACTCACCGGTGTCAGTACCGGGCTGTATGCGGTTGTATACGGTGTGGTTGCGCTGCTTGGCATCGGCTTGCTGTTTCAGGAGCTTTCGGCCAGTGTACTCGCACTGATCGGACTGTCGACGGCACTGTATATAGCGGCCGGGGTGGTGATTCTGAGTGCTGGTCTCCACAGTGGTCTCGTTGACGGAGTAGCCGAGCGAGTTGAACCGTGGGTCCGACGGCTCCCCAAAATCGGAGCCCGTGCCGCCGATCTGTTCAACCGGGTCCCGGAGTTCACGCAGCAGTCGATGGCACTGTTTAGCGAGATACTACGCTCCCCTCGGACGGTTGGTCTCTACCTCGTCGGCTGGGTTGGATCGGTGGCGCTGTTTCCCGCCCTCCGGATCACAGTTCTTTTCGAGGCGCTTGGGGCGTCGTTCACACCGATTGTACTGCTCCCAATTGTCATCATCGCTGCGTACAGTGTGACACTGCTTCCGATCACACCCGGTGGGATCGGTATCACAGAGGCGACGGCTGCGATAGTGTTTGTTTCGCTGGGAGTCCCCTACGAGATTGCGGCCTCATCAGTACTGGTTGATCGAGTCATCGGCGTATACGCGCCGGCTCTACTTGGCTGGTATCCGATGGTGCGAACCGAGTTGTCGATACCCGACCTCAAATAGCCCGATCACACTGATAACTGACCGTCAGCTCGGAGCGAGAAACGACTACTGCCTACTGTTGGGGGTTGGCCAGTGATTCATTCCGTGCGAAAATGATGCTATAGTCTTTTCGCTTCTCAAGTTTTGGTTCAATACCGGCACGCAGGAGTTCGGAGGAACGGCTTCGGCTCTGTGGGCGCTCACCAAACTCGGCAGCAACGACATAGCCGTAGTGGTCTCCATTCATCAGGCGATCATTGAATTCGGCCCGACGAGGATACTCTCCAGTACCTCGGATATTTCCGGTAGTCACGATGTACTCCGGGTTTCGATCCGGCGTTGACAACAGCCATTCGGTGTACTCCTCGCCGGGGAACGCTGCGGCCCGGCCGAACTGATAGTGATCGATGGGTCGGCCGTGGACGAGACCGACATGGGCTGGGGAGTTGTCGAAGACAGTGATAGTAGCCTCGGGGGGAGCCTCTGACTCCAGCCACTCAGTGGCCTCATCTCGTGGATCATTCGTGAACTGATACAACCCGGCTCCTGCATACAGTGCGGTGGTTAGCAGTACGACAGCCAACACTACTCGTGCGATATCTGCCCGATCTTCGAAATACTGTGAGAGGGTAACCGCAAACAGAATAACAAGCAGTGGAATACTCGGAAGAACGTGGTGTGTATTGAACTCCCGCCACACGCCGAAGAACAACACGAAATAGACAACAAGCCCGACGAAGAGAACGACCTCGCCGTCGTGGCTGGTCCGCTCTGTGAGGAACCGCCTCACAGTTGCGAACAGTCCAGCTGCTGTCCCAATGGCAAGCGGGAGTCCGAGACCGTTGAGATACGCCAGCAGCGCGCTGTACCCTCGTGGGGTGGTGCTTGCGACCGTTCGTGCCTGGTTTTCTCCGAGAAGTCTGGCTTCGATAAGCCACTCTGGACCACGAAGCAACAGGTTTGGAATACCCACATAGATCGTGATGATACCCAGTAGCAGTCCAAACAGAAGCAGCCGAGGCTGCCAGAGTGCCGCAATCGGGTCGGACTTCTTGAGGCCTGTGAGGAAGTATGCAACCCCGAGGAATACGACAACAACACCAGCAGTCAATTTGAATGCAATAGCTAAACCGCCGAGTCCACAGCCAACGACGAAGTACTGACGGTTTTCAGTGTGAAGATAGCGGATCGAGAGATACAGAACGACAAGGAGCAGAAACAGTGCTGGCGTGTCCTCGTTGACCTCATGGGCCGTATGAATCACTGCCAACGAAAGTGTGGTGAATACCGCAGCGATTCTGCCAGCCCGACGATCCATGAGTTCAGTTCCGATTCGGTAGGTCACATACACCGAACAGACAACAAGCGCTACGTTGAGTAGTCTGGTTAGCGTCAACGAGGCCGCCCAGAACCATGCTGGAACAGCGTTCCAGAGGGCAAATATGGAGTCGGTGCCAGCGCTGCCGGCGTCAATCAACGTATCAAGTTCGCCCAGAAGGAGAACAACGATGAAAAGCGGGATGAGGACGAGACCGTGAAGATAGGTCGTCGCATCTCTCCCAGCCTCTTGTTCGGCGAGTCGACCGAGCGTCTCAAGACCAGGATCGGAGAGTACGAATTGAGCAACTTTCATCGGCTGCCCAATTCGTCGGTACTCATCAGCCGTCACGAAATTAGGAATCCGCCACCAAAACCAGAACGCAGAGACGAATAGTGACAGGAGTAGAATATATCGAAGTTGAGGGTCTGACCGAAGATCGACCTGAACCCGACCCCAAACACGGCGAAGATGTGAGCGAATTTCGATACTCATCTACCGCAAATGGCGGTCAGAATAAAAATAAAAGCTTCGTCACGTGTCGTCGAATTCGTCTCCGAGACGCATCCGGTCGGCTCACAGCGGCCAAGATGCCAACATCTATTGTATTTCTACGGTATGGAAGTGTATGAACATCCTCGTCACAGGTGGTGCTGGCTTCATCGGCGGCCACCTTTCGGAATCGTTCGTCGATGCGGGCCACGACGTCACCACGCTCGACATCCTGGAACCGTTCTACGATCTCGGGCTGAAGGAACACAACATCGACGTTGCCCGCCAGAAAGCTACTGAAACCAATGGTAGCTACGAGTTCATCGAGGGGTCCACCGCGGACAAAGACC
>Ga0306905_100120_pt1 | contig 35052 bp, 31 predicted proteins | sample AntCluMetagen397_FD_190422 | JGI IMG/M metagenome (GOLD analysis project Ga0306905, IMG submission 190422) | Saline lake microbial communities from Club Lake, Antarctica - Metagenome TFF #397 (v2) (version 2) | ecosystem: Environmental > Aquatic > Non-marine Saline and Alkaline > Saline | place... | reverse complement strand
TGCTCGGTGACGGTTCGACTCTTGTTTTGCGAGTTCAAGTTATCTCTGGCAGGTGGACATCACTCATATCTGATAGCGGCGGCATGCGAGATACAGAACACTAGTAGTGCGACAGCAATCAGGATAAAGACAGTCGCAGCAGCTATTCGTGTTCGAGTGCGTCGTAAATCTCTCGATTGCTGTCGCGGTCAGCTGCCGCAACTCGCCGAACGAGTTCCCGACGGATCTCATTCATCACCTCGTCAAGCGGCGAACTAGACTCAGTTGTATCGTCGGTAGACATGAGTAAACTGTTGGGCTGAAGATTGTTAACCATTCGGATCCGCTGAATCGCCGGTCAATTGATCGATCCCATACTGTATGAGGTCATCTCGCCATGCGTCGATTTCACCAGCCAAATCTAGTTGGTTGGTATGTGAACGAAGATAGGAGATGGTCTCGTGTTGGTCGACAGTCGTCTCATCAGTACCAACCCGTTTCAGAATAGTTCTGATCTCTGTATCATAAGAGAAGCGATAACCATTGAGAAAATAAAACACGACTGTCGTGTTCAGTGCAGTGCGTTTGTTCGCGTCGACGAACGGGTGATTGGCAACTAGAAGCCGCAGGAGATGAAACGCCTTTTCGTGAATTGTCTCTGGTTTCGTCCCAAAGCTACCGTGTTCGATGTAGTTCAGTGCGAACTCTATATCACCACGGTTCCGCATGCCTCGATGCGTATCGGAATACTCCGAGACAATATCATCGTGGATCGCAACGATGTCTGCAACAGAGGGATACCATACCGACTCAACCATTCATGTTATTCTTGGAGAGGGTCCAGTGTAACCCTTACTGTCGAATCTTGGTAACTCTCTGTTCCATCGATATTACGATGCGAGACGTGCGTTCTATTCTTGTCTGTTACCTCGGAGCTGTTGTTGCTGTGCAGTCCCAAGCCAGTAGCCTGCAGAAAGCAATACCTCCAGTGAGACTCCGAATGCGGGCCCTGCAGTGAGTCGGTCGTCGTGTTGTTCGAGTAGTCCCGAGGCAGTCAACTGCGGGAGGTGGCTTCGTTTGAGATTCGTTCGGAGGTTGGTGATCTCACGTGTTGGTGACTTTATCGGGCTCACCTCATGTTCAAGTGCATAGATAGTCGTTGCCGCAGTTCGGATATCGACACCACGGCCGCCTGCAGCTGCGACCAGCAGCATGATCGCTCGTCGACGTGGATGACTGAGCTGGACGAACACGTCGTCGACGCGTTTGGGTGTTCGATCCTCAGCTGTCATTGGTCACCTCCTGGTGAATCGAAATTTCACTGAGTTTCTGGCGGTCGACCATTCGCCACAGACAGCCAGTCCATTCGTATTCGGTGCGCCAATACCCTGAGTCAGTGCGGCGGTGGTACCGGTACCGTCGTTTGGGTGTGTGTTCTGGCGTAGTTATTACGTCGAGAACTGTGTCAGTCTCTGTTGTCATGTATATTTATGCGATGCAAACACATCGCACTCATGTCAGAAGAAAAATGGCGTAGGTGGACGTATTTCTAACAAACAGCACGTATCTTTTGACAGGAACTGTTATCGGTTCTGGGCGGCCGAGAGCATTTCTAGGCTAGTCTGTGTTGTGCTAGAACTTTTGACAGACCCGGCCGAAGGCCGGTATAAGAGAGATAGTGGAAAAGACGGAGAAACAAAGCCCTTCGGGGCGAACGGACACCCCCCCCAAACGACGGGGAGAGGTCGAAAAGCATTCTGTGGGTCATGTCGACCACTGGCTGATGCCGTGAAACGTGTCGACGTCTGTGATCTTATCCTGGACTGTGTTCGTTGTCTCTGTGCACTTGGTTGTCGACTTCGTGGTGTGACATGCGACGTTGGATCCCCACCAAGTGAGTCTGTTCTGTATGGTCACTGTCTCGTCTCGCTCCAGGAGCATCAATGGCCTTCGTCGACATCTGGGTGCGTCATTGTGCTTTCGTGTAGTGGTCTGACTTATTTTCATTTTTGATCCAGGTTCCCTCTGGGGCCTTCACAGGCCTTATCGAGGGGAATATAGTGGATGTCGACAGCCTACCCCTCGGTGCGTTGTATGGCCGTTCGTCGACAGCGAGAAGTCTCCTGGACACCCGTCGTCGCTGCTCGATTCTGTGCTGCCGTTCTGGAGGCCACTCGGCCTGTGAGAGATTCCTTGTTTGTTCCTTCTTTCTGTTCCCTTATACCGGCCGGAAGCCGGGTCTGTCAGCACCCAATACGGGATCCTGTTGAACCTATATCGACTCTCAACAGTTCTGATCGTGTTTCGGTTCCTGTCGTTGACTGCGTTCGTGAGCTGTTTGTAGACCTCGAGAGACGTGTGAGACGAACCAAGCTTGAGGGTGTGATAACTTGTTCACTGTGGGCCTATCGCCGTAGATCTCCTGTCTCCTTGCTGGCGACACTCTGGGGGACTCGAAACAAGGCTGAGACGAACAGCTGTCTTCTAATCTGTGGAAGGCTATTTGCTGACAAAGGTGTCAAGAGCAGCTACTGGGTTTGTCAGGCGTGTTTGGGATTTGAGGAGAGGTGCTGTTTTTGTATCTCATTTTCCTCACCGACTAAGTTCCAGACCTTTGTTTCAACTGGAACCACACATGCCAGCGGACTTCGGTTCGAGTATCAACTCAATTGTCCCATAATGCATTGATTCGCTCATCGAGTTGAGTGTGTACGGTAGGGAGTATGTCCCGCCATTCGTCAGAATATGTCTCCTCAATACTGGGTGTCAATGCATCTGGAGGTGGGTGGAAATGCGTGTACGTGATTGTGATCGTTTGGATGTCGGCCCCATCGACAGTCCCATGAGTTCGTTGTCTGGTACTGCTCAGAATAGTGAATACTGAAGTCATCAGTCTCGAACCAATGAATTCGAAGATACGCACGGGTGATGCCGTTTGGAAAATATCCCAGATTGTACTCAGCAACGACAGCATTCGCTGCGTACATCGGCCATGTTTGAATGTCGTCGAACCGATCGTTTCGAGCGAGATGAGCGGCGATCCGATCCAGAAGTTCTGTATCGACAGGCCCACGATCTGGTGATGTGGGTGTCTCTTCAGACATTAACGGATTTCGGTTGCGTCCAGCGGGTGGCTACTCCCGACGAACTGGCCGAGAGATCCCGCCAGCGTGTAGTCCCAACCTGACAGTTGAATGTAGAACTGAGCGGTATTTTGAGTGAGGGACGATTAATCGACTATTTGCCCCGGAACATTCCTATGTCAAATTCAGTTTCCCACCGTGGACGTTCTGGCCCTGGCATCTCATCAGCAAGGTCTCGCAGTTCGGCTATCGTCGTCCAAGGGTGACACTGGTCCATTGCCTCAAACCGTTTGAAGAAGCTCAGATGGACCCAGCTATATTCTGCTGGCGGTTCATCAATATCACTTTGACGCTCTTTGATGAGGTCGGTGAGTTCTCGCTCGGTGATCTCGATGCCTTCTTGTTGTGCTGCTGTCAGCAGTGATGCGATTTCCTCTTTCTTTTTTTCGGCGATTCGTTGTTCACTTTCAATATGATCGAAGTCAGCATAGTACACCGTCAGAGCAGCTTGGATGACGTTTTCTCGTGCTTTGAGGCTATCGCGAGTGAGGCCAGTATAGTCGCGCGGGAACACGAATGTCTTATTTACGAACAGTGCTCTGACAATCCCGAGTTCCGGGCTCTCACCACCGTTTTCCTTCTCATATACCCCAGCGATGTAATCTGCTGCTTCCCCGAGGAGGTTGATCTTGATGTCGAATTCGGGAACAACCGCGGTGTCCAAGTCGATTGTATCCCCGAGAACGATTGATTCAGCGTTTGTTGGCATATTAAGACAGTTAGCGAACTCTCGAAGGCGTCGTCCGTATGCGCTGCGGTAGCTCCCAAGAACGAGGTAGCTACTGTTGGCTTGCTCAAATCGGGGGAGTTCTTCGTTCATATAGCGGACGATTTTGTGGTAGTCTCCCTGTGGTGGGGAGCTAATTCCGTCGAAAATTCGGTTGACAGCCCGGTAAATGGCGTATGAATTGCGTGGAATCCGTGGGCTACTCATATCTCTGATTATCTAGGGGTTCGTCTTAAAAATTTATATGCGGGTTGGGAATTCACTATATATCCAACTTGCTTATCCCGAATAGTTACATGAGTGGAGACAGAACAGATGTGTATGAGCAATAGTGTGGAGAGCCCACGAAATCCGGTTGGCGGCGAGGCAGACCCATTTGGCGGTGACGACGTCTTGCCGATCGAGAAACAGCGACGAGCACACCAATTTCTCACACAAGAAACCCGCTACTACATCATCCAGGCCGTGCTTGGGCATCCAAAGAACTTGGCGACACTCGACGAGCTCGAATACCTCGTACCCAAGAATCGATCTACCATCCGGGAGCATCTTGACCGGCTTGCAGACAAGCAGGTGATGGCGAAGTACACATACCGTGGGGATGGGGCCGAGCGTAACGATCCACGTGAGTTCTGGGGGGTGACCAGCTATGGGATCACTCTCTTAGATGAGTACAGCTATCTTCGGTACGTTCCGGTTCTGCGTGCCCTACAAGAAAATCTCTATCTTACCAGGAAAATCAAACGACATCAGAATGCGCTCCGACCTGACCTGCCAGAAGACGTTTGTGAGGCTCTCAAACTTCCAGACATAGACGATGAAACAGAGGCACTTATTGATGATGTGCTCGATGCCCGAACACACGGTCGCAGTCGACTCTTCGATGCGCCCCCTATTGAGCCGGATGAAGACGCAGAGACCGAAGACGGTGCAGACCGGCCTCTCGACGAACTCTTCTAGCCTTTTGGCTGCTATAATTTATTCAGAACAAGGAGAATACTCGCGCCTTTGGGTGTTTTCGGAGCGCAAAGCCTTCCGATGTACAAATAAGGTGTGAAGCACCTCGTCAACGTGGGATGACTGGGCCGTTGAGAATCTCGAACACCAGTGAGGGGTGAGACGATTTTCATTCAGGAAGCTTGTGGTCGACCGTGCGACGACTTGCGACGAACTGGCCGAGAGATCTCGCCAGCGTACAGCCCCAACCCGACAGTTGAATGCAGAACTGACCGGTATTTCGAGTGAGGCTGACGACTTTCTCGGTGAGGTCCCCGACTGGGAGTGATTCTTCAATGGGTATCCACCACGGTAATATCGTGCTCGTCGAACTCGATTCCATACTGGGATTCAAACAGCGGGCTCGCGCTCGTGCCTCTCGAACGACGTGGGCATTGCGACGCCCTTCGGGAGATCTTAGTTGCCGTTTGTAGCTTGAGATTTGAAACGTATCCGTCGACCATCGCGTAATTGAAAATCTGGGATCGGTTCCGAGCAATTGGATGACAGAGATGGATACCACGCCTGAATACAGTCTCGGACTCGTTGAGGTTTACTTCGAGAGTGTAAACACGACACCGTTGTTCAAATGCCCATGAGAGAATCGAACCTCAGTACGTCGAAAAGAGTCTCATAGTCTGTCGGTTGACTCACTGGCTCCAATACCACTGTTTGAGTCGTTCTTCAGATAGTGTCCAGTTACCATCTTCATCTGTTTTTGCTAAATGGTAAATCTGTCCGTGAAGTTCAGGTGCTAACTGTCTGGCTTGCTCATCACCCAGTGAATCTGCGAGCAATGCAACTGCCAACTGCTTGGGGCCTGCACCCTTATTCCCTGAGGTCATTTTGCCAGAGAGTGATGGATTCATAAGATCTCGGCGTGGATGGAGAAAACCGTTATCTACCGTGATATATTCTAGGTCCTCGATCTTTTCACTGCTATATGTTCGATTAGTAAAATCATATCCAGAAGGGCTCTCCGGGTGAGCCTGCACGTCAATTTTCCCCTTTGCTTTCCGCAAGTGATTATATATTGATTCCTTAGTTTTCCCCCTAACATGAGCCCAGTACCGTACTGGTGAATTCATAATCTCAACCATCCAATAATCAAGAGCCTCTGTTGGTGACATTCCACACTGAATAAAGTGTGATAGTGTTTGGATCATTGCCCATTGACCATCATACCAGTGTGATGGTTTCTGTATAATCCAGATCGGAGCGTCGGTAGATGGGGCATCACATTTCACACGATCCAGAATCTGGTTGGCCTGCAAACGGTGTGCTGTGCACACTGTGTATGGAACTTCATATTCTGCTTGTAGGCTGTCTTGAAGAATCTCAAATTTATCATATAATATATAATATTGTGGCGTCTCAGCTAGAATACTGATATCTGTAGGCTCACAACCGGATCTGGACCCACCAATTATTGTTCGAAGGTTCGATTCAACGGTCTGTTGTATTTCTGTGAGACGTTTCTGGAGTGGATACAACTCGAGTCGTGTAAATAGATCTCTGCTTGACGTGGCCAGTTCTATGATGTCGACTGACTGTTCGACTGCTGATTCAAGTGCATCTCCTGCAACAAAGAATTGAAACAGGTTTTCATTATCATTCTGATGGGCATTTACTAACTGTTGTTTGGCTTGATCGACACTCTGTTTGAGTATATCCAAATTGAATGGTGTCTCAAGCGACGGTTCTCCGTTTTGCATATAATATTGGTCTTCGTGTGCTTGTTGAATCAATGCTTCGAAGCTTTGAGAGGTCAATCACATATTTCGTCGTGGTGTGGCTAACCTATAATGCAAAAATCGGTAAATATATTTAATAGAGGCCTTATTTTACATCTATGGTTAGTGAACATCATCCCTTGATAGAGAGTTTATTAGTAGTCATTGATCTATTGCCAATGGACCTAATGCCAATAATGTTGTTATGTATGTTTTTAATGGCAATTGGAGTAATTAATAAAAAACAAGATCTGCACATGAGGGCAAAATCACCAGAAAAAATGACAACTAAAATCTCACGAATCAAAAATAGAGAATCATTGATCGAAAAATACCAAGAAAACAAGATGAGCCGACAAACAAAATATCAGGGTGATAAATAATGAGATCTATAGGCCCAAAAGCACTTGACTGTCCAGCTGAGGATCGGTGTTGGGCCGTAATTGATGGCAGTCTCGCCCCTGAAAACAAAGGAGCTTTCAATCTCTATACCTGTGGAAATCATAACGGATTATCTACAGCGGACCGAAAAAACGCATCTGCACTAATCGTTACCACTCATATCGGTGACCAAATCACTGACTGGATGACTGTTTATCCAGATATAGACGGTAAACCACACAAGGAGATTACAGACTATTTTGATCAAAGGCCTCGGGACGCCGGAGACAATAACCCCATGACGGAATTTTTCAGTCAAACCAATGGGAAAGATTATCGAGGCGTATTACACTATGATACTCATCCTCGTGATCCACTAGATACGACCTCTGACGCGAGTGACAATAATAATACTAATAATAATAACAACGTCCTAAGAGAACATACAATCCGATCCGCAATCAACCGAGCCGCACGTGATAGTGAGTATGATCACTACATCGGCATAGCGATTAGACCACTAGTAATTGACAAGGAAGACGTATTAATAGAAGAGCCAGAGGGTATTTGGGAGACTGTGGTGTGGCCAACGGTCTGCAGATATATACTAGATCTCCGAGGAGAAGGAGAATTAACTGGTGATGACTACTACATACAACTCTATGAGATTATCGCATATGATGATTCTCAGCAGCCACCAGCGAGATCCGCTATCTCAGAGGCAAACGCTAACACAACCTCAAATCACAACTTTGAGACCGAGTTTGTTTCTCCTCAAACTGTACTCAAAAAATTCAGACGAGCACAGGTAGATATCCGACAGAGTCGACTCCGACGAGTGATCCCAATATTCGATGGCAAAAAGCGCGCACGGGCTGTCTCTGTGCAGGATCTTCGTCAATTCACAACAAATATTATTGATTAAAAACACGAAAATGGTCGACAAACAGCATATTGACCGCCTTCGCGAGGCTAACCCACCAACGCACTTGCTTGAGACAGACCTCGATCATGGAATGCCTGTTGGTGAACTGTATGCGTGGGCTGGTGGTCGCTCGTCAGTCCCACTGGTGATTGATCGCCACATGCAATGTCAGCACATAGCACATTTGGCCTCGACCGGCGAAGGCAAAACAACTACCGCAGAGATCGCGGCTCTATATAATGCTCAAGCCACTGATGGAGTAGATTTCATCATCGATCCAAAAGGTGGGTTAGCTGATGATTTTTTGCCCATGTGGCACTGTGCCACTGGTTCGCTTGAGGATATAACGGTAATCAACGCGTCTAGTGCATTGCCGCGCATACCGCTTTTCGATCTCCGACCATATCTTGATCATCCAGAGATCGATATTAGTCGACAACGTCTCATCGAGATTGTCGTCGATGGTGCCCTTGATGTATTCAGTGCGATGTCTTTCGATTCGAGTGGGTTTCGAGAAGCATCCCAGTCAATTGAACTAATTAAAACTCTATCGACGAGTTTATTTAATTCTCTAGATATGTTTTCGATAGAAGATCTTCTTGGCGAACTCTCTCGAGTAGCTGAGGGAACCTTTCGGGCAGGTGTCTCAGATCGGAGACTTGCACAGTTGCTCACGCAAATCACTGAGGATGATGCAAAAATGCGAAAAGCACTCGCTAATGGTGCAATTCGACGACTCTCACCACTTATTCGCAGTAGCCTCATTGCAGATGGATTGGGGATGCCACCGACAGATTCTGCTCATCAGTGGGATTTCTTTTCAGTATTAGATTCTAATAGGTTGGTGATCATTGATTTAGGCGGACTCAATAGTTTTCGGCGCGAAATATTATCTAGAGTAATTGTCAGTAGATTTATGATAGCTGGTCGACTCCGACAACGTTCAACACAAGCGACTCATCCGTTAGCAAACTTGTATCTCGATGAAGCTCATGTTTTCGGTGATAGTCCCGTCTTGTTAGATCTGCTTTCTGAAGGACGATCTATGAATCTAAGTATCTACCTCATGAGTCAACTCTACTCGCAGTTCGGCGATGAGGTGAAAGCTCACATTAGTGGGAACATCGGGACGCTTATCATTGGACAATCCGACCCGGAAGCTTCACAAGCAGCCTTAGATCATCGATACACCGAGATAGATGCCAAGCGTATCACCTCGACGATTCCCATTGGGGATTGGCTTGTTCGAACACGATCTCTACGGGGGGAACCACCCTTCGATCCGTTCGTTGTTGGAGCGATGCCGTTACCAAAGGGTCACCCTGACAGCGAGATTGAGCTCACCGAAACCGAACAAGTCAGTTGTGCCGAGGCAATTCGTGATGTATACGAGCGATCTCGAAGTCGACCTGATGTGGTGACTGCCTCCGAGAGTACGACCACTACGACACTGACCGACCAAGAAATTGCTCGTGGACTCAGACACACGCTGTGGACGGCATCGTTGCCCGACGGTATCGAGTACGATAGCCAGACCGATACAGTTCGATGTCCGTCGACGGACGAAACGTTCGCTCCAACCTTGGAAGGCGTCTGTGATGCAGTTCGCACAGCCCGCAGAGACTCCTCACTTGAGGACGTCGATTTGCCCATCACAGAGATCGGTTTGCAGATCGATCCCTGGGACGTCAAGACTGCACCCGTTACGCTTCGACAGCTCATGTTTTTGCGGCTGATTGAGAAGGCCCAACGCCGAGCAATTGATTCACGCGCCTGGGATATCGTCACCCAGACGATGCGACCCTTGCGCGATGAGGTGGGCTGTACGAGTGCCGACGAAACGGAACTCAAAGAGATGGATCTGATTAGTCTGCAAAATGAGCTTCGAGGGAAGTACTATCATTTGACTGACGAGGGACGAGGGTTGTTGCGAGATCTCCGCAATGGTGCGGATCCACCTGAACCCAAGTACGGTGATGCCAACGAATCGGCCGCCCACATCAAGGGCGTCGAGAAAGCCGCTCAGGCGCTGGGGGAACTCGCCCAGCGGCCGTCTTCGCCTGTTCATAGCGTCGAGCGGTACTGGAGTCCTCCGGATGAGCGGACACGGCTAGATCTCGTTGGGTTGGGTGTCAATGATGAGCCCGTAGTGACTGTGGAGGTCGAACGACCGACAAACGATCTGAATACTGGGGTGCCCGCTGATTACGATGCGATGGCCGACTGTGAGCCGTCGGCGGCCGTCTGGTTGGTAGCCAATCGTGCGCTCGGACATCGTGTTGTGACTGCACTTGTCGGGTCTTCGAAGCACGAGGCGCGGATTCCGCTCGATCCAGCCGAAATCAAGAGTTCGTCGACGCCGCTTGACCGCTATTCGTTTAGTGCACCGGGGTGTACAGCGATTCGGACGTATTCGGCGGTTACGCCTGAGTTGTTTGATCAGCTGATTGTGGAAGGTGGGAAGGATTAATTTCAGTGTGAGCTCCTGTTTTTGATTCTCTAACCCACAATACCGGAACTTACACTCATAAGACTATAGCTCCGATGTGTTACACGGTCCCCACCATGTCGAGTGTTCTTGCAAGTAGTGAGACGTCCTAGTATATCCCTCTCCTAGACACCACTGCGTCGAATGTTTGGTCAATCAAATCAACTGGATTCTCTGCCAGTAATGACTTTGCAATCTACTCATGTAGTCGACAGCACTGAGACACCCCACCGTGTCGAGTGCAATTCGATACGAAAGAGCCGCATAAAATAGAAGACCTCTGTTAGACACTCCATCATGTCGAGTGTTTTCGGTGATTAAAACCCAGATATGGGGCCAAAATAAGCCGATTTTAATCTGTGTGTCACCCCACTGTGTCGAGTGTTCTTATTCTAATTGTTGGTTTCAAATAACACTTGACGCATTCGACACGGTGGTTTTATTAGACAATAGCCATCAATTAGATATACTCAATGACCACCTTTACTCGTGATACGGAGATCTTCTGCGACGAGGAGATGCTCCGGGAGGACTACCAACCGGAGTCAATCACTGCACGTGAAGAAGAACTCAGTGCTTACAAGACTGCACTTCAGCCAGTCGTCAATGGTGCTCAGCCACGGAACATTTTCTTGTACGGAAAAACCGGTGTGGGAAAGACAGCCGTCTCACGGTACCTTCTTGATCAACTGAAACGAGACACAAAACTGTATGACGATATTGATCTCTCAGTTTATTGGCTTAATTGTACGAATCTTTCGTCTTCCTACCAGGTTGCAGTTAATTTAGTAAACGTCATTCGATCTGCAGAAAACCGGATTAGTACCACAGGCTACCCACAGCAACGCGTCTTTGATATTCTCTATGAGGAACTCGACGCGATCGGTGGGACAATTTTGCTCGTCCTTGATGAGATTGATCACATTGGCAGTAACGATGAGATTCTATACGAATTGCCACGTGCTCGCTCAAATGGATATCTCGAATCCGCAAAGCCCGGAGTCATTGGAATCAGCAACGACTTTGGGTTCCGTGACAGCCTCTCACCAAAGGTCAAAGACACACTCTGTGAAGAAGATATCCACTTTCCCCCATACGATGGTCCTGAACTCGAAGCAATTCTTCATCGACGTGCAGATGGTGCACTGTACGATGATGCAGCTAAGCACGGAGTGATTTCGCTGTGTGCTGCACTTGCTGCTCAGGACACAGGAAGTGCACGACAGGCGTTAAATCTGCTTTACAAAGCAGGCGAGTTGGCACGAGCTGCTGACGAATCAGAGATCACCGAAGACAATGTTCATGAGGCTCGTGAGGCACTCGAACAGAGTCAGATCGAACATGGAATGCGTGAACTGACACAGCATGGTCATTTGTCTCTGGTAGCAACACTTACTCTCGCAATAGAGGAAGAAACACCAGCCCGAGTAAGAGAGATTTATCCACGGTATCGAACCATTGCTGAACAGTCAGATATCGATCCGTTAGTTCGTCGACGGATGCATGACCATCTCGCAGATCTCGCAATGCTTGGTATTCTCAACCGGCAGTCTCGAAACGAGGGTCGGGCTGGCGGCCAGTACTACGAGTATGAATTCAATGTCGGGCTCAAACTCGTCTGCGAAGTTGTCGACACACTCGATGGTGTCGCGCTTTCGCGTCGGATTGAGCAGCATCTGTAAGAGCTGATCCTGTTTTGTAGAGAACACTCGACACGGTGGGGTGTGGCTGTTCGGTGCTATCTGTTGATGTGGAGTGAAACACTTGACACAGTGGGGTGTCTCCCACATCCGAAATTGTGCTTGCAGCTGCTCTACAGCTCTAAAATAGCAGTAGGTTTGAACAGAGATATCTCATACCGAATGAGATAGTGTTCTCAGCGTGTCCGTAATTTGCTTGGAACACTCGACACGGTGGTGTGTGGCTACTCAACTTTGTTGGGGTTGATGAGGAAGATCTCTGAGCGGTTAATGAATGACTACGTGAAATTCACATCTCACTTGGTCTTGGGTGGGGATTGTTTGGTTTCTTGGAGCGAGAGATGCCAACAACCGCCGAGATTCGCACCGGCGTCGACTTTTATACTACTCCACAGTAACGCTCTTAGCGAGATTTCGTGGCTTATCGATTGGCCGACCGAGTGCATCTGCCAGATAATATGAGAACAACTGCAGTTGAACATTGGCAAGAACAGGAGCCGCCCGTTCGTCAGTTTCTGGAATCATGAGCGTCTCGTCGGCAATCTCGGCAGCATCGGATTCCCCATCTGTGATCGCAATTACCGGTGCCCCACGAGCTTGGACCTCCTTGATGTTGCCGAGCGTCTTCTGGGCACGCTCGTCGTCGCCCGTGACGACCGCGAACACCGGTGTGTTGGGCGTTACCAGCGCCAGCGGCCCGTGTTTGAGTTCGCCCGCCGGGAACCCCTCGGCGTGTTCGTAGCTGATCTCCTTGCATTTGAGTGCGCCTTCCAGGGCGACCGCGACGTTCGTGCCGCGGCCGATGAAAAAGTAGGCATCCGAGTCGCCGTACTCTTCGACGAGCTCTTCGGCGGCCGAGGCATCCAGTATCGACTGGACATCGTCCGGCAGATTCCGAAGCGACTCAATGAGTGGGCGGAGGTCCCGTGGCCCATCGACCAGCTCCTCGGCGAGCAGGTTACACCCCACGAGCTGCGAGGAGAAGGTCTTGGTCGCGGCGACCCCGATTTCGGGTCCGGCACGGATGTAGACCGCGTGATCGCACTCACGGGCGGCCGTCGAGTTGACCGTATTCGTGAGCGCGAGGGTGCTGACCCCGCGGCTTTTGGCATCCCGCAGCGCGGCGAGTGTGTCGGCGGTCTCGCCGCTCTGGGTAATGCCGACGACGAGTGTACCGAGAGTGAGCGGTGGCGGCGACAGCGCATACTCGCTGGCGAGATACGCTTCGGCTGGAATCCCCATTTCACGGAGAACCGCCGCGCCGTATAGCGCGGCGTGGTATGAGGTCCCACAGGCGACGAACTGCACCGCGTTCGGCTGTGGGATCTCGTCGATCTCTTCGAGGGTGACCGTTCCCTCTAGGGCATCGCTTCGGCCGGAGAAACACTGCCGCAGCGCGGTCGGCTGTTCGTGGATCTCCTTGAGCATGTAGTGGTCGTAGCCGCTTTTGCCCGTCTCCTCGGCCGTATACGAGACGGTCTCGATTTCGACGTCGACCGGCGCTCGGTCTTCGTCGAGAACTGTGTAGCCGTCCGTGGTGGCAATCACTCGGTGGCCGTCTTCGAGAAAGACGACATCGCGGGTGTGTTCGACGAAGGCTGGCACGTCGCTCGCCAGATAGGTGCAGTCGTCACCGACACCGACGACCAGCGGCGAGCCCTGGCGGGCGGCGTAGATCGTCTCGCTGCCGTCGATGATTGCGGCGATAGCATAGCTCCCTTCAAGTCGGTCGGCCGTGTTGTGGAAGGCGGTTTCGGGATCCTCGCCAGCGTCCAGCGCCTGGGCGATCAGATGTGGGACGACCTCGGTGTCGGTGTCGCTTGTGAAGGTGACGCCCGTTTCTTCGAGTTCGGCTTTCAGTGCGGCGTAGTTCTCAATGATGCCATTGTGGACCACGGCGACCCGCCCGTTTTCGTCGGTGTGTGGGTGGGCGTTGCGGTCGGTCGGCGGCCCGTGGGTACTCCAGCGGGTGTGGCCGATACCGTAGGTACCGGTCGGCCCGTTGGAATCGACGACCTCTGCGAGCGCGTCGAGTTCACCGGATTTGCGGAGGACTCTCATCGAGGGACCGACGGCGATCCCGGCCGAATCGTAGCCGCGGTATTCGAGACTTCGCAGCCCCTCCATCAGCACGTCGACGGTTCCATCGCCACGGCCGATACAGCCGACGATCCCACACATCAGCGGACCACCTCGCTGCCGGCATCGATGCGACCGCGGACGACAACGCCGGTGCCGACTGTTGCTTCGGGGCCGATCAAGGCTCCTGGTTCAAGTGTCGCACCCGCGCCGATGTCGACGCGGTCGGCGATCACACCGCCGAGGTCGACGTCGCTGTAGACTTGGTCGTCCAGGACGACATCTGCAGGCCCACCTCCAGCAGTGAGCGCCGCGCCGATTTCACAGCCCTGGCCAGCAACGAGTTCGATGGCGGTCGTGTTGGGTCCGATTGTGGTGTCGGTGTCGACGACAACATCGCTGCAGACTGACCCCGAGCCGATAGTCGAACTCGCGCCGATGGCCGCATAGGGACCGACGACAGATCCGGCTTCGATGACGACATCGCTGTCAACGACGACTGGGCCGACAAGCGTGGCGTCGGGGTGGACGTGTGCGGAGTCAGCAACGTAGACATCGGTGTCAACAGCCGGTGGGTCGACCCAGCCACGAGAAAGGAGTTCCCGAGACAGCGACAGGAGGTCCCACGGATGGGTTGCATCCATCCAGAAGTGGTCGGTTCGGACCCCACCGACGGCGTGGTCGTCGTCCTTTATTAGCTGTTGGATCGCATCGGTCAGCGGCAGTTCACCACGTTCGACCGACAGCGTTTCGAGTGTCTCGAAGATCTGTTGGGAGAAGGCATAGACGCCCGCGTTGAACAGCCGGAACTCGCCGCTGGCTGGCTGTTCGATCAGTTCCGTTATCTCGTCGCCGCTGAGGCGGACCGCGCCGTAGTCGACTGCCTCAGAACCCTCGACAACGGCTAGTGTTGCCGTCGCGTCGGTGTGGGCCCTGCTGACTGATTCGACGATCCGGTGATCGATGATCTGGTCGCCGTTGACCAATAGAAATGAGCCACTGGGGCCATCACTTGCTTGGAGGAGCGCGTGGCCGCTGCCGAGTTGGTTGTTTTGTGTATGGTAGGTGATCGGGACCTCACGGTAGGTCGAGCCGAAATGTGATCGGACTCGATTAGCTTGATAGCCGACGACAAGGTGGAGGTTGTCGACACCGGCGTCTATGAGGGCATTGCAAACATGTTCGAGAATCGGCCGTGTTCCGGCTGGAAGCATCGGCTTGGGCCGGTTGGCTGTGAGAGGGCGAAGTCTGATACCCTCACCAGCGGCTAGTACGACCGCCGAAGGAGGTCGACTGGCCTCGGTGGCAGGAGTGTCTGACATGCAGTGGGTTTTGTCTGTTTAGCCTTAACGTTTACTTCGGTAGAACGTTGAATACGGGACTATCATTCTGTCACTCAGTTCCTAACTGCTCGGCTAAAATCTCCGAAACACTACGCTTATAATTCATAGGCCGAAAGCGTCGATACTACCGAATGACCGACACTGCGAATGACATTACGTGGCGCGAAAAATATCAGGCATCACTTCGAGTCGCACAATATCGTCCAAAGTTCACTGCCATACTTATCCTTCTTGGAGGTGCTACTGCAGCTCTTGAGGGACTCGGCCTCAGTTTTATTTATCCGATTCTTGAAGTCGCTCAAACGAATGGACCAATAACCGAGGCTGGTGGAATTCTCGGCACATTTGTTGACATCTATGGTGTTGTTGGCGTCCCGTTCACACTTGAATTCCTGATTCTTGGGGTTGCTGGGGCAATGACGGTTCGATTTACTCTCTCGTTTATTGTCGCTTGGCTTAAATCGATCCTACAGCAACGGTACGAACAGATGCTCAAACAACAGGCATTCGGTTCGGCTCTTACTGCAAAGATTAGTTATTTTGATGAAGAGGGTTCTGACAATATTCTCAACGCAATTATTACTGAAACACAGTATTCGGGGCGTGTGATTAGATCTGGCGTTCAGGCGATGGAAACCGCGTTTCTTGCGAGCGTCTATCTGTTCGTGATGTTCTATATTACTCCTGAAATGACTGTTTATGCGGTCGTGCTCTTGGGTGGAATTACGTATGTGATTCGGAACGTCATAGAGCCTGCGTACACAATTGGGAATCGCGTTGCAGCAGCCAACGAACGGGTTCAACAAGCCGTACAGGCTGGCACACAGGGGATCAGGGATGTGAGGCTGTTCGGTCTTTCTGATGAAACGTATAACACATTCGATAATGCACTTCAGCAAAAGACGAAATCTGCTATCGATCTGGCCCGGAATAAGGCTGCCATTCAAAACTTCTATGATCTTGCGGCTGTCCTCACACTGTTTTCGTTGATTTATATTGGATTCGTTTACAGTGGACTTTCTCTTGGCGCACTTGGGATCTTTTTGCTTGCCATGTTTCGACTCTCTCCGCTTGTGAGTCGACTGAACTCCCAAGTTTATACTGCCGAAGGTGACCTCTCACATTTGATTCGAACACAGTCGTTTGTCGACGAACTCACTGACCGACACGAACGCTCCGGCTCGGATACCGTTTCGTCGATATCATATATCGACTTTGATGATGTCGGGTTCTCGTATGACTCTGATGAGTCTGTTCTCAATGGGATCTCATTCGACGTCGAGCACGGAGAATTTATTGCCTTTGTGGGCCAATCTGGGGCCGGAAAATCGACTATCGTGTCGCTTTTGGCCCGCCTCTATGAGCCGAATCAAGGAGAGATCCGAGCTAATGGCCAGCCAATCTCTGAGTACGATCTCGATGCTTGGCGGTCTCGCATCGCACTGGTGCGACAACAGCCTTTTATTTTTGACGATACGCTCGCGAGTAATATCACAGTTGCTGACCGGGATGCGACTCGCGAGGACATTGAACAGGTTTGTGCGATTGCGAAAGTCGACGAATTCGTCGACGAGTTGCCAAACGGTTACGACTCCCAACTCGGTGACAACGGCGTTCGGTTGTCGGGTGGTCAGCGACAACGGGTTGCGTTGGCCCGTGCCTTGCTCAAAGATGCTGATTTCCTTGTGCTTGACGAAGCAACGAGCGACCTCGACTCGAATCTGGAAAAAGAAGTACAAGTTGCAATTGAATCGATGGATCAAGAGTACGGTATCATTGCGATTGCTCACCGGTTGTCGACTGTAAAGAATGCTGATCGAATTTATACGGTCGATAACGGTGAGATCATTGAATCCGGAACGCATCAAGAGTTACTCGCCGAGGAGGGCGATTACGCGGATATGTACACGATACAATCAAAAGCGTAGTAGTCATGATCCTTCGAAATATGTTGTTTATAAGTCGAAAGAAATGTTCGGAGAGTTTCTTAGAGCACTCTTGACCAAATTTTCTGAGCTCCACCACCATCCGTTCTAGTTTAGCAGAGTGAGATACCGCTCAACCAGACATCGTCGTGACTACCTATCAGAGAAACCCGGTGGAATGTATGGGCTATTCACCACCGGATTCAATCATCATTGAGCGAATCCAAAGAGCGTTTCCCTCTGGTGAGTTGCGCGAACGCGTCGCGCAACGAATCTTGTTGAGCGTCAGCGGAAATTCGACATTGTTGCGATGTTTTACACTCTTGCGTTTGGCTTTGCTGCCGGATCAGACCGCTCTCTACAGGCATTTCTCGAACGGTATGTTGAGATGGCTGATTGCGACGAGCTCTCCTATGCATCGTTTCACGATTGGTTCGAACCAGGCTTTGTTGCACTCCTTCGAGAGATTCTCGATGATGCTATCGAGAATCTCGATACTGGACGAAGAGATCTAAACGGCCGTCTCGAACGCTTTCGAGACGTCCTTATCGCTGACTCAACTATCGTCTCACTTTATCAAGACGCCACTGATGTCTACGCAGCAACTGGTGACGACCAAGCTGAGCTGAAACTCCATCTTACCGAGTCACTCTCTACAGGTCTCCCAACACGGTTCCAAACAACTAACGGGAAAACTCATGACCGGAGCCAGCTACCCACCGGCGAGTGGGTAGCTGACGCCCTCATCTTGCTCGATTTGGGATTCTACGATTTCTGGTTGTTCGACCGTATCGACCAGAATGGCGGCTGGTTCGTCTCCCGGGTCAAAGACAACGCGAACTTCGAGATCGTCGAAGAACTGCGGACATGGCGGGGTAACACCATTCCGCTAGAGGGCAAGTCGCTGCAGGCCGTCCTCGACGACCTGCAGCGACAGGAGATTGACGTACGTATCACCCTCTCATTCGACCGCAAACGAGGGTCAAGCGCTAGCGCGACCCGGACATTTCGACTAGTTGGCCTCCGCAATGATGAGTCCGAAGAGTACCACCTCTATCTGACGAATCTCCAAAGAAACGACTACCGTGCGCCCGATATCGCACAGCTCTATCGGGCGCGCTGGGAGGTAGAATTGCTATTCAAAGAGCTGAAATCGCGGTTCGGCTTGGACGAGATCAATACGACCGACGCTTACATCATTGAAGCACTGGTCATCATGGCGGCGATCTCGCTGATGATGAGCCGGGTTATCGTAGACGAGTTACGAGAACTCGAAGCACAACGGCGGGAGATGAATGCCGCCGCAGACGCCGACTCGTCGGCGTCGCGGCTTCCCCGTCGTCGATGTTCCTAGCCGTTGAACGGCACGCTCATCTCATTCAGCTGTATCTAATGGTTGAGTTGGGCTACGAACTGCCGGATTTGGATGAGTTGTTGCTGTGGGCGTCGCAGAATCCAAATCCCCATAGAGATCGGCTATGCAGACAGGTTGAATCGGGTGAGTTTGCTTTTGATCGCCACTAAACTAGAACGGATGGTCTGATTATAAATTCGTTAAAGCCGTTATCAGTGATGAACAGTTACAGGATGAAATACGGAAAGAAAAAGCCGATCTAGGCATTGGTGATGAAGAGTTACTGAAAATTGCTCTGATTGATTATCTTTCCGACAGTGAAAACGATCGGACTTCAATCATCAGTATTATATATCCGAAGTATACAAAATCTCCTAATGCACGTAATCATACTTTCTGCCGGGAAGGGGACTCGTCTCCGGCCATTAACGAAGAGTAAACCCAAGTGTCTTATTGAGTTCGATGACGGCGAGACCATTTTGGATAAGCAACTGAAAGTTCTAACAGAAAATGAGAAGGTAGACTCTATTTCTATCGTCGTTGGGTATCTGTCTGAAATGATCGAGTCAAAGGTTGAAGAAGACTGGTCTGAATACCCCATCAATACGCGATACAACCCCTTTGTCGAACACTCAGATAATCTCGTTTCTCTCTGGTTGGCAACTCTATCAGTTGACGAGGACTTTATTATTACAAATGGCGACAATCTATTTGAGCCCAAGGTTATTAAGACCCTCTTAGAGCCGGAAGAGCCTGGAGCGTACCTTACAATTGATTATAAGCAGTCTTATGAATCCGACGATATGAGAGTTCACTTTGATCCGGATGGGTATGTGAAACAGGTAAGCAAAGAAATTCCAGATGAACACACCGATGCTGAGTCGATCGGTATTGCACGTTTTTCTGGTCCGAAATTTGTTAGCAGGGGGAAGAAAACGCTCCATAAGCTGGTTCGGAGCGACGCAGAAATGGATAACTACTGGCTCCGGCTATTTACGGAACTTCATGAAGAAGGCATTCAAATACAGCCTGTTGAGGTTCCTGTCGACAGTTGGTATGAATTCGATATTCATTCCGATAAGAGTCTATTTGAAAACATAATGGAGAACAATCGTACCAACCTCTGAGAACTTTCTCCTGAATCAAGTCCAATTACGGAGCCATAGTTCTAGACTGGCTAGCATCCATAATTGCTGGACTTGGTAGTTGCTATCTGGTGAGTTAAGACTCTCTATAAATTCGTGAAGTTCGTCGCGGTCAATATATTCTGTGAGTTCCGATTGATCTTCTGAAATTAGCGAGAGAGTATATTCTGTGATTTGATCCTTCCACTCAAGGAATGGAACTGGAAACCCCTTCTTTTTGCGATCTATGATCTGGTCCGGAATGTGACCACGAGCGATTTGTTTGATCGGATATTTAGGGTTATCATGGATCTCAGCAATTTCGTCACTCGTCTTTGCCACAGCAGATTCATAGTCCGACATCGACAGCCACGGGGATTTGTACTCGTTCGGGAGGCTAAAAGCAAGCTCAACTAGTTCGTGATCAAGGAACGGGACTCGACTCTCAACAGCGTTTGCCATCGTTGAGTTATCCGCTCTGTTAAGGAGGATTGGTAGATGGATCTTCAAGAAAAGATAAGATGTCACCCGATAGTTATCCCATGAGTTGGTTTTTAGATATTTGTAGAATATTTCGTCGAATTCCTCGTCAAACGTGCTCTCATTAAGAAGAGCCTCTGCCTCTTCAGGGCTCCAATACGTGTAGTTCTCGATGAAAATGTCAAGGAACGAGGTCGGAAGATCGGGGCCGTACTTTTCGAATAAAGGTGGATGAGACTCTCGGAGTTCTGCTCCCGGATCCTCAGACATAAGGGTCGTTTGTATCCTCTCAAAGTCAAATGGTGATCGAAAAATCCGGCTATATCCATAGAATATTTCGTCAGCCCCCTCCCCTGAGAGAACTACGTAGTTCCCGTCCTCTCGAATTTGTTCGGATAATATATAAAGAGCAACTTCATTCGGGACTCCGATTGGCATATCTTTCAACGCGGCAAATTCCTCAAAGGCTTCTATAAATTCTTCAAATCCGATATAAACCTCAGTATGATCCGTGCCAACGTACTCAGAGACTTCGCGTGCATACTCACCTTCATCAAATCCATCGGATTCAAAACGAACAGTGTACGTGTCGACGGTTTGATCTTGGTGTTGGTCCATATAACCAGTAATCGTGCTTGAATCTAGGCCACCAGAGAGAATCGCACCAACGCCGACATCGGCGATTAACCGTCGTTCGATTGATTTGTTGAATTCATTTTTCGTTCCAGCCACTGCGGTCTCGATCGAGCTATCTCTGAGGGGGGCATCCACAGTTGCATCCCAGTATTCTTCTAACGTGAGAGTGTCAGAATCCAAATCATAATAGAGATTATGTCCAGGGAGTAGTTCCATAACAGACTCATACTGAGTTTCTTCTCCGAGAACGCCCCGGAACATGAGATAGTGCGAAAGGGCAGGTTCATTCACTTGATTATCGATCTGGTCACATTCAAGGATAGATTTGATTTCTGAACCAAATACCAATCCACGGTCGATCTCAGAATAATAGAGCGGCTTAATCCCGAGCCGATCACGACTTAAGAAGAGGTCCGCCTGCTGAGGGTCATAGATAGTAAATGCCCACATACCATTAAATCGATTAACGCAGTCAGATCCCCACTCGAGGTAAGCCGCACAGATAACCTCCGTATCTGTCTCTGTTACGAATGAGTATCCAGCATCAACGAGATCAGATCGGAGCTCTTGGAAATTGTATAACTCACCATTATAAGTAATCATCACTGTTTCAGATCCCGACGAATACTCCATTGGTTGCCGGCCATCCGGAGTCGCACCGATAATTGCCAGCCGGCTATGTCCGAGGGATATTGTGTCGTCTACAAACGTGTCATCATAATCTGGTCCACGATGAAGACTACATTGAACCATCTGAGAAACAAGAGCCGGATCAGACCACGTGAAACCGCTAATTCCACACATAGCAAAAATACACAGAGGTAGTCTCTTTAATGCCTCGGATTTTAGTGAACTATCCAGAAGGACGCGTCGACTTAACAGGACACGTTGGATTTATAGAGAAGAAATTTGTCTTTCCATCTATGCTTCAAGGGATTTATGATGTGCTAATATCCATCAGGGAAATGGTTCGAGTAATTATATACAATTTTGTAAAGATAGTTCCAAGAAAAGAAGGGGCTTGGGTCCTAAGCAGTCATGGTGGTAATGATTTTACTGGAAATGCCAAGTATCTGTATCTATATCTATCTAATAATACAGACGATAAGGCAACCTATCTGATTAATGACGAGGAAGTGCTAAAGGAATTAAAAGAGAATGGTTACTCAGCCATCGCAAAAGATTCGATAACTGCCAAAATAAAAACTGTTAGGGCCGAAAATGTGTGCATCACTCATGGTTCGGGTGACATACCTTGGTGGTATGCAGGTGGTGGGAATCTACTTAATCTCTGGCACGGTGTCCCGATTAAAAAAATTGGTTTTGAGCCGGGAGCTATGTCGTTAAAACAGCGATTTTTATACAAAGATATGATCTTCACTATTCCAGACGGCGACCTTAGCGAACAAAGGTTCAAGAATGCATTTAATATTGATAGCTCACAGATCGCTAGAACCGGTTATCCAAGAAATGAGGCCATAATATCTAGCTTCGAGGATGATCATATAGGCAGCAATAAGCAAGCGTATTCAGAACTCTCCGAGTTTCTTGAGAAATATGATGAAAAGTACGTCTATATGCCAACATTTCGCGAATCAGGATCTCCGGTTGATAATTTGCCGACAAGCCAGTTAAACCAATATTTAGAGGAACAGAACGCTTGCCTTGTCGTTAAATCACATCCAAAAGATTCTGGGAAAGTCGACTCTAGTTATGAGAATATACTTCAATTAGAAGAAAGAGTTGACATATATCCATATCTAAGTCAGTTTGAGTTATTGATTACAGATTATTCTTCAGTCGTCTTCGATTACATGGTCACAAATAATCCGATCGTGTTTTATTGGTATGACTTGGAAGAATACCAATTGTCATGGGGTCTTTTTGATGACTTCGATTCAATAACTCCCGGAGAGAAGGTGAATAAATCGATGATGCTGACAGAAGTGATGAAAAGATCGATTAATGAGGACGCTTATACAGATGAGCGTAAGAATGTCTATGATAAAGTTTGTTCATATCCCGAAGGAAGTTGTTGTAGAATATATAATATCCAAAATAAGGATGGGTAGAATGGCGATATTTTTGTGACAATTGCCCTATTTATTATTTTTGTAAACCAATAATAATGTGCCAGATCCAGCACAACGATATTTTTACCCAGAATCCACTATTTAATCTGGTATCATTTGGGTAGTTTGTGGTTTAGAGGAGATGTGGACGGCAATAAGCAATTCGATCGAGTAAACAGAACTCCATCGATAATTTTTGTCTCCAAATTCTAATCTCGCAGAGCCCCAATAGATAATCTATACCGCAAACAAAATCAATAGCATTATTCAGTTCTGGAAGTGCCATATAAATTGTTGTATTGATCTACCACTTTTTGAATGTCATGGGTTTCCTCCACATATATCCGGCTTAAACGGCCAAGATCATCTATGCTGTTTTCTTTGATAATATTTGAGGCTCTTGCATAACTCAGCGAAACACGCTCACTGCAAAGCAGTCAATGAGCCCGCTCAACGGTACTCCGGCGAGGTTTAGCGTCCGTACGAACCCGTAGGTTCGGACGGACTGCTCTAATCCCGGCTTCGAGAGGCCGCGAAACTTCTGCAGCCACGGATTCACAAGTGACCAGAGGCATTCGACTTGGTTGACGTGGACGCCTTCATCAGTGACAAACTCTTCGGAGTGTGCAACGACCTTCTCATTGTCATAGACGAGTGGCGCGTACCCGCGCCACCCGTCATGCCACAGTTCATCAATCTTCCCTGTGAGGATCTCTACTTCGTCGAGCGTCTGTCTCAGCTCGTCAGGTTTCGCACCACGCTCCGCACGGATCACGCGAAGCGTGTCTCGACACGCTCCAACAAGCGTCATTGTATCGCCTGGTGCGCCTTCCCACCGAGATCGGCCGGGCTCGCCATCGCCGCCGCGGGAAAGACCGTCCCGCGGCGGCGTCTGTCCTTTGAAGCCGGAACACTTCTGGCCGGTTTCGTCGATCTGGGTTGGACTGTCACCATCTTCTTGGAGATGTGTCCAGAGGAGGTGGAAGCCGCTCTCGAAGGCGGCTTCCACCTCTCGGATAGTTGTGTGGACAGTATCGTAAACGGCCTCGAAGAGTTGAGCAACTTGGTTGATGCTGAGTAGCGTATCTGCGTAGAGTACGAAGGCGATGATAACCTCTTCAGGCGTGAGTGTTCGTCCTTCAAATGGCGTGTTACGAGTGTATGTAAAGGTATAGCGGCAGTTAGAACACCACAGCCGGGGACTGCTGTCCCCGGCGTTGACGGTGGTTTCACCGCAATCGGGACAGGGAGCTTCTTTCCAAGCTTGCTTGCAGCGCCGCTCGATCTCAGCATCGAGCGGCTCTGGCCGCAAAACTATTGATGTGAGCTCAACAAGATGCTGAAGCATCCCGCCGAATGCGGTTTGGTTGTTCACACACAGACGCATTCAGCGGGATGCCATGATACTCACGCTGTTTCACTGAGTTCGGTAAGAGCCATCCATTTTAATGGCACGTGGTGGTTGTTTTTCACTGAACGAGATTATTCGAATACAAAACTGCACCTCTGGTATGCAGACTCTTTAACGGGATCTTGGAAACCACATGATAACAACCCCATTAAAACTGATGTACGGTCGGCAAGACCAGGAGGGACTCCGTTTATTCATGATGGCGTCTTATACAGGCCTGCCCAGGATCGTAGAATGAATAACGAGAAGTCTATTGTTTTAAATAAAATAGGTACGATTTCACCAAACACATACTCAGAAAGTATACAAACTAGAGTTCAACTAGCAGAAAACAACAACTACTCTGGTCTACATACGCTGTCTGAAAACAATGGTCTGTGCCTAGTTGACTGTGAAAATGAAATTTGGAATTGTAATTCAATCAAGAATAATATGGATAAAATAGCCAACACATTCGGGCATTGAAAGAAATGAGTAAAATAAGTGGATCATACCAATCTGTCCTTCATATAGGAAATACAGCAGGTGTTGGAACGCTACTTGCCAAAGGGCAGCGAGAGCAAGGCATAGAAAGTCGTGTACTGATGTTTAATGAGGATCCATATGGGTTCGGAGCGGATTCAATCGTTTCCGTCCGGCCGGACTGGGAACAACTCCCAACGAAAGTCTCGGACTTAGTTGGGCTAGTGAATAAAGTGGTTGAAATACAGTCCTGTATACAGGACTTTGACATATTGCATTTCCATTACCGGAGTGCTATTGATGTTCCAAATCCGTTCATTCCGAGAGGGATTGATATACCTTTATGGAAAATACAAAATAAAACGGTGGTTGTTCACTTCCATGGATCAGATATTCGATGGAAGGGCGTCCCAGAAATCTATCGAAAGTTTGCAGACCAAATCATTGTTTCGAGTCCTGATCTCATTAAGTGGGCTCCAGAGAATGGGATATGGCTTCCACGAGCAATTGATATTCAATCGATAAAACCTTGCTACCCGAATCAAAACAACGCCAAGATTACAATCGTCCACGCACCAACAGATAGAGAGATAAAGGGGACAAAGCATGTTATTTCGGCAGTTGATTCTGTTAAACAAGATAATAAAACTGTCGAACTGAAAATCATCGAGGATGTGAGTCATAAAGAAGCTGTTGAGGAATATAAAAAAGCAGACATTATCGTCGATCAGGTGAATCCTGAGTATGGACTATATGGAATGTTTGGTATTGAGGGAATGGCATTAGGGAAACCAGTGTGTGCCTATATTAAGCCGGAGGTCAAAAACCATTTACCGAACTCGCCTATCATTCAAACTTCGCCTACAACTCTCGCTGATGAACTCTCTAAACTTATTTCTGATCCGTATCTTCGAAATAGAATTGGTAAAAAAGGACGAAAATTCGCTCAATCAATACATTCTTTGGATGCTGTAATCAATCAATGTCTTGGAATATATGACGCTATAGCATAGTATACTTAACGACCTCTTCAGCTGGTGTTTGATCATTAGCGATTGATGCGGTCACGGGCGGTGTTCAGATAGGGATTGAACGATGAACTGTTATGTCCTAAAGTGTCTTCTGCCCGAAAACGAACGTCTTAACCGTAGTCTCGATCAAACCGAATTGCGTTTTGTGGAATGAGAAGCGACACCGGAATTCCTGGCTCTGTTGAAATACTCGGGAAGTTACATTTTTGACTAGTAGTGTGGCCGAATGCAAGCCCTCCCAAAATCGTGGTTACTTCAGTTTGTTGAGCAGGTGTTTCACTTGGCTCGTCGAGCTGTCGATCGTTACTCCTCGAAGTTCTCGAAACGGCGGTACACGCTCCACCAGTACATCGTCCTACTTTGTCTCAAGGTACGGAAGAATACGACGTACCGGATGCTTCTCGACGAACTTATCGAGATGCCTCGGATTTGGAGAGCCATCGACCTGGAGGAGCTCCCCTCACCTTCGACGTTGTGTAAGGTGCTCAACCGACTTGAAATGGCTGTTTGGCGGGTTCTTCTTAATTTCTCAGTCACGCTTTTCCCGACCAACGGTGTTGTCGGAATCGATGCCTCCGGCTTTGACCGTAGTCATGCCTCAAAGCACTACACGAAGCGAACGAAGTTGACGATTCAGCAATTGAAAGTCACACTTCTCGTAGTCACGAGAGTGAATGCTATCCTCGATCTGCACGTAGCAACGACCAGAAAACACGATACGCGAATTGCTCAATCGCTCATCAAACGGAATACCGACGAAGTGACGATTCTCCTCGGTGACAAAGGCTATGGCGATCAGAATATTCGCAAATTAGCCCGTGAAGAGGGTGTTCGTCCGCTTATCAAGCATCGGGAGTTCTCGTCACTCCACAAGACGTGGAATCCTCGACAAGACGCTGATCTCTACGGTCAGCGCAGTCAGAACGAGACGGTTAACTCCCGTCTCAAACGTAAGTACGGTGCGTTCGACCACTCACGTCACTGGTGGAAACAATTTCGAGAACTCACCATCATCTGTATCACTCACAACCTTGACCGATCACTCTAATCGAGAGATACAGAGACGCTACGGGTCCCGGCGGTCAAGATGGTCTTTGAGTGCCTCAACGACTGCCTCGTTGTCGATGAGGTAGCGCCGGCATCGAACGTCAATGTGGGGCAATGCCCGGTGCAGGACGATTGCCTCGTCGGTCACGCTGAAGTCATCAAACCTCGACCATGGGATGAGGCGACGGGAGACGAACCATCGCCCTTCTCTGCGCTGTTCCAGTCCCACCGACGTCACGCGATACGTGCGCTCGGAAATCATTGATCTGAGCACGATCACAAGTACCGTCCCGAAGGGTAAGATAGTCGTTACCGTTCTCCATCCCAGTCGCCAGAAGGCCAGTCCAGCGAGAAGGCCGATGACGGCGAGTATTCCGGCCATGAACCAAAGCTGAGCGTGTCGCGGCCACCCTGCCGTCCACTCGACGGCAACGTCGGTGTCGTCTACCGTTGCGTTCGCCAGTTGAGTGCGGGCCATGAGAACGAGGTACTCGCCCAGTGACGTGGCCACTATCCCGAGGAAAAAGCCGATGAATCCAACGAGATTGGCTACGGTGTCCGCCTGTAGGTCAGTAAATGCGAACGCGACGAACAGGAAGAAATGAAAGAGATATAGACCCATCGGTAGGATGTCGACAGCGGGGACGAGGACCGCAATCCAAGCAGAGTCAAACCATGCAACGAGCTCGCTCTGCCGGGAAACTATCCATGCGACAGTGGCGGTGAGGACTCCCCCCACTGCCCCAAGCGAGCCGAGTGCGACTGGCCAACTCGACACCCCCAGCCACGGTACCACGATGAGTAATAGCGCAGGTGAGAGCAACGCGGCGACGTAGAGCCCGGCCACAAGACCGAACCGCCCGTCCAGTTGCTCCGGCGTCTGAAGCGGTTTATGGCTGGAGCGAACCTGCATACGTATTTTTGCTCTTCGACTGTCAATATAGGCTTCGATACACCAATTCTCGACGGGGTTTCAGTACGATTGGTGTCGAACCAATAGGATTTCAACGGAGCCGTATAATTGCCAATTCCACGACATTTATACCTCACGGTCTATTCGCAGATTTAATAGTCTCCACATGAAAATGATTTCTTATGACTTCTGTGTGTATTCTTACTTCAGCTCATTCACCATTCGACACACGAATATTCCACAAACAAGCACGCACGCTTCAGAGTGAAGGCTATGATGTAACGCTCATAGCTCACCATGATCGCGATGAGATACGGGATGGAATACAGATTGATGCGATCCAACCAGCTACATCTCATTTTGATCGGTTTCTGAACCTCTCAAAAATATATCGAGCTGCTCGAAAGACAAAAGCAGATGTCTTCCATTTTCACGACCCTGGCCTACTCCCTATCGGTGCCGCATTATCCGTCCGTACAGATGCAGCGGTAATCTACGACTGCCACGAACCGTATGAAGTTTCGTTCCAACACTACGACTTTCCGCCGGACGTACTTAATCCTCTAATTGGCAATCTCTATCCTTACGCTCAATCCGGATTTTGTCGTCCATTAGATGCTGTTGTTGCAGTCACAAAATGGATTCAACACGATCTCCAAGAACTTGGTCACGACCCAGTTCACCTCATTAGAAATTTCCCGATCACACAGAACATTGAAATTGATTCACCACCCGTCGAGCGTACACATGAATTTGTACTCGTCTATGTTGGCGGACTCGCACAAACTCGAGGTCTCAATGTAATGATTGACACCCTTGACCATCTCCGGAAAATGGGGGTGGATGCTAGCTTGTGGCTTCTCGGTGGGTTCTCTGATAATAAAAAAGAAAAGCAAGCCAATAGTAAAGTACAGGCACGTAATCTAACTAATCATGTCCGCTTTTTTGGTCGTGTAGATCACCGAGACGTATTCTCGTATCTTGCTGCCGCTGACGTTGGATTAGCACTCCTTGATCCTGAATTCTATAATTTTGGGATACCAACAAAAATATTCGAATATATGTTTTCATCCATACCCGTAGTCGCAAGCGATACAGTGGCAAATGCTGAATATATCCCAGAGCAGTGTGGTTCATTAGTTCCCTACGACCACCCGGAACGTATTGCAACTACGCTGATGGAACTTGCAGAAAACGAGGAAAATCGAATCGTTATGGGCGAAGTAGGTAGAGAACTTGTTGAAAAACAATATTCCTGGGAAATCGAACGAACCCAATTACTCGACCTCTACGAGAGTGTTCTCGAATAAAACCAATGTTTATAACATGATCGAAGTCCAGTGATTGGATACCTTTATTAAGATTTCCATCCGCTCCCAATCGTATACACCCGATGGTCCGCATCTCCAATCTCGACAGTCCCACGACCATCGATCACAACTAACTGTCCGCCTTCGCGATTGATTGATTCCCACTGGATAGATTCGAACTCGTCATGCGGCGTCACCGAAATTATCGCATCCCACGATTGATCGTACACCTCTTCCAACTCAATCAACTGCAGATCAAACCCGGCTGCGGTATCCAACATTGGGTCGACGCCGTACACATCCATGCCTAAAGAACTCAATTCGTCGGCGATGGCAATCGAGGGAGAGGCACGAATCTCCTCAACGCCTGGCCGGTACGTCAATCCCAGGAGGAGTACCGAAGAGCCTTCGAGTGATTCGCCTTCGGCAACGAATTCCTCTCGGATTTTTCTTACAGTAAACGTTGGCATCGAATCGTTCACAGATCGGGCCATCTCTAACAGGGGCGTCTCGGTCGAAAACGGATTGATCACAAAGTACGGATAAAACGGGATGCAGTGGCCACCAACGCCCGGCCCTGGATCGTGAATGTCACAGAATGGTTGTGTGTTTGCCACTTCGATTGCCTCGTTCACGTCGATTCCCATCTCGTCAGTCAACGTCGCGAGTTCATTTGCGAGCCCAATATTGACATCCCGATACAGCCCTTCAAACATCTTCACCGCTTCTGCAGTCGTCGCATCCGAGACAGGGATAACACCTCGATCATTGATTTCTTCATAGATGAGCGTACCGACACGAGTACTCTCTTCGTCGATCCCGCCAACCACCTTCGGGTACGCTCCACGGATATCCTCTAGTGCTCGACCACTGGACGTCCGTTCCGGACAAAACGCCAATCCGAACTCTCCGAGACTAAGCCCCGAGTTCGACTCCAAGGCCGTCCGGACTCGGTGTTCAGTTGTTTGAGGGGGTACCGTACACTCAATGATTACGAAATCTCCCGCTTGTAATCCTGTTGCGATGTCTTCGATTACAGTATCTAAGATCGACAGGTCAGGTTCGTTTGCGTTCGTGATTGGTGTTGGGACGATTACAACATGGACACTCGAGTTCGCAGCTGCCTTGCGTGGCTCAACTGTCGCTTCTAGAGACCCATCCGAAACCAACTCGGAGACTATTGACGCTAATCCCGGTTCGCGCTTGATGTGACAGTTGCCGTCGTTAATGGTTTCAACAACTGACGGATCAATATCTACCCCAATAACGTTACCAGTTACGTCACCGTACACCGATGCCAATGGAAGGCCCATCTTTCCGAGCCCATACACTGCAACTGGAATCTCTCCAGTCGTCAATGCAGTTCGCTGTGTAGATTCGCTCGCATCTGTTCGATAAAGGTGCTGTGTAAGGATTGTACTCATTTCTTCGCTTTGATTGCTGTTCGATTGCCCATTTCCTCAATGGTCTGTGCCAGTTCTAACGCCTTCAATCCGTCTTCAACCGTGACGATCGGGTCGGATCCCGTTTCGACCACTGTGATGAACGCTTGAAGCTCTTGGTTCAGTGGTTCTTCGTTTCTGATTGTCGGTCGTTCGATGATGCTCTCATGGCGGAATCGAACGTTACCATTGGTTTCAATATATTCTGGAATTGATCGACGATGAATTTCGATCGATTGATCCATGTAGTCTACTTCAACGAGGCACTCTTCAGCGGTAATAGTCAGCTTCCGAACTTTACGTTGTGTGAGTCGACTCGCTGTGAGATTGGCAATCACTCCAGAATCAAATGTGATTGTCGCCGTTGCGTGCCGGTTGTCTTGAACTCCTGCACCATGTATTTCGATCGGCTCACCGTCGACGAGCGATAACACGATATCGATGTCGTGGATCATCAAGTCCAACACGGCGCTGTCGTGAATTTCGCGGGATGGTGGTGGCCCAAGCCGCTCTGCTTTAACGCTCAGAACAGTCATCCCGTCAAGAACGTCTTTTAATGCCGAGATAGCAGGATTAAACCGTTCGATATGGCCAACTTGTACTGGAAGTCCAGCTTCGTCTCGAAGCGCTTGCAGTTTTTTTCCTTCAGATTGCTCGGGAACGACCGGCTTCTCGATCAACGGTGCGACACCGGCTGTCAAACACTGCTCAGCGATGGTAAGGTGGTATTCCGTGGGGACGACAACCGACACTGCTGCAACGTTTTTGAGTAATTCGTCAAGTTCGAGGGCATCGGCCCCATGTTTCGCAGCAATTTTGGCTGCCCGATCTGAATCCGTATCAAAAATCCCGACGAGGTTTGCGTTCGAAAGCTCACTGTAGACACGGGCATGGTGTTGACCCATTGAACCAACACCGATGACACCAACGTCAAGCCTTGTATTTTTGTTATTCATACTGTTGAAGGATATCTACAATATATGTAATCTCTTTGTCCGACACTTCCGGATGGACCGGTAATGAAAGTACCTCCTCTGCGGCACGTTCACCGACTGTCGCTTCGTGGCTGATATCATCATAAACTGGTTGTTCGTGCATACAGGTCGGGTAATATACTCCTGATCCAATATCGTTCTCAGCTAAATACGATTTTAATTTGTCTCGATCGGGTGTTTGAACTGTGTACTGATGGTAGACATGGGTTCGATTGTCCGGCTCTATGGGTGGGTTGATTGCTGAGTTATCCAACCCGTCAGTTAGTACTGCCGCGTTCTGCCGTCGTGATTTGATATATTCTGGCAGTCGATCCAGCTGGACACGGCCAATCGCCGCAGCAATACTTGTCATGCGAAAATTGTGACCCACTGTCGAATGTCCGTACTTTTCTGTTCGTCCGTGATTTACGAACCGAGCTGCGCGTTCGGCGATACCTGGATCATCAGTCGTGATCATTCCGCCTTCACCAGTGGTCATATTTTTCGTCGGGTAAAACGAGAAACAGGCCACATCTCCAATAGATCCCACACGCTGTCCATCGTATGTTGCACCATGCGCCTGGGCTGCATCCTCTATCAGCGTAAGATCGTACTCAGTAGCCAGTTCGGTCAACTGATCCATCTCACACGGAAGCCCATAGAGGTGGACCGCGAGAATCGCATCGAGTTCCTCACCGCGATTTTGGAGAATTGATTCGACCACACCTACATCCAAGTTGAACGTTTCAGGGTTGATATCGGCGAATACTGGTTCCGCGCCGGTGTGTCGTATTGCATTTGCGGTCGCAATAAATGAAAACGGTGTGGTGAGTACCCGATCCCCACGACCGATACCCACAGCATGCAATGCTGCGTGGAGTGCAGTTGTCCCGTTCGATGTTGCGACCGCATGATCGGTCTCGCAGTACGCTGCAAACTCCTCCTCGAACGAACGTACTTCCGGGCCGTCAGCCAACATCCCACTATCGAGGATCTGGAGCACTCGTTGTTTTTCCTCATCCCTGATGACTGGATTTGCGATTGGGATCATCTGATTGCATTTCCTCCCTGAAGTTCCGGTGGAAGCTCTCTATGAATCGCGGGTACACCGATAGCCAGTGTCTCCGGAGGTACATCTTCCGTTATGATGGCACCTGCTGCGACGAACGCCCCCTTACCAACTGTCACATCTGGAAGTAATGTTGCGTTGGCTCCGATTGAAACGTGGTCCTCTAATGTCGGTCCAATCAGTTCTGCATCCGCTCGAATTGGATACGGGTCATTTGTCAACACTGCTCGGGGACCAATAAACACGTCATTCCCGATCACCGTATTTGAGGGAATATACACTCCGGTCTGCAGGCTAACACTTGAACCAATCTTGGTCCGACCGTCGATGACTGTGTTCGTCCCAACTAATACATTATCACCCATCTCGGTTAATTCACGTACTAAGGCATTGTGTCCGGTATTAAATTGGTCCCCGATTGCGACATCATTATAAATTATTGTGCCTGCTCGAACAGTGCTAGATGCACCGATTACTGGTGGTTGTGTATCGTTTTCATACTGATAGCCGATTGTCGCTTTATCGGCAATTGTACACTCTTCTCCGAGAACCGCTTTGCTACTCATGATGAATTATAAACCCTACCAGAGATTCGTCCGCACATTTCATTTTGTAATTATGATATGCGTCTGCTTATAAAAACGCATTGCTAAGATCTCAGAACACAACCAATGGTAGTGTTCAGTGAATCTGCCTTACCATCTATCATTTTGACAAATTTCCTTTGGTTATGCTATGACCAAATTAATAAATTCATAACATGTGTTTTAACTGGAATTAGGCGCTAAGTCCCCTTCCTCAAGGAGCAACGCAGGGAGCAAAGCAACAGAGTAGCGCAGTAGGGAGGGGATACAGCGCCGCACATTTCCCAAACACGTTCACCACTCGGCCCACAGGCCCGCCGCTACCTTCATGTCTATCCAAAGTCTATACATTGGTGATGGATAGGTTTGAAATCGAGGGCGAGGAAGTCCTCAACGGAACCGCAAAACCGTCGGGGAATAGCGCCCATGTCATCGTTCCCAAACGCTGGCGGGGAGCCGACGTGAAAATCGTCCGCGTCTCCGAACCCAACTCAGACGAGTAGGAGATGCAATACAACTACAAGTATCGACTCAACCCGCCAGAAGACATCGCTGAGACTCTTCTGCACCATGTCGATACTTGTAGGCAACTGTACAACCACGTCCTCTACTTGCTCAACGAGGCAGACGACATTCTCGCCCGCTACGAGGTACAGGGGCAACTCCCCGACCTCAAAACGTGGTGGACTGACCTTGGAGACGTTCACTCGAAAGTCCTCCAGATGGTCGTCAAGCGCGTCTACGACAACCTATCTACGCTCAAAGCGCAGAAAGAGAACGGACGTGCCGTGGGAATGCTCAAGTGGAAGCGTCCTTGGGAGTATCGGTCGCTCACCTACAACCAGTCCGGCTTCAAACTCAAGAATACGAGTGGTCGGCCTGTCCTATGGTTGAGCAAAATCGGTGAGATTCCGATTCATCTCCACCGAGACATCCCCGAGAACGCGACCATCAAACAGGTCACGGTCAAACGAGAACCTACGGGCGAGTGGTATGCCACGTTCGGCATCGGCGTGGACGAAGTCACAGCTGAAAAACCGGAGAACCCCGAGAAGGTCGTTGGTATCGACGTGGGGATTCTCAAGTACGCCCACGATACTGATGGGTACGCCATTGAAAGCCCCGACTTCAGCGACGAACGCGAACGAGTCGAACGCGCACAACGCGACCTCTCGCGGAAGGAACACGGCTCTGCGAATTGGGAGAAACAACGACAAGTCGTGGCTGAACGACACGCCGATCTCAAGCGAAAGCGACGAGACTTCCTTCACAAACTCTCGAACTCCTACGCGAGAGAATACGACCTCGTGGCCGTGGAGGACTTAGACGCGAAGGGGTTGGTTGAATTGCCGGGCAACTCTCGTAACCGGGCGGGAGCGGCGTGGGGGACGTTCCTACGAATGCTCCAATACAAGTGCAAGCGCGAAGGGACACACTTCGTCGCGGTTGACGCGAAAGATACGACGAAGGAATGCGCGGCTTGTAGTGTCAAGATAGACAAACCGCTGTGGGTGCGCGAACACTCCTGTCCCTCGTGTGGATTTGAGGCGGACAGGGACGCGAACGCGGCGTGGAATATTCTTTCTCGCGGTCTTGTAGATGTAGGAGTGGGATACTCCGAATCAACGCCTGTGGAGACTGCGCTCCCTGTGGATACACCCGTATCTGCAAAGCGCGTCGTGGAAACAGGAAGCCCCATCACCAGAACCGAAGGTTCTGGTTAG
>Ga0306905_100111_pt1 | contig 37162 bp, 36 predicted proteins | sample AntCluMetagen397_FD_190422 | JGI IMG/M metagenome (GOLD analysis project Ga0306905, IMG submission 190422) | Saline lake microbial communities from Club Lake, Antarctica - Metagenome TFF #397 (v2) (version 2) | ecosystem: Environmental > Aquatic > Non-marine Saline and Alkaline > Saline | place... | reverse complement strand
ACTGGCATTTGTATTCGCATTTATTGGTGGAATCTCTATGTGGGCCCTCCAAGCGTTATATTACATCCGAGAGATCCTCCTCTACGTCTACGTATTTGGAATGCCAATTGCACTGGCACTCGCCTATAGTAATATCCCCGTTCTTTCTGATATTGCGATGGAATTCTCGAAGAGATTTGTCCCTCTTGCAGTCCTCCCTCTTCCCGCAGCAGTTGTGTTCAAAGGATACGATTTGCTCTACTCGCAGGGTACACTTCAACCGAACACCCCGTTTCTGAGACATCTTGTAGCGGTGTCTCTTCCGGTAATTGCGCTCTACGTCACGTGGAAGACGTTCAAGTACGCAACTCCGCTGACTGCCAAGGTCATCGGTGGGACGACAAAAAGCGCGGCCCTCATCGGCGGGGTTGCAGCTGGCGCGTATGTCGGCGGTGCTAGTGTTGCAACGACTGCTGCACAGTGGGGCCCGAGAGCTGCCGCTGGGCAGGCAGTCGCCCAGAAGGTCGCTGGGCGAAACGGCGCTTCAGACACGGAGTCGACTGACGAGAACAGTGCTGAATCGAACAACGCGCCATCCTACCGGCGTACCGAGTATGACCGCGGAATCTACTGAGAATTCGAACTAATGGATCAAGACGCAGCAGCACGACGGATCATGGATCAGTTCGGCGAAGAAAGCCGTATTCCCTACCTCAACATCGAGGAAAGCGACGTTGGAGTGCTCATCTCCTTTCCGATTATCGGGCTTCTCATCGCCGGCCTCACAGGAGTCGACTCGCTTGCCCTCCCATTCGTGGTGGGCGGTCTGGGATTTGGCTTCGCAGTCATCTACGTCTCTCCCGATCACGTGAATGCGTGGACGTGGACGAAGGATGTCTATCGATACGTCAAACGACCGCAGGTCACGTTCAACGCGCCAGCCGAGGCCGACAGCGAGACGAACGAAACAGTACGCAATGAGGGCGGCCTCGCCAACTACACGCCGTTCAAGCCTGATGAGCGGACGCAGGATCTGACGAACGTTGAGCGAGCATGGCCGGGTGCCGGAGCGATTCAGCGTACTGACGGCACGATGGAGGCCTTTATCGAGATCTCACCGGGGAACATGGATTTCGCAATGTCGGCTGACTGGGCACAGCTCCAGGAGGCGGGCGAAGAGTTCGCCAACAAAGAACTCGACTCAAAGCTCAAGCTACACGCGACGACCCGTGCATTTCCGGTCGAACAAATCACCGAGACAATCGAGGAACGGCTCAGTGATGAGGACGTCACGCAGAATACGATTTTCCGGGAACTCCTCGAAGAATATCAGGAGACACGTCCCAGAGAAATGCGCGAGCGGGGGACCCAACAGATGCGGTACTACATCGGCGTTGAGGTCACACCGCTAGAAGTCTACGATCGATTCCGTGATGAGGGAACCCCCGCTGAGAAACTCACACAGTTCCCGGTTGTTGGGTTTCTGTTCAATCCGTTCGTGACTCGGCGAGAGAATTTCACCGACGTCGAACGCCGTGTCAAGATGTTCGAGAAGCTCGATGGCCGAGTTAATGATGTCCAGACGGAGTTCATCCAACAGGCCTCTGGCTGGTCGGCGCGGCGTCTCAGCACCGTCGAGCTGTTCGTGCTGAATATGGACTTCTGGAACGGTCGTGAGCACGATCAGGACGAGGCAGCACACGTTGTTCGCAAGCAACCGATCATCGGTCACTCACGCCGGGAGGATGAGACCGATGAGTAGTGTTTTGCAGTCGAGTGGAGTCCTCGCCCAAGTTATCGAGTACCTCCAGAACCCAACGTCGACTGAGGGTGCTGTCCTCTACGTCGTACTGATTGCAGTCCTCGGGATCGCCGGGAAACTTCTCTGGGAGAGGCGAAACACCGATGACGAACCAGAGGTCGACTTCACTGATCTCCTTGACGAGGAGACGCTGGAAGCCGGTCATGCTGAAGGCCAGCTCCTGAATGATATCTCGGAGTCCCACAAGACGGTGACCGCACCAGCGGCCATTGAGTGGGACACACGATCTGCTCACGTCGGCGAGCAGTGGACGTCGACACTCTACATTGCTGACTACCCTGATTACCCGAGCGACGGGTATCTCAGCGACCTCTTCGAGCTGACCGACGTTGAGTTCGATTTGACGACCCACATCACGCCGAAGAATCAACAACGAGCTCGGAATGAACTCCAGGATCTCGCAGACGACCTCCAAGTCGACGCTGATCTCGAACAGAGTATTCGTAGCTCCTACCTTCAGGAGCGCGCTAACGAGGCTGCATTAACCTACAAAGCCGTCGAGAATGGTGCGAACGTCTTCGGACAGGCGCTGTTCGTCACCGTTCGAGCTGATGACAAGGACAATCTGCAGGATGCTGTCCAGAAAGTCAAGAGTGCACTCCGTGATGAGCCTGCGAATCTCACCCCCAAGACCGCGATCTGTCGACAGGACCTCGCCTTGCAGTCTGCGGCCCCGATCGGGGCCAATGTCTTTGGTCGTGAATCAATCGCCCTTGGTGGGGCTGTTGGCGCATTACTCGCTTCGCCGCACAACGCAACCATCCTCGAAGAAGGCGGTGTCGAGTTCGGGATTCACAAGGACAACCAGAGTCCGGTCGTGATCGACCCGTTTGCCCGTGACAACGGCTATGCGATGTTCACAGTCGGCGATACTGGCTCGGGGAAGTCGTTTGGCTCGAAGCAGAACTTCATCCGGTCTATCGAGCAGAGCAAGGACCGAATCGGGATCATCCTCGAACCGCTAAACAACTGGGCAGGCGTCTCCGAGGCTCTTGATGCAAAACGGATCACCGTTGGTGGGACACTTGGCCTGAATCCTCTGGAAATTCGCCGTACGCCCGACCACGTCCAACGAGCGATGGGCGAGGATGCGAGTCCGTTCAACGAGAAGCTCGACGATGCCATGAGCTTCCTGACGAACTTCTTTGCGCTCCGTGGTATCTCACTTGGAGACCGCCGAACAACGCTCGAACTCGGCCTCAAGCGCGCCTACAGACGCAACGAGATCACCGACGACATCTCGACCCACGGCAATCCCAGTCCGACGATCCGGACGATGATGGACCTCTTCGAGGAGATGGTCGACAATCCAGAGGACTTTGTCGTCCGATCGGACGAAGAAGCAGGGAAGATCCGCGAAGATGCGACGTGGCTCCTCGATCAGCTGCGTCCCTTCGAAGAAGATGGTCGACACGCCAATCTCGGGAAGAATTCGGAGTTCGATATCCGCGACGAGAAGGTAATCTACCTCGATCTCGCCCAACAGGAAGGCAGCGTCGACAGTAGCACTGCGCTTACGATGCAGTTGCTCATCTCGCTCGTCTACGAGCGGGCCAAAGAGACGGACAAGGAGGTCGTGTTTGTCATCGACGAGGCTCGCTACATAATGCAGGATGCTGCGAGTCTCTCATTCCTGGAGACGGTGTTCCGTCACCACCGCCACCACGATCTCTCGATTCGACTTGTTACACAGACAGTCGACGAGTTCTTCCAGCACACTGAATCCGAGGCGATCCTCGATCAGTGTGCAGTCAAGCAGTTCCATCGCCTCGATGGGATGGACGACCAGTGGGCGAAGGAATTCGGGCTGAACTACGCCCAGATGCAGTACGTCCAGGATGCTGTTCCCGGAAATGAGGAGGCTGGCTTCTCCGAAGCACTCGTTGGTGTCGACGGAGAGTGGCGCGGGATTCGGGTCGAAGCTATGGCCAAAGAAAAGCAGGTGATTGACTTCGATCCGAGCAAGGGACGGTCGACGCTCCCCGGTGCTGGTGAGACGGCTATCGAGGGGGATACTGAGCGGTTCCGAGAGCAGTTAGAAAAGCAGTCGACCAATGGGGACGGTCGACAATCAGACGCCGTCCCTCCGAAACTAGACGGCGGTCTAATCCAGGGTGAGGACAATGCGTGAGTACCTACGTGTCACGCCCACATCCGAAGAGGTCGCAGCGAGTGATATCCCTACTGTTCTCACGAGCCTGCACAAACTGACCAGTGAAGAGTCGGGTGGGCTACTGAACGCATTGAATCCGCTGCACAGTAGCCACCCGCCTCGGTTTGAATTTCTCGCGCTCAGCGAGGGTAAGGACGAGCCAGTCGAGTTCTATTACGGTGTCGACGAACATTTCGATACACTGGAGACCCGGTTACGGTCTATCTATCCCACGACGTTCGATATCGAACGTGTCGAGGTCGACCTCGAAACAAAGCTTGTCCCGGCTGTGGAGTTCTCTCGTGAAGAGTTTGCTGAGGCAGTGAACGGTGGTGATTTACTGTATGAGTATGCTAACGAGGAGATCCAACCAATCTCTGCCAATGGTCTCGAAAATAGTGATACAAATGAGGCACCTTCGAGCACAGAACCTCCTATGGGTGATGGTGGCACAGTAGTCGACGAAGACAGCAAGACGTGGATCGAGATTGGAGATGACGCCGTTCCAGTCGGCTCACCGAATTCTGGTTCTACTGATGATAGCCAACTCCCGAATGACAGACCAACGCTGACTGATCGGGATACTATTCTCGCTCGTCCAGCAATAGATTCACTGCATCCCCGAGGTGTCCGTTGGTGTGGGACCGCCATTCGGAAGAAAGACTGGATGACGACGCTGACGCCCTTTACAGAGACTCTGAACGCGACGTCGACCAGATCGATTACTCCCCCACTGGTGACACTCATCGACCAGTTGAGCGATATCGAACTCCCGATTGCATTTCAAGTCGTTTTCGAGCGCCGCGACAGCTGGAAGGCCGACGGAGACCTTCGGAAGGAGGATCTTGCCGATGGTCGTGATACACTCTCTCAAGAACTGCTTGGGCCACTCTTGGAGTTCGAAGATCAGTCGACGAGTACAAAAGAACGGAAACTGACCGAGACAGTCCAGGAACGAATTGATCGGATCACGGCTAAAAACTCCAGTCGGACGTTCATAACTAATTTGCGTGCCGTTGTGGTGCCACCAGAGAACGGTGAGCAACTTGACTCGCAGCTTGCTTCGCTTCGACCCGCTTTTGACCCCCTCGATGGCCCATTCTATGGAATTGAGGGCCAACCAGTAGGAGATCGCGGATGGCGAGAAGCAACGAAGAAAAAGAAAGGTCGGGCATTGCTCAAACGTGTTCTCAATCGGGAGCTCACGACTGGCCGCGGAAAGACTCGTCCCGATCTTGTACTGAGTGGTGACGAACTCGCCAATTTCATTCTCGTACCTTCGGCTGATCAACTTAGCGTCGAGGGAACGAGGGGAACACGTGCAGAACAGCAGAGCCGAAATCCGCTTCCACGGCCACACCAGGACCTCATGAGAGAGTTCCGCGATGGAATGGCCATCGGGTATGCACTCAGCGAGAATGGTGAGGCCGAAAACGTCCCGACACACATCCCGCCGGGATTACTGCCGACGCATTACGGTCGGTTCGGAACCACTGGGTCAGGAAAGTCGAAGGCACTCATCAACGACATCCTCTCACTGTACGAAAACACAGAGGGGCCGGTCATCCTCATCGATCCGAAAGGCGACGGGATGACTCAGAACTATATGCGGGCTCATGCTCGCAAGTTCGGAACCTCCGACCTCGAAGAGAACGTCATTCACTTCCCGGTTCCGGATATCCTTCCCGGGTTTTCGTTCTTCGACCTCGAACCGTCGATGGAACACGGTCGACGCCGTGTGGATGCTGTCCAGCGGAAGGCAGACCACTACGAAGAGATCCTGAAACTCGTGATGGGCGAGGCTCGCTACGAGCGGGCTACCGTTGCCCCCACGTTGATTAAGACTCTCATCAAGACCCTCTTCGACGAAGAGCATGGCCGCGAAAACGGGCTCTACCGTGAGTCGACCGACTATTTTGCTCATCGCCAGCTCGAATACGCCGTCGACAAGCTCTGGGAGGCTGGCCCACCACAATCGAATCCTGATGAGGCTCCTCAATCAGACGACGAGGAAGTCATCCGAGTAATTCGCCGGCAACTCCAACTCGACTCAAAGACGTTCGGCAATGTGATGGGCGGTGTCGGGAACCGTCTGGCATACATTTCGCAGGATACCCACCTCCGACGCATCTTCAACAACACCGAAAACCGATTCGACTTCCGGGATCTGATCGATGAGAACACGGTCATCCTGTTCGACCTCGGCGATCTCCGCGAGGAGGCAGCCCGCATTATGACTGGTGTGATTCTGACCAACCTCGATGATGCACTCAAGGAACGCAAACGCGACCTCGCACAGTACTCAGACGACTACGTTGTGAATCTGATCGTCGACGAGGCCGCATCAGTCGTGGTCTCGGGCATCATGAACGATCTCCTCGAAAAAGGCCGGGGCTTCCGCCTCTCGGTTGGGCTCTCGATGCAGTTTCCCGAACAGATGGAAGTCGAAGGCGGTCGGAAAGTCTACCTCAACGCCCTGAACAACATCGGGAGCTCACTCATTGGGAAGATCAACGTCGATCGGGAGTTGGCCCGAGCAATGGCCCACGAGGAAATGGACCCCGTCGACTTTGCAAACCGGATTCGATCACTGCCTCGTGGGGAATGGATTGCCAGCCTACCGAGTCCAACGTTCGGAGAGACTGGGCCATATCCATTCAGTATCAAACCACTCCCGATTCCAGCGGGCCATCCCGAGAGCGACTACCCACTCACGCCTCGTGAAGAAGCTCAATTCGGTGAGACGCTCTCGACGATCCACAGCCGAGCGACCGACACATTCGGCGTACCGGAATCGACAGCTCCCACGACACAGACACCAGCAGCGCTCCGCGAGGTTCTCAGCGTCACCGACGACAAACTGGATGTCGCCCTCGCAAAGGTAGTACGAAGTTTGCAGCTTCGAGACGGGGTCCGTGAGGAAAATGAAGCGATAGCAGTCGAGCAGGTCGATCAAGAACTCCGTCGACTGTTCGAAGATGTTGAGATCGACCCGCCATCATACGATGAACTAGCAAATATCCGCCAACGCACCCGATTCTTGGAGACGAGCGTCGATCTCGATGTCGACGAGGTCGTTGTTCGATTAACCGCAGCAGGCGAAGACGTAGCTGCCCCCGATACAGGCGGGGTGCAAGCTGCTGGTGGTAGTGGCCATGATGACGCACTCCTCCAGATCGAGGAGGAGCTTACCACGCTCGGATTCACCGTCTCGATCCTCTCGCAGGATGGGAGTGAGAAACCCGATGGACGGGCCACCCACCCAGACTTAGAGGAAACGTTCGCTATTGAGGTCGAGACGACAACGCCAGAGAACCCAGCGAAGGTACTCACTAACCTCCGAAAGGCTCAGCAAGCAGGAGAGATACCCCTCTTTGTCGTTCGTCAGGGCAATTCAGAGCTAGATTGGGCCAAGCGTGTCGAAGGAATCCTTTCGCCACCTGTTCGAGAGCTTCAGAGCGGTGAGATACGATTTTACACAGACGACTCACCAATCACGTTCAACGGAGGTGCAACCGAAGAGGGCGGAGTCACTGCTATTCGCCCCGTTACAGAGAGTGACGACAACCGTCGCAGCATTTGGGTACGTGAAGATGATTCAATTGTTCTCTACGATGGAACTGGGACGGAGCACCTGCGATTGGCATCGCTTTCGGCAGTGACCAAAGAGCGTGTTCCAGCAATATACAGCTATGATCCCACTGCAAACGAGTATCTCGTCTACGAGCCCGGTGAAACCCATACCTACGAGTCGAAAGCAGCCTTCGACGAAGAGTGGGTTCCGATCAAAATCCCGTTCGTCCCTGAAGATTGTCTCCCAGAGCCTGCCTTTGGGAGTGACTCTTACTGCATCGTCATCCTCCCCATCGACGGTGAACCAATGGTCTACACTGACGGAGTCACGAGGCCACTCCATACGCTCTTAGAGACCTCGTTCACCACTGTTCAACCTGAGTCGACGGGTGATGGGGCTCGCTCTTCAGATGGTGAACAAGATTCTGGGTCGACAACCTCTGAGGAAAATTCCCACGGCGAGCAGCCAGCGACTCCCAATCAAGAATCAAGTTGGAAGGACGATCCAGATGCTGCAATCGGACAGTTTGCATCGCAGTGGATCGTCGAAGACGAGGACGGGGTGGCAACTTCAATAGAGGTCTATGAGGTGTATCAGACGTGGGCTGAAAAGCACGATTTAGAGCCGGACTCAAAGAGCTGGTTTGGTCGCCGTCTCAACAATCAAATCTCGTTTGAACGAACGACTGAACGACAGGATGGTGCTCCTGTACGATGCTACAAGGGCATTAGACTCAGACAAAGCGAGGTTGGAGATGAATAACAGATTTAGACGCTTTAGCCACTCTGGGGTGGGTGAACACCATTTCGCGTCTTTCCAACATTGTTCAACTAATCTCGTCCGACGAAACACGCAAAAACGCAAGACGGAGTGCTGTTACGGCAAATTCAAGTATGCCGTAACACAGCGATGTCCTAACGATTATGCCGTACATGCTGTTCAGGCCCATCTCACGGGATCTCATGGGGATGTTGGAAATTCGTTACGGCAAAAACCAACTAGTATAGGAAGGGGGGTCCCCGTTGGGACCAAGGAATTGGATCGGAACACAGAGCGGCGTGAATTTTGTCGACGCTCGATGGCGGTGAGAGCGATGGATGGAGATAGAAGATGAGTGACAACGTACTGGCTGATCAGACAATAATTCCGGAGGCACTCTGCGACCGTGAGCAGTGGGTCTGTTGGAAGAAAACGAAACGAGATGGCAAGGCGACAAAAATACCGGTGACTCCTGGAGGCGGTGGGTTCGCATCGTCGACTGACCCCGAGACATGGACTGGTTTCGAGATCGCCCTCGAATATGCTCAAACAGGGAAGGCCGATGGCATCGGATTCGTCTTCACCGACGACGATCCCATCGTCGGCGTCGACCTCGACGACTGTCGCGATACCCAAACTGGCGAGGTCGACTCTGAGGCCCAGGACATCATCGAACGGCTCGACTCCTATACAGAAATCTCACCGTCTGGAACAGGCTATCATGTGCTTATCGAGGGGGAGCTCCCCGAGGGCAGGAATCGCCGGGGACACATCGAACTGTACGACAGGGCTCGGTTTTTCACCGTCACTGGGGATCACCTCGAAGAGATGCCGACTCACATAGCACGTCGACAAGACGCACTCGTGGCGATCCACCGCGAATACGTCCAAGGGCCCAGCAGTAATGAGAAATCCAACTCACCGAATCGTGGTGGATCTGAGGACCACTCAGAATCCGTTGATAGTACTGACCTCAAGATCGACAACGCGGACGTCGATCTTGACGATGAGGATCTCTTGGAGAAGGCCCAGCGTGCTTCAAACGGACCGAAGTTCGAGCGACTCTGGGGAGGGAACACCGGAGGGTATGAAAGCAACTCAGAGGCCGATATGGCCTTGTGTTGTTTACTGGCTTTCTGGAGTGGCGGTAACCAGAGACAAATAGATCGCTTGTTCCGTCAGTCGGGCTTGCTGCGTGAGAAATGGGACGAGGTCCACTTCGCCGACGGGTCGACCTACGGTGAGAAGACTATCGACCGAGCAATTTCGAACACCTCGGAGTTCTACGATCCTGATCGTGGGAACCGGTCCAAGCAGTCTCAGATCAAGAGTCACCCATTGATTGGGGCTGACACTGAAGCTGGCGTTGGCCTCGAGGAATCAACACGCAGTCAGGCGTATCTCACCGAGAAAAATCGACTCTTGGCCGACCGTGTCGACGAACTCGAAGCCACGCTCAAACAGAAAAACGAGGGCGTCGACGCCCTCGAATCAGAAGTTCAACGACTCACAGACGAGCTGACCAGTTGTGATCAGGAGACACAACAAGCTCTCCAGGAGAACGGAGAGGAATCGAGCACAGACTCTATGTGGAAACGGACCAAGAAGCGGTTCTCACGTAGATAAGTCGAGGTCGACTACTACTCAGTCCCTCAACTCTGTTGAAAGCCAATACCAACTATTCCATGCTAGTACGAAATTATTAGTGTACTGGTGACGAAGATTCTACTCATGAGTGAGAAAGAACCGAGGTGGCCCCCTGGAGTGGATGCAGCAGAACGCGTCCGCCACGTTGCATTGACTCAGACTGAGCCACAGAATGCAGGATGGATCGCCACCGAGGCAGATGTCTCACGCGATACCGCTGTGAAGTATCTCAATCGGATGGTCGACCAGGGTGATCTCGAAGTCACCGAAACAGCCGAAGGTACGTGCTACAAGCCAGACAGCATCACCCAGCTACTTCGAGAAGTTCGCCAGCTGGCCGAAGAACACACACTCGACGAACTCACCCAGGAGCTCAACGCGATCGGGGAGGAAATCGACGGGTGGAAAGAGAGATTCGGGGTCGACTCACTCGCCGAGTTGCGCCAAAGCATCGGCAGTGAGGACCTTACTGTCGAGGATCGCCATGAGCGCTTAGAGGTGATCGAAGAGTGGGAATACAACGTCGAGATACGCGAATCAGTTCAGCTTGCAATCAGCCTCAAAAGTTCGCTGTCGACACTCGGTACTGACTCGCTGTCTGGTGGCTCGTCGACAACACTCCCGCAGGAAGGCTAACCGTTAGATGGTGATTTTTCTCGCAGGTGGTCGGGGATTCACCCGGCGTGAGGGTCTTCGTCGACTCAAAGAACGAATGGAGAACGTTCCTGGATTCAATAGCGTTCGATATGCACCGTCTCGAATCCGTCCTCGGAAGGTTATCGCTGATGTCGACATCGAGATCTTCCTTAGTGATTCGTTTCCACGGACAGACGCAAAACTCGAGGTACTCTGGCGGCCACGTGAGGGCACTGACGTCCAGCGTGTTCACTGGGCAGATGATCATGTCAGTGTTGGCTGGCACAAAGACGATGATCACCCGGATCTTGGAACCACGCACTTCCAACTCGAAACGACTGACGAATCAGTCCACGATCCAGGAGAAATTGAAGTCGAAGCACCACTGAGTTTCTTCGAAATCTGTCTTGACCGGCTTCCTGAGGAACTCGAAAAAACAGTCGACTACTGAGTCCGGTAGATAGCAGCAGTCGACCTAAAGGTCTGGATGATCGGGCAGCAAAACAAGCTCTCCAAGAGAACGCAGAGGAATCGAGCACAGGCTCTATGTGGAAACGGACTAAGCAGCGGTTCTCACGGTAAGTCGGAGTCGACTCGGCGATGTAGAATAATATATGCGACCCTAGAAAAGATATTTTTGCTATGGGGCCGAATCAGTAGCAATGACCGATATCAACGAACGGGTGGTCGACGAGTGGACGTCCTCAACGACAGCCCGAGAGCGCATCAAAGAGATACTCGAGGAGACAACCACCTACTCGAAAGTAAGCACCATTGCAGACCGCGCTCGCGTGAGTGAACCGACTACCCGAAAGTACCTCAACGAACTCGTCGAGGAGGGGATCGGCACCTCTGAACAGGACGGCCGTGCTACCCTGTATAAACGCAATCAAGGTCGACTCGTCGACAGACGTATCGAAGAACTGCGCACGACGTGTTCACACCAAGAACTGGTCGAGGGCATCCAGGATATGAAAGAATCAATCGCGGAGTTCCGTGAGACCTACGACGTCGAGAGTCCCGAGGATCTCGTGATCAAACTTGAACCCGGCGACGAGGGATGGAGTGACGTTGGACAGTGGCAGTCGACACGTCGAAACCTTGCGATTGCGAAAGCCGCCATTCAGGTCGACGAAGCACACCGACTGGCCGAGGCCGACGTATGACGGACGACTTTGTCTAACTATAGACAGTATATCTCCAGTGCAGTGAATATACGTTTCAGTGGGCTGAAGACAAGAGTATGCCCGATAGCCCTGATCAAGGTACTGACGATGTTCAGAACTCGATGACGCGTGGAGAACGGATTCGTGCGGCCGCACGAACGATTCACCTCGTCCCTTGAGTCAATGAGTACCCGAATACTGACTGGAAAGCATCGTATGGGGTTGAGATGCCGGGAGAACTCCGAGCAAGCGTTGCAGACTGTTGAGGACCCAACTGAGATCGAGGACCGACGTGAGGCTACTAACGAATGGGGAGCATCTCGAAGATCGCATTCTCATTGTTCGAGCAGCACTCAACGAGTATGATTGGGCTACCAAGCGTGATTCTATTCCACTTTGATCACTCTTCTGTCTCTTTAATACTTGACTCAAGTGTCTCGACGATCTCTGTGAGTCTAACGAGCCGAAGGTCATCACGCTCGGTTGCAGCTTCTTCTACCGAGGCTTTGAATCCAGATCGACTGAACAAGACGTATTCGTAGTCTGGGTTATCACCTGTTTCAGTTTTCCAGTCAATACGATCCGCTGTGTTCTCTAGCTTTGCGAGAACATCGTATCCAACTGGTGTATTCGTGAATTTTGCTTCTCCAACGATCAGCGTTCCTTGGTCAGTCGGTACGACAACGTCGATTTCGTGGTGTTTATACCACCACTGTGCAGGCAACTGTGTCAGTCTATATTCTGGATAGAAGTCAGGGAGTGCTTCGTGGCACAGCGTCTCGAACGTCTCGCTCACAAACTGCGGCAGTTCTGGTTCGATTAGATCCTCGTAGGCGTTTGCCCCGTAGAGTTCGTATTGTCCGCTTCGGCCGTAGAGATATCGGAAATAAAATCGGAAGACAGGATCTCGAATCTGGTACCGTGTTCGCTTGCTTCGGGTCGGATCAGACAGTGCAGGATAGTGCTTTTCGATGATTTGGAGCGTTTCGAGCCGATCAAAATAATATGACGTATTGGTAGCTTCGATTCCTGCTCCCTGGGCAATCTCGTTGCGACTCCGATTCCCACTTGCAATCGATTCTAGGATCGAAAAGTAGGTGTCGACTTCCGTGAGTTCCATCTGGAGGACAGTCTCTGGCTCGGAGTGGAGCGCACCATCTGGATCACAGAGTAGCGTGGTGATATTCTCGCCGAGCGATACAGTTGTATCGAGTGGTTTGAGATATCGTGGAGTACCACCGAACACACCGTAGGTGAGGACCCGCTCTTCGGGACTATAGCTTGGAACAAATGCTTGGATAGTTCCGAAGGGTAGTTCTGTGAGTTCGATTCGGCCGTTTGGCCTCTGTGAAACGCGGCCATAGAGGGGTGCGCCACCATCGAGTACATGGGTGTACATCATGCCAATCGCAGACCCGGTGAGCACCAACGTTGTGCTACTGTCTTCAACGCCTGTATCCCACAGATGCTGAATGATCGATGGGAGACTCTCGTCAGAGTCGACAAGATACGGAAACTCATCAATTACAATAACTGCATCTTGTGCAGTGAGATGTCCCAACAACAACTCCCAGTCTTCTTTGATCGTTGCAATGCTTGGGTACTGGGATTCTGCGGCTTCGATGAACCGTGTTAATTGTGTTGTGGGTGTCCCTCGGACGGCCTGATAATACACTGCATCGTCTCTCTTCCGAATAGACTGGCGGACGAGTTCGCTCTTTCCGATCTGACGTCGACCATAGACGACTGCGAGTTCTGCGGTATCGCTCTCATAGAGCCTCTCTAGCCGGTCGAGTTCGGATGTTCGGTCGACAAACTGCTCCATAGGTGTACTTGAGACTGCGTGTAGGTATCTGTTTCGAAGTTAGAGTCTCAACTATAATAGTTTGAACTATAATTGCTGATCCTCTAATTAGTGGCACGCTTGTACACTGATTCGAAGTGTGTATTTGTCTACGAGGATCCAGCAAGCAGTGTCTGTGCTTGTATACGACTCCGCATTTTATCGCCCCCTGAGGGGGTGAGGGCGCACAAAGCCGCCTTCTGGACTACAGACCATGTCGACTGAATACAACCCACAACAGTACCAACTGAATCCGAACCAGACCGACTATACGAGCGATCCACCGTGGGCCGATCTCGAACTCACCGTGCCCAACAATCGGAGCCCGATATCCATTGTTTCCTTCGTCGAGTGTGTCCTCGTCGAACTCACTCATGAGCCCGTGGCTGCCGAATACGTCTCACCGCAGATCTGGGGCGACAAGCGAACGCGATTTTTCGCCGTCGACGATACTGGCGAGCGGTTTCAAAAGCGGTATTCTGACGACCGGTTGGGCAGCCACAATACGTTGCTCAGCCGTCGACGTGTGCGCCGCGTGCTGATCAATCGATTATCGCGTGAAACAGTGGGAACGAAGCGAGGCATCCAGGAACCGGTTGAGGAGCCAGATACCTTCCGTATGAGGCCGCTTCGGGAGTTGGTGTTCTAATGTTCCGAGACTACGATCTCGTTGATGGCGGCACGCTCATCTATGACGTTCAAACCGAACCCCGTGCTCACCTTCACCGCGAAGTCAAGATCGGCCGCCAGCTGCTCGGCTTTGTGAACATCACCGACTGGGACAAGATTCGATCGGAACTCACCCGCCGCGGCCACGGTGTCGGCGCGATCCACCAGCTCCCTGTCTTCGAGGGTGGTCTGTGATGGTGCCATTCGATCTCACTGATCGCCGAGCCTGTGGTCACCCGAACGGCCACTGTCCTGAGTGCGGCCAGCCGACGCCGTCACTGCGTGCCGAGTACTGCTCGATTGCCTGTCGATATCAGAGTCAGAAAGCTCAGAGATGGGAACAGTATGAGCCTCCAAGCCAAAAGAAGTCAGAGCGGCCGACGGACGTAGAACTCGCCGAGCGAGAACCGGAGCGGCCGGAGCATCCTAGACGTGGATATTGTCGACGAGATCGTCACGACTAGCGAAGAGATGTGTCGACAGAAGCTCCAGTCGATGTCGATGTAGTGATATTCATATGAGTGAGCTTCTGCAAGACTTAGAGCGTGTATGCAGCACTGTCGCTGACAACACTAGCGATTTCGACAGAATCGATAGAAATATATTCAGAAATTTCAACTAAACAATACAACAAGTGTAAACATGGCCTCGCGACGAGCATTTCTGACGTCTGCGGTCGGGGTCGGCGGTGCCCTTAGCGGCTGTCTCACGAAGGCGGGGTTTGCGAAGACAGGGTACCTTCAGTTCAAAATCGTTGAGGTGGCGTGGCAGCACGATCGCGACCGATATCGCGACGACATATTCTATGCCGCTTATGGCGGCGAGACCCAGCCGTGGTGTCGTGTCGCAGAAGAGTATCAGAGCCTCGCCAACTCAATTGAAGACGTACAGGTCACAGAGGAATTACTCGACCGTCTTGAATCGAGCTTCGACGATGTGCGGTACGTCCTCGGATTCTGCTGGCCAGACGGTGAGTGTCGCAACCCGACAGCAACGCGTGCGGAATTCAACCGCGTCCAGTTCGGTGACACCGCTGAAGTCGTCTTCGACCACCCGGGTGTGCATATTGTCGACGTGTATGAAGACGCAAACGCTGACTTCACCAACTGGGAAGAGGTGAACATCATCGACTTCAGCGCTCTCCACGCCGAACACGGCGTCCCAATTACGTAGAGGTTCACCGTGATTGCTCTCGAAAAGACGAACTGAGTATATCCGTTGTCGTCTACTCCGTCGGTCGATTCAATTATCGAGACCACTAGCCGCGTGAGCGATATGCGGTCTAGGTAAAGCAGATACAACTGTGCTATACTGAGAGGCTAAGCTCAGTAAGATACGGTTGTTTTCATAACACACATACAGACTATAGAATGCAAACCAATGGATTGTAGTAGATCTATTTGAGCTCCGTCACTCTTCGTAAATAAAGATGTCTTGGTTCGGTGTTGGAGCATACCAAATCTCTGTTTTGTGCGCGATATTTCCTAAATCAGAAGTTGAAGCTGGCCAAGGAAATTCTTGTTCTCCAGTAGAATCTATATCGAGAAATATACGTGATGGAGTTTGATCCAGCGAAATCTCTTCATGAGCCATTCCAGAGTCTATTTTGAGAGTCTCTTTGTAGAAATGACTCTCTGAAACATCATTTCCGATTCGAATACTGAATGAGTGCTGTTCCGGAGAGCTATTATATACTCGAAATGAATAATCTGCCTGTTGGCTATGGGCACAGCCTGTAAAAAGAACCGTTGTAACGGTCCCTGAAGCTGCAAGAAATGTTCGTCGCTTCATAATAAAACGAACTCCTTCAATTGTCAAATATGTTGGGATAATACCATGATTCCGATACTGGTTGATCCGAATTCGGTCTGATATATGCAGTATTCGCGTTCTCCGTGTAGCACGACGCGAGGGTGCACCTAATTCTCTAACAAAACCACGGCCACAGGTGTTCCAGTCGACGGTGATTGGCGACTCACTGCGCACACGGATCGACTGCATCTCCAAGTGGACTCTACCTCCGAATCGATGGCAACCACAGGGTTGTTTGTCCCCGGGGTTGGACTGGCGAGTGTGTTGCGTCACGCTATGCTCCGTTCGATACCATTCACTGCTCTCCTCTCTGCGCTGATCGTTCCAGTCGGTGTCCTCCTTCTGGAGTGGCCCATCGCAGTCGTCCTCGGAGTGTTCGTACTTGAGATCACGGCGGTCGTCTGCTGGACTGCAGTGAAGATTCCCTTTGCTAGCAAGCGGCCTCGGAACATGATCGACGGGGACGACCGGCTCCTCGGTCCACTCCAGACAAAACGGGGGTCGGTCAGTCTCCCCGGGCCATTCCCACCCTTCTACCCCCGAAACATCCCGATCTTGCTCGTGACAATATGTATCCTCGCACCTCTTGAGGTCGGTGCAGCGTTCCTCGTCTTCTCGTTCACCGACCCAACGATCACGACCTCTGTCGTTCTGCAGTTACTGCTCGGTGGCGTCGCCGTGTTCCTCGCTGAAGGGATCGAGACCACACGTGAGTATTTTGCCCGGGGGGGATACCGAGATCACTCGCCGCGGTCAGTCATCCTTGTGCCGTTCAAACGCCTATTCGGCGTCGGCGCGCTGCTGTTCGTCGCCGGACCGCTCCAAGGTGCCGCGGTGAACGGTGAGATCGTCCTCGGAATCCTCGTCGTCGGAAAGCTTCTTTATGACCTCCGGCGACTTCAGGTGACACGCGATCCCGACGCTCGGGGGTTGTTCTACCGGCTTTACGGGAGCGCAGAGACCGAACCGGAACCGGTCCCTGTCAAGGTTCCTCCGGGCGACCCCGTGGTCCGCGAACGGCCACCCCAAGGCGCGGCACTACTCGATGCATTGATCCGTGGTGTGACATACACGCTCACCAGTGGTGTCCTCGTCGTCTACCTTGTGGCCGCGTTCTTACTCGCATCCGGCGCGATGGCCGTTGGCCTCGTCTTCGTCGCCGTCATCGCCACATTCGCGAGTGTCAGAGCAGTCTCGCGGTTCCTCCGGTACGGGACCATCGAGTACCGGGGGTACGACGGCACGCTTGTCGTCTACGACCGAATGCTTGAGGAACCACAGGCTCGACTCGAACGGAGTGCTGTGACTGACGTTGAACTCACCGTGGACACTGTCGACCGGGCGTTCGACACGCGGACAGTCCGATTGGATGGGGTCGACGACGACACACCGACGTTCCGACTTACGGTTCCCGGCCCAGAGGAGTTGGAGGGTGACGACGCCAATGCAAACAAGTCACTATCGCTTGTTCACGTCCACGACTACCGTCGACTAGTCGACGCCCTCGGTGTCAGCTGGCGACTGGACGAGCCTGCCGCCCCCTAAAGTAGGCAGTCGAAGCGAGACTATGGCTGGTCCACCGAAATCGGGCAGGTTGAGTCGGATCACATCGGTTACCAGCCCGAGCTGCCTACTACAACCACAGTCTTCCCATCGCATAAGATGGTTCTACAGAGTCCTGATGTCTTTGACGGTCAGCTGATGTGTTATCGATCGAACTGTGGATCTGATAGGGTTCGAGATCACACCGCTCGTCAATATCGGTAGCATCGACTGACATCAGTTTCCCTCCAGCATGTTCACGAAGCCCCTCTTTCGTCGGCTCGGGATGACGATTGAACCGGGTAAGATGAACAATGGGTCCGGACTTCTGTGACCGACTCGCTTCTTGAATCGAACAGATTCACCTGTGCTTTACTTAGAGGCGGAGTACTGCAGTTAATCATCGTTGATTCCACATTAATTCAGACTGATCTACCTATTAGCAAACTGCTTATAATGTAAAGTCAGCTTATCACTCAGAACGGCTAATAAAAATATTTTACTTGGTTATGCCTCAATAATAGGACATTAATAAAGTAGTTTAGATTACCTCATAACCATCTTCGATATCACCATCTTTTGTCACAGTTACAATCGCCCGTGCATCACTACCATCATCACGGCTCAATTTTTCTTCACCATTTATATATAATTTATATTTGCATTCTTCACCATCTGTTTCACGAGTTATCTCAATCTCCTCACCAGCATCAATATTGATCTCCCCTTCCCTACACTCAGGGTTCAGTACCACATCACCATCGAATTCGCTATCCACAGTTACTTCTACAATAGAGGTTCCTTCGCCCATTTCATAGTCACTAGGATCTGCTTCACTCTCTGTCTGAGATACATCCTCTGAGTCATTCTCTGTGTCACTCTCTGTCTGGTTTGCATTAGAGTCAGTAAGACACCCTGATAATACAGTTATTGTGGATAAGGTTAGAACCAATTCTCTCCGCTTCATCTCATATAATATTAAATATACTCATAAATATTTTCTCCCCCTCAACGCTAGTCACCAGATTGTACTAACCGATTGTCTCTCTGTTCAAATCTGAAGCCAGCCATGCTGCGTTCGCGGTCGCAGTCTCGCATGTAAGCCTTCTTTTCCGATAAGGTCTCGTGGTTTCATTCATATTTCGCTGTACATCCGCGTAGTCTTTTGTACAGATCAGTATGTAATGACATGTACTAATGCGTCATAACATATAATGCCCTCCTCGGCAAAGATCAATATATGAGTGGATCAAGCTACGATAAGACGATTCAGTTTCGGGCCGGTGCAGAAAAAGAGGCTGCGGAGGTTCTTGATGAGATCCATATTGGAGGCGTTAATGTGAGCGAACTTGCCCGAGTGGGGTTAGTCGAGATGCTCCGCCGTTCGTTGGATGAACAAGACGAGATCGCAGTCTACGAACAATACAGTCGTGGTGAGATCGATGAAGACGTAGCTCGTGTTCTTCTTGGCGAAAAGATGGATCAGATGCAAGAAGAAAAGGAAGCATTTGAGTCGGCCATGGACCGAGACACCTCGTCATTCCTCACTGAATAAATGGTGAGCGAGCCTCGCTATCCGTTGCTCGCTGATACGAGTTCCTTGATCGCTATTGCGAACACTGATGAGTGGGAACTGTTGAAAGATGCATTGCACCTCACAACAACAAACGTCTGCAAACATGAGTTTCAACACCATGTTGACTCGAACAAGTACCCTTCGGAGGGGAGTCGTGGAGAGTATCTTAAACGAGGCAGTCAGCGTGTACTTGACCATCTCGATGCCGATACCTCCCCATGGTCGTGTGTAACCGTCGTCCCCCGTCCACATGGGCCTGATGCGGGTGAGCAATCACTCAAACAGGAATTGTCCGAACACGGTGATTCATATCAGGTCGTTTCACTGCTTGATTCAGCTGCGAGACAGTCACTCCGGCGTCTGATCGACGATCATCAATACGATATCGATGTTGTTGGTCCGCCGTATCTTCTCTATGTTCTCTTAGACAACGATCTTATCTCAAAAGCCGAGTTCTGTGAGGCAACTGTTGGGATGATTCGTACCGAGGGATGGACTGGGTATGAAGTCGTCAAGAACGCTTGGGCCAGTATTCCCGTCGATTGTGCCGAGATACTGGATGACAAATACAATGATGCGCTCCCGCCTAAGTGAAGCACTTCTCACCCAAAGGTAGCCGTATCGTCGGATCGCTACCCAATCCTGATTTCATCAACCGGGTTGAGACCGTCTACTGATACCACTACACAGAGAGTGACAAGTTCAATTATCGCTATGACTGCCATCCTCGCATCCAATTTCCCGATACACTTCCACGAGCCACCACACGCAGCCCATAATGATGCTGTCTCCTCCTGCATAGAGGTTCAAACTGTTCGTCTTGTAACGCTCGGTGTGCTCCAGCTGTGGCGCGATACGGTTGATACCGGTGACCTTCGATTACTCCAACAACCGAATCTGCCGTAGGGAATTCGGTCGGCATACGGAGTCTTCCGTGTTTGTGTTCGTTGCGACTCCGCATTTTATCGCCCCCTGAGGGGTGAGGGCGCACAAAACCGCCTTCTACAACCTATGTCGACTGAATACAACCCACAGCAGTATCAACTGAATCCGAAACAGACCGACTATACGACCGATCCACCGTGGGCCGATCTCGAACTAACCGTGCCCAACGATCGGAGCCCGATTTCCATTGTTTCATTCGTCGAGTGTGTCCTCGTCGAGCTTACCCACGAACCAGTGGCTGCCGAGTACGTTTCATCGGAGATCTGGGGCGAGAAGCGGACACGATTTTTCGCCGTCGACGACTCGGGCGAGCGGTTCCCAAAGCGATATTCAGATGACCGACTGGGTGAGCATAATACGCTGCTCAGCCGTCGACGTGTGCGTACTGAGTTGATCAATCGACTGTCGCGTGAAATTGTAGGGGCGAAACAGGGACGTGAGGAGACTGTCGACGAGTCGGATACCTTCTGTCTCAGGTCCTTCCGCAAATTGAAGCTCTAATCGGAGTGGCTTTAACCAACATTTGACGGTTATTCTACCGCTTGTTGGTTAATATTGTGTCCGCAAATTCCTCAATCGGCCTTGTAATCAGAAATGCTAAAATCGACTGTGTATGGGACTGTCCCACTCTCGTCGTCAATATCGTATCCAACAGAGTCTTCAATCACATAGTCACCGGGCGAGAGTGATCCGGGATCGATCATAAAAGTGCGACTCGTCGACCCATCGGCGGGAATCGTCGTTGTAATCCCTATAGCGTTGACTCCTGTGATTTTTCTGTCGTCTGTATGGACATGTCGTGAGTCTTCATATGCGGGCGACCAGAGTGTGCCAGCACGAGATTCGGATCCTTGCTCGTGGTACGAGACGACACCGAACGGCTTTGGCGCACCACTCGTAATTCGGACTGCGTTGGCGCTGTCGTTCTGGAGTGTCAAGCGGATCGTAATCTCTGGGTCGGCTGTTTGTGGATCAACTGTTGCTTGCACCGAGATCGGCGGTGTCCCTGTCTGTTCAATATATGTTGTATGGAACTCCCCGTCGACGTAGACGTATCTATGCTCGCGAAGTTGTTGAAGTACGTTCTCCTGTGGGCTGTCAAACGCATAGAGTCCCGATTCTGTAGCGGCCTCGCGGACGAACTCCTGGACGGACTGGGAAGCAGTCGAAAGCCGCCAGACTGGCTCGTCTGCGAGGTCACTGAGCGAGACTGGTGAGGTTGTAACGGTGTATGGTGTTCCCGGATCGGCTGATGTAACAGATAATGAGAGCAGCGTGCCTCGATACTCGACCGCTGCATACGAGTCCAAAAACGACTCAAGAGAAGGCCACACGTAGGTTAATTCTTCACCATCTTGGTGTGTGTTCCGGAGGAGCCCGGTCCGAATGAGTCCATCGTATGTTACAGCGCTCCGGTATTCCTCATTAGAGGCGATTGGTCCTGAGACAGCATCACGATCCGTCGGTTCGGCTGTAATGGTCGTTGTCGGCAGGTTCGCATCGAGGCGGTAGTAATCCGATTCATCTCGAATGTATGTCGTATTGGCAATAAAGTCTGCAAGCCACGCAGATACAGACTCAGTTGTGTAGGTGCCATCCAGCGCTTCTTGTGTCACTGTCTGTTCTCGATCCGGCAATGAATCGATGGTGGGTATATCTCCTACCGGTGATGGACCCAGATTATTTAGCCGAATTGCATGCGAATAGGTGTGGGCCTCGGTGATTGACAATTGGGAACTACCAGTCGAGGCCGAGGTCGACGTTTCAGATGGGTCGGTCGCTGAACTATCGGGTTGCGGTGGTGTCTCCCCGAGACATCCACTCAGTCCAAGGATGGCTGTTGTGAGACCAGTAACGACCGTTCGCCGTCGCATATACTAGGGTAGGAACGACCAAGCGGATAACATTTTAGGTGTCCTAACAATCTATTTTACAAACTAATTCGGATTCGAATGTTCAAGGACCTTCTCATCGTCCAATCCTATTCCGAGGAGAGATACTACATCACTAGGAACTTAGATAGCGAAGGAGTGTGATACTGACCTCCTGACTGAGAGTATATCGAAACAGTTCTTTAGTAGAATTGTCAAATATGGATTCATATCTCTGAATGTCCCCGGCCCGAAGAGCTCTCCTCGCAGGTCTGCTCTCTGTTAGTGGGCTTTCTGGATGCCTCAGCACCGAAACTGGAAGTGAGGCTAATGAACGCCCAACCCAGTCGACCAACACTGTAGGACAGGATGATGATCCAACCGTGTTGCAGATCCGCAGTACCGATGATGAGCCCATACTCTCCGAGACTACCGAGGAGTCGATCAGTGCAGTACGGAACGAACTCGTGACTAACAGGGATCGACTTGATGAACTCAGCGTCGCAACTGGCGTGAGTGACGAGGACAGAGAAGCGATACAGACGTTCCTCGATAAAACCGAGTACGCTACCGAATCTATCTTTATCACCCACAGCAGGATCACATCCTGCAACCGTTTCCAGATTCGGTCAGTCTCGTGGGATGGCACTGATATCGAGTATCGATACTGCCGAGAACTCCGTCCACCCGAGGCCTCGTGTGTGACCGATTCCTGGGAAACGGTTGGACTCCTGTTTCGAATCCCTGCAACCCTTCCCTCGTCAGCCTCGCTAGGAGGTAGAGGAGGTCACTCACCGTGTCAAAGATCGTCGACCACATACCATCGAATCGATGCGAATGCAACCGTCGTTGGAAACACCACCGCAGTCGAAACACCCGATACTCGGTCGAATTCCTCAGGTGATGTGTCGTGAGCCGTCGACTCACCCGACGGCAAGCCCTAGCCGCAGTCGGTGGGGTGGCGGTGGCGGGGTGTATCACCCGAGCACCGCAGTTCTGGGAGAATCCACCGTCGTTCGATACCGCTGGGCTCGATGCCATCCTTGATGAGCCCGTTCCCGACCGACCACAGCTTGCGTCGATCTCGTTCGAATCAGCAGTGGCAGCACAGTTCGTCGACCGCGTCGAGCGACTGTTGGCTCCAATTCCCAATCCACTGCCGGAGTCGAGGCTCCCGAACAGTGCAATCCGATCACAGATTACGACCGAACGCCGTGCGGCCCGAGAGCAACTTCCGACCCGCTACGACGATCATCCTCCCTTCGAGCTCGCCGAGCGCTTTGCGGAGGCACGAGGTCATGCTGCGACGGCGGTCGGAACGTGGGCAGCAGTGACTACCGAAGGCGAGCCGACTGCAGTGACCGATGGGGCCGGAACGGTCCGCTCGCGTGTCGACCAGCTTGGAGATACCCTTCCGGGGAGGGCCTCCGATCCTGTGGCCGGGACTGCAGTGTATGGCTCTATCGAACGGTGGTTGGATGTCGCAGAGCGACGAACGCTGTTTTCGAGTACGAGCATCAGTGCTCAAGAAGACCCGCTACGGACCGGGCGAACAGTCGGTGAGATCGAACGGATTCAATCACAGATCGAGGCTGGAGGATATCTTCAGGCTCAGTATCTGGAGACTATTGAGGAGCCACAGACGATTGATCGGCCACTGCGTGCGGGAATCGACACGCTCGGACGCGATATCGAAGAGTGGATACAAGAACTACACGACGAGAAAGAAGATCGACTATTCAGGTACCCTGGAATCGAGGCATTCTTTGACAGACAGCCAGTCGCTGAGAATGCTCCCAGTTTGAAGCTTCTCTCTCGGGCTCTTAGGCGAACATATGAAGACATCCGTTTTGATCCCGTAGCTGTCGAGGACTACGAGCCGACCCATCCTGCGACCACACTCTGTCGAACGATGCTTACACTCGTCCAATTGTCAGCGTGTGACGAACTCGGAGGGCTGATCGAAGATGGCGAGAATCTCTTTCCCGAAGACGGAGCCACTGTCGACTCGGCGCGGGGGGAAGCAATCGGCTCGGTGGTGGGGCTGGCGGAGGCTACTAACCCCCTCCAGCGGTGGCTTGCGACCCAGATTCTCCCCCTGTTCGACGAACCCGAGACGATCCTTTCGGCAGAGTCACCGACAACAAGAGAGATCACACGAGCCTATACCGAGTATCGCTGGATCTCGTTAGTTGCCAGCGAAAGTGAGTCAGTCGTGTCGACAGCGTCCGAAGCGCTCAGCTCTTGAAAATTGTCCGTCGACGTGTTCGCAACGCGTTGATCGACCGGCTGTCGCGCAAAATAGTAGGGAAGAAGCGAAGGCGTGAGGAGTCAGTCGACGAGCCAGATAGCTTCCGTGTGAGGCTTGGTGAGTTGAAGATCTAATCAGATCCGTGTTAACCAACGGTTGTTGATTAGGCCATACTCTGTTAGTTAAGACACAACGTCGACTACTCGTCCAATCTCACAGAGCTAGGTACAAGGAACCCTATCGACAGATAGTTGAGTCAGTGCAGGATTGCTATACTGAGTGGTGCGATTTAGCATACTCTTATACGATTGCAAACAATACTACCGATACGTTTGTATTTTAGAGTATGATGTTTTTGAGCCACGTGTTCTCAAATCGTCCGGTCTGCACCTATTGTGAGAGTAGACTGGTCCTAAAAATACGAAACGAGGATACGTTCGCACCAAAGGCAAACAACGCGCACGCCATATATCGTTGCTATCGGTGCTTTAACTCTTTCAAACTACCTACTAAAGAGGTGTAAAAAGTTGAGTAATTCTTGATTCTGGGTGACTAAGAGATGATGGATATTTATCGGACGGTTACAATTTGACCTGTCTCTGTGTGAGATACGCGTCTTGGGCCTAGCAGATGCAGCTGTGCTATACATTCTGGATGGGGTATAGCACGGTCACCACGTTCATCAGATGTTGATTTACCGAAGTAGTCTTGTCACGAGACTGTTGGTTAATCACTTGCTGACTCGTGAAAGAATATTTATCTTGTTGACCAGTAGCCCGAATATGGTCATTTTAACGACAGGCGTCTGGGATAAAATCGCCGACGAGATCGCCGATGGACTGGTGATAGAATACGAGAACGCGACTGTGTATGGTGATTTTGAGCAAGAACAGATCCTCCATGAGGGAAAACTCCGTGTGCTTCCAAATAGTTGGATCGTGCTCCCAACTGGTCGTCTGTTATCACCTGAAGCTGTTCATCATGTCGACCCGTAGAGGAGACAATGTCGTCCAATTTCTCTCCCCACATTGTACATCGTCCCGTGTCGCATTCGCGCCTTGGGTCAAGCAGATATAGCTGTGCTGTACTCAGAGGCTGCATCTCTCACTCGGTAGTGAGGCCTTTTGCAACGATATAATTCATCCAGAAAACATATTACTGTTTAACATATTTCCGCCATTATGAGAAAACGCCGTGATTTTCTTACAGTCAGTGGGTTAGCTTCTTCTTTTTTAGTTGTAGGTTGTATTGGTTCTGGTGGGCCGTCAACGATCCCCGTGACGGTTCGGAATGATGACGATGATCATCACACAATAGCGGTTATTGTAACGGACGAGGACGGGAATACAGACTACTTTGCTGAAACGGTTTGGGTGAAATTGAACGAACAAGTAACACTCGAAAAGGGAATTCCCATACCGGATTCAACACCACAATCTGTTGTCGCACGGGTTCTTCTTGATAATGGCCATTCCGATGAGGTGGGGGTAACGCTTGATTTTGAAGAACAGGTAGACATTGTAATAGCATCTCACAATAGGGTTGAAAGGGGTTGATGTATGTTTCTCATTAAGACTGAGTAATAAATCGCTAACCGAACACATATTTATCATCTGGTTGATGTGATTGGTTTGCGTTCGCAGTCTTGCACACACATTCTGTGTCAAGAAAAGTAGTTCACTTTTGCCTCCTACCGAGTTATCACACAAGTCGACAACGAACCCCTAGATATCGCTTCGATCACGCCGGTCGACGGGGGTCTGCCGCAGTATGTCCCACCATCTCAGAGAAGGTGGATGTCTGAGCATGTTTCGAACAGAGTCCGATGATTTATCTGTGAGACACACGTCTCACAGAATATGAGCACTGATGCTGACGACACCTCCAACACCGAACGGATGGTAAAGATCGATGTTCGGGTTCCTTCGACTGTCCTTGATGACATCGAGTCCGAATATCCGCGTCGAGGCTACTCCTCTCGCTCAGAGGCTGTCCGCGATGCTCTCCGTGACTGGCTGAATCCCTCGCCCGAGTTATCAGAGGAGATCTTGGCTGATCTTCAGGAGAGTCGCAAGCAGCGTGAGACCGGTGAGACGGTGTCGGCTGCTGAAGCCCGAGAACGGCTCGGGCTCAATGACAGTGACGAATGACGAGCGTCGAATACACTGAACAGGCTCTCGAACACCTCACAGATCTTGAGGACCACATCGCCGATCGTGTTCTGAACAAAGTCGACGAGGCAACCGAGTGGACCGACCATCGGTTAGAACGCCTCTCGGGGTATCCATACTATAAGCTCCGCGCTGGCGACTACCGAGCCATCATCACCTGGGATCAGGACGCCGACCAGTTGATTGTTGAAGCAGTCGGTCACCGCCGGAATGTCTACGACCGCCATCTCCCACCCTGACCAGTGGATCTGCAGTCTAGGTAAAGCAGATGCAACTGTGCTACACTGGGTGGATTTATGTAGCAAGGTGATTCGTCGGTAGCGTCGACCTCGTCATGATTGGTGAGTGAGTGTCGTCTTCGCAGATCCACAGTACGGACAGTACTGGAATTTGTATGTGCCGTACTCGCGAGTGGGCCCATCGAACCGTCGGTCACAGGCGTGGCAGTAGTAGGCGGCCATGGCTGTGTGGTGATTGGGTACCCGGTCGCTTGGTGATGGTCACCCGTCGGGACTGTGATGGGTGAGGCGGAGTGGTCGACAGTGGAGTGTCGACTCAGTTGGAGGTCGCGTCCGAGTGTGTGCTTTAGGCCGATTTTGAAGATGCTCAGATAGAGCGAGCATTACCAAGCTATCTTGCCGTAGATCTCGCCGTCGACGAGTCGAGCGAGCGGTTCCAAAAGCGGTATTCTGACGACCGGCTGGGCAGCCACAATACGCTGCTCAGTAGGTGGCGTGTTCGAAACGCACTGATCAATCGATTATCGCGTGAAACAGTGGGAACGAAACGAGGCATCCAGAAACCAGTTGAGGAGCCAGATACCTTCTGTGTGAAGCCGCTTCGGGAGTTGGAGTTCTAATGTTCCGAGCATACGACGACGTGGACGGTGGCACGCTCGTCTACGATGTTCGAACCGAACCTCGCTCACATCTTCCCCGTGAAGCCAGGATCGGCCGCCAGCTGCTCGGCTTTGCGAACGTCACTGACTGGGACAAGATTCGCTCGGAACTCACCCGCCGCGGCCATGGTGTTGGTGCGATCCACCAACTTCCCGTCTTCGAGGGTGGTCTGTGATGGGACCATTCGATCTCACCGACCGGCGAGCCTGCGGCCACCCAAACGGCCACTGTCCTGAGTGCGGGCAACCGACGCCGTCGCTGCGTGCTGAGTACTGCTCGATTGCCTGCCGATATCAGGGTCAGGAAGCTCAGCGATGGGAGCAGTACGAGCCCCCAAGTCGGGAATCATTTCAGCGGCCGACCGATGCAGAACTCGCCGAGCGGGAACCGGAACGGCCAGCCCATCCAGGACGTGGATATCGTTGACAGGGATGCCAGGACTAGCGAACAGATCCGTCGTCAGTAGCTCTGGTCGATGTGATGATATTCTTCTGAGTGAGACTCTGCAAGACTTAGAGGCGGAGTATAGCAAGGTAAGTCATTACAGACGGACAAACTCGTCATCTACGAGGGATGCTATGCCAGTCTACGGCTCCAAGCGATTAGTCACTAACATCCGGGAAGCAATTGAACTCAACGGTGACAAAGTCGACGGGTTCACCAGTTGTGTTCACTGCAACAATTCGGTACTGACCGTGGAATGGCCGGTGGCCGAGAGATTGTTCATATAGCAGTTGTCCCTCGGAGACACCTCTTTTATTCTCCATTAGCTCGGCGTCATCTGTCGACACTGGAATCGCATACGCCAGTGTGTCTACTGGGTCGTACAGCTCGAGTCTGTTGACATCGTTTTTTCCGACATCGTCGGTAGATAATGGAACTGCGAGTCTCACATCACCGTCTTCGACTCTTGCCATCGCACCAGAATCAAGAACGGTCCCCTCGCCGTGGTTGATAGCCCTTGTTTGACAATCGGTCGTGTCGGACCCACCAGTTTCCGACCCGCTACAGCCAGCGATCCCGGTGACAGTCACGCTGCTGACGACAGCTATTAATCCTCGTCTGGAGAGCATACAAAAACAGATTAGTATAATGACGTATGTATTTCGGTCCCGACTGGCTGGTAACCTCAAGTTGCGTCATGCCATCTACGAGAGATGCATTCCAAGTCTTACATACTAGTTAATCCAAGTGCACTGAAACGCTTCAGCGCTGAGAGGAGAGGCTTGGGGAAGGTAGACGGACCCACGCCAGCACTGTCACAATAAGGAGGCCGACAAGTGGGATGAACAACAGTCGCATCGCCGCGTCGACGCCAGCTCCACCGATGACGAATCCCATTACTGTCGGGACGCCCGCAATGCCACACGAGGAGATAACGAGCGCCAGCGCGTTGATCGGGGCGCTGTGTTCGGGTGTGCTTTCGGTCGCGTAGGCGAGGAACGTCGGATAGAGTCCCGAGAGTCCGAGCCCGGTACCGAACACACCGACAAGGAGCCCGTTGCCCGATGCGAAAACGAACGTGTAGACGGCCGACAGCAACGAGAGTGTCCCGAGACCGGCCGCCAACGGGACATAACCGAACCGTTCGGACAGCCGCCCCGCGACGAAGCGGCCGGGGATGTAGGCGACCAACAGGACGCTTAGCGAGGCGGTCGCGAGCGAGGCAGGCAGTCGACCGTCGGCGTACGTCGTCAACCACGTGAACAGGCCACCCTCGATACCCGACGAAAACAGAATTCCAGTAGCCATGACCACCACGGCGGGATTGCGGGCGATCCGTCGCACGCCCGCCAGTGTCAGTGGCTTATCGCCGCCATCGACGGACGGCTTCGGGAGGTACCAGACCAGCGCGATCACCGGCAGAAACGAGATCCCGAGGGCGTAGTAGGCGAGTCGCCAGTTCCCAGCCCAGAGCGCAGCGGTCACGGCAAGCGGCCCGAGTGTCGCGCCGACAGCCCACATCATGTCGTAGTAGCCGAACAGTCGACCGCGCCGATGTGGGTAGAGGTGACTCAGTAGCGGCCTGTCGCTCCCGCGGGCGATCCCGGCGAACGAGCCGCGGACGACGAGGGCGACCAGAAAGACCCCGAAGGTCGGTACGGCCCCCATGAGAAAGACACTCAAACCCGTGCCGACGATACCGAACAGGAGAAGTCGACGCGTATCGAATCGGCCAGCGATGACACCGACGGCAGCGGCGAAGACGAGAAAACCGACGGTCCCCGCAGGGGCAACCAATCCTAACTGCCACTGCGGTGTGCTAAAGGTTTCACGGAGAACGGGGATAATCGCCCCTTGCATCTGCAGGGCGGCCCCTTCGAGCGCGATGAAGGCGAAGATCGTCAGCGTCCACCAGCGACGGCTGTCGACGTGCCGCCTCGTTTCGGCTTCCGAGACTGTTTCCATACACCCACCACTGCACACCGGTGGAAAAGTATTTTGTAGATAGTAACACAATTCTCGACCATGCCCGAACAGACGCTCCGCGATCATCTCGTGGCGTTCGGCCTCTCGGAGAAGGAGGCCGACGCCTATCTCGTCGTCCTCCGGTCGGGGCAGTCGACCACGAGCGAGGTTGCACAGGCTGCCGACATCTCGCAGGGGTACGTCTACGAACTCGCCAGCGAGTTGGTGGAACGGGGACTCATCACCCTCGACGAGTCGACGACGCCGACCCGGTTGCGAGCACGGTCGCCCGAGGAGGCACTGGGGACGTTCAGTGAGCGACTCGACCAACTGAGCGACGAACTCGATCAGCTCTATCGGCGTGCCGAGCCCGGCGACCCAGCCATCGAACTCGTCCACTCGCGGTCGACGGTTCGCAAGCGGATCGCTCGAACGGTCGACCGGGCCCAAGATGAGGTGGTGGCGACGCTCCCGGCCAGCGAGTTCACCCACCTTCGGACGGCGTTGGCGGAGGCCCGCGACCGCGGGGTGACGATCTATCTCCAACTGGTCTCCCCGCTGGAGAAACTCCCGGCGGATATCGACTGGGACTCCCACGGGACGGTCGTCAAGACGTGGGATGCGACACCGCCGGTGACTGTCGTCGCCGACGAGCGGGCCGGGGTGATGGGAGCTCACAGTATTCTTTCGGGCCGACACGACTCGGCGTACGCGCTCGTCTTCTCGCAGCCCGACATCGCGGGAGCGTTTTTTGGCAATACCGTTAGCAACTTCTGGCCGATGGGCGAGCTTCGACACGTCGCAACGCCCGACCCACTGCCCGCGACCTACGACCACATCAGAACCGCGGTGACAAACGCGGCACTCCACCGTGCGGCGGGCCGGTCTCTTCGTGCGGACGTGACGATCCGACAGGTGGGCTCCGAGGAGACGTCGACGTACGAGGATGTGGCTGTCGTCGACGTCCGCCAGCATCTCGTCGGCGAGCCGACCAACGAGTTCCCCATCGAAAACAGCCTCGTGTTTGACACCCCCGATGGACCCATCGCAGCGGGCGGCAACGACGGAAGTTTGCAGCCGTTTTACGAAGGTTACGCCGCGGTTTCGGTGACACTCGTCGACGGGATCGTCGAATCGTAGCGTGCTGTCGATGGCTGCCAATGAATCCAACACAGCCGTTGAAGACTACTGAGTTATTGGCAGATATACTGGTGCTCTACTTAGAGCTTGGATTCAGCAAACCAACGCACTTTCTTCCAAGCGAGTCTCGCTGAATTAGCCGCTAAACCGAGCTTGTGTCTGATGTACCAATAAATCAGTTCGGTGGACTTTTTCGCCAAGATATTGAAATCTGGTTAATGTCCTCTGAAACGACCGTCTTGCTGCATTCGATTCGAAAATGGCTCTTAGCTTTAACGTTCCTATTGGGAGTAACTCTTGCGACAATTGCCCGCGCTGGATACATAATCTCAGGATATGTAGATGAGATTATTTTCAATCTGGCAACTGTGGTTGGGGTGACGATTGCATTCTTTGCTGCGGCCTCGTGGTTCTTCGTGACCCCTTCGAACAACCTCAAAGAAGAATAATAAGCTGAAGAATACTACCAGCTGCTTCTGCCCTCTCGGCGAATAGACGGTGTGTTCATCGTACTGTCCGATCGGATAGGCTCAGACTGAACCTCCAACCAACCGGAGATACACGCTCGCAGTCTTGCACACACGTTTTGTGTTAGAAAAAGTAGTTCATATTCTACCTCTTACCGACTTGTCATAGAAGTTGACAACAAAACCCTCAATATCGTCTTGATTACGCCAGTCGACGGGAGTCTGCCGCAGTATGTCCCACCACGTTAGGGATGGTGGATATCTGAGCGTGTTTCGAACAGAGTCCAATGATTTATCTGTGAGACAAGCGTCTCACAGAATATGAGCACTGATGCTGACGACACCCCCAACACTGAACGGATGGGAAAAAATCGATGTTCGGGTTCCCTCGACGGTCCTTGATGCCATCGAGTCCGAATATGTGCGTCGAGGCTATTCCTCTCGCTCGGAGGCTGTCCGCGATGCTCTCCGAGACTGGCTGAATCCCTCGCCCGAGTTATCAGAGGAGATCTTGGCTGACCTCCAAGAGAGTCGCAAGCAGCGTGAGACCGGTGAGACGGTGTCGGCCGCTGAAGCCCGAGAACGGCTCGGGCTCAATGACAGTGACGAATGACGAGCGTCGAATACACCGAACAGGCTCTCGAACACCTCACAGATCTTGAAGACCACATCGCCGATCGTGTACTGAACAAAGTCGACGAGGCAACCGAGTGGACCGACCATCGGTTAGAACGCCTCTCAGGGTATCCATACTACAAGCTTCGCGCTGGCGACTACCGAGCCATCATCACCTGGAATCAGGAAGCCGACCGGTTGATTGTTGAAGCAGTCGGTCACCGCCGGAATGTCTACGACCACCATCTCCCACCCTGACCAGTGGACCTGCGCCCTGCATCTTGCATAGGACATTCTGATGGAATCCAGATGGGTTAGTTGGTCACGCCCATGCTCGAGACATGCTACCTGCTAAGTCAAACTTTGGACTTTACAAAAAGAATTCAAATTTCACCCGAATCATGGCTGATCCAGTGAAACAACAGAAATTCTGCTAACATTGCTACCGACTGCCGTGCAAGATGTAGAGTGTAAAACCATCAACTGCTGAGGATTCAAACAGAACCAACCAAGTTTACTATTTTATTCAGAGTACCTATTCAGGATTGAACTTGACACTGGAGATCTCAAACCGTGCACCACCTTCTGAACCCTCGGCAACATGGATCTCCCAGTCGTGTGCATTGACGATCTGCTTGACGATACTCAACCCGAATCCAGTTCCTTCCTTGTTTGTTGAGTAGCCAGCATCGAACACATCATCATGTTCATGTTCTGGGATACCCGGCCCGTTGTCCTCAATATAGAAGCCGTCATCCAGTTCACCGACAGTCACAGTTACAGCATCGCCACCATGTTCAACTGCGTTACGGACGAGATTCTCAACTAACTGCTTCAGGCGGCTCTTATCAGTATAGATCGTTCGATTAACGTCAATAACAAGCGTGGCATCCGCTGTCTCAACGTTCTGCCAACAGCCCTCAACTAGTACCGCGATATCGACCGGTTCAAGATCGTCAATAGTCTCGCCTTGACGAGCTAGCATCAGGAGGTCCTCGGTTAGAGTGTTCATCCTATCCAGAGCACGTTTGACGGGCTCTAAGTGCTCGCTGTCACAGTCCTTTCTGGCAATTTCTAGATGACCACTAGCCACGTTCAGCGGGTTCCGAAGATCGTGGCTAACGAGACTAGCAAATTCATCCAGCTGTTCGTTTTGTCGGTTGAGTTTCTGTTCGCGTTGTTTCCGTTCAGTCACGTCACGAAGCACCGATAAGTGCTGATCAGGGATTATGTCCCGTGTTGCAGCGTATTCGATAATGCGTTCGTCCCCGTTAGGTCGGACAAGCGGGAACGTCCCGAGTTCCTTCTCGGATTGTTGGAACTCCTGCCATGCCATCTCAAAATCGAAGTCTTCCGGCGCGAACTCTCTGATCGATCGGCCTATTAACTCGTCTTCTGGGTGCCTGAATAATTCTGTTGCACTTTTATTGACCTTGATGTACTGTCCATCTTCGTCAGCAAGAACCATCGTATCGAAGGCTTCTTCGAAGACTGCCCGAAAACGATCGCGTTCCTGTTGGAGTTGCTGTTCTTGTTTTTTACGCTCAGTAATATCCCGGCTGATCACCATAAATCGATCCTCTCCATCCACATATAGGTATCTAATATGAACCTCAACCGGAAGTTCAGAGCCATCTCGCCGTTGATATACTCCCTCAATACGCTTACGATCTCCTTGATTCATCCCTTCCCACAGAGTGTGTGCCTTGTGAGGATTCATTTCTTGGTCGAGTTCCCACACTTTCATATCAGTCAGTTCGTCCTCGTCGTATCCCATCTCTTCGCATAGAAGCGGGTTCGGATCGGTGATGTTTCCCTCCATATCATGGATATTAATCATGTCTGGAGAGTTTTCGAAGAGTGCTTCAAGTCGGGCCGTAGCTTGTGTGAGTTGGTGCTGGTACTCTATTTGATCAGTAATATCGGTAAGTGAAAAGATGACGCTATCGGTCTCTCCATTACTATCAAGCAATGGTGTACCGTTGACTAACAGGTTCTTTTGAGTTCCATCAGACCACTTGATTGTGTGTCGAAATCCGTATAGCGGTTCACCTGAATCTCGAACCTGTCGGAACGGAAGTTTTTCGTCAGAAATCGGGTTACCGTTCAGATCCATGATCTCCCATTCAGGATCGTTATAGGCCCAGTCCGTGAGCTCTGATTCCTCTAGCCCAAGTACCTCAACAGCCCGGTCGTTAGCAAAGATGAATCGTCCCTCGTAATCGAGTTGAACGACACACGAGGGGATGGTTTTCAGAATCCGTTCGAGACGATACCGGTTCTGTTCGGATTCAATTGCTGACCACTGGGCTGACACAGCGTTTGTAATTCGGTTTGCCAAGATCGCATACTGTTCAGTACCACGATCTTTCTGGAGATAATCAGTGACGCCCGCAGAGATCGCATCGGCGGCAACTTCCTCTGATCCCTTGCCTGTATAGAGGATGAACGGCAGTTCCGGATGCGATTCGCGGACAGCTTCGAGAAATTCGATTCCGTTCGTGCTCGGCATGTCATAATCAGATACGATACAGTCGACATCAGCCTCGTCGATGGTCTCTAAGCCCTCGTTAGCACTGGTAGCTGTGCAAACTGTCAGACGGTCGTCCTCGCGTTCAAGAAAGGTCGCAACCATATCGCTTAGATCGGGTTCATCATCAACATGCAGAACCCGAATAGGATTGACCGTTTTACTCATATCTGTATGAACTAAACATGCCGGGAATAATATAACTCTCGCTGCTGCAAGCAACATCTCTCAACACAGTCCTCGAAGACAACCCCCCAAAGTAGTGGATACTGGTTACGTCATATGCGCTCGCAGTCTTGCATAGACTACTCTACCCCTCCAACAGCAGTTATCAATCTCATGAAAAATATAAGGGATGAAGTTAGCACGGTGATCATAGGTATTCTGCTCCCAATCTAGTGAATCATCTGTGCTACGTGGAGTGCAAATTTATCAAATTAAAATAACGTATTCACACCTGATACTGCATGCTATTATAACCCATTACAAAGAGATTATTCAACGGACGACAGTCATTAGATTTTTATATTTTCAATTCTGTTAGGATAGTATGTCATCAGAGACGGTTCCAGAGTCGTTTTTTATTCATTCAGATCTGGAAGTCGTCTATGCGAATCCAGCATTCTGTACATTCTTCGGAGTCAAATCACGAGGGGAACTCTCCGGTACCTCACTTACGGATATCGTCACAGCGGAATATTGCTCCCCACTTCAAGAACAAGTACTCCGTATCGAAAATGACGACGAACTCACCCTCGGACTAACAATCGAGTTCCAAACGTTCACTGCCCAGCCACAACGAGCAATCCTGTTGAGTTCGCTGGTTAAATGGGACGACAGCGAATACATACGAACATCTGTGTTTCCGATTACAGGGGCAGGCGACGGAAGTCGCCAACCGACCCACGGTCAAGCTATGAATGACGCGCCCATGGGAATCACAATCACGGACCCGTCCCGTGCCGACAACCCGATGATCTATGCTAACGATGGCTTCTGTGAGCTCACCGGCTACTCTCGGGATGAGATTCTCGGTCGGAACTGTCGGTTTCTCCAAGGTGAAGCCACTTCCGAGGAGTCGGTGGCACAGATACGAGGGGCAATAGATGCTGAAGAGCCTGTCACCGTCGAATTACAGAACTACAAAAAGGACGGTTCGATGTTCTGGAATCGCGTCACACTCATCCCAACACGGTCGAACTCCAACGCAGTTGCAACGTGGCTTGGCTACCAACAGGAGGTTACCGCTGAAAAACAGTACGAGCAAGATCTCTCATTGTTTAGAGAGCAGGCTGATGAAGCCGATAGGGCCATTCTGATTACTGATTCAGAGGGAATAATCGAATACATCAATCCCGCGTTTACACAATTGACCGGGTACACAGCTTCTGAGACGATAGGACGCACCCCCAATCTTTTCGAACCCACCGAGCAGGACAATGAATTTGATACGGGGTTGTGGGAGCAAATTACTGTAGGTGAGATCTGGGAAGGGAAGGTGGCGAATCAAACAAAATATGGTGAGATCTTCGATGTCAAGCGAAAAATCGTCCCTGTTACTGATGAAAAGGGTGATATAACGCATTTCGTGTGGATTGACAAAGACATTACCGAAAAGATCCTTACGACGCAGACGCTTGATGTATTAAATCGAGTCTTGAGGCATAATTTGCGGAACGCCCTCACTATGATCGACGGATATGCAGAACTATTAGAAAACGAGGATATCGATCCGAAAACTCGCCAAGCATCGGTCGCAGTAATTCGGGAGCAAGCTGCATCAATGCAAAAGATCGCTGAAAAGACAGCAGAAGTCCGATCAATTTGGGACCCAGCTGAAACTCACGGGACGTGGGAGCGTCTTAAAATAGAGCCACTTGTTGCGGGCTATCAGCGACAGTATCCAGATGTGGATATTAATTATTTCTGTGAGGATAATGGAGAGATTCAGGTTCGGCACGCAGAGTTGTTCAAGAAAGCGATTGATGAGGCTGTCACGAACGCCATTAAGCACACAGACCAGTCATCACCTGAAGTGAGAATCTCTCTGCAGCGAAATTTAGATGCCAAACAGCTACAAATATCTACTGCTGACAACGGAGCTGGGATTCCAATGTCTGAGTGGAAAATAGTCCAGTCAGGTAAAGAGTCGCCACTGAGTCACTGCCTCGGGGTTGGAATATGGTTCATGGAATGGATTATGACAGCGCTTGGTGGCACGCTAACAATTAGTGATAACAAACCTCGGGGAAGTGTGGTAACATTTCAGCTGCCGGTCGGCGATTCCAGCAATAAGTAGCGTATTGATTGCTGTATCAGTACTGAGTTGATAATTTGATGACCTGTACAGACCGATCCGAACAGTCAATCCTCTTCGAACTTTCTGTGCAAGATACGCGCTCGCAGTCTTGCATGTTACTCGTGTGACGACAACCGAGCTGGCGGTTTGGTTCTGCCTGTCAGTGAACCGTCCAATCTCCGATAAAAGAGAAATTAATGAGATTATATCATAGATGATTAGAAATAACCGCTGTATTTAATACAGACCCTCATTGAATAACTGTACGTGTTTACCCCCAGAACGATTTCGCCACTCTCTCGTAAGTTGCTCCTGACCCAACAGTAGAGCAATGCAGACGACAGGGTGTTCTCCGAGGGACGGTCTCCGGCAGGGAGACCGTCCCGCG
>Ga0306905_100110_pt1 | contig 37166 bp, 34 predicted proteins | sample AntCluMetagen397_FD_190422 | JGI IMG/M metagenome (GOLD analysis project Ga0306905, IMG submission 190422) | Saline lake microbial communities from Club Lake, Antarctica - Metagenome TFF #397 (v2) (version 2) | ecosystem: Environmental > Aquatic > Non-marine Saline and Alkaline > Saline | place... | reverse complement strand
TGATCGTACACTTGCTCAGTTGTCTGGATGCTGCGGTGCCGAAGACGATTCCTCACGTCGTACAACGTGTTACCATCCTCGGCGTTCATCATGCGGTAGGCAACGCTGTGTCGAAGCGCGTGCGGTGTAACGTCGCCGGACTCGCCCCGAGTGCCATCGACGAGGTACGGCCGGACGCCCGTTTCCTCGGCAATCTTCGAGATCACGTCCCGAACACCCTGTGTGGTGATTCGGTCGCTTGATCGAGAAGGGAACAATGCGGGCGACTCTTTCCATCGACTGTTGAGGTATGATGACAGGAGTCGGGACACGTCCGAGGCCAACTCAAGCGTGGCCGGGGCGGGCTCGTTGTCGTTTGGGTAGTCCTTTTGGATATGTGTCGGGACATACAGCGCGGTGTTGCCCTCTCTAAGCATGTCCACGTCGACAGCGACCAGTTCGCCGACCCGGAGGCCGGTGTCGTACATGAGCGCGATGATTGCCTCATTACGCTGCTGCAGGTAGTCAGCACCAACCGAGTAGCATGCCGACCGCAGTTCGTCGACCTGGTCAGGTGTGAGCCATACTTTCGCCCGAACTTTGGAATCTATATTTTCAGCCATTAGCGGTGACTCTCTTTATATACGAACATCCGATTCCACCCACCTAACTTTGGAGTCTATACACAGACTCCAAAGTTCGGTGAAGCAATCATTGAGAGAAGGAGAACAGAAGCGAGATACAAGAGATCATGAATCGATTAACTGAGCAGATTGCTCTACTTAGAGTGAGTATTGAGCAATCGATACCCTTTGTATAGAATCAGCCAATCTGCAGTCAAGTACATAATGTGTATCGATAAAATTGAATTCTCGAATTCTAGTGCATCCTACCTGTAAGCCCTCTCTGTTTATCTCTCCATACCGATAAGAATGCCAATGAAAATAATCCGATGACTCCACAGAGAAGTAGGATTGCGGTTGTTACTCCGACAAGGTAGGGGATTGAAACGAGTGTACCCGTGTAAAGGCCAAGAATGAGTTGATATAAAAACCAACAACAAAAGCCAGCCATGAAATAGTTCCAACTTCTGTGGGGGTTGGAGAATGATTTGACAATGTATAATGAGATTATGCCTAGTGCCAACCCACCGAGTTTAATTAGAGTCGATTGGCCTCCGATCCAGTCAATCATCCATTCTAAGAATAGGCATTTAGAGTTTATAATTATGGGTATCGATGAACTCGATAAGCAAGGTAAGCGCTCGCAGTCTTGCACATCCGGATTTGATTGGACTTCGAAGAGCTTGATTACATGACCTAATGCTACACTCAGAGGCTGAGTGTAGCATACAACCACCTTACTACCGATCACCGAATACCTGTATGCGCTGCCCGGAATCAAGGTCGTTCCCAAACCAAACACCTGCATTTGTGGCTATGTCACCGGGAGAATCAAGAGATGCAGGCCATGAGTGAATGCGTACTAATTCATCAACGATTTCGATTCGTATCGTTGTCGGGGTGCCACTCTCAAGAGTGATCGGTTCGCTTTCTGTCCTGGATTCTATTTCATATGAGTCATTGTGGAACGATCTCGATTGGGCGGGAGCTATTCGTTCGCTCACTTTTATCCGGGAGACGTGATCAGAATCAGCTCCGTTCTTTAAAGTAAAAGTGTACTGCTTGCGTGGAAACAGAGCCGAGCATCCAGCAGAGAGACCGACACATCCAGTCCCGATCGACGCCAGCCATGTTCGACGGTTCATATCAAATTATTTCATCAGGTCGACAAATATCTTATCGTATTTTATGTAACAACCTCTATATTGGCTACGTTCAGATCATCTGTATTCTCAATCTTGTGCATAGCTTTCTTGATTCCCAGTCGTTTATAGCCATCTTCAACAGGAGACTAATGGGTCGCCAGTGGTCTACTAACGCTTGAGAGCTCGATATCCAAATACTGCGGACACACCGAGGAGGACTGTGTACAAGAGGAGTATCTCATTGTTGAGTTCAACACCCTCAATGAGAAGGGCAATTACAAACAACGTTCCAACAAGAGCGAATAGGAGCCATTCTTGTGGCCCTGTCAAACGCTGTTCAATCTCCTCACGGAACATCATGTACACGATAAAGACTGAGATCCCCACACCCACTGAAAGACCCCATTCTGTGGGTAGTATCCCAACCCCAATGAACAGGACCACGATGGCGATTGTACTGATTACCCGTAAGGCGAATCCCAGACGTGCCAAACTGTTTCCATCAGAAGGACGGTCTTCTCGTTGATTCGACGAGGACTCCCAGTAGGCTTCGACCGATTCGCCAGCAAGTCGGGCACGGAGATGGATATATGTAAAGTAAGGCAGGACGGAGCCGAAACAGAAGATCCAGCCCTGTGGCTTCGACACCAGCTCCCAAAGCCGTCCGACACCGTACGTCCCCGTAGCCGATAGCGTCTCGAAACCAGTAACTGACTCAATAGCCGGTCCACCTACTGTGAGATACCCGAGAAAATAGAGGATGATGACTGCAAGGAGTCCGAGTGAGTCTTTCGAGTCCATCGTGTTTCGAGTGTCGACAAATAAATACAGACACCAGATAATACTACTGTGTCGAGTAATCCTGAACTATAAATGTGTCAAAGAACGAATTTTTCCATCATGGGTAGGAAGATCGCCGTGTGGGTGTTTTTCGCTACTGTGTTCTATCAGTTTGTAGATGCTGGTGCTGAACTGTTTGTTCCGTTCTATGACCGGGGTGGGGTGGTTGCGACACTGCTATTTTGGTTACTCCCCGCAGGAACCGCTTTCATCCTCGGACTTAGCGAAACCGCAGAACATGCGACGGATAGTCAAAGACGTAAATGGGTGTATGTCTCCGCTGTTATTGGCGCGGCTGTCGGTCAGTTCGTAAGTATCGTAGTTCTGCTTCCGACATCGGCGTTACCGGATCTGACCCTTGTCGGTGGTATAATCCTATCAGGAATTACCGCTCTGTTTGTACTAATTTCAGTAGCTGCAGGGGTCCTGCTTGTCCTCGCAGCTCATGGAGATCAAGATGAGCTGATAAGCTCTCGACTCACACAAATAACCGGTGTGACGTTTCTACTATTCTTTTTGTTTACTCTATCTATCGAAATGAGTAGTTTGTCTAGTCCTTATTTGACTGGGAATGATGCTATTGTCTTCCTTCTCGCAGGCGTATGGTTTCTTATTGTTACGCGGACACTCAAACAAAACAACAGAAAAAACGAGAAGGAGCCCTTTACGGCCTGACTATACATTCTGTACTGATTGTTATCGAGATCGATCAAGATTGTGGACGGCACATACAACGACGATTTCACGAATGTTGAGGTCGAGATCGTCTGTATCAATGCATGCGGAATGAACTTGTTGATACGGACTACTAATTCATTGCTTTACTCAGAGCGTGAGCAATTCATTTGTATATAAGGGAATCTAGTTTTGACAAACACTCATGCAATCAAACTCTCTGCCGTCGAAAAACGTGCTCGTGTTTGGTTCTGGAATTGCACTGTCGATACTCGGGTTTGTTTTAGGTGGGATAATAGGGTCTGGAATCGGATTTGTTGCGGGATTAGCGATGGGTGAGCGTTATTATTTTTATAAAAAGTCACAAAACGAGATTTTGCGCCGAATTGAGAATCTTGAAAAGAAGGTAGCAGAGATTCAAGACACCGATTAAGTCCGTTCTACATCGTTCGAATTAATATCGTTTGACTGGTCTTTGTCTCATTACCTGCGCTCGCAGTCTTGCACATACGGGCCTGATCAAGTTTCGAAGAAATCGGTTATGTGGCCCAATGTTACACTCAGAACAGAAATATAGCAACAGAACCTACGGTTGAGATGATATGGGGTGATTATTCGTTTTCGAGTGCGTCGTAGATGTCACGATTGCTGTCACGGTCAGCCGCCGCGACTCGCTGGACGAGTTCCTGACGGATATCATCCATCACCTCGTCGAGTGGCGAAGGAGAGTCGGTTGCATCGTCGGTTGACATAGATGAATCGATGCGCTGAACGTGGTTAATTATTCGGGTCCGCTGAATCGTCGGTCAATCGATTGATTCCGTACTGAATGAGGTCATCTCGCCAGGCCTCGATCTCGCCAGACAAATCCAACTGATCGGTATGCGAACGAAGATAGCTGATAGTTCCGTGTTGGTCGACAGTCGCCTCGTCAGTACCAAACTGCTTCAGTAGCATTCTGATCTCCCCATCGTAGGCGAACTGATACCCATTAAGAAAATAAAACACAACGGTCGTGTTTAGCGCGGTGCGTTTGTTCGCGTCGACGAACGGGTGATTAGCGACTAAAAGACGAAGGAGATGAAACGCCTTCTCGTGTATCGTCTCCGGTTTCGTCCCAAAGCTACCGTGTTCGATATAGTTCAGTGCAAACTCGATGTCACCACGGTTCTGCATACCTTGGTGGGTATCGGAGTACTCCGAGACGATATCATCGTGAATCGCAACGATATCTGCTACTGAGGGATACCATATCGAGTCGACCATTCGTGCTACTGTCGGGGAGGGTCCAGTGTAATCTTTGCTGTCGGGTCTCGGTGACTTACGGAGTTCGGTTTAGAATATGCGCCTTCCATCTTGCACCGCACGTTCTAACAGATGCCAAATAAGACTGCTTCGCTATTTGGGTAAGAGCCTCATTTGAAATGTTGTGTGCATAACCCCCATCGAAATGTAGTGTGCTATTCGCTAATTCAAACTTTGTAGTTTATAGAGAGTCTCCTAAGTTCAGTGATTGACCGTCTCGAGAAAGGGGCAGGTATGGTAATCATGAGCCGATCAGCTGCACAGATTGCTATACTTAGAGGGTGAGTCTCGCATCTTCACACTCATCATCTTGAGCGGCTGTGTTGAATCGCCATACAGCAGTGGAATTCACTGTTTCACGGCACGCTTGATGTTATAGACGACACACATCAGCGCGATTTCTCGGAACTCACGGAACCAAGATCGCGCTCGCACGGCGAAGCCGAGCGAGCGCTTGACCGCCGAGTTCACTGTCTCGGTCATTGAGCGCTGATTGTAGCGCTGTTCGTCGATTCTGGCGTTGTGCGCGTGGTCGTAGGGTGCGAAGATACGATGTTTGATGAGCGGGCGAATCCCGAGGTCACGAAGGGATTCGCGGAGCGATTGCTTGTCGTATCCCTTGTCGGCGGCGAGAGATCGCAGATCGCCCGCGTTTCGGCGGGCGATCTGCTCGGCGAGGTCTGCATCGCTTCCTTCCCGGTTCGTTGAACAATGAACGTCAAGGACGGCTTGAGAGTCTGTATCTACGAGCTTCGTGACTTTCAGCTTCTGCACACGGTAGCTGATTCGCTGGCAGTAGTGGCGGCTCGCAGCTGAGCGTTCGTAAAATGTAGCGTCGATAGCACCGTGTTTTGAGGGGTCGTGCAGCTGTGCCGACTGGCGCAGCAGCACTCGGCAGACACTCATACTAATCTGGTCGAACGCCTTACACAACGTGGATGGGGCGGGGAGATCGGCCACGTCAAGGCCGATCTCCCCAGTTATTTGTGGCATCTCCTTCAGGAGGTCAATCGTCATTCGGTAGGAAGTGTCGAGGTAAATCCGTAGACAATGGAGGGAAACGAGGGCGTAGTCGGCGAATCCGCCGCCACCTTCCGGGGCGGCGGATTCGTCTCCATCACCAGTAACTCTTTGAGAAATCGGGACGATTTCGCTAGTGAAGCGGGAGATTTTAGTCATGAACAACGGAAGTCTCCCGCTTCAACTCCTTCGATTTAGCGAATGATCCTGCCGCTGTCTAGTGATTCAACAGAGCCTCTTGAGCCCAAATCTGCACTACATATACCCTCGAATCACCGCCGCACAACTGGAATCCCATCATATAGCATAGATTCAGTGCAATCACCACTTCGCTCGTGTGGCGTCGATATACTGGAAGTCTCTATGACCCGAATTTTACGTTGCAAGCGTTCTTACACCTACTAAACGTGACCGAACGATACTACATTCATACGAACGAATTGGGGTCGAGGGACAAGTCGAAAGTAGTACAGAAATTTGTCAGAGAGGTATTGAAAGCAACAGACCGAAGTCCAGAATTTATTCAGCTTGTAGGCATTAAAGACCTACTTGAAGGATATGTCAACCAAAAGGCTGTCAATCAACTCTGTGAAAACACCGCTCTGGAAACAACTGATGGCGTAATCAAAGGACAGGTCAAAGCAACTACTGAGAACATCAACAACGCTATCGACCTGATCTCAGACCCTCTCATCGAACTGCTCATCTATGATCGCAACCAGAATCTGATCTTTGCGAGGTATGACACCGACCAGAATGAAATCCATCTGTCTGAGAGCGAATTTGAAAAACTACAATCACGGCTCAGTAGTCAGAGTCTGAGACTACTCGAACAAATCCCTTCTGAGCCCTAATTGTTGAGCAAATCTTCGAATCCAACGGTTCCCCGTCATTTGCCGAATTAGTATGACCCACTCGCGCTCGCAGTCTTGCATATCGTGTCTTGATCAGTTTTCGTATAACTCGATTACAACGGCAACGATGAAACATCTGTTCGTTTTAGTCCACGGATCTAACCGGGGGATCTTTTCTCGATATGATTCTCTGCGTCTCAACTCGTAGCTATAGTGGCATTTTCCTCACTTGTGTATCGCAAGTTGAACGATAAAGACCGCCCCAGTCGACTCGTTGGCGGCGGTCTGTAGCTGATCACTTGAGGCACTCGGGGGTTCTCGATCCTCTACCCATACGTTACCACCGTATCTGTCAACCAGTGACTGAACAAGATACAGCCCGATCCCGGTACCGTCGCTGTCGAGGCCCTGGTTTCCTTTGCCGAAGATCGTTTCTTTATGTCAGTCGATCACATCGGGTTAGAGGAAGTGTCTGCTTGGACGTAATGTGATAGCTCACCAAGCAGACAACCAGATCGAAGAAGAGCATCTGCTTAATTTTGTCGTCAACAGCCTCAACGAAGATCTTCCGATAGACCTCACAGACGGTGTGAGGGTCTCGACAGAGGAACTCTACGAGGTCCTCGCTGGCGCCAGCGCCAGCGGGACCTCGATCAATCACATCTGCGAGACGACCGAAGACTCTCCACACGCCAATACCGTCCGTGGACACCTTACCGATCAGTTTGACCTCGATACTGTCGAGCAAGTTGGAGACACGCTGCTCCAACAGGAAACCATTGATGCACTTCCTGATCGACCGGTGGAGGTCGTCGCCGACCTCCACCTCGATCCCTACTACGGCGATGAAGACGAGACAGTAGCTCTCTACTCTTCGCTGGCTAAGCGTGGAACGACGACCTTTCACGCCTATGCGACACTGTACGCACGGGTGCGCAACAAACGATACACGCTAGCGGTTCGCCAGCTGGTCGCTGGCGAAACCTCAAGTGATGTCCTCAGTGAGTTCTTCGAACTGCTTGACGGCCTTGACCTGGGCGTCAAGGCCGTCTACCTTGATCGGGGTTTCTACAATAGCACCTGTATAGGGTTGTTGTACGCCTACAATTACGCCTACGTCATACCGGTCGTCAAATGGGGTGATACTATCAAAGACGAACTCAGCAGCGGTTGGAGCCGTGTAATCGAGCACGAGCTAGCTGGGAAGGTGACGTTCCCTGTGTACATCGATTGCGTCTACCAGCAAGGTAGATACGATGAAAATGGGGTGGCGCGTCACGGCTACGCCGCTGACGCGCCGTTTATCGAGACTCCGCGCGATGCCCGAGAATACTACCGCAAGCGGTTCGGTATCGAATCATCCTACCGGTTGGCTAGGCAGAGTCTCGCTCTTACGAGCTCTCGTGACGCCGGATTACGGCTGTTGCTGTTTGTCGTGAGCCTGTTGTTACAGAACGTTTGGCGCTATCTCCACTGGATGTACGTGGCGGCGCCCCGCCGCGGGGGGCGCCGCCTCTTGGAGTGGCCGTTCACAGAGTTCTGTGAGATGGTACTCCGTGCTGCCTGGACAGCACTCGGAGTTCGTCGAGCCGTTCCAGCGAACCAACCGCTCGACAGCCGGTTCTTCCGGTAGTTGCCCCTGGATTAGGGCAGCGTTAGTGAGTGGCAACACCGTCGCGTCGGCGGCTGATCGCCGCCGACAGCGACTGGGTACCGGTAGAACTCACGATCACCGTCTTGCTGAAGACTAGCCAGCTACCGCAGACACAGATTCAGCACCTACTGGAGGAGGTTGTGAGGTTCTCGATGTGATCGACTGCTAGTGAGTGAGTGAGTAGACCTAGCCCACCTCAATCGAGTGACCGATCAGAATTCATCGACCACTATTGGGTCCGTTCCCAGTGCTGTTTCGGTCGCGTTGCTCAGCCCATCGCCATCCGTGTCGGTATCCGCGAGGACGCCACCGGTCGACACAAACAGGTACACGATCCCCACGAGACCGATAAAAAATAGAACAAGAAACATCCCTTAGCCGGTTGCCGCAAAAAGTGTCCTAAGATTGCCCCTCTGCTGCTCACCGCCACAGACTCCATACCCACTGAAATTCATAGTCTGTAGACTGTAGGCGTCTACGATAGCCCGGCTGCCTACATATGAGTCAGAGAGTGGGGTCAATGGCTAGTTGCCCCGATCTACGGGGTTGTTTTCCGGTACAGTACTGGCCCAGTACGTCATATGTAGGTATAGGTCAGACGTATCCACTGGCGTTCATATTCAACATACACATACCACAGACATATTTAATAATCGACTCACCAAAAATCGGTACATGACCACTCCGTGGCCGACCGCTCCAACTGCATAATTATGGTCGGTGAAAACGCTGTTCCTCACCATCTGGATGATGGAAACACGCCCGTCTCGGTCCTGCTCGTCGACGACAACGAGCAGTGGGCACGATTCGTGGCTAGTGATCTCGAAGCCGAGTATCCATCTATCACCGTCCATCTTGCACTGAGTCCCAACGAGGCGATGTTGCAGCTCGGAGAGTTCGACATCGACTGTGTCGTAGCCGACTACCAGATGCCGGAGGTCGACGGCCTCGAACTCTTAGAGCGGCTTCGTCGAGAACGGCCGGAGCTACCCTATATTCTCGCCACAAGCGAGGGCAGCGAGGATATCGCCTCGGCAGCGATCGATGCGGGCGTCTCGGACTACGTTGTCAAGGACCCGCGAGTCGACCAACTCTCGGTATTTGCCAGCAAAATCCACCGGGCGGTCGAGGCTGCCCGCCTCCGGCAGGCGATGGCCGAAAGCGAGCGTCGCTACCGGTCGCTGACCGAACAGAGCAGCGACGCGATTCTCATCATACAGGACGACGAACTCGTCTTCTACAACCAGCGGCTTATCGATCTCACTGGTCGGCCCCGTTCGTGGTTCGAATCGGTAGAGGACCTTATTGCGACCGTTCACCCCGACGACCGCGATGAGGTTCGAGCCACCCTTCGTCGCTGGCAGGATATGTCGGCTGGCGGCCAACTCGACGAACTCCGGCTTCAGACTGTCGACGGGGCAGTTCAGCACTGTGAGTACACTGGTCGACAGATCAGTCACGACGGCGAGACGGCCATAATGCTCTCGATCCGTGATGTAACCGACCGCAAGCAACGCCAGCGCGAGCTCAGGTGGGAACGCGATCTCAATCGGGCGGTGCAAAACGTCCTCGTCGCGGCCCGGATTCGAGACGACATCGAGCAGGGGGTAACCGGCCTCCTTGTCGACCACGGGTACGAACTGGCATGGATTGGCGTTCCGGAACACGGCACGCTCACACCGCGCGCACAACACGGCGCGACGGCGTATCTCACGGCTATTGATCTCTCGATGGAAACTGGCACCGCCGACAGCGAGCCGAGCCTCTGGGCTGCTCGCGCTGACGAGTCGCGGTTCGTGGACGATTTCGAGGAGCTGTTCCCAACCGACTGGCTCGAACAGGCAGTCGCATCCGGCTGCCGATCGGGTGCAGCACTCCCACTTTCATACAACGAGATCTCCTACGGTGTGCTTGCAGTCTATCACGCCGAGCCCGGTCGGTTTGACGAGACTGAACGTCGACTCCTCGGTGAGTTGGCCGACAGTATCGCCTTCGCGATCCACACAGTCGATACCGAACAGGCACTGGCATCCGACCACACCGTCGAGTTGACGCTCCGCGTGGTCGACGACGCGTACTATCTGCTCGATGTAGTTCGACAACAGCGGCTTACTGACGGCGAATCGATCACTGTCCATGGAACCCTTCGACACACCGACGGACAGTTTCTACAGTATCTTTCGGTCGACGAGTCGATGGTTGGGACACTCCGAACCGCACTCGATTCGCACCCCGATGTCAGTGAGGTGACGACAATCGTTGAGGGAACTGTGTCTCGCCTCCAAGTCGTTGTTGAGGCCGCCACGCCGGAGTCTATCCTGATCAATCAGGGTGCAGTCGTCCGGTCGACCACCGTCGAAACCAGTGGGGCCGAACTGGTCGTTGAACTTCCGGCGCGGAGCTCAGTCCGGGAGACGGTCGACAACGTGGCAATGGTGTTCGATGGAACTGCCGTCCTATCGGTGGGCGACACCACACGCTCCGTTGCTGACTCCGCTTCGGTGAGTATCGTCGACATGAGTGGGCTTACTGCCAAGCAGACCGCCGCCCTAGAGGCGGCGTTCCACCACGGCTACTTTGAGCAGCCACGCAGAAGCTCGGCCACCGAGATCGCCGAGGCTCTCGGTGTCGCCCATTCGACGTTTCTCCAGCATCTCCGAGCGGGCCAGCAGAAGCTGTTTGCCGACCTCTACCGCTAACTGAGGCGGTCGGCGCACGAACAAGAAATCGACCACCACATTATTTTTTACGTCAATATAACAATCGAAATGTTTTCTATCGGGCTTGCCTGTCGTTTCGTATGGGTTGGCAAGCACATCCCGGGGTTGTGCCGCTGCTGTTCGGATCGACACTCCTCTGGGTCAATGTGGGCTATCTGCTCTGGCGTCAGCAGGTGGATCGGCGCGCGCCGGGCCAACTGCTTGCAGCCGGGTTAGTCGCCTCAATCGCGCTCTCGCTTGCGTTGTTCGCCATTCGGCAGGCGGCCACAACACTAGAAGCCAAGCAGTTCTGGAACGCACTCATCTACTTCGGTGACGGGCCGGTAGTGGCATTTATTTTGGCATACGTGCTGGTGTACACCGGTTATGATCTCTCGCGTCGACAGTACGCTGCGTTGTTCAGCCTCCCAGTGATTACCATTGTCGGCGTGATCACTAACCCACTGCATGGGCTGCATTACCAACAGAGCCTCGGCGAGGTAGGCGGCTATATCACTCTCTCGAACGACTACGGCCCGCTGTTTTGGCTGTATGTCGTCTACGGCTACGCGTTTTTGATCGTATCGATCGTCCTGCTCGCCAGAGCTGCCAGCGACGCCCAGGGGAGCTATCGTCGACAACTGTTCGCACTAATCGGAGGGTTGCTGTTGCCAGCGGTTGGGGCCCTTGCACACATCACCGGGTTCGGTCCGGAGCCGACGCCGAACTACATGGGATACGGGTACATTGGAACGGCAATCGCGTTCAGTTACACAGTCCATCGCCATGATCTATTCGCAGCGGTGCCGGTCGCTCGTCGAACCGCGCTCGAACAGCTCGACGATGGACTGGTCACCCTCGACAGAGATGGTCTCATTGTGGGCCTCAACGACGCTGCACGTCGGTTTCTCGGCAGCCCCAACACCGAGCTGCTCGGTCGATCCGGCGTCGACGCGCTTGGGGTATTTATAAGACCGTTCGATCTCGAAGCGGCAGCCGAACAGTCCGCGACCGTCGAAACCGACGCTGGTGTCTTCGATGTCACCCTCAGCCAGCTGGTTCGTGGCGAGTCGACTATCGGCAGCCAGCTTTTGCTCCGAGATGTCACCGCCCGCCATCGCCGCGAACAGCGACTGACGACGCTCAACACCCGACTCGAACTCGCCCTCGAAGAGACCGACACCGGCGTCTGGGAGTTCGACCTCACCAGCGAGGAGCTGATCTTCGATACGGCCTCCGAGCGGCTGTATGGCTACATGCCCGGCGAGTTCCCCAACACGGTCGAAGCGTTCGCAGACCAAGTCTCCGAGGCCGACTTCGAGGCAGTCGAGGCCAGCATCGAGCGGGCTGTCGAGACCGGCAAGGCCTACCGCGCGGATTTCAAGGTCGACCAGCCTGACGGCGGCCACCGCTGGATCCAAGCTCGTGGTGTCGTTCAGTACGATGCCGACGGCCAGCCGGATCGTATTCTCGGCATTCAGACCAACATCACCGACCGCAAGGAGGCCCAGCGGCGGCTCGAAGACCAGAACAACCGGCTGGAACTGCTCAACAAGCTCGTCCGCCACGACATCCGCAACGAGGCGTTTTTGATCACGACGCTGGCCGGACAGTTCGGGTCCGGCCAGCCAACCCCCGAAGCCGGTCGACAGTCTGCTCGTGATAGCACTGCGACGCCCGAGACAGACCCCAAGACGGAGATTGACGAGCGGGCCGCCCAGATTGCCGCCAGCAGCGGCCGGATCACCGACCTCACCCAGCAGGCCCGAGAACTCATGTCGGTCATCTCGTCGCTGGGCGACTCGCTTACTCCAGTCGACCTACGGAGGACGCTCGACCGCGAGATCGCCAGCGCGTCGATGATCGACCCAGCGGTGACGATCCGCCTCGATGGGGTGCCCGCAGTCGATGTGACGGCCAACGAACTGCTCGGCGCGCTGTTCCGCAACCTCCTAACCAATGCCATCGCCCACAACGACACCGACGCCCCCGAGGTCGTCGTCTCGGGGGCAGTCCAAGACGAAATGGCATGTATAACTGTCGCCGACAACGGTCCGGGTATCCCGGAAGCCGACCGCGAGTCGGTGTTCACCGAGGGCAAGACGCTGCCCGGCAGTGACGGCACCGGGTTTGGCTTATATCTCGTTGACACGCTCATCGAGCAGTACGGTGGTCGTGTCACGATCAGCGACGCTGAGACGCTTGGGGGAGTTGCCATCACGGTCTGTCTCCCGGTCGCCAAGCCAGACGTCGACTGAGGCGTCGACCCGTAGTTGCGGGTGGCTCTTGGATACCGGATGATTTCTCTCTATTGGGTTTCTTCGCCGTTCTTCCGTCGACTCCACAACAGCCCACCGATCACGACAACGGCCACGCCCAGGAGGACGCCGACGAGACGGAGTCCGGACTGCTCTGGGTCGGTCGGCACCGGTGTTGGTTTGGTGCGTGTGACGTCGCCGAGCGACTGCCCGGCCAGCCTGAGCGTCACCGGGTCGTCCGTCTCGACGGTGCCGGTGACTGTCACGTCAGCGCGCTCGGCGGCGTCGACGGAGGCTTCAGCAGTACCGATGGTTTCTCCGTCGGCCGAAAGGACCGCGTCATAGGTTCCGGCTTTGCTGCCGATGTTTTCGACCGAGACGGTGGCTTCGACCCCGCCAGTCGACTCGTCGAACCCGATCAACTGCTGGTCAGTTGTCTCGAAAACCGGCGCACTCGTCCCGATGACGAACACCGAGAAGCCGGGCGTCTCGGCCTCGAAGAAATAGTAGTCCTCGGTTTCTCGGACCTGTTGGGTGTCGAGTTCCCGCCACTGAGCGATCTCGTCACGGTAGAGTCTGACGCTCTCGACCGACGCGTCGGTCGACTCGAGGTAGCTCTTCCGCACCCGGAAGCGGTGTGTCGCTGTCTCGACAGCTTCAGTTTCGAACTCTGTGTCGACCTCGATGAATCCGACCGGTCGCTGGCGCGTCTCACGCGCAAATCGAACCCCATCGTCGCTGAGGCTGTTCGTCGAGAAATCGGATCGGAATGCCGACCCGGAGTCGCCAGTCCTGCTCGGTTCCGACTCGGCACTGTCGCTGGTGTCGGCGTCACGAGTCCGGACGGTGAACTCATAATCTCCCGCCTCGGCGAACTGAATGTCAAGTCCATCGGGGACAATGTTTCGAACCTGTCGTGGTGTCGGCTCATCGCTGCCATCGGAGTCGCCGGTCGACTCGTCTTGATCGGTTGCCGTGCGGTCTTCGTCGGGTGTGGTGAAGTCGACGCTGACTCGTTCACCCCGGGAGACACCGCGGACAGCCACTGATTGGCTGTCGATACTGTCAGCAGCCTCAGAGCCACGGGTCGACGAGTCGTCGCTATCCGAGGATTCTGGTTCTTGTGCAGGAACAACCGTCACCGTCGACCCGGTGTCTGTAGATCGACTACTGCCACCGCCACCACCGTTACCACCACTACCACCGTTACTACTGGACTCAACGGTGACGGTACTCGTATCGATGTCCTGATTACCCGCTGCGTCTTCGACCGTCAGTGTCACGGTGTACTCGCCGGAGTCGGTGTAGGTGTGAGTGACTGTCTGGCCCGTCGCGTTCATCCCATCTCCGAAGCTCCAGTTGTAGCTGGCGATTCCAGTGTTGTCAGTGGTGTTCGAGCCGTTGAACTGGACAGTGGTGTCCTCATCGACGGTTTGGTTCTCGCCTGCAGCCGCCGTCGGCGGCGTCGTATCCACGATCACCGAATCCTGTTGGCCGGTCGCGCCGTCGTTGCCCGCGGCGTCTGCGGCAGTATCGAGTGTTGCGGTGTAGGTACCGTCACTAATTCCGGTGTAGCTCGCGTCATACGTGTAGTTACCACCAGTGATGGCCGTCTCTGTAAAATCGGTCGACGAGAGCGTAGCCGACTCAGCGTTGCTGATCGAGACCGAGATCGTCGAAAGCTGTTCAGTTGCGTTGAACCGAACCGTGACGTTCTGGCCCGATGGATTCGAAACAGCGTACGCTGAGATTGTCGGTGGTGCATCTAGGACCACAGACTCTGCCTGACTGGTGGCGGCGTCGTTGCCTGCACCGTCTGCGGCGGTATCGAGCGTTGCCGTGTAGCTACCCTCACTGCCTGCCGTGTAGATAGCCTCATATGTCACGTTGCCATCGGTGTCGACCGTCGGTGTGAAATCACTCGTCGAGAGCGTGGCCGATTCGGTCCCACTGATCGAGGCCGAGAGGTTGGTGAGTAGTTTATCCGAATTGAACCGAACGGCAATGTTCTGATTCGATGGATTCGAGACAGTGTATTCCGAGAGTATCGGGACGGAGTCGTCGGCGTGGAGTGCGTACAGGTTCCCGTCTTCACTCCCGAAGTAGGCAATGCCGTCGACGACTGTCGGTGAGGAGAACACGAACCCGCCGGTGGTGTAGGTCCACTGTTCAGTGCCTTTCACCGCGTCAAGCGTGTACACGTTGTTGTCGTAACTCCCGACGTACACTGTTCCGTTGACGACTGTCGGCGTCGAGTACACCTTGTTGTTGGTGGGATAGCTCCACTGTTCGGTGCCGGTGGTTGTATCCAGCGCATAAACGTCTTCATTGCTTCCAATGTACACCGTGTCGTTCCACACCGTCGGCGACGATTGCACGTCAAAAGTGGTTGCTGTCTTCCACCGTTCGGTGCCATCAGTGGCGTTCAACGCGTATACCGATCCGCCGACACCGCCGATGTAGACGGTACCGTTGACTACTGCTGGCGACGATAGCTCAGTTCCGGGGCCGCCGCGGGAATAGCTCCACTGTTCAGTGCCGTCGGTGGCATTCAACGCGTAGACTTCACCATCGTAACTCCCGACATAGACGGTTCCGTTCACCACTGCTGGTGACGATCGCACCTCACCACCGGTGGTGTAGTTCCACTGTTCGCTGCCGGTCTGTGCGTCGAGACCGTACACGGTGTCGTCGTCACTCCCGACGTAGACGGTGCCATTGACCACCGCTGGCGACGACCACACGTCACCACCGGTGGTGTAGTTCCACTGTTCGGTGCCATCGGTGGCATTCAACGCGTAGATCCTGTTATCGTAACTCCCGACATAGGCGGTTCCGTTCGCCACTGCTGGCGACGAGAGTACCGACCCTCCAGTGGTGAAATTCCACTGTTCACTACTGGTCTGTGTATCGAAGGCGTACACCTTGTTGTCGTCACTCCCGACGTAGAGTGTCCCGTTGACGACCGCTGGCGACGAATGGACGATCCCACCGGTGGTGTAGTTCCACTGGACGACACCTGTTTCGACCGGTCCGGTGCCGTTCGACAGCGCTCGGTTACCGTCCGGTCCCAGCCCGAACGACGGCCACGCTGACTCGTTGGTGACGGGTGCAGTTGCGGTGTCAGATTGGGCCCCGACGGCCAACGAACCGACGACGACACCCCCAGCGAGCAGCAGACAGACGACTAACCCAGCCCAAACAATCCCTCGACCGCGTTTCATTCGGTACTGCCCTCCCGAATTCGGCCGCATATGTCTCCAAGCCCGGAGTGTCTGTATAATTTGAACATATGGAGTTCACGAACGAACGGTACCTAAGCGGTAGTGCGTCATGTGACGGTACTCCGAGTTAGAAATCGCACGCGACAGTGGAGACTCATTGATGCGGGGGTGCTGTAGACGGTTCCCCCTCGACTGCCGTCAGTTGGGCTTGAGCCGGTTGCGTACCCCATCACCCCGTCTGAGACGGTTCCTAGAGCCGATTTCCCCACTTCACTCCTAAAACCCGTCACATGACGGTCGTAGAGTTATGCCCTGATAGCCAGTAGTACCGCCATGTGTAATCGGATACGGGTCCTCTACGTCGACGACAGCCGTCGTGCGACGCAGATCCACGCCGAAATGCTCTCCAACCACGGTTTCGAGGTGGTGACTGCCCTCACGCCCGCTGCCGGTCTCGACCGCCTTTCGAGGGGTGGAGTCGACTGTGTACTGAGCGATCTAACGATGCCCGAGACCGACGGCTTCGAGTTCCTCGCGGCGATCAGGGAGGCCTACCCGCGACTACCGTTTATACTCTTTACCGGCGAGGAGTCTGCCGACACCGTTGCGGCGGCCTTCGAGCGTGGCGTGACCGATTTTGTGCCCAAATCGTTCTGTGGAACCTCCTACGAACTGTTGACTCATCGTATTGAACAGGCCGTGCAGTAGCTCTGCACGCTACTTCCAACGTTATCGGGCGAATATGTCACATAGAATAAATACACTCATATGACGGGATCAAAAGTATACTCATTCGGTCTATAAATACAGTATGTCGAGTATATCTCAAAATAGTGATGAGGTACGGATAGAATTATGACTAATCAAGGTAAACTAAGATATTTTAATAAATTTTTTGAAAGCTATACATTCCAATATTATCTCGTAGCGAGCCTACTACTGATTTTTCTTATACTTGGGTGGACGTTACGACTGTTCTCTACGTCTTTGTCGACATTACTTGAGCCATATCGAACGCTGTTTCAATTGACGCTTGCAGCAGGTCTCATAGCTATTCTCCGAAACGAATTGGGGCTAAAGACCTACGGGCTGTTTGCTCCGATCGTCCTTGCACTAACATTGCTGTCGACAGGCTTAATTTGGGGATTAGGACTTTTCTTAAATATTTTTGTTATTTCTATGGGAGTTTACGCGATATTAGAACCGCTAAATGTTGGAACAGCCCACCGTCTTGGGGCCATAATTAGTGTCGTCGGCCTCTCTGTGGCTGCGTTTTTAGTGATGGGTGATATTGGGCTGTTACCCCGTCTTTCTGGGACGATTGAGGTCTTTTTTCCGGCAATTGTCACCGCGTGGTATGCCGATCGCTTTGCCAGTGATGTCGAAGAACGTGGCTGGTCTGTGCCATCAATTCAGTTCATTTGGACCTTACTCGCAATCGTACTCACTTACGGCCTGATTTCTACGAGACCGATTGTCGACTGGTATATTCGTACACCGGAACTGTGGGTACTACTCATTGGAACAAATCTCTATTTGGGAGTTACAACTCGAACTCGATTAAAAGAGTATTATCGATTCAATTCCCACTGGGGCGGATTCATAAATGGGATCGGGACTCGGATACAGGTTGCACTCCGCAATATCTCGGCTTGGGTCCGTCAGGAGCCGAGACAAACCTCACTTACAGACGTACTGGGCATAAATATCAGGAATAGATACATAAAGCAGTATAATCCAGGTCATCTTCGAACGAGTGCGGGAAAAGTCGAAACAAAGCGACGATTGCACGGGTTAGGTATTCCGACACCGGACACGTACGCAATCGTGGAAGATACGGACGATCTCTCTCAAGCGAGAGCTGTGTTTGAAAAACGAGATTCGTTTGTAATTAAACCGGATGATGCATACGGCGGTGAAGGTATTCTCATAATCACAGATCGTACTGAAGACACATATCACACGACGGATGGAAAAAAGACAGTCGACGACCTCCTTCGACACGTCCAACGGATCATCCAAGGTCAGTATGCAGGAATCAATCTGAGCGGTGCTGCGATCATCGAACAACGGGTAGAGGCAAGCCCGTTATTTAGACGACTCTCATCAGGTGGCGTCCCAGATATTCGAATTATTGTATTTCAAGGATATCCGATCATGGCGATGACGAGACTGCCGACCATTGAATCGGGGAATCAAGCGAATCTTCACAAAGGAGCAATTGGAGTCGGGCTTACAGTTGCTGATGGAACTCCACTCGGCGCGTATCAACAGAGCCATCATCGCTGGGTGCCTACCCATCCCGATACTGGCGTCGACCTTACAGCATTCAAAATTCCGGAATGGGATCGGATCTTACAGACAGCCGTTGAGACCGCGGCCGCCTCTGGACTCGGGTATGCTGGTGTTGATATCACTCTCGACGGGTCTAATACACCACTTGTATTCGAAGTAAACGCGTATCCGGGGCTCGGAATCCAAAACACGACCCGTCTTGGGCTGTTGAAACGGTTGGAATGGATCTGTGAACTCCCACCAGCGTGTGAGTTCTATCCACCCGAAAAGAAAGTCGACCTTGCTAAACAGTGGGACACAGCGGGATACCAATGACGAGTGTAAATCGGTTCGTACTCGTAGCAGGTCTCGCTGTCAGTGTTGTGACACTCGTTGTGTGGCAAATCATCATTCGTTGGTCTCTGAGTACGTTCGAAGTGGTGTTTTTCACTCTTCCCGTCGGGTTCGTTCTCTTCTTGTTTTGGCAAGCCCTCCTCTATTACATTGTCAGTTTGGGTGACCAACCTGGCGAGTGGGGCAACTGGGACGAACCACTAGTTGAACAGACTATCTCTCAGTCAACAACGAACTCTGATAAAACAGACCAAGATTGAATATGAACATAGAATGATAACACAGGATCTGAGAAGTCAGGATCTGAGAAGTACTGGAACTACCGAACATGTAGAAATCTAAATATTTGGTCGTGTCGCAAAGTCCTCTAGAGTTTGCCGCTGAGAGTCCCGACGGTACTTAGTACAAACAAAAATACTGCGTTAGAATGGTGTGCACCAAGTGCACGTAGCTTAGAGAGCGTTAGAGATAGCACCGCCGAGTAGTCTACATGACCATAACTCGAAACTCTAGACCGCTTTGCGACGCGACCAACCAACTGGAGGGAAGTCAGACCTTGCATCTGGTTGCGAACAGTCCCTGGATTCCGACCTATCTCTTCAGCAAGATCCTCTCCCTTGATTGGGTCGTCGGTCTCCCGATAAAGATTGGTCAATGCAGTAAGAATCGTCTTTTGGCTCAATGTCAGATCAATTTTATATAGCTAAACATAATATTGAATTGTCATAAATATGATGTCGATCTGTGACTGCACCATAGCACACTATCGCTGAGTATGTCTGTGAGACCAGCAGAAAGAGTGGTGTATGCTGTAGTCGAGTTGTTCAACAACGCGATCAGGCTCTCCAACGGTCTCAATAACTGACTCGCTCTTGTGTAGAACTGCGGAAACAGGTTGATCGCTGATGAGAGATACTGCTTGAAATACCGTGTGAAACCAGATTTGTCTTCTTTCATCTCAGAGATGGTCGTCCTCTAGCCTGATGGGATCAACTCACGTCTCCCTATCGCTTCTGGGCATTTTCGAAAGCTATCAGTTTGGCAGTTAGCTACTGTGACGGTCGCTTGCCGCCACCATTACGAAGCTCACGGCCTGTCGAACAGTTCATACAGCCGTACAGCGAGCCGTCATTTGTACCGAAGACACGAACGAACTGTTTGGTGACGTACTCACCACAGTTCTGACACACACGCTGCCGAGAGTGATGTTTATTACGATTGTTCTCGATTTGGAGAGTATCCATAGAGGCTACGAGATGGATATCGTCTATATTATAAATATCCTACTACCGGTTTAGCGGGTGGTAGGCTCTGCCTACTCGCCTGTGTGTAGTCTGGGGTGTCTTGATAACAATTAATTTGTATCTAACTAATAGGTGGTCAGATATATTTTGAAGTAGAATGTCTCAGACACAGTCATTCGAACTGACTGGCTTCCAGCGTGACCTCCTGTATGTCGTCGCAGGCTCTGACCAGCCCTCGGGTCAGACGGTCCGCCGAGAGATGGAACAGTATGTCGACAACGTCAACCACGGTCGCCTGTATCCAAACCTCGATGTGTTGGTCGAACACTCGCTGGTCGAGAAAGGGAGCCAAGATCAGCGAACCAACTATTATGAAGTTACTGAGAGTGGTGAACAACTTCTCACAGATCGCTTGAAATGGGAAAATCAGTATGTGTCCGATCTACTGGAGGCTGATCAGGTTACTCTCGCCAGTTCATCGTCAGACTGACCAGGGATCCGGTTCGTTCCGGGGACCAACACAGAATACTCGCTACTGTTGTCTCGGTCGGTACAATGGGTACTCCTCTCATCTGATGGTATACCCCGACAGTGGCGCAGTGTACTAATCTGTCGATATTGTCTTTCACGCAGCACTTCAAGCAGTATCTCTCGTCAGCGACCAACCTGTTTCCAGAGCTCTACACAAGAGCGAGCAGTCCCGGCGATACCAGAGGCAGATACGATGTGAGAACAGGACGGCTCTCTGTGGCTGATATTTCCGTCGTGTGTTCAGGAGAGATTGTTCGGTAGTTTTCTGATCAGCTTTTTAAGTAGCTGGAGGAAGTAGCTCAGACGAAAGCCCACGAATGCCAACCGAAGGTCACCCAGCACTCCCAGACTGGATCGAAAATTCGTATCTCCCTCTTGAGCGGTATCTCTGTAATCAGACAGATCTAGACTCCTTTACACACCACCAAGCAACGGAACTCATCGCTGAGGCCAACCCTGATTTTGGAGATGCCGATATCGACCATGCCCTCGATTACATGCTCAACCGCGGTTGGCTCTACAAAGTCGACGACCGCCTCTTTGTCACCGAGTTGCAGTGTGCAAAATTCGAGGAGTCGACCGAGTGACTACCTTTCGACTGTCGACCGAGCGTCTCTGGATTAATTACCGGCGTCGACCGCCGAGCGACGACGCCACAGATAGATTAGACCCGGGACGACCGCTACGACCCAGACCAGCGAACTCGCAATATAGAGCCACCTGTATTTCGGCCACTCAGTATACTCAGCCAGACTACGAGCATCGAGGTAGATCGCCGTCGGCAACCCGAGCCACGTCCCTACGAATAGCACACTCCACAACCCTTGGGATAACGCTGTAACGCCGAAAAACACCACTAACCATCCAACCGAGGTTCCCAGAATCGCATTCCGCCACCATGTCGACGGCTCGGTCTCCGGGGTAAGTGACTCCGAATCCGTCGACGCTTCATCAGGAGTCGCTGGCTTAGTCTCTGTAGGGGATTCACCACCAGAAGGTTCTGACTCATCCGAGTCAGACTGGTCGACTTGCTCGGCTGGCTCAATAAAGTCAAGATACTCGGCTACAAGATCAAGCGAATCATCTCCTCGATGAGTTCGACAAGCCCATCGCCGTCGATGAGTTTCACGTTCAGGTTTTCAGCGATCTCTCTAGCTTGGCGAGAATAACCGTTGGTCGTCACGATCAGAACCTTGTCGACACCGTCGTACTGCTGTCGGAGGCTTGCGTACTGTTGGACGTCGGGCGATCCCACAGTCGAGTTCGGCCCATATCGCTTCGCCTGGATCAGAATCAACTGATCGTAGGGCCTCGACTTGCGGGCAATGATGTCGACGCCCTTGTCTGCGGAGGCCGACGATACCTCCGTCTCCCAGCCCATTTGCTCCCAGATATCAGCCACGAAGTGCTCAAACTCGTAGGGATCCATCTGCTGGAGGACTGCTGTCAGTTGCCCTGGAGTGTCGACTGTCGAACCGTCGTCGGGTATCTGTGGGTTGTTGAGGAGTTCCTGGTGACGATTTTTATCCGATTCAGCTGCTGTCGATGAATCTGTCGACGACTGCGAGCCAATTTCGCGGAGTGACTTCCGCAGGAGACGATAGCCTTCGCGATAGGAAAAAATACCGAAGAAATCGTTTCATAACTCATTGTTGTATCTTCAGCCATGTTACTATTTCTCTCAAACAGTACAGTTATGATTCAGACAACGGTAGCAGAGACCAATGAGTTTGGAAGGTAGGTCATCTGGAGAGAAGAGTATCGATATCTGGGAGCAAATCAGTGAGTTGCCACCCAGTGCCAAGCTCGTTGCCAAACTCCTAGAGTACGACGACAATGGAGAACTCACTCGGGCCCAACTGGCAGAAGAATCGTTGTTGCCACCACAAACCGTCAAGACTGCCGTCGATAATCTCGAAGAGATCGATGCGATTGAATCTCGCTACTCAGTAAGTGATGCCCGAAAACGAGTGTACTGCCTGAGCACATAACTCCTGAAGTGTCACAAGAGTGGCCTCCGATATTGGTTCTTGCCGAAGATAGTGAAACCATAACATCTATTTCAGAGTTGGTAGGTAAAGCTGTGCAACATACAGAGGATGTGTTTTGTACGCACTGGTTTTGTGAAAACGGGTAAGTGGGGGCCCACGAGCAGTGACAGCAGCGCTGTGTACTCTAGGATTTCAATAACCGCTGGGTCTGCTGTGTTGAACTCATCCAACTCGTACTGCGTCTTGAGTTCATTGAATAGCAGCTCTACCTCCCAACGGCACCGATACAGCGGTGCTATATCTGACAGCAGAGACTCTTCTCGTTGGAGGTTCTCCTTCGTTCCTTTCGAGAAGAAGACTCGATAAGCTACCGCTATACTGCGGTTCTGGGCTTAACTAAAGACGGATGTACGTAAGATTAGGCAGTCTCACCGGCCAGCGGTAGTCGATAAATTAAGACACTACCGTAGGATCCATGTCTCGTCATTTCAATACTGCCACCGATAGCAGTAATACACCAATAAATCAACCAGAGCCCGATTCCACTTCCATGGTTTAGTGGTGTTTCCTCGTTGGCGGTGATGACATCCCATTCTCCTTGTGGAATTCCTGATCCGTTATCTGCGATATCGATACGGAGCTGTGGTGGATCATCTTCCCTGGTGAGTTTTATATCAATACGTGGACGACCATTGTCATTGTGAAGGACGGCATTCTCAATTGATTCGTTGATCGCCAACTCCAACAAGGATCCATTTTTAATTGCGACATCATCTTCTACCTCAACACAAAGAGTGATCGCCGCCTCGTTGTATTCTTTTTGACAACTTTCGATATAATCCACGATTGTCGAGACACTGACTAACTGTTGTCCTCTCCGGTCTTCGAAGAGCACACGAATGTCCCCTGCCTTCTCACTGAGTTTTGTTAAGTGTTCTGTACGGTCACTAATTGCATCAACGGCAGCTAGGTGTTGAGGATCCTCTAAATTGCCCTCTAATAGATCAGTATAGCCATCAATGACGTTGATAGATGTCCGCAAGTTGTGTCGAAGGATACGGTTCACAACATCCATTACTTGTTCTGTGAAGACGGTATCAGAGATGTCTCGTTCTATGGCAGCAAAATGTGTTATTTTCCCAGTATCATCTTGTATCGGGACAATTGTCTGTTTGACTCTGTACAACTCACCCGATTTTCGGCGATTAATAAGTTCATCTTCCCAGATGTCCCCTGCAGTAATTGTTTCCCATAAGTTGTCGTAGAAAGTGGGGTCCTGTTTATTCGATTTGAGAAGTCGTGGGTTTTGGCCCATCGCCTCTGTCGAACTATAGCCCGTCATTCGTTCGAATGCCGGATTTACGTATTCTATATCTCCATCGCGATTCGTAATCAGCATCGCATACGGTGAGGCTTCAGCCTGTTGTTCAAAAAGCGTCTTTTCGTGTTCATACATCTTCATTTCAGAAACATCTTCTTGGTATCCGAGTAGATGTGTCACATCCCCAGTCTTCCCCCTAATTGGGATGATCGTTACTCGATTCCAAAACATCGACCCATCTTTGCGATAATTCCGAAGCACCACGGTGACCGGCTCCTCAGCGTCAATAGCTGCTCGCATCGTTGCTACTGGCTCCTGCTGAGTTTCGGCTCCTTGAAGAAATCGGCAGTTCTGTCCAAGAGCCTCAGCTACGGAATAGCCGGTGATATCCGTGAATTCATCGCTAATATAGATGAGCGGCTCATCGTCGCGGGTGGCATCGGCAATCGTGATTCCTACTGGTGCCGAATTCATTGCTCGTCTAAAGATTGGCTCTGCAGTGAGTTGCTCGGAAATATCGATTATTGTGCTCTGGAGCTTTGTCTCTCCACCCCACTCTGCAGGAGACGTCATAACGACCACATTGAAAGAGTCTTTTTCGAGCGGAACAAGTTCAGCATTCAGCCCTAATGCCGGTGCTTGTTGAGAGTTGAGCCGATGAAATTGCTTTCTAAGTGTCTCATAAGATGACTCTGTGAAAAAATCAGAAAGAGACATACCAATAACATCGTCAGGCGCATTGCTATCCAGTAATTCTAAACAAGAGTTGTTAGCGTAGACGACCTCTTCATCAGAGTGAATAAAAAACGGATCCTCCGGTGTCGTAGAGGACATTATATACTTTATTAGGATTCAATCATATAACATGGTGTGTTTCGAACTATTGCTTTCAGATTTATCCGGTCCCAATTACAGGACATAACACAATACATATACCACTGTTTACAGTATAACTGGTCGACCAATTGAATTCGCGTAGTGAGGATGAGCACATATGAGCGAGAGCACACACTCAGATAGAATCGCCGACGAGGAGATTCATATTATTCACGTCGACGACGAGCCAGATTTCGCCCGCATGGTCGGACAGAATCTTGCTGACGAAGACGATCGGTTTCGGGTGCAGTCGACGACCGACCCCGGTGAGGTCGCTGCCATCGTTGAAGCTGGGAGCGTCGATTGTGTTATCAGTGATTATATGATGGGAGAGGTGACCGGGCTCGACGTGTTTTCGGAAGTACGAGAGATCGATCCTGAAATACCGTTCATTCTGTTTACTGATACCGGAAGTGAGACAGTCGCCAGCAAGGCGATTTCTGCTGGGGTCTCAGATTACGTTATTAAAGGCGTAGTCAAAGAACAGTACTCGCTGTTGGCGACCAAGATCACCACCCACGTTGAGCGTCGACGTTCGCAAGTAGCAGCAAGCCACACCCGACAACAACTCCACGAAATCACCGAAAATACGGACGACGCGCTGTTTCTTTTCTCAGCTGACTGGGCTACGCTGGAGTATGTCAATTCACAACATGAAGAGATGTTTGGACAGTCGGTCGAGACACTTTATGACGACCCGACCGCGTTTCTACAAGCTGTTCATCCCGATGATGTCGACGATGTCAAAAGGGCGATGCAAAAAGTTTCAGAGGGCCATCCACAGCAGATGGAATATCGCATTCAGGCCGAAATAACCAGATGGGTCGAGTCACATGCCGAGCCAATCGTCGACGAAACTGGGACTGTCGTCAGGATCGCTGGATACACACACGATATTACCGAGAGAAAAAAGCGAGAAATTAATCTGATAGAAACCAACGAGCGACTCGAACGGTTCGCCTCTATCGTCTCCCATGATCTACGCAATCCTCTGAGCGTCGGGGACGGCTACCTCGATATCGAACGCGAACAGTCGGATAGCGAAAACCTCGAAACTGTCGCACGCGCGTTGGACCGTATGCAGGTTCTCATCGATGAAATGCTGACGCTTGCCCGCGAGGGGCAAGAAGTCACTGACGCTAAACTAGTCCCTCTCGAAACCGTTGTACGGTCAAGTTGGAATAACATCGAACAGAAACACGCCACACTCGAAGTCGATACAGACATCCGGGTCCAAGCCGACCGGATTCGGTTGGGTCAAGTGTTTGAAAACCTCTTCCGGAACGCCATCGAACATGGTGGTGAGTCTGTAACGATTACTGTCGGTGTGCTCGATTCCGAGGTCGGGTTCTACGTCGAAAACGACGGTGAACCGATTCCAGAGGAGAACAAAACCGAGATCTTCGAGACGGGCTACACTACGAATACGGACGGCACCGGCTTCGGCCTAGCGATCATCAAGCGGATCGTCGAAGCCCATGGCTGGCAGATTCGAGCGACCGATGGCACCACCGGTGGTGCACGATTTGAAGTTACCGGCGTCGACCTCGTCGACCACCAGACAGAAGCATCCAACTCTTGATTTCAATCCGAGAGGGTCAGTGTTACTGACTTCGATTCCACCTCATCGCCATCGAGATGGAGAGTTACCTCCTCGGAGTCTGCTGACTCAACTGAAATATGTGCACTGAAGGCTTCAGCCATCGTCTCGACGAGACCATCGATTTTGCCTCCAATCTCGGCACTGGTGTCGACTGCACAGACACCCATAATCCCATCTCGACGCAGATGGCTCAAGAAGTTCGCATTCAGAAACCGGAAGACAGACTGGATATCGTCGACTTCCTGGCAGATGCTCGAACACAGCAGAATACCGGCTCGCTGAGAGGCAGCCATCGTGCCGGATTCAGCTACTAATGCCGAAAATTGCATACCGACGCCCGCGAGATCAGCGATGTCGTCGACGGTTGTGATATTTGAGTCGGTTGCACCACGACACGAGAGCACTGTCGAGCGGTTACTAATACCGTATTCGATACGATCGAGTTCCCGATTAACCGTCCGACCGTTCGTCTCAGTCGCTAAGATCAGGCTCCGTTCGTTCTCTCCTGCGGCAACAAGATGATAAAACACGGTTTCGATTGCATCCGTGTCATCGCCAGTAAGAAGAATACTTGTACCCTCGGGGATCGCTCCAAGCGAGAGTGCTGACGCATCGAAGGTGCCTTCTTCAGATAATTTCATGTGGGTGTCTCCGTGGTAGTGCCGTCATCTATCGTGTGCCGAAGTTCAAGCAGTTCCATCGCAAGATCAGCAAACTCTTGGAGGTCTTCTTGTTCGACTTTCGAGTAGCTTCTGGGTTCATGGTCAATGACACACACTTGCCCAATAGTGTTTCCGGCGGCGGTAGTCATATTCGCCCCTGCATACGAGACGATTCCTAATTGGTGGAGTGTGTCATTGTTGCGAAACCGTGCATCTGCAGTTATATCTTCAACAACCATCACGTCATCCTGAAGCATGCTGTGGGTGCAAATCGAGTCCTCACGGGCGAGCATATCCCAGTCGCTGCCCGTACACGCTATGATATCCTCTGTCGTCCGGTCAATCAGCCCAATAAATGCGACTGCTGCATCAAAATGGGATGCAATCAATCCCGTGAGCCGCTCAAAACTCTCGTCTATCGGCAGCGAGTCGACATCATATTCTGCGAGTGCTTCCAGCCGCGATTTTTCGTCGTCTGGGAGGAGAAATCCAGCATGTGCGTTGTGAGTGATTATATCTTCGACAACGAACCCCAACCGATCATGCGCATCAGGCATCTCGCGGTTGAAATACTCGACACCGACCGAGTCGAACGAGTTCGTGTCAATTTGGGCTGGCGAAAGAGAAGTGTACAGAACACACGGTGTATTCGGACTCTGATCACGGATGGCCTCAATAATAGCCCCACCGGTTCCATCAGGAAGGTCGTATTCCGTAACCACACAATCCACGCTCTTGGTCTCAATTGCCTCAATCGCACCGTCGACTGACGTTCGAACGACCGGGTTGAGAGTGTCTCGTTGTTCGATTGCACCCCTCATCTCGTCGATGTCGGTCTCGCTGCCGACACAAAGAATGGAATACTGTGTCACACACAGAGTATTTCTGGAACAGTCTTAATACTCACTCAGCAATTCTCAGGACTGAGAGTCAACCTCGCTGAATTCGTCAAGTGCTGCGGACTCGCTTTTGTCGAGACGGAACCGGTCGATCCGGTCGTAGAGATCTTCACTGGTCGCACTGAGTTCGACCGCTCGTGAAGCAACCTTATCGGTCGCTGTCGACTGTTGGCTGAGTCCAGCCGAGATCTCTTGCAGTGATGCCGACAACTCTTCGCTGAGCGAGGCTGCCGTCTCAATTGTTGCACTCATATCGTCCATACTATGTGCCTGATTTTCGACAGCCGTACTGACCTCACCGGTGGCCGCACTCGTCTGTTCGATTGCGTGTTCAATCTCCGAAAGTTGATCGATGACATCTTCAACCGCATCAGCACCGGTCGAGACCTGTTCAGTTGTTGTATCGATCTGCGTCGAGACAGTCGACGTCTGATCCTGTGCAGCCGTAATGATCGTCTCAATGTCTCCAGCCGACTCTTGAGCCTCGGTAGCGAGCTTTTTCACTTCATCAGCAACTACTGCGAAGCCAGCCCCGTCTTCTCCAGCACGGGCTGCCTCAATACTCGCGTTCAACGCGAGCAGATTTGTCTGGTCGGCTATTGTGAAGATCACATCGAGAATCGACCCCACCTCCTGCATATTGGTCTCCAATGTGTCGACTTCGGTGGCAATCGTATCCGTTGCAGCTGTCGCTGTCCGAATCCGGTCGACCGCTGCTGACCCATCGTCGACTGCATCAATGGCAAGTTTACTTGCTTCAGAGGTTTCAGCGTCCATCTCTTGTGCTGAAGCAGTAATTTCCTCAATCGTCGCTGTCAACGAGGACACAGCCATATCTGCTTCGTCTGTTCGTTCTGCAAGATCCTGGGTACCATCGGCGATCTCATCTGTCGAGTGATTAATTTCCTCAACAGATGCAGTTACTTCCTCGCTATTGGCACTCAACTCTTGGCTCGTATCATCGAGATCATCTGCCAACAGTGTCAGCCGCGACAAGACTGCCCGGAAGTTCTCGATAGCAGTCGACAGTGCGATATTGAATTCCGTGTACTCATCGTAAATCTCCTGTAGCTCCTCGAAGTCGGCCTCGGGTTCGGGGATTGTGGGCTCAATCGTCAAATCGCCGTCGGCAAACGCCACCATGTTCTGGTGGAGTGTTTCCATGACCGTCTCCTGGTAGGCAGTGAGTGTTTCCGTTTTCTCACGTTCGACGGCGACTTCTGTGACATCACGAGCGATTTCCATTCCACCGACGACAGATCCAGATTCATCTTCGAACGGAATGATAGTCCGGCTAAGAGTTCGCTGCAAGCCATCGATAGTCACTGATTCTTCGAACTCTGAAATCCGCTCACCGCTTGCTACAACACTAGTCGCCCGATCAGACCCCGGATGGGTCGACACGAGTGGAACACCAACCGCAGCCGCCTTTGTGGTGTCGAACAACTCACAAGCAGCACTATTCAGCCGAAGAATCGTTCCATCGGCATCGAACATCACTGTTGGCGAATCAAGTCCGCCCAACATATTTTTCAACAATAGTTCGGTTTCAAGCTCATCGGTCTCTATCGTAGCGTCGACCGGCTGGCTTGGCGACTGGTCTGTAGCGGGTTCATCAGGAGGGACCGGAACCTCCTCCTGTGGTCGTTGATCCGTTTGCGAACGGACGCTTTGGTCAGTGTGAGCTTGTTCTTCCGACGATGACGTTTTGACAGTAGCTGTCTCAGTCTGAGTCGAGGCGACAGTGTCGACCGTCTCAGAATCCCGGTTGGAAACATCAGTCCAGCCGACTGAGTTCTCAGATTCATCACTCTCAGCTGTCTCATCACTATCAGTGTGAGACTCATTACCCGCGACGACTAATCTGTTTAGTAACCAATTCATATGAGACTAATAATTAACAATTAAATAAATGTATCGCCTAAACTATCATTAGTGGGAACCCACCAGATGACTACTGAAGCTGATCTAAGAAGCGACAGTCCGCAAAATAGTTGCGTACATTCTACACAACGTTAATCAATAGTTACTTATCTGGTAATTTTGCTGCTTCGAACCAGAATTCTTCAAGACGGTCGACAATGAATAAACGCCGAGGAAGAAATCACTGCAATAATCTCTGCTCTACATCGTCGACGTTGGCAGATTCGTTCTCGTCAAGGCGGAACTGATCAATCCGGTCGTAGAGCTCATCACTAGTGGCACTCAGGCTAGTCGCACGTTCGGCAACTCCATCAGTGGCAGTCGACTGCTGTTCGAGGCCCGCAGAAATTTCCTGGACTGATGCCGACAGTTCCTCACTCATCGAGGCCGCCGAGTCGATGGTCGCTCCGAAGCTATCCATGTTTTCGGCCTGACTCTCGACCGCATCACTGACTTCGGCGGTCGCAGCACTCACGCCTTCGACTGCCGATTCTATGTCGTGGAGTTCGTCGACGACATCCTCGACAGCGTCGGCACCCTCACTGACCTCCTGGTTAGTGGTTGCGATCTGCTCGGCAACAGCAGCAGTTTGATCCTGGGCATCGACAATGATCTCCTCTATCTCGGCGGCGGACTCCTTAGATTCCTCAGCCAGTGTTTTGACCTCGTCCGCGACGACCGCGAACCCATCACCCTCTTCGCCAGCGCGGGCAGCCTCGATACTTGCGTTGAGTGCCAGCAGATTGGTCTGATCAGCGATATCGCTGATTACCTCAAGTGCCTCACCGACCTTCTCCATTTTTGATTCAAGCGTTCGAACTTCATCGGTGATCTCACTGGTGGCGTTGGTCGCCGTCCGGATCTGGTCCACTGCGTCGGTCCCCTCTTCGACACCTTCGAGTGCGATTTTGCTCGCCTCCGATGTCTCGGCGTCGATCTCCTGAACCGAAGCAGTAATTTCCTCGATGGTCGCCGTCAGGTTCGAGACCGCCATGTCGGCCTCGTCAGTTTGGTCGGCCAGCTCTTGGGAGCTGTCGGCCATCTCTTCGGTAGAGTGACTGATCTGCTCAATCGAAGCCGTGACCTCCTCGCTGTTTGCACTCAGCTCTTGACTCGTATCATCGAGATCGTCAGCTAACAGAGTCAGCCGCGAGAGTACTGCCTTGTAGTTCCCAACAGCTGTCGTGAGATGGGTGTTGAGCTGCGTGAACTCTTCGTAGACGGTATTCATTTCCTCGAAGTCTGCAGTCGGTTCAGGCACCGACGAATCTAACGTCAGATCTCCTTCTGCAAGTCGGACGAGCTTGTCCTGGAGATCATCGAGAACTGACTCTTGGTAGGCCTCCAACTGATCGGTTTTTTCTTTTTCCCGAACTTTCTCGGTGATGTCTTTGGCTGTCTCCATCGCCCCAACTACATCACCAGATCCGTCGTGGAACGGCGTGATTGTTCGGCTCAGAATGCGTTTCTTACCATCATTTACGACCTCTTCTTGTCGTTCAGTGATTTCTTTTCCTGTCGAAAGAACACGTGCGACGAGGTCCTCGCCTCCGTGGACTGCCGCTGGTGAGGCTCCGATAGCCGCTGATTCCTGTGTTTCGAACATCTCACAGGCGTTACTATTGATATGTGAAATCCGCCCTGCACTGTCGGCAACGAGAGTCGGTTCGGCAAGCCCGTTGAGAACGTTGTCCAACAGCTCATCTGCATCCATTGTGTCGACTTCATCACTGGTAGCAACTGTATCAGGCGTCGACTGTGACTTCCTATCGGCTGAGGTTGCTGGTTCAGCTGCGTCGGTCGATGGCTGAGTATCCTCTGGGCCACCCTCAGACACTGGGTGATCTGTAGCCTCCGAAGAGACATCAGTCCACTCAACCGACTCAGTGTGGTCTGAATCATTCTCGTCTTCAGATTGATCCGCCTCCGTATCGGTATTCGTCACCACTAACCGGTTGAGTAGACTCTTCATGTATGAGGATGACTACCACACTATTATAAATATTAGGGTTATTATGACAACCATATATTTGAACATATCAAGATGAACAGAGAATATCAGGACAAAAGCCAAGACCGTGTAAATTAAGGTTAGAATTGAAACAAATTTCCGATTTTTAATAGAGACACAAAGTGAAATATCAGTACACGCGAGTCGACAACCCATGCGGGAATCAGAGCACCCATCACTCCCAGGATGGATCGAAGATATCTACAATCCCATTGAGCAGTATCTCCGGCAAGATACCAACCAAGAATCTGTTACCCGACAACAAGCCGTCCAACTCATTGTCGATGCGAATCCGAATCTCGCTTCCTCTGATATCGACCATGCCCTTGATTACCTACTCAACCGCGGCTGGCTCTACGAGGTTGATGATCAACTGTTCGTCACCGAGTTTCAGGACCCCAAGTCAGTCGAATCAAATAGCTAATACACTCAACGCTCTTGGATGGAGGGTTGTTGATCAGTCCTCAGCAGTAGCGGAAGTCACAGCGAGCAAGGATTACATCCACCGTGTCACCCGACAGACAAGGTCTCAATCAAGAAGTTTTGAACGGAGAGAATCGACCCCTAACTCAACTCACAACATATTCAGCTACCGACTGCTGTTCACACACAGGACACACTGTCGTTCCCGACTCCACCGTCGACCCACATCTCCGACACTCAGAGTAGGTCTGATCTCGACGACCACCAAACAAAGTGCTGAGCTGTGAAAACCTCATATCTCTCTGTGAGACAGTAACACATCATAAAGGTTCATGACTTTCCACGCTACTGTCATCCGCTATGTAGTCCAAGCACTGAGTGAACCACACAAAATACACCCCAAAATCCGTGAAACCTACACAATGACGGAGTGTAGGTCACGGCTCTATCGTGGGGTTGGGTCCCCGCTGACGCTCCGGCCCTCCAAGACGGAGCGCAACTGGGAATATTCACTATAGGGACAATAATGTTTGGTGTCATTACACAAGAATACAACTGGAGACAGTCGACAGTAGCATTTTGTCTCCCGAAGCTAACGTATTCATATGCCATTCTCCGTCACTTGGCACACTATTCTCGAAGAGTTAGACGAGGCTCCACCTGATGCGACGTTCCGTACCCCGCTGTCTGAAAAGCCATTCCGCCTCGAAGACGTACAAGAACACCGTCTCATCATCTCCCACCGTGAGCAAGACACTGCCATTCCACTCAAACGAGAGCAATTCGAGACCCTCTATGAACGTATTTCTGAGTCCCCACAGCCCTTTGATCTTGATCGTCTCCCAGCTGATGCCGAACCCTACGCTACCATCTTCTCTGTACATCCACGCTTCGAGATCGACCAACGCGAGGGTGTGCTGAAAAACACCGATTCACCTACCCTCTCCTCGCTCGTCGACGCCTCACTTACTGTCGAAAACCAAGGCCACAAAACCGTCCGTGAGGAACCTGACCACCCACTCTACTCGGATTCGTTGCTCTTGATCGATGCCCTCGAACGCTATGAGCCGACCGACCTCGAAACGATGGAAACCTCTGAGCTGGTCAATCTCTATACACTCTGCTCGGATGTTCAGCGCAATGCTGACGATCTCCGCCAGAACATTCGCTCGCTTCTCCTCGACCGCCTCCACCATGATAAACCCGTCCATGGTCAGTATGGCTCTGTTCAGCGCACCAGTCGACGCAATCGAACCCTCAAAGACGACCAGACCGTCCTCAAACAACTCGAAGACCAAGGTATTGACCGCCAGCGTGTCACCACCGTCGACAGCTCCAAAGTCGACGAGGCACTCGAAGTCACCGACCTCTCTGAATCGGATCTCTACGAGATCGACGAAAGCCAGTACGTCCGCAAGGCCGATGTCGACGAAGAGCGTAAAGAATCCCGCCTCCAGGGCCTCAAAGATCAACTCGCTGCTGCTGACAACCCAGAGACTGACCAACTCCAAGACGAAATCGAAGAGCTCGAAGCCCGTATCGACGAACTCACCAGTTTTAGCTCTGCAAGCGAAGTCGACTGAAAAACCTCTCAGTAAGGAGTGGTGAACATGAGAAAACAGACCACAAGCCGGTGATGGGACTTGGGTCCGTCAGGGCCGAGCCTAAGCCGGGTACAGGGGTAAGGCGTGATGAAAGGTTGTGCTACCCTATGCAACTACTGCCCAAAGGGTCGACAATGGCTCTTCGAAGCCAGCGTCGACCCTCACTATAGCCGTAATTCAGACCGACACCCCTTTGACAATCATTACCATATTCATGAGAGTACTGCTATATAAATATTGCATGGGATCTCACAAAGACAAAAATCATACACAAATAAGAGTTTGAATACTAGTTTATTTAGTGAAAAGCAGTACGGTCAAGAGAAAATAGCACAAATAGCAAAAATAAGTTGTTAAATCGAGGTACAGATACTGTTGATATTTCTACGAGGTCGAAAAGCCCGGTGAAAGGGTGGCGAGACGGCGGGATGCCCCAGAGGTAGTCGATCCATCAGGGCCAGAGGATCAACCAATTACTACTAGTCGTGTTTCTAACTAAAATCCATTGATAAATATAACGGCTACAAAATATATTCCAAAGGCCGTACTCGTAAGCTCAGTCAGAGCTCTCTGTCTCTGTAATCCCTAATTTTCGGCGATAGAGAGTAGCCATAATCACCGCCACAGTAACAACCACAAGGAGCTTCTTTCGTCCCATGTCTCGATATTCGTCCGTATCCACTAATCTCTACTGTTAGACAGAGATGGATTCACACTCATGAAGACTCTGTTGATCCACAGATTCAGGCAACTGCCCAATTCGGACCGCAGTCGACGAGCCGCTCGCAGCTTCAGCTCTCTTGATCTCGTCTCTATCTGCATATGCCCCCCACAGGAATGCCCACCACCGTGATAGCCGACGATGCCGTCCAAACAATGCCTCTATGTCGTCGTCTGGACTTATCGGTGCTAACCCACTCATATACACCTCCTCTAACTCCGGAAGATCGTAGTATGTTATGTAGTGTCACAGTACTCGACTCCCCACGTCACGGGCAAATTCTGCGTCGATGATCGCCGTATCTGGCTCTGGTTCTCCAAACGGTTCTTCGCGGTGACTCTGGGGGCTCCACCACGGCTCTAAGTGGGCTTCCCACTTCCGTCGACCCTCGGATTCAGTCGGCTCGATGATGTCCCACGCCGCTAGCTCGTTGATATACCGGTCGTAACTGCTCCCAGAGATCCCAGCGGCCTCAATGATTTCAGAGCGTCCCATCGGCTCGTCTGCATCAAGCAGTGTTTTCAGTAGTTTCGTCGCTGTCGGCGGCAGATCAGGCAGTAACCGCTCTGCTGGCAGTTGCGACAGCCCGTAGGCGATATCTCGAATACTGATGAAATCGAAACTCTGAGTCGACCGAGCGATATACAATATTACTTCGGCAACGACCGATGGACACGCTCGGTGGGGCCGATCAGCAGTCCCTAACCGGAGGAAGAGCCGAACCAAACGCTCTAGGTCGTCGTTTCGCTTGAGAGGATCTCCAACCAAGCACAAAGTTAGTTGCTCTCGTCCTTGAACACGATAGAACGCTCTCGCAATAAGAACCGGTGCAGAGTCACTCCTCTCAGAACGGACTGTCCGCCTAGGTTTCAATGAGTTACAACAAGTAGACGCCGTCAAATCGAGAATATCGCTGCAAGACGCTCGAAAACACCTCTATACACTTACTTGGAGTCAACCTCTGAGAGTAGTGAATGATAGCTACTGATGACCTTACATTTGTCTGCTCCACGTCAATCGGTACAAAGAGAACAGCGGACATGGTGGTGTACCAAGCGTTTTATATCAATTTAACAACGGACAGAGTGGTGTAAAACTGTGTATATCAGTTATTATTGTGATTTACCACACACCACCATGTCCGCAGTAATTCAGATGAGAAGCCTGCCGATTCAAAGAACGGCGGACATAGTGGTGTATTGTTCATCGAAAGAAACGGTAGTGTGATTTAGAAAGTACCGAGCTCGGCACTCTTTGTGGTACATTAGTCGATCTACCTGAATTCAAACGTTCTGATGAAGGGTCAAACACTCTCCCCCCACTTTGTCCGCTGTTCCGTATGAAATACCGTATAATAGAGAGGAACGACGATGAGCAGACAGCACCTCTGTATACCATTATCGCAAATAGAGATACCTAAGACGGTCTCTTCCCGTGAATGTGGTAGTATCCTCACACATTCATGTTGGTTAGACCTACTGCGGACTAGTACAGACAAATATAACATAAATCTTTCTCTTCGCGAAAGACCACTTGAGCTGTAGAGCCTAGCCACCCTTTCAGTGGTTGAAGAACAGCGGACAAAGTGGTGGGGGTGTGATCATGCTTCATTTAAATACTCTCAGAACAGCGGAAACTCCGGACGCAGTGGTTTTATAAAGAATGCGTGTCTACTGCTGCACAATCGGACTACGTCCATGGGAATCTTCGAACGAGATACAGACATCTACCGTGACCGAGACGCCCTTCGCGAAGATTATCAGCCGGAAGAACTCGTCGGTCGAGACGAGGAACTCCGAGCTTATCAGACTGCACTTCAACCCGTGATTAACGCCGAACAACCGAACAATATCTTCCTCTACGGTAAAACAGGGGTCGGGAAGACTGCCGCAACACGGTATCTCTTGTCTCACCTCAAAGAGGACGTTAAACAGTACGAAGACATCGATTTCAACCTAGTTTTCCTGAACTGCGACGGACTGATTTCCTCGTACCAAATCGCGACACGGCTAGTCAACGAACTTCGTGACGATACGAATCAGATCAGTACCACCGGATATCCACGCTCGAGCGTCTACGAGATGTTGTGGGAGGAACTTGACGAGCTCGGTGGCACCGTTCTTGTCGTACTTGATGAAGTCGACCATGTCCAAGACGATTCGATCCTGTATCAGCTCCCACGCGCTCGGGCAAATGGGAATCTCTCGTCGACAAAGATTGGAATCATTGGGATTTCCAATGATTTCTCCTTCCGTGACGATCTTTCGCCGAAAGTCAAAAGTTCTCTTTGCGAACAGGAGATTCATTTCCCCGCCTACGACGCAGACGACCTACAGAAGATACTCACCCAGCGAGCTACGGTTGCCTTCTACGATGATGTCCTCGACGATGCTGTCATCCCACTCTGTGCAGCATACGGTGCGAAAGATGCCGGAGACGCCAGACAGTCAATC
>Ga0306905_100102_pt1 | contig 38132 bp, 38 predicted proteins | sample AntCluMetagen397_FD_190422 | JGI IMG/M metagenome (GOLD analysis project Ga0306905, IMG submission 190422) | Saline lake microbial communities from Club Lake, Antarctica - Metagenome TFF #397 (v2) (version 2) | ecosystem: Environmental > Aquatic > Non-marine Saline and Alkaline > Saline | place... | reverse complement strand
AGCGGCCTGTTCAAGGCCGCCGCCGAGCGCGGTCGCCTCGCCATCGGGGTCGACAGCGACCAGTCGCTCAGTAGCGCTGCCAGCCACACCATCGTCGCGAACATGGTCAAACACGTCGACACCGCTGTGTTCAACGCGACCCAGAACGTCGTCGACGAGGAGTTCAACGGCGGCGAGGTCTCCGCACTCGGCCTCGAGCGCGACGGCGTCGAAGCAGTCATCGGCACCGAGTACGAGGGCAAGATTCCGAGCGGCATCACCGACGCGCTCGCGTCCTCGAAAGACGCCATCAACAACGGCGAGATCGACGTGCCGACCGACCCGGAAAACGCCTGAGACTCACCTGAACGCCCGTCTCGGCGGTGCCGAGACGAACCGCCCTATCACTTTCCAACTAGATGAGCGCTCCCGCGGTTGAACTCAGACGGATAACCAAACAGTTCCCCGGCGTCCTCGCGAACGACGAAGTCGACCTCACGGTCGAGCGCGGGAGCGTCCACGCGCTGCTTGGCGAGAACGGCGCAGGCAAGACCACGTTGATGAACGTCCTCTACGGGCTCTATCGCCCGACGTCTGGGACGGTCGTCATCGACGGTCACGAGCGGGTCTTTGACTCCCCCCGCGATGCCATCGACGCTGGGATCGGCATGATTCACCAGCACTTCATGCTGGTCGAACCGATGACGGTCACCCAGAACGTCGTACTGGGTAACGAGCCCCGGAAGTGGGGCGGGCTCGCGATCGACCGGCAGCGCGCCCGCAAAGAGGTCTCCGAGCTCGCTGAGAGCTACGGCTTCGACGTCAATCCGACGGCTGCCGTCGAGGACATCTCTGTGGGTGAACAACAGCGCGTCGAGATTCTGAAAGCGCTCTACCGCGGCGCCGACACGCTCATTCTGGACGAACCGACGGCCGTCCTGACACCCCAAGAAATCGAGGAGCTGTTCGCCGTGTTCGAGGAACTGACCGACGCCGGGAAGACGATTATCTTCATCACACACAAACTCAGTGAGGCGACCGGGGCCGCAGACGAGGTCACAGTGTTGCGTGACGGGAAGAACGTCGGCAGCGTCACCGCCGACGACGTGACCGGCGAGGAACTCGCCGAGCTCATGGTCGGTCGCGAAGTGTTGTTCGACGTGGAGCGGCCACCCGTCGAGACGGGCAACGTCGGCCTCGCCGTTCGCGACCTGGTCGTGGACGACGAACGCGGCGTGAGAGCGGTCGACGGTGTCGAGTTCAGCGTCGCCGAAGGCGAGGTGCTGGGCATCGCTGGCGTCGACGGCAACGGCCAGTCAGAACTCATCGAGGCAGTGACGGGCATTCGGTCGCCAGCGGCCGGCCGTGTCTACCTCGGTAACAGCGAGATAACGCATCGCTCGCGCCGTCAACGGATCGAATCGGGGATGGCCTACGTCCCCGAGGACCGACAGGCCCGAGGACTGGTGATGTCCTACGACCTCGTGGAGAACGGGTTGCTGGGCAGCCAGCACGACGGGACCTTCGCCCCCGGCGGCCGCATCGACTGGAGCGGGACGGAGGCCCACGCGGCCGACATCATCGACGAGTACGACGTTCGCCCGCCGGAGACAGGCGCGACCGCGAAATCCCTCTCTGGGGGCAATCAACAGAAGTTCATCGTCGGCCGGGAGTTCAACCGCGACCCCGAAGCCGTTGTCGCCGCCCACCCCACCCGCGGGGTGGACGTGGGAAGTGTGGAGTTCATCCACGAACAGTTGCTCGGCCTGCGGGAGACAGGGACTGCGGTGCTCCTGGTCTCCTCGAAGCTCGATGAGGTGCGCAGCCTCTCCGACCGGCTCGCAGTCATGCACGACGGCGAACTGATGGCAGTGGTCAACCCTGACGAAGTAACCGAGGAACAACTCGGACTCCTGATGGCGGGTGAGCGCCCCGCCGAACTGCCAACGGTTGCGGCGCCCGAGACGGAGGTCGAGACATGAACACAGAGTGGCTGCCCGATTCCGTCGCGAAGCTGCTGGGCCGGCTCGTCGACGCTTCGGCAGGCGAGCGACTCGCAGTCAGCGTCGCGGCCGTGGTGGCGTCGGTGCTTCTCGGCGGCGTCGTGACGTTCGTTTCGGGGCTCTTTGCGGAGTGTGCGACGCCGACGTTCGGCCCCTCCTGTTACAACCCCCTCTCGGTCTACTACTACCTCTTCCTCTCGCCGCTGACCAGTTCCTTCAGCCTGAGCATAATGGCCGAACAGACCTCGCTCCTGCTGTTCACGGGGCTGGCGGTCGCCGTCTCGTTTCGCGCAGGATTGTTCAACATCGGGACGCAGGGCCAACTCGTGCTCGGTGGACTGGCGGCGGCGCTGACGGCGGTGGCGCTTGGCCCGGTGCTGCCCGACGGCGCTATTGGCGGTGCGATTATCGCGACTGTCGCCATGCTCGCTGGCGCCACCGTCGGTGGGCTTTTCGCGGCCATCCCCGGCGCGCTGAAAGCCTACTTCGACGCCAACGAGGTCATCACCACCATTATGCTCAACTTCGTCGCTGCAGACGTGGCGTTCTTCCTCGTCTCGACGTACTTCCAGAAACCCGGCAGCGGCTCCATCGAAACGCGCGACGTGCCCGAGGCGGCGACGTTCAGCCCCGTCGTTGCGCTCCTGATGGGACTGGTGCTCGTCGCGGCGACAACGTATCTCCTCTGGGGCACCTCCTTCGGCTACGACCTCCGGACGGCTGGCCTCCAAACCGAAGCCGCGGAGTACGCAGGTGTCGACGCCAAACGAATGGTCGTCGCCAGCATGACGCTCTCAGGCGCAATCGGCGGCGCTGGCGGCGCGGTCTGGGTGCTGATGGCCGTCGGCCGCTGGGTGACGGGCGTTCCGCCACTCGGCTTCGACGGCATCACCGTCTCCGTTCTCGCGAGTAACAATCCGCTGGGTGTACTGCTGGCTGGGCCCCTGTTCGGCACGATGTCGGCGGGGAGCCTCTCTATCGACTTCCAGCTCGGTGTCCCCCGACAGCTGGTGGGGGTCATCCGCGGGCTGGTCATTCTCTTCGTCGCGATGCCTGAGTTCTTCCGAATGCTGGGTGCCCGCTGGGGCCTCGGCGGGGGTGTCCAATGAGGGCGACCAAGCGGTTCGCGTTCGCCGCCGCCGTGTTGGTCGTCGCAGTCGTGGCGCTGGCCATCAAGGTGCTATTCCCGGCGAGCCCGGTGACTGAGGTCATCCGCATCGTCGACACGGGCTATCTCGCCTCAGCGGTCCGGCTCTCGGTCCCAATCGCGTTCGCAGCGCTCGGGGGTATCTTCGCGGAGAAATCCGGCGTCATCAACATCGGGCTCGAGGGGCTGCTCATCGTCGGCGCGTTCACCGGCGTCGCCGTCTCCTACTGGCTGCGCGGCGGGGAGGCTGTGGCGGTCATGCCGGGCGTCGTGCTGGTGCTGGTCTGTGTGCTCGCGCTGCTGCTCGTGCTCGCCTTCCTCGGTCTGCTCGGGAGCGGTGTGCGGAAAATTGGGACGCGAGTCGGGGGCGGCCTGCTCGCGACGGTCGGCCTGGTGGGCCTGACGGTGGTCCTGACTGACGCCTCACAGTCGGCGACGTGGCTCTCATTCTACGTCGCCGTGCTGATGAGCGTCGCGCTCTCGTTGCTGTTCGCGGGCGTCACCATCGAGTACCGTGCCGACCAGGTCATCGCGGGGCTGGCAGTCTGGCTCATCGCGCTCGGCGCAGCACCCTTCGCGAGCAACGTCATCTGGGGCACGGTCAACTCCACGAGCGTGCCGACGCTCGACGGCTGGACCGTCCCACTGCTGTCGAACGTTCCCGTCCTCGGCGAGATACTCTTCGACTCGGACCCGACGGTGTTCATGCTGCTGCTGGCCACACCGCTCTCGTGGTACGTCCTCCGGCGCACCTCTTTCGGCTACTGGGTGCGCGCCAGCGGGGAGAACCCCAAGGCGCTCGACACTGCCGGCGTCGACGTGCGGCGGGTCCGCTACGCTGCGGTGCTTATTTCGGGGCTGTTCTCGGGTATCGGCGGCGCCAGCCTCTCGCTGGGGCAGGTGGGCCAGTTCATCGGGAGCGGCTCGACCATGGTCGCCGGCCGGGGCTGGATTGGGATCACCGCCTACCTGTTCGGCAACTACAACCCGCTCGGGGCGTTCGGCGCCTCGCTGCTGTTTGCGAGCCTGGAGGCGCTCCAGATTCGCCTCCAGCAACTCGGCTACGGGTTGCCGCCGTCGCTGGTCCAAACCATCCCCTACATCACCGTCATCGTCGTACTTGCTCTCGTTGGCCGGACCCGGATTCCGGAGGCAGCGGGCGAGCATTACGACTCCGGCGAGGACTGATTCCCGCTCACGGTGAGCCAGGCCAAGCGGTCGGCCGGGGTCAGGGATAAAGAGTTTTGCTTCCCGCCTTCGGAGGGAGAACAATGACTACACACGAGTACGACATCGTCATCGTCGGCTCGGGCACCTCTGGCTGTTACGCCGCGGCAACAGCGGCCAAGGATGGCCTGGACGTGGCCGTACTGGAGCGGAAAGACGAGGAGGAGGCGGGCCACATCGCGTGTGGCGACGCGCTGAAGGGGGCCGATACGTTCCCGGACGCAATTCCCAAATCCAAGATCGAGTCTGCGTTCACCAACACCGGCGTCGACCACGGTCGCTTCGAGATTCCCTCCCACGATGCCGTACTCAACATCCCCGTACCGGGGGAGTTGGCCGTCATCGACCGTTGGGAGTTCGGTCGCCTGATGATTGAGGCCGCCGACGATGCGGGGGCGGAGTTCCACTACGATACCGTCGTCACGGACGTGCTGCAGGACGACGGGCAGGTTTACGGTGTTACGGGCAAGCGGAAGGGAGAGGCCGTGGAGTACAACGCCGAGGTCACTATTGACGCGGCGGGGGCGCTCTCGGTGCTGCAGGACCACGCCGACTTCTCCGACGCGACGTTTGACACCAACGTCACCTACTCGCAGTTCTGTTCGGCCTACCGCGAAATCGTCGAGGTTCCCGAACCCGTCGACTGGGACGACGCGCTGGTGTTCAAGCCCACAGAGCGCGCGTCCGGCTACCTCTGGTATTTCCCGCGCACCCCGACGACGATCAACGTCGGACTCGGCTTCCAGATGAGTGAGGAGCCCATGAAGCTGGTGCAGGACCTCAGGAATGACCTGCAGGACCGCCCCGAGTTCGAGGGTGCGGAGGTCGTCGACAAGCTTGGCGCGGCGCTCCCGACCCGTCGACCCTACGACTCGATGGTTGCGCCGGGGTACATCGCCGTCGGCGACGCCGCGGCCCTAATCAATCCCACCACCGGCGGCGGAATCGCGGGCGCAGCCTACTCCGGACAGTACGCCGCTGAGGAAGCTATCGGGGCCATCTCCCGCGGCGACGTGAGCGAGAACGCCCTCTGGCGCCACAACGAGCGCGTGATGGACCACTTCGGCGCCCGGTACGCCGCGCTGGACGTGTACAACATCCTCTCGACCGCAATCGACGTGGAGGACCTGACCTCACTGTTGGCCTCCCTGCCGGGCGAACCCATCGCCGAAGCACTCTACTCCGGCAAGACCTCAATCAGTCCGCGGGTCGCGCTGCAGACACTCAAAGGCGCGATGGGGCACCTTGACAACATCTGGCAGATTTACACGGTCAGGAACGTCGCGGAGGACCTCTTGGACCATTACGAACGCTACCCGGACCGCCCAAGCGCGCTCCCGCAGTGGCAAGACGAGCGTGATGAGATTATGGAGTGTGTCTACCAGCGAACTGGCGCGGACCCGAAGTACTAGACGGCTGTTCGCGCGGTCGCTCGGTTCGCTCGTTCGGAGGGTACTCTGTTACGTCGAGAGGTGCAGCCTCAGGCTCGGTCCTCACCCAGTGCGATGATGGCGCCTGAGAGCGTCTCAATGCCGATGCGCAGCGACTGTTCGTCCACGTCAAACTTCGCTGTATGGTGGCCGTCGGGGTGGTCCGTCCCGAGGCCGATGTAGCAGGCGTTGCCGCCGTTCTCCTGCACCGCGTTCATCAGGTAGGTGGCGTCCTCGCTGCCGCCAAGGTCGTCGTAATCGAGGACGGAGTCGACGCCCTCAACGGATGCTGCGGCGTCGCGAATGAAGTTCGCGAGCAGTTCGTCGCTCTCGGCGGATGGCGCACGCGAGAGTAGCGTGCGGTCGGCCTCAACGCCGTGCATCTCCGCGGCGGCGTCGATGACGGTACTCGTCTCCTCCCACATGTACTCCATGAGTTCGGTTGTCGAACCACGGACTTCCGCCTCCATTCGGGCGTGTTCGGCGATGATGTTGCCCGCGGTGCCGCCCTCGACGACGCCGGCGTTCACCCGGGTCGGGCCGTCGCCGTGCCGGGCAATGCCGTACATGCTGGTGACGGCCTCGGACATGGCCTGGATGGCGTTGTCACCCTCTTCGGGGTGGGCGCCCGCGTGGGCAGGCGAGCCGGTGAACTCCACCTCGAACCCTGAGACAGCGAGGAAGCCGCCCACTGCGGCGACGATTTCGCCGGTCGGGTGGTCGAGTCCGACGTGGACCGCGTAGAGGTACTCAACGTCCTCGATGTGTGGCGAGCGGGCCATCGGCCCACCGCCGGAGCCGCGCTCCTCGGCAGGCTGGAAGAAGAGTTTGAGGGTGCCAGCGAAATCGGAATCCAGCACGGCATCGATGACGCCGACACCGACGGTCGCGTGGGCGTCGTGCCCGCAGGCGTGCATCCAGCCAGTCTCCGAGCGGAACCCTTCGTCGGCCGGGACGTGGCCATCGTCGTCGGACTCTTCGATGGGGAGGCCGTCGATGTCGACTCGGAGGCCGACGACGGGACCGTCACCCTTCCGCACCACAGCCACGGCGCCGGTGTTGCCGTCGTCCATCCGCTCCACGAGACCAGCGTCGGCACCAGCATCGACGGCGCGCTGGGACCACTCTGCGCGGGTTTCCTGGTCGGGGACGGACATCCGCTCGGCGTCGCCGTAGACGTCGGGCCCGACGTGGAGTTCGTCGAGATCGCGCGCCTCGAGTGCCTTGACGAGACGGGCGGTGGTGTAGAACTCACACCAGGCTGGTTCGGGGTGCTGGTGGAGGTCACGACGCAGGTCAACGAGCGAGTCGGTCTCGAGTTGCATAGGCGACTCTGGGTCGGTTGGCTGCTTAAACCCAGTCGTCGCGGCGAGACGAACAGTTAGCGGTAGGCCTGGCTCGCACGGCGCTCGACCGCAACTTCGAGGTGGATCGCGTCGGAGAGGTCGGTGCCGGCGACTTCGCGCGCGATGTGATCGGAGCCGTGAATCTCCAGCCAGCGCGTGTAGACGGTGTACTGCCACGGCTCGAACTGTTCACCCGACTGGCAACGGCTGTACAGCGGGACCGAGTGGTGTTTGGGCTGCTCCTGATGGGGGCCCTTACACTCGGCGCCCTTCCGCTCGACGTGGTCTTTCAACCCCTTGACGGTCTCGTCCAGAGCGGTCTTGTCCCCGCTCTGGAACGTCAGGGTCGTAACGAAGGTCATAGCTTGTCTGATGGACTGGAACGTGAAAAGCGCATCTACCGGCGTTCCCGCGTGCCAGCGTCTCCCGCGTCCTACCGAAGCCACCGAAGCCACCGAAGCCGATTTAAGAGAAGGTCGCTTACCATTTGCTAATGACGGTCGAAGCGACGTCCGCCGGAGCCATCCTTTTCCGCGACACCCGCGGCGAACGGGAGTACCTACTCCTGAAGAGCCGACCGGGGGACTGGGAGTTCCCCAAGGGCGGAATCGAAGGGGAAGAGGAGCTTCAGCAGACAGCGATACGTGAAATCGGAGAGGAAGCGGGCATCGAGGATTTCAGACTGGTCGACGGCTTCCGCCGTGAGTACGACTACGTCTTCCAGGCCGGTGGGGACACCATCCACAAGACGGTCCACCTGTTCATCGCTCGGTCGTTCGAGGCCAGCGCTGAACTCTCCACGGAGCACCGCGACCTCCAGTGGCGTGATTACGACCAGGCGCTTAACACCATCACACAGGACGGCCCGCGCGACATTCTCGAGGAAGCCCACGAGTATCTCGACGACGTGCGCGAGTCCGACGGCGAGGGCTACGTCGGAACGCCGACGTAGGCCGTGTCCGCCTCAGTCGTCGACGCGGAGTTCACCTTCGAACTGTTAGTCTGTCGCTGGGCCGAACTCGCGTGGCCACCCGGAGACGGAGATTCGGAGCCGCAAGCGACCAATCCGAGCGACGACTCGGTGGTCCTCGTCTCCAGACAACTCGGCACGCAGCGACGGCGTTGGGACACCATCGTTCTCGAGTGCGACCCCGAAGGACTCGCCGCCAGACAGACGTTCGGTGACCGAACCATCGACAGCGAACTCCTGCCCATCGTCCGCCACGCCCCAGCAGAGTGGGGATTCTACCGTGACGCCCTGCCAGACCCAGGCTACGACTGGCGGTACGTTCGCGAGGCCATCCACCGGGCTGGCGCCAGAGGCCTCATCAACAAGCGAAAGAACGGAAACCGAATCGAAATCCGTCGCAAGCGACCCTACCCCGATTGGGTTCGTCGAATCATCGCGATCGAGAACAAGCCGGACCTCGACGCCAGCGCCGCCGCCGCGCTTACCGACCAACTGACCCACGACGTCGATGCGGGTCTCGCCGACGAGGTGTGGCTGGCCACCAGCCGAACGGGTGCCAGCGTCGAGCCAGCGCTCCTCCGAAAATTCCCCGTTGACGTGGGTGTGCTCACGTTCGATTTCACGGACAGACGCGGGGCTGCCGTCGAGGCCGACGATGCGAACGTGGATTGGTTACCCTCCTCACTGGACACTGGAGCGGGGAGCGACGTGTTCGACGCTGCAGAGAAAGCCCGTCGCCGCCGCTGGATTGCTGAGCGTGCCTACGGCAAGGGTTGGCGCTCGATCACGGAGACGATGCGGCCGGACTGCCACCACTACGAACTTCGACGTGCGGGTCGGGGGCTGGTGCCCTCCTGTGCGGCGAAGGGGCGGTGCCAGACTGAGGCCGAGTGCGGCAGCCGCTGCGGGGCGTTCGAACCGGAGCCGCCGCAGTGGCGGACCGGTGGCTGGCCCATCGACGGCGGCCCGGGGAAGGGAATTCAGCGACTCCTCGAGCGCCGTCGCGAACGGGAACGCGAGAACTGAGCCATCCCCAGCCGACGGCTACTCGTCGTCATCGTCGAAGCTCATCTCGTACTCACGCTCCCCTCGATTGGCACGTTTTCGACGGCCCGGCGGATCATCGCAAGCGGCGGATGTCGGCTCCATTCGTTTAAGTATCGCCTGAACATAACGGAAGGTATGCAAACCGTCCTCCTCGCGGCTGGCCAGGGAACCCGGATGCGACCGCTCACCGACAATTGCGCCAAACCGATGTTACCGGTCGCTGACCGGCCGCTGGTGGCACACACCGCGGCGACGGCTGTCGCCGCCGGGGCGACGAAACTGGTGGTGGTCGTCGGCTACGAGTCAGCGGCCGTGCGCGAGTACTTCGGGTCGGAGTACGCCGGTATCCCGGTTGAGTTGGCGGAGCAACCCGACCAGCGCGGCACCGCTGATGCCGTTCGTGCGGCCCAACCCCATCTCGAACCGGGGGCTTTCACCGTGCTGAACGGCGATGCGCTCTACGACGAGGAGTCGCTGCGAGAGCTTTACGCCAACGCGCCGGCCGTCGGCTCCTACCGGGTTGACAACCCGAGTTCCTACGGCGTGCTCCATACTTCCGAGGCCGAAGAGGGGTCGCCGTACCAGCGGGTGACCGGTGTGACTGAAAAGCCCGCGAACCCGCCCTCGAATCTCATCAACACCGGGGCGTACGTCTTCCCGCCGGCCGCTCAGGAATGGTTGGACGTCGGCGAGAGCGAACGCGGCGAACTCGAACTCACCGACGTGTTGGAGCGCGCCTGCGAGCGCGACACCGTCGTCGCGGTCCCGTTCGACCGCTGGCTGGACGTTGGCCGTCCATGGGAACTACTTGCTGCGAACGAGTGGAAGGTCGCCGAGTTGGAACGCGATATCCGCGGTGAGGTTCACGAATCGGCGGAGCTCCGCGGTGCTGTCGTCCTTGAGGAGGGTGCAACCGTTGACGCTGGCGTCGTCGTCGAAGGTCCAGCACTCATCCAATCCGGAGCGAGCGTCGGGCCGAATGCGTACGTCCGGGGGGCAACTGTCGTCGGCCCCGATGCGACGGTTGGTCACGCCGTCGAAGTCAAAAACAGCGTCCTCATGCGGGGTGCGACGGTTGGCCATCTCTCCTACGTCGGCGATAGTCTCCTGGGCCGGGACGTAAACTTCGGTGCGGGGACGACCGTGGCCAATCTCCGCCACGACGACGAACCGGTCCGCGCGCTCGTGAAGGGGGAACTGACGAACACGGGCCGCCGAAAGTACGGTGTCGTTTGCGGCGACGACGTAAAAACCGGAATTCAGACGAGCCTCAACGCAGGGGTCACACTTGGTTCAGGCGTGCGGACGGGGCCCGCCGAAGAACTCATGCGCGACCGGCCTGAGGAGTGAGTTTCAGAACACCGCTTCGAGAACGAGAGCCAGTTGCGGCGCCCGACAGCACTGCACCGGCTGGGAATCGAACCCAGATCATTGGCTTGGAAGGCCAAGGTCTTGCCATTAGACCACCGGTGCCCATCTCGACACACTGGGTGGAAGAATAAGGGCGTTCCCCTTCGCGAGAGTTCAAATAGGGGGACGGAACCACAGATTGTGTGGCCTAACTGTCGCCGTCGACGGGAAAGCGGGTGCGCGGCACGTCCGTCGGCGAACTCTGCGGTGCGCCGCCTGTTCGCTACTCCCCATCAGTCGCCGGTTCAGTCGTCGTCGGCCGCGGCCTCGGGCGCCTCCCCACGGAACTCTGCCGCGGTCTGTCGCAGTTCCTCTGAAATCGCTGGGACCGACTCCCGGCCGACCTCCTCACCGTCGAGTTCCTCGAGCGATTTGGGGAACTCTCGGCTGTCATAGTGGACACCGATTCCTGCCCGAGCGCCCTCTCCCATCGCGGTCGGAATCTGGTTGTGCCCGGGCGTCAGGTCCCCGACCGCAGAGATGCCGTCGACGGAGGTCCGGCCGTGGTCGTCGACAGCGACAGTGCCGTCGTCGGTGCGTTCGACGCCAACGATATCGGCGAGCTCGGCGTTGTGGTTCGAGCCGTACATCGGGAAGCCGCCTCTGTACTCTCGGACGGTGCCGTCCTCGAACTCGAAACTCTCGAGCCAGCCGTCATCGCCGCGATTCATCCCCGAAATCTCCTCGTCAATGATATCGACAGGATGGGCACGGAGCTGTTGGTCGGTCTCGTCGCTCCACGCTGGTTCCTCCCCGCGGAGCAGCAAGTCGACCTCGTCCGTGAAGTTGAGCATGACCATCGCGACGTGGGCGGCGCTCTCGCCCGTCCCCATGACATAGACCGACTCGTCGACGAACATGTAGGCATCGCAGTGGAGACAGTAGTGGAGCCCACGACCGGTTCGCGGGAGCGGCGGGTCGGGTTGTTCGTCGGAGAACCCCGTGGCGAGCACCACGCGCTCGGCAGTGTAGCTGTCCTCACCAACGTCGAGATGGAACGACCCCTCGGAGCCCTGAATATCCGAGACCAGTCCGCGAACGGTGTCGGCGCCGTACTGTTCGATCTGCTCTTTGGCGGTCGCGAGCAGTTCGTTGCCGGATGTTTCCTCGGTGATTCCGATGACGTTGTGGGTGTCAGCCATCATCGCTGCGCGACCACCGCCTCGGTCGATGAGGACGGTGTCGTGACCGAGGCGAGTCGTATACAATGCGGTCGTCAGGCCGGCAGGACCGCCGCCGATAACGGCGACCTGGTACTCCGGGTGGGCTTCACTCATCACTGATGAATTCGAGCTACTGGGGTAAAAACGCGTTACTCGCGTGCACGAGCGACGCGAAGCCGTTCCGTTTAGGGCTCGGGGAACAGCCCGTCCACATCGACGCCAGGCTCCACGAGTTCGTACTCATTGGCCACCTTCTCGACCACGCCGTGGCTCTCGAGGTGGTCCAGGTGGGCAAACGCCTCGCCGGGTCCGTGGAGGATGTGGATCTTCTCGAGTTCGCCGAACAAGTGCTGGCTGACAGTCCAGGCGTCACACGCACCGTGACGGTCCAACACGTCGAGGATGTTCTCCGTTCGCTCTCGGTGGTGTTCGAGAATCACCCGTGCGCGGCCTGCCGGGTCGTCGATAGGGTCACGATGGCCAGGGTAGACGCGGTCCCAATCTCGGTCGATGATTTCGAGAAGACTCCCGACGTAGCTCGCCAGCGGCGCCTCGACTCGCACGTCGGCACCGCCGACGTTCGGCGTGTATTTCGGGAGGATGGCGTCGCCGACGAACGCCTGCTGTTCGCCCTCGCGCTCAACAGCGAAGGCGGTGAGGCCCGCCGCGTGGCCCGGGAGGTGAACTGCTTCGAGTTCGAGACCGTTTACCTCGAACCAATCGCCTCCTTCGAACGGCGTCACATCGACTGTCTCGCCACGGAGGTCGGCGTGGCCTTCGAGGAACGAGATCAACTCCTCGCGTGGGCCGTCCGGAATCTGCCACTCTTCGAACTTCTCCTGCTGGAGGGTCTGCTCCTCGATGAGCGACTCGCTGTCGCCGGCGACCAGCGGTGCGTCGGCCTTGTGAACGTGGACAGTGGCCTCACTCTGTTGCTGGATGTGGCCGGCGAGGCCAGCGTGGTCGTAGTGCCAGTGCGTGAGGAAGACGCGGTCGATATCCGCGTAGGTGAGCCCCAGTTCCGCAAGCTCCGCTGCCAGTTCTGTGCGGGTCTCCGCCGTCGCGACGCCCGTATCCACGAGCACCGTCTCCTCGCCGCGAAGGACGTAGACGTTGTTCAGCCCCTCAAAAACTGTGTTCCCCAGCCGAATACGCTCCATACGTCGATTCCTCGTCGCCCGACCAAGAGGGTTCGCACTTTGTCTGGGTCGCGTCGGTGCGGTAGATTCAAACCCGAACTGGCTGTAACGCCAGACAGCAATGCCGACGGACCTCTATGACGTCCTCGGTGCCCCCGCTGACGCCTCTGCAGAGGAACTGAAACGCGCCTATCGCGGCCGTGTCCGGGAGTACCACCCGGACGTGAATGACGACCCGGACGGCGACGAGCAGTTCAAACTCATCCGGATCGCCAACGAGGTGCTTTCCGAACCCGCCGAGCGGAAGGATTACGACCGGCTTGGCCACCGCGAGTACGTCGAGAAACACCTCGACGACGAGCTTCCGCCGTTCGCTGTCCTCCCGGAGTTCGAGGAGGCCGACGACATCCCGACGAGCGGGAGTGAGTCGAGCACTGACAGCTCCACTGCGACTCCTGGTGCGGAGACGACGAACTCCGGAACGGCATCGCGGTCCTCCACCAGGACGTCCACGAGTGCGAACAGCAGTTCGACCAGTCAGTGCAGCCGCCGAAATCGATCCTCTGGAACGTCAAGCAGGACGAGCACCAGCCAGTCTGGCTCCGCCAACGCCTCAGCAACGAGCAAGGACACGGATACGAGTCGGTCGAGCCGAAACACCGCTGCAGGTGCTGACCGCTCGGAATCGTCACAATGGGACAACGTGGCCGACGGGAGGACGAGCCGCAGCCGATCCACCTCGTCGACATCTGTGGGCGTCCGGCGGCGCCGTGGGCTCCGACGCTGGTACGTGGTGGTGGTCATCGCGCTGCTCACTTATGTGGGTGGCCTCGGTGGGTACCTGCTGCAGCACCGTCAAGCAGCCGAGGGGGTCCTTACTGACCTCTCGACAGCGCCCGTCGCGACACTTTTGGGTGCATTTCCGTTGGTGTCGCCGACAACGTACGTTGTCGCGGCTGCAGAGCGTGTCACTGCGGGTGAGCCAGGACTCTCACTCCTCTTCCTCGTTGGGGTGGGCCTGCTCCCGCTCGTCGTGCTGACCGCGGTGGCGCAGTTCGGGCAGGGGAGCGCGTGGGCCTACGCGCTCGTTTCACTCGGGCCGGTTGCGACGCTCGCTACATACCCGTTCGTGTCCCTTCCGACGGCAGCCGTGCTGGTCGGGCTGGTGGTGCTCCCGCTGATTAGCGGGTTCGGCTTCCTTGTGGATGTCGGTCGGTATCTGCTAGCGACCCGGTGAGGTGTCGTCGGGTGCCGGTGCTCGCTATCGTACGTAGTAGGACTCGCCACCAGGAAGAAACCGTCCGAGGTCGCTTTCGCGACGGAAATCAGTCGATTGGAGCTCCAGCAGTGACTCGACAAGTCGTTCCGCTTCGTCGTCATCCCACTCCACGGGGTCGGCGATAGGGAGCACGAGCCAGCCGCTCCCCAGCAGCTCCTGCCCGTGAAGCCGGGCCATGTTGATATCCGTCCGGTGGGCCTGCGCAGTGAACTCTCGGAGGACGTGTCGGGTCGCGCGCTCGCCGACCGGGAGCAAGACATGTGCGGCGATTGCTCGGAGTTCGGCGTCGAAATAGCGGTCCATATCTGCGTACTCGGCCGCAGTCACCTCGCCCTCGGGAACGCACATGTGGAGGTACGAGAGAAACGTTCGATTGACTTCTGGCTCGTCGCCCACGGTGCGGAGCAGTCCTGCCTCTCGGAGAGCCGCTTGCAGCCGTTCGGCCGCAGCTGTCCCCGTAAACGGGACGCCAGTCTCGACGCCGCCGTGGACGCCGGGGTGGTCGCCGACGACGTGGAAGTCGGCGTTGGCGTCGCCGTATCCCGGGACGAACTGCTCGCAGTCGGGTTCCATCCCGAACGGATTGCGGATGCGGTCGGTGACGTTTGGCACGGCAATTGGTAGCTTGGGCGGGAAGTTAGCTGCCGCGGTCCGGCGCCGACCATCGGAATAGCCAAAGGGCCGCGCCGCACACTCAGGGGCAAATGGCTCTGGAAGAGGAGGCGACGGAGCGCCTCGCGGATATCGTCACGCTCCAGCCGACCAAGAACAAGGAGTTGCAGGACCGCTGGGGGATGGACTCCGGCAGCGAGGTCCACCAGTATCTCGAGAACGAACTCAAGGAGTACTACTACCGGGACGACGACAGCCTCATCCGCGCGACTGCGGAGGGTGTCGACCTCGTCGACGTGGAACCGGCCGTTCCACCGGAGGAGGAAGGCGGAATCCCCGATCTCGTCCGCGTTCCGGAACTCCACGCTCACATCCTCGACGTGCTAGCTGGCCCTGAGGAGCGCTCCGAGAGCGTCGTGAGCGTGCTCGGAAAGCTCCGAGAGGCGTTCGATATCGACCCTGACGTGGAGGACGTCCGAAGCGCGCTCCAGAGCCTCAAACGGAAGAACGTCGTCGAGGTTGAGTACCGCACGGTCCCGACCTTCCGGCTGGCGGTCGAGCGTGATGCGTTCGAGGTCGAAACGATTGACGACTGACCCTTAGCCGTTCGGCGACGCCGCTACGACTTCCGGCTCGTCTGAAACTGTATAGACCAGCCAGAAGACGCCTGTCGCGAAGATGACGAACACCGACGCCGTCAGGAACGCCTCGGCGGTCCCGACGAAGTCCTTTATCAGTCCAACACCGATCGGACCCACTGTCTGCCCGACCTTCCAGGAGATCGAGCGCAAGGACATCGCACTCGCCACTGAGTCGTACTTCTCACCTTCCTCGACGAACAGCGCCATGCTGGCCGGGAGCCGGATGGAGTCCCCGATCCCGAGCACGGCATAGGCCAGAAACAGCACGATGAAGCCGCCGCCCAGCACCTGGCCACGGCCGAGATAGCCGAAGTGAAACCGCCCGACCACCTCCTCGACCGGAATCGAGAGGGGAATCAGCGCGACCCCGAGGCCGTAGACCAACGCGCCGACGGCGACGAATTTCGCGCGATTTCCGTATTGGTCCGTGATGTCGCCGATGTAGCCCTGTAACAGCGCCTTGGTAATCTTCCCGCCGGCGAGAATCCAGCCGATCGCGAACGCACCAATACCGAACTCACGGCGTGCGAGGATGGGGAGGAAAATGATGACCGCCATCTTCCCCACTGAAAAGGAGAGCCGAAACAGGACTAATGCTCGAACCATCGGCAGGTCGATAAGGTTCCTGAGCGCCTCAGCCCCGGACTCTGCACCGCTGCTCTCGACGCCGCCGCCCGGGTTGTCACGGAGGTTGAAGTAGACGAGCGCGAACGTCACCAGGGTAATCAGCGTGAGGATGGCGAAGACCACTCGGGAGGCGAGTGGGTCGTACACCGAGAGGAGGAATCCGCCACGATGTTGCCGGCCAGCGACGAAAGGGCCGCGACTTGGTTGTACGACCCCAGCCACCGGCCGCTCTCACCGTCGGGAGAAATCTGGCCAACCACGGATGCGCCGGTAATCCAGAGCATGCTGGCCCCGATTCCCTGCAACATGCGTATGAGGACCACGTGGATGGAACTGCTGACGAACATGTATCCGACGAAGACGAAGACGTTGACCAGCAGTCCACCAAGCAGCCAATGTTTGGCGTTCCCGGTGTCGATTTTTCGCCCCAGCGGCAGCACGATACCGAGTTGGACAAGCGCGAATGCGGTTCCCCAGAGCCCCTCGATGAACCCAGTGGTGTTGAACGCGTCCGCGTAGAGCGCAAGCGCGATGATGATGGTCGAGTACGCTTGGCTCCGGGCGAATGCCGTCCCCGCGAGCGAGAAGAACTCTCTGTTCCGGAGCAGCGCGACCGAGTTTCCGACGCGGGCCACTATCGATTCGGTCGACACACCTGAATCAGATAAAGCAATCCATCTCCGCGCAGGTTGCTGGTTTCTACCTACAGTTCGATGCGCTCGACGAGGTTGTCGTCGCTCTTTGTGTTGATGGCGACGATGTGGACCTCGTCATCGATCATGGAGTCACGGAGCTTCGCCTTCAGCAAGGTGTCTACCTGATAGACGCCGGCCGCGTTGACCATCTCGATTTCGACGAGGACGGCCCGCTCGTCGCCGCTCTTGAGGCCGACGTGGCGAATGGCCTGACTCGAGAGAGTGTTGATGCCGCGGCCGCCCTCCTCGTAGGGGATGCGCGAGCGGCCGTGTTCCATGTCCAGTGCGTCGGCGACTCGAATGACTCCAGCCTCACGGGTGAGCGGGGTCTCCTCGGTGTGGTGACAGAGAATTGCGTGGAGTACCTCGCCTTTGACACGGACGCGCTCGGCGATATCGTAGAACTGCTCGAGGAACCGGTCGAGGAAATCAGCAGCCAGTGGGATGGAGTAGTAGGCGTGATTGTCCCGGTGGACGATGTGGCCGATATCGTGAAGCGTCGCGGCCAGCGCGACGATGACGGCTTCGTCGGCCTCGTCGAGCCCCTGCTGGCGCGCGCCGTTGAAAGAGACGCCGCCAGCTTTGAGCAGGTCATAGAGCCGCAGAGCGCGGTTCCGGACGATTTCGATGTGTTTGGTGCCGTGGTCGTTGTAGCCTTTTCGTGTGACTGCGTTGACGTTCTGTGCCTCGAGATAGCTGATGAGTTCGGGGTCCTCGAGGAGCGCTGGCAGGAGCTGATTCAGTCGGTCGTCGGGGAAGGCGTGGCGAGCGTGCGGGTCGTACTCGTACTCGGTCTCCTCAGTAGCCATATCTCTATCCACTCAGGGCCACGGGAAAAGGGCGCCGGGAATGGCAGGCGGCGTCGACAGACGGGACGCCGGCACCTCTCAGGCGGCGTCGACAGACGGGACGCCGGCACCTCTCAGGCGGCGTCGACAGACGGGACGCCGGCACCTCTCAGGCGGCGTCGACAGATGGGACGCCGGCACCTCTCAGGCGGCGTCGACAGATGGGACGCCGGCACCTCTCAGGCGGCGTCGACAGCAGCCCCAACCGCTTCGTAGTCTGGTTCCTGTCCCGGGTTCTCGGCGAGCCAGCGGTAGGTGACGACACCATCGGCGTCCACGACGAACACCGCGCGACGGGCCACGGCGTCGATGCCGTAGGGTTCGTACTGCGTTCGGACGCCGTAGCTCTCACAGACTGCGGCATCGTTATCAGCGGCCAGCGGGAACGAGAGTCCTTCTTGCTCACGGAACTCCGCGAGCGCCCACGGCAGGTCGGTACTGATTCCGAGCACGGCGGCGTCGGTTTCGGACAAGGGTCCGAGTCGGTCGCGGAACGTACAGAGTTCTGTGGTGCAGGTGCCTGAGAATGCAGCGGGGAAAAACGCCACCACGAGCGGATTATCGCCCAGATGGTCCTCAAAGCCCTTGGGACCGATACCGGTCTCATCAGCGGTTGGTAGCCTAAACGTCGGTGCCGCCTCTCCAACGGCCATCGGGTCGTCAGCCATACCGGCCAAAAGCGCTCGCGGTGGAAAAACAGTACGTGTCCCGGCGGCGATAGCTCTTGAGGTGTGGTGCTCCCTCTCGCGGTCCAAAAAGCCTATAGTCGCAAGCCGAAAACTATACAGTAGAGATGTCCCAGATTGTCCCGCTGTTCGGCGCAATTCCCGGGGGCCCGGAGATGATCGTCATTCTTCTGGTTCTCGTCTTGCTGTTCGGTGCGAACAAAATTCCCAAGCTCGCCCGGTCGACGGGGCAGGCGATGGGGGAGTTCCAGAAAGGTCGCCAGGAACTGAACGAGGAACTCGAAGATATGAGTGAGCCGCCGGAAGACAGTAATGTGGAGGAGATGAACTCCGAGCGTGTCGAGGAGTCCGACGAGACCGAAACGGAGACCGAGACAGAGACCGAAACCGAGGCCAGAACCGAGACCGAGCGGAACAAGTAACGGAAGCGTGTTCTTTTGGTGCCCGACGGCCTACCGTTGGCCGAGGGCGTGTGGCCTAGCGGACAAGGCGAGGGGTTCCTAACTCCTCGATCGTGGGTTCGAATCCCACCACGCCCGTGCAGCGAACGAACGGGAGCGAACCGGCATGGCGAGATTCTACTCAGGGAGGAGCTTTGCTCCGACTGTGGTTCGAATCCCACCACGCCTGTGTTTCGACGATAGAACCGGTATCGCAACGAATTGCCTGAATTTTCCACACCGTTAGGATGCCCCTGGCATGACAATCTCGACCCCTCGAGACTGCAAAACCGTCCGACTCGGGCGTGGTCCAGTCTGCCGATCCCACGTCACTCGCCCGGATTTGCCACCGTAAGTAATAGACGCTTACCCTCGGCGAAGCCCCGGTTATGGTGAATGATATCCAGGGGGAGACTTTTTGCGTACAGCCGTTCTTCACACCTGTAATGGCTACCGAAGACGCCGATGCCGCGCCCGAACTCGAGGGCGACGACGCCGCCCCCGCGCCCGAACTTGAGGGGGAGGTTGCGGAGGCCCCCGCGGTTCAACCCACGGGGGCTGTAGTCGGCGAATACACGTGGGACGATTTCCTTCGGGAGCACGGCCACGAAGATGCCGCTGCAGCACTCTACGAGCGGTTTGACGAAGCGCCCGGCAGCGAACGCTGGGGCGAGACTGAAACCACGATCGGACAGGAAGACTGGGAGCGAACCAACATCGAGCCCGCCGCGTATCTTGGCTTCCCGCCGTGGGAACTCGAGGCTCGCATCGGCGCTACCCACCGCGTCGCCGAGCAACTCACCGAGTCCTCACCCCTCATCGGCTACGAACAGACGCCCGTCATCAAGGACATCTACGGCTGGGCGGACTACAAACGGGAGTATTTCCTCGACGAGGAGGGCAACCCGCCGACCGACAGCGAGGGCGAACCCGAGACGTTCGACCCCAGCGAGGCGCTCGGTTTCGACCCCGAGGACCTGGGCACGGTCATGGCCGACCACGAGCGCGCAGGGGAAGAACTGCTTGCGCTCGTCGACGAGCGCACGGTCGACGTGAACGAGAACGTCGACGAGGAGGAGTTTTTCACCGACGACGACGGCCGCGTGACAATCGCGAACCGCTACGATCTCGAGAAAAAGGTGCCAGCGGCCAAGAAATCTCATTTCCGCGAGGAGGACCGCTACTGGGTGAACGAACCCTACTCGTTCATCGTCATCTTCCACTCCACCAAGGAAAACGAGAAGAAGTACTACGTCATCGAACCGCACCTCAACGAGATCGAGACCGACCTCAAGCAGTATCTCTCGGACAAACTCCGAGCCGCTATCAAATACGAACGTGAGGGAACCACCGCGGGTGACGAGACCCATCGCCGTTCAGTGATCGAGACTGAGACCCGCGAACTCCTCGACCGGTACGACCTCTACGACGGCCCCGAGAACGGCCGAAGCCTCGGCAACACGCTCGCCAAGCGGTTCGACCTCGACCCGAGCGCTGGGCTCTCTGGCCGACTGGTGGACCTGCTCGGCTACGAAGAACCCATCACCGGAATCAGGCAGCTCGAGGGGATTCAGGCACGCCCCGAACCTGTCCTGCTCGAAGAGAACGCCGATATCCTCAACGAGTACCAGGTCGAGAAGCTGCTCTACTACCTCGAACGAGATTTCATCGGGTACGAGCGCATCGACGGTATCAAACACGACATCAACGTTGAGGACATTTCGTGTAACGGCTACAACTCCCCCGTCTTCGTCTACCACTCCGACTACGAGCAGATTATCTCCAACATCTACCACGGGGAGACCGAACTCGACGACTTCGTCGTCAAACTCGCCCAGCGCTCCGGGAAGGGTATCTCCAAGCGCCGGCCGCAGGTCGACGCCACCCTGCCCGACGGCTCACGTGCCCAACTCACACTGGGCCGAGAAGTGTCCGACCACGGGACCAACTACACCATCCGCCAGTTCAAGGACGTCCCGTTCACGCCGGTCGACCTCATCAACTGGAAAACGTTCTCACTCGATCAGATGGCGTTCCTCTGGCTCTGTATCGAGAACGACAAATCCCTCATCTTCGCAGGGGGTACCGCATCCGGGAAGACGACCAGCCTAAACGCTGTCTCGCTGTTCATTCCGTCGAACACGAAAATCGTCTCCATCGAGGACACGCGCGAGGTCGAACTCCCACAGCGGAACTGGATCGCCTCCGTCACCCGGCCCTCCTTCACCGACGACGACAAAGGGGACGTAGACGAGTTCGACCTGCTGGAGGCTGCACTGCGTCAACGCCCCGACTACATCGTGATGGGCGAGGTTCGTGGGGAAGAGGGGCGTGACCTGTTCCAGGTCATGTCGACTGGTCACACATCCTACTCCACGTTCCACGCGGACAACGTGGGCGAGGTGCTCAAGCGGTTCACAACCGAACCCATCAACGTCTCGAAGACGATGTTCACGGCGCTGGACCTCGTCTCGATCCAGTCCTCCACCCGGGTGCAGGGTCACAAGGTACGCCGGAACAAGTCCCTGACCGAGATTAACCACTACGACGCCGAGAACGACGAAATTAACGTCAAAGACGTCTACCAGTGGCAAGCAGAAACCGACGAATTCCTGCGCATCGGCGACTCCAACACGCTGGACGAGATTATGTTCGACCGCGGCTGGAACCGCGAGGAGCTCGATCTGGAGATATTTAAACGTCAGGTGGTGCTTGCCTACCTCATTGACCGCGGGCTCAACACCTACACGCAGGTAGCGGCGACGTTCCAGGCGTTCATCAACGACCCCGAGACTATCCTGGCGCTGATGGCCAACGAGCAGCTGGGGGCGTCGCTGGAGGACCTCCGAGAGATGGAGTCCGTCCTCATCGACATCGACCCCGATAAGGAGGCGATGGTGCCACGACCGGACCCGAGTGACGAGATTGCCGCAGAGTGTACCGCGATTCTTGAGCGCGCGGATGAGGAACTGTTCGAGCAGTTCCGCGGCGAGATTCAGGCAAGCGTCGCGGAGGCATTAATCGACACCGAGGCCGCAAACGATATCGAGGTAACGCCGGATACGGCAGGCGAACTCCCAGAGGGCGAGGAATCCTCAGTCGCCAGCGGCGCCGAATCAGACGAGCCAGGTGAGGACCGGGCTGCGCTCGACGATGTCGACCCAGGGGAACTCGAAGACGATTCAGTGGAGGCGATGCCGGCGCTCTCTGCCGGCGAGGAAGCAGAAGAGCCACAACCTAGTGAGGCCGCCGACGCACTCGATACCGACGAGTTCGACGAACAAATCGGCTTTCAGAGTGAGGACGAAACCAATGGGACCGACGACGGGGACGAATCCGGCGCTGATTCGACACTCGACGAAGCGCACGAACCTGATTTCGAACCGTTCGACCCACTGTCTGAGGAAGCAGAGAATGGTACTGGTGGGCCCGACATCTCTGCAGGAGACTCCGAGGATACTGACGATACTGCGCCCCCCGACGAGCCGGTGGTGCTCGGCGAGCCTGAACCATCGGAGGAGGCCGAACCCACCGAGGACGCCTTGTCAAACGATGAATCGACGGAGTTTGAAACAGAATCGGAACCCTCTGAGGAGTTCGGGGAGCCTACCGACGGCAGCGATGCCGAACTGGACGACGATACTGATCCGTTCACCGACGACGGAACCGTCGACGATGAGCCAAGCCTCGACGAGGAACCAACGCTGGGCGAAGAACCCGAACACGACGTGGACTCCACACGTGATGAGGGGTCTGAGTCTGATGAGGAACCCACTCTGGACGAAGCGTCTGACCCTGGCGAAGCGTCCAGTCTTGACGACGAACCACACGTTGACGAAGAGGGATCTCTCGATGAGGAGCCCGCTCTCGATCAAGAACCTGCTCTCGGCGAGTCGCCTACCGAGAGTCGAGAAGACGAGGACGCTGCAGACGAAGACTCAGAAACCGTTTGGGGCGGTGACGGCGACTGGGACGACCTTGCAACAGAGCTCGAACAGGAGGCCAAAGACGACGAGATGGCCGAGGTCGACTCCTGGGACGCCGGCGAGGAGGAGGATGAGGAGTAAATGAGTCTGGAACTCGGCGAGGGAAGCGGCGAGGACGCCGATCCGCTGGCAGACGCGTTCTACCCCCTATTCACCCGACTGTTCGACTCGGAAGGGGATTTCGTGGCCGATATCGAGAAGAAACTGGTCGAGGCGCGGATGAACGAGATTGTCGAACTCTACATCTCGCGATCGCTTGCGGTCGGCGTCATCATCGGCGGGCTACTCTGGCTGGCCGGCAGCCTCTCTGGCTGGGCCATCTTTGAGTTCGGCCTCCTCTCGGCCGAGCAGATTAGCCTGGGTATCCCAGTTAGTAGCGCCGAGACCGCAGCGACCCTCAAAGCCGCGACGGTCCCAGCAGCGATCCTCATCTCGGGGCTCTTCTTCGGGAGTATCGGCTTCGCGCTGGGGTTCGGGACTCTGCTGGTCATTCCCTACTCGGAAGCCTCAGCCCGAGAGCGGCAGATCAACATGCTGCTGTCCGACGCCGTCTCCTACATGTATGCGCTCTCGGTTGGGGGGCTGAACCAACTCGAGATTTTGGAGTCGATGGCGGCCGCCGACGACACATACGACGAGGTCGCAAAGGAGTTCCAGAGCATCGTCAACGAGACGCAGTATTTCGGGACCGACTACCGGAATGCGGTTCGCAAGCAGTCCCAGGAAACCCCCAGCGACGAACTCTCTCAGTTCCTGACGGATATGCTTTCGATCATCAACTCCGGCGGGGATATGGAGCAGTTCCTCTACGACAAGAAGGAAAAACACATGCGGACCGCCAAACAGCAACAGGAGATGACGTTGGAAACGATGGAGCTGTTCGGCGAGATGTATATGACGCTCTCGCTGTTCCCGCTGTTGCTCATCATCATTCTGGTCATCATGAGCATGATGGGTGACCCGAAAACGAGGCTCATCTACGGGACCGTCTACGCGTTGACGCCCCTGACCGGCGGCGGCTTCCTCGTGCTCCTTTCGACCGTGAAACAGGACGAATCGGGCGACGGGTATCTGTCACCCGGCGATGGGAGCGAGCGGCTTGAAACGGCTCACAAAGAGGGGCTGATCCACCTGGGACTCATCGAGGCGTTCACGGGAGAGTTCAAGCTGTTCGACCGCATCAAATCCCGCGAGGGGAACTACAAGACCCAGCAGCTGCTGGCGGAGCCGCACATATTCTTCCGCAATAGTCCGCTGTTTACCATGGCCCTCACCGTTCCGCTCACGGCGGTGGTGGTTGGGCTGTTGCTCGTCGACGGGAGCGCGCCGACGACGTGGGGCGGGATGATTCAAAACCCCGTCTGGGGGACGTTCGCCTGGTACTACATCCCCTCGTACCTCATCTTGCTCCCCCTTGCCGTCTTTTACGAGTGGAACCAACACACCAGGGGCTCCATCGTCGGAAAGCTCTCCGAGAACCTCCGGAAGCTCTCTTCGGCCAACGCCACGGGACAGACCCTGCTCGAATCAATTCAGACGGTCTCCGACACGTCGACGGGCAAACTCGCCGACGAGTTCGAGATCATGTACGCGAAGGTGAACTACGGGATGAGCCTCCGCGATGCGCTGGTCGAGTTTAACAACAAGTACCACATCCCCCGACTCGCCCGCACTATCAAGCTCATCGCAGAGGCACAGGAAGCGTCCAGCCAGATTACGGACGTGCTGTCGACGGCCGCACAGGCCTCCGAGAACCAGGACGACATCGAGCGCGAGCGGATCTCCCGCACCCGGATGCAGGTCGCCATCATCCTGATGACCTACCTCACGCTGTTGGCGGTGATGGCGATTCTGAAAACCCAGTTCCTCGACGTGATGTCCGGGCTGACCAGCCAAGCCGGCAGTGGTGGGAGCCAAGGGCCAAGCTTCGGTGGCGGGGTCGACACGCAGTTGCTCTCGCTGCTGTTCTTCCACGCCGTCACGCTGCAGGCACTGCTCTCGGGGTTCATCTCGGGGTATATCCGTGACGCGAAGATCATCTCCGGGGTGAAGTTCGTTGTTGTGCTTCAGACGCTCGCACTCGCCGTCTGGTTGGTGGTCGGTTGACCCGAAAACGCCCCCCAGTCGTCGGCGTCGGTTCCGAATCCGGTAGCCACCGGTCGGCACTAACATTTCGAGCGCGCGGGTTCATTTCGGACGACCGGGCGCAGACAGTGCTCGATTACGGCATCGCCGTCGGCATTTTCTTCGTCGCACTGGTGTTCGTCCTTGGCACGATTCCGGGGATGTTCGCACCCTTCGTCGGCTCCAGCGGTGACACGCAGGTAGCAGACCGCCTCGCGAGTTCGCTCTCGGGAGACATGCTCGGCAGCCCGAGTGAGCCGTTCATTCTCAATGCAACCTGTACTGAGGAGTTCTTCAGGCAACTCGATACGAACACTACTGCACCGACGAGCTGTCGGTTCGATACGACTGCGGACAGTCTTCGAACGATGTTCGCGCTCGATGGGACGACGAACGTCCGTGTTGAAATCACCCGTTCCAACGGGACCACCCGGACGCTCGACGAGACCACGCTCGTGGCGGGTGGGTCGCTCCCGACGCAGCAAACCGTCTCGACGGCACGCCGAGTTGTCAGTCTCGATGGTGAGACCCACACACTGGAGGTGTATGTCTGGTGACCCGAACACAGAGTCGGGGGCAAGCGCATACCCTCGAAGCCGTCGCGGCAGGCATGTTGCTCCTGGCAAGCGTGCTGTTTGCACTCCAGGTGACCGCCGTGACACCGCTGACAGGCAGCACCTCGAGCCAACACATCGAGAACCAGCAGGCGTCGCTCGCGGAGGGTTTACTGGCGACCCAGGTCGAGAACGGAAGCATCGTCCCGACGATTCTCTACTGGAACGAGAGTGCAGGAACGTTCCACGGCACCTCGAGGGATGGATACCGCAACGCTGGCCCGCCGACGGCGTTCGGCAACGTGCTCAATGAGACGTTCGGCGACCGCAACACCGCCTACGACGTGAATATCTACTACGTCCGGTCGAGCGGTGCCCGCGAACGGATCTCGCTCGTGGACCTCGGCAACCCGTCCGACCACGCGTCGACGGCCAGCAGGATGGTGACGCTTTACGACGACGACCGGGTGCTCGCCGCCAACGAGAGTGCGCTCGATACGCTCTCGAACACGAGTTTCTTCGCACCGGACGCGGCGCCAGACAGCCGCGTCTACAACGTCATCGAGGTGGAGGTGGTCGTATGGCGGATGTAGCGCGATTCCGGGAGGGCGACCGCGCCCAACTGTTCCTCGTTGGCGCGCTGGCGCTGGCGGTGATCTTCGTCGTGTTAGCGGTGCTCCTCAACACGGCTATTTACACCGGCAATATCGCGACTCGTGATGTAGGTCCGGGAACGGGTGTGGTTGTGGAGTACGAACAGGCTGCCACCGGAATGGCCGACCGCTCGCTGCGGACCGTCAATATCGAGAACAACAGCAACTACACCAATCTCGAGACGACGTTCAACGACACCGTCTCGATTTGGAGCGACCGCGCGAACACCCATAGCTCGGCCGCTCTTGCGGACGCACACGTCTCGGTCGTCGAAACCAAGCGCGGGACGAAAATCGGCCAGAACGGCACCCGGAATTTCACCGACGACAACAACAGCCGACAGTGGACCGTGGCGAACAACACGACTGCTCGTGCGTTTCAGATGACCGTCGAACAAGGATCGCTCGGTGACGACGATCTGTTTGCTGACGATCCGGAGTTCGCTGTCGAATTCGCAGACGGGGGTGAGGAACTGACACTCTACATATACAATAGCGGGACGCTCACGAATGACGTGACAGTCGTGCTCTACGACGACGGCACCGAAGTCAGTGAGTGTAGCGTCTCTGCAGGAGCGGACGATCGTGTCAGTATCGACTTCTCGGCAGCCACGCTCGCTGGTGAGGACTGCGATGCGCTCGAGGAGCTCACCAGCCGCCTCCCCCCCCAGTACACAGTGACCTTCGAGAACGGTACCTACGCCGAGGGCAACTACTCCCTCATCGTCGACCGCCCCATCAACAAACTCGAGACCGGCGCTGACGACGCTGCTGGCGGGCCCTACGCCGCGTGGGCGCTGTACAGCGCCGAACTCAGCGTGACCTACCAGAGTTCAGTCATCTACTATCGAACCAACGTCAGGCTCGCCCCGGAGGAACTCGATGCGTAACACCCCTCGCTGGAGCGGTACAGACCGTGGCGTCTCGACGACACTGGGCTACTCAATCACGTTGGCGATAACGGCTATCCTCATCGGCGGACTGCTCATCGCGGGTGGTGGGCTTGTCGACGATCAGCGCGACCGAATCGCCCAGGAGGAGCTTTCTGTCTCCGTCGAACAGTTGGCCTCCGGACTGAACGATGGCGACAGGCTCGCCCAGAGCACCGACGGCGGCGTCATTGGCGTCCGGATCTGGCTCCCCGACCGAGTTGCAGGGGGTGCCTACACGCTCGAAGTCACGAACGAGTCCTCACCCGCGGACCAGCCCGCCCGAGCGTCCATCGCCGCCTCGGCCCAGGGCGCCAATGCCGTGGCGACGGTCACGATACGGACGGGTGTTCCCGTCGCCAACCGAACGATCATTGGCGGGCCGCTGGTGGTCACGTACCGCGATGCGGACGGTGATGGCCAGCGCGAACTCGTGGTGAACGAATCTCGGGGGCTGGCGTCGTGAGCAGCAGAGCCGGCGGCGGCGGGGGTCGCATGAACCGACCCGCCAGCACCTCAGGAGGGTGTGAAGCTATGACCATGGAGTATGTACTACCTACCCATGAGTGACGGTGGTCCCTCCCTCCAGGCCGACCGCAGGAGCCAGTCGTCCACCATCGGTGTCGTCCTGATTCTCGCTATCACGCTGCTGGGAACGGGGTTGGTCGTCGGCTACGGAACGCAGGCGCTCAGTGACACCGAACGCGTTACGACGCTGTCGATGGCCGAACACTCGCTCACGCAGTTCGACTCCAAGGTGGCTATCGTCGCCCTCGGCGGGAGCCCCGTCCAGCAGATCGACCTCGGTGACTCCAAGGGTGGGACCTACTCGGCCGACGGTGACGCCGGCTGGATTCGGGTGGTCCATCGAAACGCCACGGGTAACGGCACCGATACGGAGTTGTACAACGCGTCGCTGGGGGCGGTACGCTATCGCAACGGCGATACGAGCGTTGCCTACCAGGGAGGCGGTGTCTGGCGTCGGAGCGGCAACGGAAGCACGATGCTCTCCCAGCCGGAGTTCAACTACCGCGGCAGCACGCTGACACTCCCGGTTATTCGTGTCACCAACAACGACAGCGCGGCGGGCGAAACGACGGCGCTCGCCACGCGAGCCGAGGACTCCCAACAGGTCTATCCCAACGCATCAAAGAGCTACGACGACGGCCGAAGCTACGCCAACCCGGTGATACAGGGTTCGGTCGCCGTCACGGTCCAAAGCGAGTTCTACGACGGGTGGGCCAGCTTCTTCCGCGGGCGAACCGCTGGCAACGTCTCGGTCGACCACGACGCACAGACGGCTACCGTCGAACTGCTCACGATTGGGGCAACTGGTCAGTTCCAGCTCAGTGACGCGCTGGACGACGACGGGGTGGAGGCACGTGGTCAATCTGAGGGCCACAGCCTCGATTCGTTCACCGTGGACGTGAAGGCCGAAGACCAAGGAAACGGGTTCAACAACCATTACCTGAGCTTCCGGAGTGAGGGTGGGAACCATCGGTGGGAGACCATCGTTCACGTGCCAAGCGGGGTCAGCTGTAAAAACGGCATCGAAGACGACGACACAATCGAGGCCTACGTGTTCTATCGCAACACGAAGACAGGGGAGCAACACGAGTGGTCGAACCAGTCTATTCCGGCTGGGAGCGGCCCCATCCGGCTGGAGTGTGGCAGCGACGGCTCGACGTTGCACGTCGATTTTACCTCGGACCAAGCGCTCACCTACGGTGACACGAGCGTCGGGGAGAGCTACTACGACTGGAGTGCGACCCCCGTCTCCAACGTCACCTTCGACCAACACATGGAGGACGATGAGTCCGTGACGTACCAGTCCGGCAACGAAACGACAAGTCGGTATCTGTCCCGGCATTACGTCGCGCTGCTGGGTGACTCGTTCTCGCTGAAGGCGACAAGTACCACAGGGGGCGGCGGTGGTGGGGCAAAAATAAACTACGTGAGTTCGGGCGGCGTCCTGGATTACGAGACCAGTGGGGAGTCGTACATCACCTATCTCCACATCTCGGAGAACGACGTGGAAATCGAGATGGAGTAATCAGTCGAGCGCGCCGAATGCGGATGGCTCGTGGCGGTTCTCAGTCGCCTGTTCGAAGGCATACCCCAACTCTAGGAGTCGCGGCTCCGCAAACTTTCGACCGAGAAGCTCGACGCCGACCGGAAGTCCATCTTCGGTGAATCCTGCGGGGAGCGTAATCGCGGGCATTCCGGTGTGGGCGGCGAGCTCACACCGCATCTCCTCGAAGGGTTGGTGGGCAGGGATCTCGACTGGCGGCACCGTCGACGGCGGGTAGAGCAACTCATCCAGCTCCTGTTCGACCATTCGGGCCTGTGTGTCGATGCGGATTTCTCGGCGACGTTCGAGTTTGTCGAGGTAGTCGGCGTTCTCTCGGAGGCTCGAAACGTCCGTCCCCAGGATGTCGGCGTCGTGAATACGCTGTTCGACGCTGGGGGCGATGGTGTCGGTTTCGACCAGCTCCGCCAGGCTGTCATAGGGAACCTCTGGCCGGCCAGAGAGATACGCGTCGATGTCGCGCTTGAACTCGAAGCCGAGAACGCGCGCGGAGTCAAGAAACTCCCGGTCGACAATCTCCACCGGGTCGACCACAGTCGCACCAGCGTCCTCGAACGCCGCGATGGCGTCGTCGACGACAGCAGTCACCGCTGCCGCGGCTGCTTGGTCTGCTTCGCTCCCCGGTGAGAGCCCGAACAGCTCCCGCGCAACGCCGATGCGAGCGCCTTCGAGGCCAGTAGGGTCGAGATGCGAGCGGTAGCCGTCCTGGGGGACTGCGTCGACGCCGGTGGCAGTCACGGGGTCCTCGGGGTCGTAGCCGACGAGTACGTCCAGGAGTCGGGCGGCGTCCTCGACGGTTCGGGCGATGGGACCCACGGTGTCCTGCGTCGCACAGAGTGGGGCGATCCCAGTCGAACTCACGAGCCCGCGGCTCGGTCGGAGCCCGACCAGATCGTTGAATGCGGGTGGCGAGCGAACCGAGGAACAGGTATCAGAGCCTGTCCCCAGTGTGGCGAGGTTGGCGGCGACGGCTGCGGCAGTGCCCCCGCTAGAGCCAGATGGCCGTCGGTCAGTATCGTAGGCGTTGCGGACGGCGCCGCCGATGGAGCTGATGGAGTCGACGCCGAAGGAGAGCTCCTGGAGGTTGGCTTTGCCGAGCAGTATCGCTCCCGCCTCACGGAGTTGCGTGACCACGAAGGCGTCTTCCTCGGGCGTACAGCCAGCGAGCGCGGCCGAGCCCGCCGTTGTGGGCATGTCGCGTGTGTCGTGGTTATCCTTCAGTAGGAGTGGGATGCCGTGAAGCGGTCCAGTGAGGCCGTCGGTTTCGAACGCCTCGTCCAGCGCTGCCGCGCGTTCGCGCGCATCGGGATTCAGCGTCAGCACGGCGTTGAGTTCGCTGTCGTATCGGTCAATACGGGCGAGATAGCGATTAACGAGGTCGCCAGCGGTACAGTCACCGGCCGACATCGCGTTGTGCAGCTCGGAGACGGTCGCTTCACATACGTCGAGTTTTGTGCCATCGCTCATTGGTGCAGAAGGCAGGCGGCGACCTACTTAAGCATGCGTTGGGTGCAGAGTGCCGGCTGCTTACTCCTCTGTCCCACCGTCCTGTGTGAACGCCCGGACTGCATCGAGGGTCGGGATTCCGCCACGGGCACCGGGCGTCGTCGTCGAGAGCGAGGCGGCGACGACAGCCAGCTCCAGTGCCTCCGGGAAGCCATCGCCGGCGGCAAGCCTGGCTCCAAGAAACCCGTTGAGCACGTCGCCAGCCCCGGTTGTGTCGATTGGATCGACTGCCGGCGGGCTGGCTTCCGCAATCGTCTCACCTCCCTCGACGGAGATGGGGTCGCTGCCGCGCTTGTGGATGACTGTCCCGCCAAACGAATCGAGCGCGTCGCCGAGGGCCCGGTACTCGTTGTCGTTCGGGGTGACGTAGTCGACAGCGGGCCGGTGCAGAAGCGGTTCCACGCCGCGTGGGGGCGCGGGGTCGAGAACGATGGTCGGTCGGTCGGACTCCACCTCGAGCCGGTCCAGCAGTTCGGCGACCGGTTCGACCGGTCCCTCGTTCTGGATTAGTAGTACGTCCGCGGCGAGAATCCGGTCGTACTGCGTGTCGATGTAGCCGGCATCGACCTCGTCGTTGGCTCCCTTCTGGACGACGATACGGTTCTCCCCGTCGGGGTCGACGAACACCTCAGCGGTTCCAGTCGGCGCCTCGACCATCCCGACCTGGTCGGCGCCGACGCCAGCCTCCCGAAACGCCTCGAGCACGCCGAACGCCTCGTGGTCGGGCCCGACCGTACCGAGCAGGGTGGCCTCGGCACCAGCTGAGCGGGCAGCGATGGCCTGATTCGCGCCCTTCCCGCCGTGGAGGTGACGGTCGATGTCGCCGGCGAACCCGACGGGGAGTTCCTCGACAGTGACGGTCTCGCCCGGGCCAGGGAACCAGTCGTAGCGGACCTCGAGGTCGGCGAGGCGGTCGGCCCCCACCTTGCGGACGCGGTCGACGTTGATGCTCCCGAGACTGACGACCCTGGTCACGCTCACTCTCGGGGCGGCCGCTACCTCAAGGTTCTGGGACTGCCCAGCCCTGTGTTGTGGGTTTTTACATCCGGCAACCGCCCGTGTCGCAGCCACGGAAATCGACGACCGGTTCCAGCGGGCACTGCTGGTCGGGTTCGTCCTGATGGTCGTCGTAGACGGTTCCCTCGTTGGGTGGCGGTGTTCAGATACGGACAGAAACTGGCTGGCTGCGCTCGGCGTTCAAGCCGGCATCCCTGGTGGATTGAAAGGGCGAGACAGCCGAGGGCTTTCAGCTGTTCCCACTAACTCCACCGCTGGAAACTGCGTATCTGAACACTACCCGTTGGGTGAGCGGCAGTATTTTCCGAACAGGCCTGTTACGGTGTCACATGGGCGACCGAGCCTGCTACCGGGAGTTCTGTCCCGACTGTGACCGGCCGGTGACGATCGTCGACGAGGAGTGTCCGGACTGTGGTCGACGGCTCGAATCCTCGTAAGACGGAATCGTTGGGTCTTCGGGAACGGGTGAGCGTTGGCGCCAAACGGGGTTTGCACCGGGTACTACCCGGACTAAGAGCGCATGAGTTTCGGCGGGGTTACTCTGCGTCGGCAGTGCTGTCTCGGCTCAGTCGCGCCCGGAAGGAGTCAGCAGGCGCGACCTTTTCGGCGAGTGTCGCGCCGACCATGGCGCCGACGCCGGCGGCGGTACTCGCTGCGTTTCGACCGATGATGCCGCCGATGGCGCCGCCGATGGCGCCACCGAAAGCGGCGAACTTTGCACGCCGCAGGACCTGTTGAATGCGTTCTCGCATAGATTATCGTTGGCTTTCTGGCAACAAAAAACCACCGCCCGGGTAGAGCCTGTCACCAGGACTGGCTGACTCGCTGAACAGTAGTTCTGTCTCGGGTCCCAGTCTTTTCCTTGGGTGACACGCTATGAGACACCAATGACCCTGAATAGGCGCGACCTCCTCAGCGCGGCGTCAGGCGCCGTTGCCGGACTGGCTGGCTGTGCCGCCGCCTCCCCGATGACTGACTCCGGGGACGGAACAGCGAACGAACGTGCTGTTGGGTTGGAGACGATTGCCAGCGGATTGCGTTCGCCGCTCGCCATCGCATTCGCCCCCGATTCAGACCGCCGCTACATCGCCGAGCAACGGGGGCTGGTCCACGTCCACGAGGACGGCCTGCGTGACCAGCCACTGTTGGACCTTCGCGAGTCGGTCGTGACCGGTTCGGAAACAGGACTGCTCGGCATCGCGCTTCATCCGGAGTTCACACAGAACCGTCGCCTCTTCGTGCGCTACTCCTCGCCCCCGCGCGAGGGGACCCCGAGTAACTACAGCCACACGTTCGTCCTCGCGGAGTTCCGCGTCGCCGACGACGGCCGGCGTGTCCGTCCCGGCTCCGAACGGACCGTGATGGAGATCCCACAACCCCAAGGCAACCACAACGCCGGGAGCATCGTCTTCGGGCCAGATGGACAGCTGTTCGTCGGGGTCGGCGACGGCGGGGGCGGCGGGGACCAAGGTGACGGCCACGTCAGCGATTGGTACGATCCGGTGGCTGGCGGGAACGGACAGGACGTGACGGCGAACCTCCTGGGGAGCATCCTCCGAATCGACGTAGATGGCCGCGACGGGGAGAAGGGATACGCGATTCCGGCGGACAACCCCCTCGTCGGTCAGGCGGGGTTGGACGAGCAGTTCGCCTGGGGCTTTCGAAACCCGTGGCAGCTCTCGGTCGACCAGGGAGCCCTCTACGCCGGCGACGTTGGACAGAACCGGTACGAGGAGATTGACCACGTACTCCGCGGCGGCAACTACGGCTGGAACGTCAAAGAGGGGCGCCACTGCTACCAAGCGAGCGACTGCCCCGACACGACGCTGGAGACGGTCCGAGGTGGCGAGCCGTTGCGCGACCCAGTCGTCGAGTATCCCCACTCCGACCGACCGGTCAGCGGTATCTCCGTCATTATCGGCAATGTCTATCGAGGAACCGCGGTACCGGAGCTGCAAGGCTCGTTCGTCTTCGCCGACTACCGAGCGCAGGGCCGGCTGTTTCTTGCCGACCCCGGTGAGGGCCAGTGGCCGACTGCGGTGCTCCCAATTGTCTCCGGTGATGCCGGCAAGCTCCAGCAGGTCCTCTCTATGGGGCGCGACGCTGACGGCGAGATATACGTTCTCGGGAGTGGCGAGGGTGACGGCGGCGTCTATCGGCTGGAAGCCGCTGGGTGAACGATGTTGCCCAGATGAAGGAGGGCTGCATCCGAGGCGGCCGTCGACGACGCTACTCGTGGCGTTGCTGCGAGAGATGGTCGCCTAAGCCAGCACGGGTGTCTGAACGGTCAGCGTCCACTCATAGGCGAACCAGATGAGGTCGTCGGCCACCTCCATGATGGGAGTAGCGTCGGGCATCCCATCGCCGTTGGCCCAGGCACGGGCGTTGCTTCCGTGAGACTCCTTCGAACGACAAATCTTCGTCGAGGTTGATCCCTGTAGTTACCCGATGGGCACCCCAATTATCGGGATATCGCAGGGTCTGTCGATAGAGTTGGACGCGCTGCCAGGCGCCGACACCGGGGGCTAACGAGTAGGTTCACGAGAAGGATTCCGGGGATAGGAGTGGCATGGTTGCGCTGTCTCGAAAGAAACTGTAAGAGTTAGAACGCCACGAAGGCGTTACTGAACTTCGAACTTCCCGAGTGTGGACGAAGAGTCCGAGTCGGCGCTACTGTAGATGACGCGGATGGTGTCGCCTGAACCCAGAGCCGTGGCACCGGAGGGTGAGCCGTACGAACCAGTACCCTCGCCAGGTTCGACCATATCGCCCTCGCTAATCGAGCCAGACGTGTCGTAAAACAGGACTTTGAAACTGCTTCCTGCAGACACATCCTGATTCCCATCATCCCACGGGTTGTTTGCGTTTGCAGCCGTGTCGCTATCTGTATTGTTCAGAGTCCAAGCGCTGTTTCCGTCAACCGTCACTGATATGTCGGACTCCGCGATGGAGGTTCCGGATTGGTGGGTTACTGTTACGGCCGTGAACTCAGACGTGTTAGTCGTGTTTGAACCAGTGACACTTTCGGTACTAGTGTCGAAGCCGAAGCTTGCTTGTGGAGTCGTGTTCTGAACTTGATCACCGAGACCGAGTACGAAGGTCCCGATGACTGGGCCAGAATCACCGTAATGGCCACCATTAGAATAACCCCAATAACGGGGCTGACGGCCTGCTCGTCATCGAAGAACTGCTTGAGATCCATTATTCAGGGACCTCAAACTTGCCGAGGGTGGAGGAGCTGTCCGAGTCAGGGCTGGAGTAGATGACACGGATGGTTTCGCCGCCGAAGCCGCCAGTAGTCGACGTAACAGTTACTGAACTCCCAGCAGAGACATCAGTGCTAGCACTGGGGAAATCAGCCCAGGAATACGACGTGAAATTGTCGGTCGCACTGGTGTCTCCAGTCGCGCTGAAGTTGCTCGTAGCGGAAATGTTGATGTTCGACGCAGGAATTGAGTTACCGCTCTCATGAGTAATCGTCACGTTGGTGGCGCTGTCGGCGCTGTCGAACCCGAAGCTCGCTTGCGGCGTCGTGCTCTGTATCTGATCGCCCAGTCCGAGAACGAACGTCCCGATCACAGCAGCCAAAATCACCGTAATGGCCACCATAAGGATGACCCCAATAACGGGGCTAACCGCTCTGTCGTCGTCGAATAGCTCTTTGAATTGCATTGTTGATTTACCAACACACCCTACGAATTCCGCACCGAACCCGCCTCGTAGACTGTGCTTACTGATGAGAAACTCAGTACTAACATAAAAAAGCCTCGGCTATTTATTCAGATTTGATAGCTACACTGTCAACTAACCAGCAGAATTCAGCCTATGAGAATACCCAGCCGACTGGGTTCGGTGCCGGCTGGATTAGGTGTGTTGGCAGGTCCACCGGGGAGGTGGTCCAGTTCTCCGTAGGAATCCAAGGAGCATGAAACCACCGCACAATGCCGAGATTGGTGTCTCTTGTGAAGATGATTGAAGTGACAAATCAGGTCGTTGCCACCGAGGGTCTGGTCGAGTCGAAGGGGTCGATTCGTTCACGAGGAGGCCGAAATACTCCAGGAGTCCGCTACCGTTGTCAACTCCCGAAGCCCGTACCGGCGCGAGAACTACCTCGGCGCCGACGTCGACGAGGACAAGCGCCTCTCCGTTGAGCAGATCGAGAAGTGAGTAACGCGAAGGCGCTCTGGATCGCGAAGACGGTCCTCCGTCGCGGGGCAACCGTCCGCTGTCCGCACTGCCTCGATGTCGACGACGAGGCCGTCCCGATCTCGGAGCCCTGTGAGTACGTCCCCCGCGAGATCGTCATCCCCCGCGAGGGTGGGAAGACCATCTGTGTCGAGTTGGCCGTGCTGCCGAAGGCCCATCGCTACTGCGAGCGCTGTGGGACGGTGAACTTCGGCAGCCCGCTGGCCGACCGGGAGTTCGAGGCGTTCCAGGCCGTCCTGGAGGAGCTCTGTGACTCGGCTCGGTTCGTCGACTACCCGCAGAGGCGACTGCAGAAAGAGCGCTCAGACGCGCTGGCAAAGAATGGCCGCGAGGAGGGCCCTCACGACGTGACCATCGTCCGGTCGTTCGTTGATTCGTTGATAACCTCTCACGGCCTGATGGCGACCGCCCCAACCACGCCGGTTCAACAGGGCACCATTCGTCGAAGGCGCGGCCGCAGTGACGTTCATGGCGATGGTGACCTGCGTGCTCGCCACCGCCACGGCCGTCGCTGAGGGGCTGACCGTGCAGGGCGCCCTCGGCGATGTCGCCATCCCGGACGCGACGCTGACGTTCACCATCGCCGCTATCGGCTGCCTGATTGCCGCCGGCGTGTTCGCGGTGCTGGCGGCACTGTTCGCTTGATTTGGAGTTCACCCATCCATGCCACACCCACAAACGTCCGTCAGAAGAATCGCCCCGCGGGCGGCTATAACTACTCGTCGTCGCCTTCGCCCGCATCAGACTCGGTCGTGTCGTCCCGCCCGAGCAGTTTCGAGAGGAGCTGTTGACCCTTCCCGCTTTTCTGGCCTTTCTCACGGGCCTTCTCGCGGCTTTTGGCGCTCATGTGCGGAGATAGCGGGGCTGTCCCTAAATAACCACGGCCACAGCGACACACAGCACGGCAACCCCCAGCGACGCCAGACAGCCTTTCAAGACCCAGGCGTTGAACGTGATGTCGCTGTGGTTTTCGGAGATCATGACGACGAACACAATCAAGAGCCGAATCCGTGATGGGCTCCCGTCGGCGTGGAACATCGGTTTCTACGCTGTCGGGTTGGTGACGGGCGTGCTCGTGGTCTACTCACCGGGGACACCAGGCATCGCGGCCGCCCTGACGACAGTCGCCGTGGTGTCGGTCTGGGCGCTGTCGTTCGTCGGCGGCATCGGCATCGGGCTGGTCCTGATGCACGCCGCCCACACAATTTCGCTTTCGCAGTAATTCGGAGGGTACAACACAATGCACACAACCCCTTGAGTCGCATCGCTCTTCAACTGAACCTGCGCCGGCTGGAGACGGTGACGATCACGTCGACGGTCGTGGCCTTCGCGCTGACGGTCACGCTCGTCGGCGCCACTGCGCTCTCGCTCGCGCCTTCGTGAGCGACCCATAGAGCGCGGGCGAGAGCGCGCCTCAGGAGGCCACCCAACCAGAACCGCGCGCCGACCCGTCCGGAGCGAGCGTCCAGCGGGATATGCCCGCTCGTGTCCGGCCCGATATGCGGGTCCGTGTCCAGGGTGACTGTCGCCGAGAACGCGCGCCGCCGCGTGGCGCGCGACAGCGCAGGCGTAACAACGCACTGGAATGCGAAAGCCCGCAAAGGGTGCAACCGACGGGGATACCCGCTGGCGCCGAGGGCACATACACTTCAGCCCGCACGCCCGATATGGTCGGTCGCGAGCGGCGCGGAGGGCGGCAGCGGCGAGCGGGGCGGGCCGTTACGTACACACCTGCCCAGCTGGCCACGTCGCTCGGCAACCACATCCACCGCCCTGGCGGACCCAGAAAGGGCGAGGCCGCGATGTACTCGTTCAGGTCCGTGAGTTCGATCGGCCGTATCCGCCCCCGTGTGTTCGATATTGAGCGGGTACCGAACGAGGCCAGCCCCAGGGCCTCCCTTTTGGTGAAGGTATATATGCGAGCCCTCGCCCATTCTGTGTGTATGCAACAACGCGACTACGAGGACGAACTGACGTACCACAATCACCAACAGAACGGCACCGAAGCCCAGTTCCACGACGCCTATGAGGCCGCCGTGGACTCGGTGCAAAGCGATCTCGGGGCCACCCACCCGCTCCGCATCGACGGAGAGGCTGTCACTACTGACGATAGCTTCGTCGTCAAGTCGCCTGGCGACTTCGACCTCGAGATCGGCGAGTTTGCCGCGGGCGAGGCCGCCGAGGTCGAGGCCGCCGTCGATGTCGCGAGCGCTGCACACCCTGACTGGGAGGACCGGGACCCGTCGTCGCGTACTGAGGTGTTTACCACCGCTGCGGACCTCCTGCGGGACCGCAAGTACGAGTTCGCCGCCGCGCTCTCCCTCGAAAACGGCAAAAACCGGACCGAGGCGATGGCCGATGTTGACGAGGCGATCGACT
>Ga0306905_100081_pt1 | contig 45325 bp, 42 predicted proteins | sample AntCluMetagen397_FD_190422 | JGI IMG/M metagenome (GOLD analysis project Ga0306905, IMG submission 190422) | Saline lake microbial communities from Club Lake, Antarctica - Metagenome TFF #397 (v2) (version 2) | ecosystem: Environmental > Aquatic > Non-marine Saline and Alkaline > Saline | place... | reverse complement strand
ACGTCTTCGCGCTCCCGGAGGATGTCGGTGTGCATCCGGAACTCGCTGGAGGGTTTGCGGTCCCCTGAGATCTGATTTCCGTCGACGTCGACAATCGGGACGTCCTCGGGTTCGATCTCGTCGTAGGCCATCCCCGATGGGCTGATCGCCACGTTGCGGTCGTCTGTTTTCACGCTGATGTTGCCGCCGGTGCCTTTGGTGAGTCCGTCCGCAAGCATTCGTCGGCCAAGCTCACTGACTACCTGCTGGGCAGATTGGTCTGTCATGATCCGTACCCCTCATTTGTAGAGGGGGATGATTAATCTATGTTGTCTCCAACTAACAGATTCGTGGAGATACCAGTCGACCGGCCACGATGCACAATGACGAGGTATCGACAGGTGAAATGTATACGACACTAACCATGTATAATTATATATCAGGGTTGTTCATTGCTAACTGCGCATGAGCCGAGTACTCATAGGTGTCGACGCAGGCACCTCTAACCTGAAAGCCGCAGCATTCGATCTCGATGGCGAGCAGATCGAGATCGCAACAATCGAAAATCCGGTCGAAACACCGCAGTCGGGGTGGCAAGAACAGAACATGACCACCAATTGGAAGAAGACCGCCACCGTCATCAGCGAGGTCGTCGAGGATCTCGGTGACGACCACGAGATCCTCGGTATCGGGATTACAGGCCAAGGCGACGGCTGTTGGCTCATCGATGAAGACGGTGATCCGGTCCGTGATGCGATCCTCTGGTCGGACGGCCGGGCCTCTGAGATCGTAGACGACTGGGTCGACAACGGCAAAGCCGACGTGATTCGGGAGGCTACCGGGACCGATATCTTCCCCGGCGTCACCCTGCCGATCATGCAGTGGTTGGTCGAAAACGAGCCCGAAACCCTCGAGACGGCCGACACGGTGTTCTACTGCAAGGACTGGCTGAAGTTCAAACTCACCGGCGAGCGGACCATGGACTACAGCGACGCGACGCTGCCGTTTCTTGACATCGAGACTCGGGAGTACTCCGAGGAGGTCCAGAAACTGGTCGACTACGATGGTATCGACGACCTCCTTCCGCGGCTCGCGCCGCCGACTGAGATCATCGGCGAGGTAACGGGCGATGCTGCTGTGGAAACTGGACTCCCCGAAGGAACGCCTGTGATCTCGGGTGTCTTTGACATTCCGGCCAGTGCAATCGGTAGCGGTGCAGTCCGGCCCGGTGAGAGTTCCTCCATCGTCGGGACGACCTCGTTGAACCAGACTGTAATGACTGAGCCGCCCGAAGAGCTACTGGGGCGGGGCTTTACGCTTGCAGTCGACGAGGGCTTTTATCTCCGATCGATGGCGTCGATGGCGGGCACACCCAACATCGACTGGTCGTACGCGAACATCGCCAACAACCGGGAGTTCGCCGATGTCGAGGCCGAAATCGAGGAGATACCGGTCGGTTCCGAGGGACTGCTGTATCATCCGTATCTCAGCTCCTCGGGCGAGCGCCATCCGTTCCTCAAGACGAGTGCCCGCGCCCAGTTCATCGGGCTCTCGCCGGAACACGACCAAAAACACATGATGCGGGCGATCTACGAGGGCGTTGCGCTGGCGATGCGTGACTCTTTCGAACACATTCAGGTCGACTCCGACCGGATCATGATCAGCGGCGGCGGTTCTCGATCCGAGTTTTGGTGTCAAGTGTTCGCCGACTGTCTCGGGGCCCCAATCGTCCTCCCGGAAGGCGACGAACTCGGTGCAAAAGGCGCGGCCCTGCTAACCGGTGTCGCCCTCGGCGAGTACGATGATCTCGAAGTGGCGGTCGACAGGACCGTCCGGCACACCGATCGGTTCGAACCCGATCCAAAGAAGGTGCCCAAGTACGACGAATGGTACGAATTCTACCACGACGCCTACCAAGCGATGTTCGACGTGTGGGACGACCGGGTCGAGACACTCGACAAACTCCGCAACAAACAGAACACGACGCCAGCGGCACAGTGAGACGACAGCGAGCACCCAGCGGTATCCTCCCCACGAGAGACTGAGATTCGACCGCATCGATCGGTCAGTCGTTCGCGGGTATACACCATCGGTCGACTCTCTGCGGGCACAACCTATTTGCTTGGGACCTTCGTTGTCACCGTATGGAAATCACAGGCTACGAACTGTTTGCGGTGCCACCACGGTGGCTCTTTCTCAAACTGGAGACCGATAGGGGTCTCTGTGGCTGGGGCGAACCGATCGTCGAAGGCCACGCTAAGACGACGCGGGCAGCCGTCGAGGAGATTCTCGATAACTATCTACTTGGCAAAGACCCCATGGAGATCGAACGCCACTGGCAGGCGATGTACCGCGGTCGACACTTCCGCGGCGGCCCGATCTTGATGAGCGCAATCGGTGGTATCGACCAAGCGCTCTGGGATATTAAGGGCAAACAGTACGACGCGCCAGTGTACGAGCTGCTCGGCGGGCGAGCCCGCGACCGCATTCGGACCTACCAGTGGATCGGCGGCGATACACCCGACGAGATCGCAAATGCGGCTGAGAGCGCTGTTGACGACGGCTACCAAACCCTGAAGCTCTCGGTGTCGCAGTTCCGTCGGATCGATTCGCCAGCCGCGGTCGCCCATGCACGCGACCGACTCGCGGCGGTCCGAGAGCGGGTTGGCGATGGAGTCGACATCGGCGTCGACTTCCGAGGCCGTGTCACTAAACCGATGGCCAAATCCGTCGCCGAGAAGCTCGCGCCCTACGACCCGATGTACTACGAGGAACCCGTGCTCTCGGAACACGCTGAGGCTCTCGGAGAAATCGCCACCCACACCACGGTCCCGCTGGCAATCGGCCAGCGGCTCTACTCGCGGTGGGATTTTGCACCGCTAATCGAGAACGGAGTCGTCGACATCCTTCAGCCCTCGCCCTCACACGCGGGTGGCATCTCGGAAGTCAGAAAGATCGCGACTGCTGCCGAGAGTGCTGATACACTGGTTTCGCTGCACTGTCCGCTCGGGCCGATATCGCTGGCGGCCTGCCTCCAGTTGGATATGGCGATACCGAACGCGATCGCACAGGCCCAGAGCCTCGATATTCATCAGCCGGACAACGATCTGTTAGCATATCTCGATGATCCGACAGTATTCGGTTTTACTGATGGCTACATCACCGCCCCTGAGGCCCCCGGCCTCGGGATCGATGTCGACGAAGCAGTCGTCCGAAACCAAGCCCAGTCGGATATCAACTGGCAGAACCCGATCTGGTACCACGACGACGGCAGTATCGCCGAATGGTAGGCTACTGACAGATAGGTTCGGTATTAGTGAACAGGTTTATATATGGATCTGGAAACACATAGGCTATGATAGACCGTTTAGATCTCCCAGTAACGGCGACACAGACCAGCACGCGGATCATCGAGACGCTCATTGAACTCGATGGCGCAGGCGTAACTGACATTGCGAACGCTCTCGACCGCTCGAAAAGCTCGGTACATAACCATTTAGAGACGCTTACCGGGCTCGGGTTCGTTGTCAAAGACGATTACGAGTACCGGGTCAGCCTTCGGTTTCTCCAGATTGGTTCGTATGCACGCTCGCAGTATCCGATTTATACGGCCGGTGAAAGTGAGGTAGACCAGTTGTCGACCGCTTCGGGCTGTTCGACCGGCATTGCTGTCCTGGAGGGTGACAGCGTGGTTTGTCTGTACCACCGACCCGACCTGGATACCGAGACGCCGCGTGTCACAGCGGGCGACCGGCTGCCACTCCATTGTACGGCCGCCGGGAAGGCGATTCTCGCCGCCCTCTCTGAGGCCCGCCGCGACGAACTGCTTGCAGGCTACACATTCGACGCCGGGATCGAACAGTCCCATTCAAGCCGAGCGGAACTGGAGGCCGAACTCCAAACCATCCAGACACGCGGTCTGGCCGTCGACCGCGAGGAATGGTATCCCGACCAACGAGGGATTGCGGCAGTCGTCCGCGGTGTCGACGGCGAGATCCAGGGTGCGATCTATCTGTTGACCGACACCGAGAGACTGTCGGGCAAACGATTCCAACAGGATCTGCCTGGACTCGTCATTAGCTCTGCCAACAAGATTCGGAACACGCTCCGAAATCCCTGAGACAGGACGCTGGAAATGTCGACGACTTCTGTTCGATATTTCCGAACAAAATACGTAGTAATGGCCGACTGTGTGTACTGTTTATACGTTACCGAATACCAAAAGAATTAGTTCTGCTGTAGGATTCGGTATGAGTGAATACAGGTTGCATTCAGTGAGTTCGATGGTACTGGTCGACTACTACGATTTACCGTGACCCGAAGTGCCAATCTCTTCGATTCGCTCGGTCATAGAAGACAAGGTCTACTGTCTGTCCCCGAGGCACTCAGCTTGCTCGCTTATATCGAAGGTGCCGTTGGCTTAGTTAACTATGACGGCTATATTGCTGTCATAAAAATTTGTAAGGTGAACTGTTTTCACTCTGAACTCTTTGTCGAACCTGCCGTCTTACGGGATACTCATTCGGTCGACCCGTTGCAGTCACAACCGGGGTTTGAAATTCTTCGATTATTCGGTGTCCAAGGCTCTCACCAAGTGGTTTTCAGAGGATGTATCGAGTTGCTAACAGCGTTTCTGACTCACCCGCGTTACAGAAGCTTGCTCCTGTGAGCCAGTCAGTAATGCTTTGACACTGGCGCAGCCGAAGCGGGTCGCAGGAGACGGGACCGATCCAACTGTGGCGCTTCTGCATGGACTCTCCGGGAAACACGACCTCTTCGACGGTGATAAAATCTCTTGAAAACCTCGAAAAAAACCTCCTGAAAACGTTTAGTTAGTGCTAACTATTTTTAGATCGATAATCTGGGAGAGTATCATCTTGCATTACCGCTGATCTCCCTCCGTCGACAAGCAGCGTCGACCCAGAAATAAACGCGGCATCGTTGCTTGCGAGAAACGAAACTGCTCCGGCGACATCAGCTGGAACGCCTATTCTACCAACCGGGTGAATCGACTCAACCTCCGACAGTCGTCCATCAGGGAGTTCAGTTCGAGTTCGCTCGATTTCAACCCATCCTGGTGCAACAGTGTTTACTCTGATGTGGGGGCCGAAATCAAGCGCCATCGCGCGTGTCATCCCATCAATACCAGCTTTGACTGCGTTGTATGGGAAGTGCGCAGGCATTGTTGTCATCGCGTGGTTCGACGAGATATTGATAATTGATCCACGTTCCATCTGATCTACTGCATATTTCGCAGCAAGCCAGTACGCACGGAAATCGGTTTCGAGAACGAAGTCCCAATCGTCTAGTGTCGCTTCATCGGCGGCTGTTTCGGTTTGGACGCCTGCATTGTTCACAAGGATATCAATGGTACCGAATTTCTCAACGGTGGCATCTATCAAGGCGGCGATCGCATCAGGATCGCGCATATCTGCCCGAACAAATATCGCGTTCCCATCGATGGCAGTGTTCTCTTGGATTTTCGTAACGACTGCTTTGCCTGCGTCCGCAGTTCGACCTGATATAACAACGTTTGCTCCCTCAGCAGCAAGGCGTTTTGCAATCCCCGCACCAATTCCTCTGGTCGAGCCAGTAATAATCGCTGTTTTGTTTGCAAAGCGGTTAGAAACCGCGTTTTCGATCGGATCAGAGGGTCGTTTAGTCATTGCTGTTCACCATTCCGCGATTGAACCATCGTCATGTCGCCAAATCGGGTTATGCCAGTCGACATTTCCACTTTGTTCACGCACATACTCTTCGTCTATTTCGATACCTAATCCCGGACCATCGGGAATATCGACGTACCCGTCGCGATACTCAAAGACAGAGACGTCAGTAAGATAATCAAGAACATCACTGGTTTCGTTGTAGTGGATATCGAGCGACTGTTCTTGAATAATCGCGTTCGGTGAGCAGGCATCGATTTGGATACACGAAGCGAGCGCAATTGGCCCTAACGGACAGTGGGGTGCCATCGAGACATCGTACGCCTCTGCCATGGCTGCGATCTTTTTGAGTTCGGTGATGCCACCAGCGTGTGAAACGTCAGGCTGAATCACGTCGACTGAATCAGATTCGAAGACCTGTTTGAAATCCCACCGCGAATACATCCGTTCGCCCGTCGCAATGGGGATGCTAGTGGACTCTCGAATCATAGGGAGCGCATCGTTATTCCCTGGTAACACTGGCTCTTCTATGAACATCGGATCGTATGGCTCTAAGGCTCGGGCTAGTCGTCGAACCATCGGTTTTGAAACACGGCCGTGGAAATCAACACCAATGTCGATATCGTTGCCTACAGCTTCGCGAACAGCTGCGATCCGATCGACCGCTTCGGCAACAGCGTCTGGATTTTCGACGGGTCTGAACTCCGGCGTTGCGTTCATTTTGAGCGCCGTGAAACCCTCATCGACTTTTTCACCAGCTGCAGCACCTACTTCTGCGGGTCGATCACCACCGATCCATTGGTACACTCGGATACGATTCCGCGCTGCTCCACCGAGTAATTCGTAGACTGGGGCATCAAACTGCTTGCCTTTGATATCCCACAGTGCTTGGTCTACCCCAGCAATTGCGGACATAAGTACAGGCCCACCACGATAGAAACCGCCACGGTACATGGCTTGCCAATGATCCTCGATTCTAGATGGGTCTTCCCCGAGAAGATAGTTATCTAAGAGCTCCTCGACGGCTGCTTTGACCGTTTTTGCCCGTCCCTCGACGACCGGTTCTCCCCAACCAACAGTTCCATCGCTTGTTGTCAGTTTCAGGAATAGCCATCGGGGCGGTACTTCAAATAATTCGTAGTCTGTAATATACATGATGTTTAGTTTATGTTTTGTGTAGTAGCTTTTCTACCGAACTGCTCGGTTAGTCGTTGACTGTCGTACTGAGTTCGACGTCGACACTGTCACTTTTGGTTTTCAATGATTCACCAGAATGCGGATCGAAGAGGTACAGCGCCGTTTCTTCGAACGAGAGTCCAACTGTTTCTCCTTCCTGTGGTCGGATCGCTGGGTCCACCCTTGCGGTGATTTCGTGTGACCCAAGCGTCATATAGAGGAAGTTCTCGTTACCCATTGGCTCGACAACGGTTACTGTTGCACTGTTTTTCGTATCTTCGACAACGGTGAAATCTTCTGGGCGGATTCCAACCCGAACGCGATCGATGTTTTTGACTGGAGTAGTATCATCGAGTTCATAACTAAACCCGCCGGGGCCTCGTAGTGTCGACCCCTCTATATCTGCGGTGAAGAGATTGATGCTCGGCGATCCGATGAAATCTGCGACAAATTCGTTTACGGGATCCCGATAGATGTCTTCCGGTGGACCGACCTGTTGAAGAATTCCACCGTTCATCACGGCGACTCGATCACCCATCGCCATCGCTTCGGTCTGATCGTGAGTGACGTATACTGTCGTGACCGCAAGGTCCTGTTGGAGTTCTTGGAGTTCGGTTCGCATCTCCGAGCGGAGTTTCGCATCGAGATTCGAAAGCGGCTCGTCCATGAGGAAGACCGACGGCTCTCGAACGATCGCCCGCCCGAGGGCAACGCGCTGTTGTTGGCCGCCCGAGAGCGCCTTCGGCTTATCGCCGAGCAGCTCCGAAATGCCGAGCATTTCGGCGACCGATTCGACTTTCGCATCGATCTCGTCGGATGAGAGTTTCGTCGACAGTTTGAGTCCGAATCCGATGTTTTGTTTCACCGTCATGTGCGGATACAGGGCGTAGTTTTGAAACACCATCGCGACATCTCGGTTGCTCGGTCGGAGATCTGTCACGTCGGTCTCTCCGAACGTGATCGATCCCTCGGAGACGTCTTCGAGTCCCGCGATACAGCGCAAGGTTGTCGACTTTCCGCAACCCGATGGGCCGACGAGTACGAGAAACTCGCCGTCGTCGATAGTGATGTTCAAATCTTCGACGGCGACGACCGCTTGTTTGTCCGACTCGTACACTTTTTTGAGGTCCGTTATTGTGATACCTTCCATATTTGATTCCATTGTTGATCTGTTATTCTTTCAGCGACCCCGCGAGGATCCCACTCACGAACTGCTTTTGCAGCACGAGGAAGAGCAAGATCATCGGCAGGATGGCGAGCGATGCCGCGACCATGATTTGATCGTAGTAGATGCGCTGGGCTCCGGTGAGCTGTGCCAGTGCGACGGGTATCGTGTACATGTCCGGCGTCTCAAGGATGACGAGCGGATAGAGGAACAGATCCCACTGGAACAGGAACAGGATAATCGCCAGCGCTGCAAGTGATGATCTCATAGTCGGGAGTGCGATTCGGTAGAAGATTTGGAACTCCGAAGCACCGTCCATGCGTGCGGATTCCAACAACGCATCAGGGATCGATTTCATGTTCTGCCGCATGAGGAAGATCCCTATCGGGTTGGCCGCCCACGGGAGGATGATCGCTAGGAAGGTGTTTGTCCAGCCCATCTGTGCCATAAGCAGGAACAGCGGAATAACCAGTAGCTGGATCGGCAACACGAGTGTCGCGAGAATCGTGTAAAATATCTTTTCTTTATATTTGAACTCGTACTTTGCGAAGGCGAATCCGGCCATCGAACACAGCAGTAGCGACAAAACCGTGTAAACGACGGCGATGATGACGCTGTTGCCCACGCTCTGTAAGAAATTTATCCGTCCTTGAAGCGCCCCGAAATTTTCGAAGAACGCCGTTCCGGGGAACAATCGCGGCGGGAACTGCAGGAACTCGGACTGTGGAAGCGTCGCTGCGACGACCATCCAGTACAACGGGACCAGCATAACGAGCACCATCACGAGGACAAACGTGTACGTGAGGAACATCCAGACCGCGTTTTGCCGTTGTTCCTCGCGCATCAGTTCTCACCTCCGAGCTTGATCTGAATGATCGAAAAGATACTAACGATGGTCACAAAGACCACAGTCAACGCACTCGCGTACCCGAGGTTGATGTTGACGAAGGCCTGTCTGTAGATGTATTGGACGATCGTAATCGTCGTATTCGTCGGGCCGCCGCCAGTAATGACGTACGGTTCGGCGAACAGTTTGAACGTCCCAATCGTCGACAGGATAACCACGAAGAGCAGTACTGGCCGAAGCTGCGGTACCGTCACGTATCGGAACTTATGCCACCGATTCGCACCGTCTATTTCGGCCGCTTCGTAGAGCTGTTGCGGGATGTTTTGAAGCCCGGCGAGGAGAATGATCATATTGTAACCCGCCCACCGCCACGTAACGGCCGCGATTATTGTGTTGCGAGCCCAGAATGGATCAGTTAACCACGGAATCGATCCAACCCCGATTCCGGTGAGTAGGTAGTTGATGAATCCCATTTGCTCGTTGAAGAGCAACAGAAATACTGTCGAGTACGCGACAATATTCGCAGACACGGGAAGTGCAATTGCGGTCCGAAATATTCCCTTGAATCGGAGAAAGGAAGCGTTGAGAGCCAGCGCTAGCGCTAGTGCTAGCCCAATCATAAGCGGGACTTGGATCACGAGGATATATGTTGTATTAGCAACTGATTGCCAGAACAGACTGTCACTGATCAAGCGGGCGTAGTTGCCGAGCCCCACAAATTCTAGGTTTGTGATCTGTGGAATCTCAATCCAGAAGATGCCCAGATCGATCCAGATCAACGCTCCCTGTCCGATACCCTGATACTCAAAAAATGAGAGGTACAGAGTATAAAAAACCGGGAACGCGAGAAAGACGCTGAAGAGAATGAAGAACGGCGAGATAAACGCGTATGCAACCCCCGGGATTTGTGGGAGTGCTTCTGTCAGATCCTGACGGGCGTATCGGAACCGGTCCCATAGCTGTCGCTTTCGGATCCGAACAGTCTCACCGATCGTATTGTCTGATAAAGACATGGACACTTGAAATATTAGGCGAGGTCCCGTCCAGTGTTCTCCGCAACCGTCTCCGCGGCGTCTTGGATGGCTTCTTCCGGTGTCATATCTCCTTGGATCATTCGTTGGAGGTTTGTTCCCATCGCGGCGCTCACTTCCGGCGTGTCCGCGGTGAAACGGTACCCTGGAATGTCGGGGGCGACCGACGCGTAGACTTCTCGCACTGGTTGTCCGTCGAAGAAGTCGACTGGCTCGGAGAAGATGTCGCTGTCGTACGTCGTTTCGAGCGCCGGGAAGAGGCCGTACTCCTCGAACATCAGCAACTGCATTTCCTCGTTCGCGAGCGTCCACATCATGTAATCCCACGCCCGCGCGGCTTCCGTCTCGGAGACCTGATTCGGGATCATGAGGTTAGAGCCACCCCAGTTGGTGGCTCTCGATCCACCCGATTCGTACGCCAACGGGAGATGAACTCCCCAGAGGCCGCTCGTATCTGGAAGCTCCGCTCGGAGGGTGCCTTCCATCCACGCACCGGCGGGGAGCGCGGCGATGTCTCCGTTGCCGTATGCGGTGAACCAACTCGACGACCAGCTTTCTATGTTGGTCGCGACGCCAGCGTCGTAGATCTCCTTGATTTTGCGGGCAACGCGCAGAGATGTTTCGCTGTTAATATTCACCTCTCCGGATTCGAGGAACGGTTCCCCACCGAGCTGTCTGAACTGATAACGCCACACGCCGTTGAGGTCGTTCTCTGGAAGATTTAACAGGGCGATGTCGTCCGGAAGTTTCTGACCCTCCTCGATGAAATCATCCCACGTTTCGATTGAGTCGGGATCGATATCGTATTCGTCGTAGATATCCTGTCGGTAAAAAACCGCAACTGGGCCGATATCCCACGGGAGCGCATAAATACCATCGTCCGTGGATAGCCCTTCCCATGTACCAGACACGAAATTCTCGCGTATACCGGCTTCTTCGATACGGTCGGAAAGATCCGTAACAGATCCAGTATCAATGAAAACTTGTGCATCAATTGATTCTAGCATCGCAACAGGTGGCGCACCCGAACCAGAGACGAGATTAGTCTGAAGACGATCTTTCATCGCTCCACGACCGAACTCTTCTATCTGGACTGTCGCATCGTGTTCCGCGTTGTATTCCTCGGCCGTTAGCTGTAGCGAACGCGCTGCGATATCCCATCCCCAACCGTCTATCTCAGAGGCCATCTGTGAGTTCGAGCTGCTATCCCCGTCATCTGATGAGGAACCACTATTCTCTCTCTCGCCTGTACCGATACAGCCTGCTATTGAGGTAAGACCAGCTGCGCCCACACCTTCGAGTACTCTTCTTCGACTCGGTCGACCACCGATTGATTTTCGTGACATTCTATGTCTATCAATGTACTGTGCCACCCCATACTTAATTGTTTTGCATGATAGATTCAGAACGCTCGAATATTGGCGGTACAGCCGTGTTTCCGTGTGATGAACATCTTGATTTATAAGTGCAGTTGTCCAGAAAACCCACCAAATCACATCTAAAAATAATTCATATAAGTTATATTCTTAACTAGATAGACAAATATAAAATGTGTTGTGCGTGCTCTGTTCATCTCTGGAGAACAAGCTTTTTGTAATGTCGACTCAATTCACCAGAGAAGAACAATGGGCGACAACAACGGATTCACCGTTCAGGCAACTGCAACCTCTTTTGGCATACTAGAGGTACTGCACAACAGAACAGTCGGGGGAGTCACAGAGATCGCCGAAGAACTGGATGTATCAAAGAGTGCTGTTCACAACCACCTCTCTACGCTGTGTAGCCTCGGATATGTGCAAAACGTGAATGGTCAGTATGAGCTCACACACCAATTCCTTAAACTCGGATTGAAGACCCGCAACCGGAACCCTGTTTATGAGAGGGCCGAAGAAGAACTGCGGACACTTTCAGAGCACACGAACGCAGTCGTCAATCTCGTGGTTCCCGAACAGCGTTTCGGTGTGTACCTATTCCGTGTCGGCGGCAACAGTCACCCGATAGAAGAGGGAGATTACGTCGATTTACATACCATAGCGGCAGGAAAAGCGATTCTTGCGTTTTGGACCCCTGACAAAATAGAGGACTACGTCAAGCAACACGGGCTTTCGCAACATACTGAGCGAACAGTTACCGACCCAGCTGCGCTACGGAGTCAGATCCGTTCTATTCGTGACAGACGGATTGCGTTCGACAGAGGAGAACTCTCCGAAGAATGGCAGTGTGTCGCATCTCCGATCGTTATCAACGGCGATCCGGTGGGGGCTATAAGTGTCTCTGGTAGAGCAGATCGAATGCAAGGCAAACGACTCGAAGAGGACGCCGCTGGTCTTGTCACGAGTGCTGCGAAATCAATTCAGTTACGGATACTATCTAAACAGAACCCGGACACGTAGCCAAAACACCGTCGTCTAACATCCGACCTCTATTTCACTCAACTCAAGTCTACCCCGTTGGCACCGATTAGGAGTGAATCGAGTCGATTTCATTCATAAATGCTTCAGCATTTTGCCGTAGCATATCGAAATTACCAGCAGAGATCGCTTCTGTATCGACGATTGAACTCCCGACACCCACAGCAGCTGCCCCGGCATCAAAGAATGCGCCGACATTTTTTGTCGTTACTCCGCCGGTTGGCATAATCGGAATCTGGGGCAGCGGTCCACGCAGACTTCGTACGTGCCCAGGTCCGAGTTGTCCTGCCGGAAACAGTTTCACCATCGGTGCGCCTGCCTCAAATGCATTCACCGCCTCCGTTGGCGTCATCACGCCTGGCGTAACGATACAGCCGTAACGATTTGCAAGCTTCACGACCGCTTCGTCGAACGACGGAGTGACAATGAACTCGGCGCCGGCCATGAGTGTTTCTCGAGCCGTTTCAGAATCAAGTACAGTTCCCGCACCAATCATAAGTTCGTCCTCATCGAACACAGAGCGAACAGCTTTGATCGTCTCAAGTACATTAGGGGAGTTTGCCGTTATTTCAACCGTTTGAACGCCACCGTCTCGAATTGCAGCGACCGATTGAATCGCGTCGTCGGTATCGACCCCACGGAGGATTGCGACGACGTTCGAACGACATAATCTATCGAATTGACTATCTATCGGTGTGGACATACTCTGTCTCATTTGTGATGCGATATAAATTCCCCTCAAATATAGATAATTCCAGTTGCCGGAACTACAAACTATTTGTATAGTTGTTTCACCAGCATATATACGATTTCACAAATGGAAGATCAACCCAGTTCGACAGAGACGGAGACTCCAGCTATCGTGACGTTCGGAGAAACGATGCTTCGGCTCTCCCCACCTCGTGGTCGACGACTTGAAGCCGCCGAGACACTTGATTTTCGAACAGCGGGAGCCGAGAGCAACACAGCGATCGCCGCTAGCAATCTCGGTTGTGAAACAGCGTGGCTCTCAAAGCTCCCGAAATCTCCGCTCGGTCGACGAGTCAGTAGGGATATCAAAGCCAATGGTGTTGCACCACTCATTACGTGGGATAAAACGAATCGACAGGGAGTTTATTTTCTCGAACACGGGAGTACCCCTCGTGGGACAAACGTGATCTACGATCGCTCAGATGCAGCCATTACCACGGCAAAACCCGATGAACTCCACACAGAGAGTATCGAAACGGCGTCGATTTTCTACGTCACGGGGATTACCCCTGCATTGTCTGATCAGCTTCGTGAAACGACGGTTGAGCTTCTGACACGGGCGCTCGATGCTGGCACAACGACAGCATTCGATCTCAACTACCGATCCAAGCTCTGGTCTCCAGATGAGGCCCGTAAGACGTACGAACGACTCTTCGAATCAATCGACGTACTGTTCGTCCCGGCTCGAGACGCTCGAACCGTACTCGAAATAGACGGTAGTCCGGTCGAGATTGCAACCCAACTCAAAGAAACGTACGGCTGTGAACTCGTTGTTGTCACAAATGGCGCTGAGGGATCGATCGCCGCCGATAGGACTGAGGTATACGAACAGCAGGCTTACGAGGTCGACACGGTCGATCCGATCGGTACGGGAGACGCCTTTGTCGGCGGCTTTCTTACTCGATGGTTGGAGTCAGACGATGTCGAAAGTGCCCTCAATTACGCAGCCGCTACCGCGAGTTTGAAACGGACCATCGAGGGTGATTTAGCGATTCTCACCCGCCAAGAGGTCGAAGACGTCATCGCCTCCGGTTCAAACGGGATCTCACGGTAACTAGTCGACGTCGAACTGGACGACAGAACCGTCGATAGTGGCCGAAAGCGATCTCTCATCGCCCAGAACCTCCGTGATTCGAGCAGAACCACCCGTTAGCGTATCGGCATCGCCGGTCACTCGCGGTGGTGCTCCGTCTATGAAAGAGAAGATCGCTGCACCGTGAGATGGCAACTCGCATTTGATTCCTACATCATCTGGTTCAACAACGGCGCCTGCAATTCCATCCCAAATAGCGTCGTAGTCATCGATGTACGTTGAAGGATCGACCGTGACAGTGCGCGATTCATCCTCCCAATTAAAAATCCCGACAGTGAGCGCGTCATCGCCGGGTCGCTCACAGACAACCCGATCGGGAAACTCCGCCTGTTCGATGCCGACAACTTGTCCTGTTTCGACGGGAGGCAGTGACCGTTCCAACAGCCGTCGACCAGTCGGGTCAATCTCGGCTAGCCGATCAGAAAAGACGTTGACACCACCGGTCATCGCCACGAGCGCGGCGAACGCCTCGCGTTCAGCGTCGGTGAGATCAGTCGTCTCGCGGACGAGTTGACAATCAGGATCGTTAAGCCACAATCGGCGGTGGAAGAACTGCCTATTGAGCGTATTTCGGACGGCATTTTTCAGAGCCGGCTGACTGGCGGCGTCGCCAGCCGTGTCCCAGACTGGGTCGACGTCGGGTCCAATCCGCATCGCGTCGACAAGCCCAACGCTGGCGGTAATCGGCGCGCCACAACCGAGAATGAACGTTTCCTCACCGACGACATCTCGGATGATTTCGAGACCTCGACGGTACGCTTCGGCCCGCGTCGCGTCGGTATCATACCGATCACCTGGCAATGCTGCGCCGAACAAGAAATCAAGCTTCAGGTAATCGAACCCCCACTCCTCTACGACCGTCGAAAACGTCTCTCGAAGCCACGTTTCGACCTCCGGATGCGTCGTATCGAGCCCGAAGAGACGACTTCCATCTCGATAGCCGCCGTCGACTAACTCACCGTTCTCGCTGACGAACCATTCGGGGTGGTCTGCGACTACGTCCGATCCCGATTCGGTATAAAACGGTGCAAGCCACAATCCGGGCGTATAGCCGGCAGTCTCGATATCGCTTGCGAGACCCGCCATATCGTCGAATCCATCGGTGATCGATCGCCAGTCGCCGAACGCTTCCATGTATCCGTCGTCGATCTGAACAACGTCGACGTCGACGTCCCACTCGGCGAGTTCGCGAACATTCTCTCGAACGTCGGCCTCCGTTACGCCGGTGAAGTAGTGGTACCACGAACACCAGCCCGTTGGAACCGACTCGGCGAAACGAGCGTTCATTTCTTCCCCGATTGCGTTGGCTGCCGCTTCGAGACCATCGCGCAACGAACGGCTCGCATCGATCCGTAGCGGTGGAATCTCAAGTCGACCGTTTGGTGGAACGAGCACACCCTCCAGAGGACAGACTGCTCGAACGTCGTGAATGCCATTGGCATCGTCGTCGATGTCGAACCGAGAGATGAACCGATCGTGATTGAGAAAGCCCAAAACGAGTTGGCGATCGTTTTCGACAAACCCGGTCAAACCACTGCTTGATCGTCGATCGCGGGGGGCATCGAGATCAAGCATCATTGGCCTGAAATCCGGATCCTCGGTGGGGAACCGCTCGCCGACCGAGAGGCTAGCTGTCGGTGACCACGACTGATACCCGTGTTCATAGATTCGCGTCTCACTTCCGAACGCGACAGATGCTGCGCGGTACTCGAATGAACCCAACCGTGTTGCAGTCTCACCGTGGTTGACAATCGATGCGTTAATTACGACAGCATCGTCGCCTGTGAGTTCCACATCGATGTCGATTTGTTTGTCACTACTGCCACCCTGTGTAGTACTCACTGCGAGTTGTCCGTTGAGTATCGATCCCCCATCGTCCTCAATCGAGAGCGATTTCGTCGATTCATCGTACTGTATGGTGGTCCCGTCGGTATCACGTGTCTGCATATATGTGTTTCACAACCGTGACAAAAATGATCTATCATGATAACCTTTACTACAATTGGATAGCGACCTAAAACGATGACAATTGGCGTATGCTACTTCCCAGAGCATTGGCCCCGTGAGCGATGGGAAACAGATGTAAAACAGATGTCTGCTGCTGGAATCGAATATGTCCGGATGGGTGAGTTTTCTTGGGCAACAATTGAACCCGAACGTGGTCAGTTTGAATTCGAGTGGTTGGATGAGGCGATCGACCTGATTGGCGAGCATGGGATGAAGGTGATTCTCTGTACGCCAACGGCTACTCCACCAAAGTGGCTTGTCGATGACGATCCAAGCATCCTTCAACAAGAACGCGATGGCACTGTCCGCGAGTTTGGAAGCCGTCGACACTACTGTTTCAATTCCAGCGTCTATCGGGAAGAAACTAGACGAATCGTCACCCACATGGCCGAACGGTATGCAGAAAACGAACACGTTTTCGGGTGGCAAACCGACAACGAATTTGGCTGTCACTGGACTGTTCGCTGTTACTGTGATGACTGTGCATCGGCGTTTCGTGACTGGCTTCGTGATCGATTCGGCGACATCGATGCGCTCAACGAAGCCTGGGGGAACTCCTTTTGGTCTCAACAGTACGCATCATTCGAAGAAGTAGATCCACCGGGTCATACGGCAGCAGAACAGCATCCCTCCCGTCTGCTGGAGTATTACCGATTCGCAAACCAGAGCGTTGTCGACTACAATCAGCTGCACGCCTCACTTCTTCGGGGCGTGCATGATGATTGGTTTGTGACCCACAACTTCATGGGTCACTTCTCGACGCTTGACGCATATTCTGTGAGCGAAGCACTTGATCTCGTTTCGTGGGACTCCTATCCGACCGGATTCGTTCAGGATCGACGAGACGGGCAGGCCACACCGGACGAACTACGTGCGGGAGACCCCGATCAAGTATCGTTCAATCACGATCTCTATCGGAGTGCGCTTGATCGTCCGTTTTGGGTGATGGAGCAACAACCAGGTGACGTCAACTGGCCGCCGCACTGTCCACAGCCCGGCGAGGGTGCCATGCGGCTGTGGGCACATCAAGCGACTGCTCACGGTGCAGATGCTGTCTTGTACTTCCGATGGCGTCGTTGTCTGGAAGGTCAAGAACAGTACCACGCCGGCCTTCTAAAACAGGATGGAACGGCTGATAGAGGATATCATGATGCGACTCAGGCCGCAGAGGAGTTCAGGTCTCTCGGCGAAGTCGAACACGTCGACGCTGATGTGGCACTGCTTCATGACTATGACAATCTGTGGGCGTTGTCTGAGCAGCCTCATGCACCCGATTTTAACTATTGGTCACTTCTCGATACGTTCTACGGTACGCTCCGCTCTCGAGGGATTCAGGTTGATATCGTACATCCGCGAACGGATTTATCGGGATATGATGCAGTTGTTGCTCCGGCGCTTCATCTCGTTACCCAAGAGCTTGCAGAACAGCTAACGAGCTATGTCGAAGCAGGTGGACATCTTCTTTGTGGGCCTCGAACAGGTGTCAAAGATCGATACAACAAACTTCGTCCAGCCGCCCAACCGGGGCCGTTGTCGACACTCGTCGGTGCAACTGTTGATCAACACGAATCTCTTCCACCCCAATTAGAAACAGTCGTCGAACGTGAGGGCGAAAGTTACGAATACCGAACGTGGGCCGAATGGCTCAATCCCGGCGATGCTGAACCCCTGTATCGATTTGTTGATGGTCCAGCAGACGGTCGTACAGCAGTCACAGACAACAGTGTCGGTGATGGGTCTGTCATTTATTGTGGTATCTGGCCCGAAACGGAGTTGGCAAGCGAACTTATTCAGTCACTCTTAGAACGAGCAGACATTCAGTTTACAGATCGACTACCTGATGGAATCCGAATTACCGAACGTGCCGGTTATACGTGGATACTCAACTTCACACGTGACTCGTACGAATTGAGCTCTGCCAATTGGTTGATTGGTGACTCTACGCTCGAACCATTTGACATTTCGGTCACCTCAGACAACGTTCTTGACACATTGTCCATCACGCAATGTGGAAATTAACAGTTGGAGATGTGTGACTTGTAATATAATTTGTGCAGACTGTCAAGCAATGATACTATAGTCGACAGTGATTATATAACACTGTATAGTTAAGCTAATTTGAGAAGTGGGCAGTTCGTGATTTAAGTTGTTGATGCTGTCATCAGAACTGCTCAGAGAGACATGGGATACGTCACATTTGGATACCGGAGAGCGAACGTCGACCGCCACGCTCGTCAGGAGTCCCCAGAACTGAAGTTTCTGGTATGCAGACGAAACCGCTGTTCGGGACTTGTCGACAAGACCCTCGTATCGGCCAGAAGTTAGGGGGTTGGTCGATACCCCTGATCAAGAGTGACTGGCGAGAGGCAGTAGAATTTTCCACGGAAGCAAGCGACGTCTCCAGTAGAAGCAAAACAGGTCATAATCAGATCTGAGATCAGGATCTCCGATTCCGAACTGAGGATTATAGATTGAGCGAATTCAGCTCATACAACGTCTGTTCTCCTAACATTTTATAATACATGAAGGACGGAACGGAACCCCCACACCTCTCGTCTATAGTGAAACGCTTCGAGGGTGTCTCGGCAGATTAGAGAGAAACCACGGGATGAGGCGGAAGGATGAGACGGAAAACATTGGAAAGTCTGTGTACAGATGTGGACCGACTAATTCACAAGACGTGAGACGGATGTGTCCGCAAAACTATCTTCGTACGGACGGTAACCCCCCACCCCCAAATGTGTCTGTTTTAATATACTTAACTATAAGATTTATTACCTTGTCTCCCCTATGACTCATCAAGTTAATTTAGCACAAGAAACGAAGGCGGCATTCGTTCGGGTGGCTTCGAACCGGTGCTCGTAATCGCTGCTCTATTGCTGATGATTCTCGGTGCAGTGGCGTTCACCATTGGAGCAGTTCGACACCCCCTTGCAGCACGACAGAATCAGGAGTGACACCGATACCAGCCTGAAGAGCCGGAACGGAAAGCTCCGAGTAGTCGGGGGGAATCGTTGAGCTACTGTATACACGTTCTCCGAACATGTTCGGCCATATTTGTATACGTTTCTGGGCCGAACGTGTTCGTATGTCAGTAGCGACCCAGTCGACATGCGCGGTTCGGTTCGAAGTGATCGATCGATGACACAAGCACGGCTCGTCATCACGTTACCCGAACTGGTGTGGATCGGCGATATCTCGCGGCAGTATCCCGACTCGACGTTTACTGTATTGGCGGCTGTGCCCAGCGATGACGTTGGGGTTGGGTTGGTGCGTATTACCGGCCTGGATATCGAGCCATTGCTATCGGCAATCGAGAGCGACGACCAGATTACCGAACTGTCGATCATTCAGCAGACCGATGGCGAGGCAACGATCCAGTTCGAGACTACGATGCCGCTGTTGCAGTTTTCGTCTCAGGCGTCGGGACTTCCAATTGAGATGCCAGTGAAAATCAGTGATGGCGAGGCAACCGTCGACGCCACTGGCTCCCACGAGCGGATCTCGGCGCTCGGTACCCAACTCCGGAACTTCGGCCTGGAGTTCCGCGTTGAGTACATCCAAGAGCGGCTTCACACGAGTCAACTGCTCTCCGAGAAACAGCAGGAACTGGTGTTGGCGGCAGTCGAAGGCGGCTACTATGATACACCCCGGAGTTGTACACTGACTGAACTTGCCGAGGAGGTCGGCATCGCCAAGTCGACCTGTAGCGAGACGCTCCACCGTGCCGAGGAGACGATGATCAAACAGTTTGTTGAGGATCTACCGACGCCGAAGGAGTCGGAAAATCGAATCGTCGCCCCGGAGTAGATCATTGCTACTGCGACGACAGCCAGTCTCTAACGCGGTTTCGGTCGAGACCCTTTTTTAGACAACATCGGCTGTGGCGGATCCTACTTTGTCGACTGTGAGGAACCCGAGGACGTCCCAAACCCGAACAGGGCAATGAGACCGCCGACGAGACCAAGGCCCCCACCGAGAGTCAGGAGATCACCCCGACTGTACCCCGCGTCGGCTTGTGGCGAACCGACGACGATGGCCCCTCGCATCCCCATCGACTCGTGGGGCGAACAGACATATTTCACGATGCCACGTTCCTCAAACGTCTGCTTGAAAGTCGCGCCACTCTTACCCACGAGTTCACTTTCGAATCCACCTCCGGTGTCGACGACGTTGTGACTCCCGCCGTCGCCGGACCACTCCCAGATGATGGTCGTTCCGGGGTCGACGCGGACGGCTGGCGGATCGAAGGCGTAGGGACCGTTGTTGCCGTCGGCACCCACAGTGACCGTTACCTCGTCGGTGCCCGTTTTGTCGAGGGTGCCGTCGAAGTTGTTGACGCCCTCGAACCAGCCGCCGTAGTCGATCTCGTCGCCACTATCGGGCTCACTCCCCTCGCCTGCTGTCTCCGCCGAGGCTGTCTCGACATCGCCGACTACGATGGCACCCTTCATGCCCAGTGTTTTGTGGGGTGAACACGCGTAGGTGGTGATCCCCTCGCTGTCGACAGTGTACTCGAAGGTGTGTCCGGCCTCGCCGATCAGGTCGCTCTCAAAGCTCCCGTCTTCGGCGACGACGTTGTGGCTCCCGCCGTTGCCGGTCCACTCCCAGACGATGGTCGTTCCGGGGTCGACGTGGACGGCTGCTGGCCCGAAGCCGAAGGCTCCGCCGTTGCCCGACGCGCCGACGGTGATCGTGACTTGATCCGAGCCTCGTTTGTCGACTGTCCCATCGTAGTTGTCGACGTTGTCGAACCAACCGTCGTAGGCGGGTTCGCCTCCCTCTTGGCCAGCGGTCACTCCAGCCGTGGTCATCCCGAGACCAGCCATGCCAATGGCCGCGGTGCCACGGATCACGGTTCGACGTGAGACCGGTGCTGTTTGTGAGCGGTTTGTGGGCATACTTACCCCTCGTACCCCGCGTACTCCATGAGCTGTGCGAAGATGTCGGTGTTCATCGCCTCGCGGTAGACGACGGCGTTGACCATCCCGCCGGGGTAGAAGTTCCCGTTCATCGCGTGGTTGACCTTATGACAATGCATGAGGTAGATGCCGGGGTCAGCGTCGGCCTTGAATTCGATGGTGTGACGGCCAGCGGGCGGAACGTTGGTGATGTCCTGTTCGAACTGGGCCACCTCGGGGATCTGGCCGCCGTCCTTGGCAATGAGTCGGTAGCGGTGGTTGTGGACGTGCATCGGATGGGACATGTAGCCCGAGTTCGCGAGATGGATTCGGACGGTGTCGCCCGAGTCGACGATGATCGGTGATCCCTCCTCGGGATGGAGCGTTCGCGGCAGGCTCTTGCCGTTCATCGTAAACACGTCAGGGTTCCGGTTGCGGGGACTGTAGTCGACGTTCTCACCGTTCATCATCCGCGGGAGCCGGGAGTCCCACTCCTTCAGCGTCAGGAAGTACTCCTTGTCGGCCGGTTCGTACCCTTTAGGGTCGACCCGGAGAATCCCGTACATTCCCATGTCGATGTGCCGGTGGGTCTGGTAATGACAGTGGTAGAGGTGCGTCCCTGGCACGTTGGCGGGAATGGTGTAGGTGTGTTGCTCGCCGGGATTGATCTGGATGCCAGTCGTGGTTGGCACGCCGTCGTTCTCCCAACTCTTTTGAACGCCGTGGAAATGGAGTGTGTGTGGCTGCTGTCCGTTGGCGTTGTTGAAGGTGATCTCCATATCCTCGCCCTCGGTCGTCCGCAGGATCGGGCCGGGAACGCTCGGCTCGCGGTCGTCGGCCTTGAACGCCCAGACGCGTGGGAGTTCTACCGGGCCACCCATCGAGTCGAGTGGGTGGACCGCATGTTTCGAGGGAACCGACGACAGCGTCACCGAGTTGCCCTGCTCGTCGACATTGACGACCTCGGGTGGGCTCGTCAGGGGAAGCGATCCATCCGTCTGTCTGGCGGCCGATCCCTCCATGGCCCTGTTGGTCGGTGCCGAACAGCCAGCCAATGAGAACACGCCTGCCCCACCAGTTGCAGCCACGAATTCGCGGCGTGAGATACCCCGTCCGGGTGCGCCAATATGGTTACTCATAGATGTACACCTGACAGTTGGGACAGATGGTAAATAACTCCAGAATCCGATTCCCACAGTCTTAGAGACCGGGTGAACATGTTCGGTTTCGAATTCGGTCAGACAGCGTCGACGTGTAAATAGGCGCACGCAGTCCGGTCGCAATTGTCGTCGACACACCGAGATAGACGAGTTAGTGAGTTAGTGAGTTAGTAGCCCAACTGCTCGCGGATCAGTACAACAGTCGTGCGACCCTCGTCGAGTTCTTGCCGGAAGATGAGTTGTTTAGCGATCGCAGACTCAACCCCATAGGCATCCTTCGCTCGCTCATTTTCGAGCGGATAAGCCACCGATTCGAGGCGGTCGAGTGCATCCTCAAGCGTCGGTACGATTTTGTTCACACCGCTGACGATGACGACGTTACTGGCGGCAAAGGGATAGGCACCAATCCGACTGCCAGAGCGGTCGGCCGCAACGAGTTCGCCTGTTTGAGCGATTGCATTGATACCGCCGAGGAAGTAGTCCGCAGTCTGTGACTCTCGACGTGCGGCGTGGCGCTCTGTGTCATCATCGATACTCCAGATTTTATCAGGAAGACTGTCCCACTCGTGGTCGCCCTCGGTCAAGTGATCGATGAAGCCGATCTCTTCGAGTGTTGTCGAATGGCCGTTCATCACCGATGCATCCGCTGGGATATGCGACTGTAGTGTCTCTAAGGCCTCTGCAGCCGAGTCAGCGACAACGACTTCAAATCCATTGGTCCGGAGATTTGCAACGGCCTTCTCGATGGTCTCGTCGGTTGGCAGGTCGTCAAGCGTTTCGTCGATCTCAGTATCAGCCGCGTAATTACGTTTTTCTTGTGACATAGAGGATTTGACGGTACAAGAGTGTAGCACCAAGAGTGTGTTAAGTGTTCGCTGACACTACTGTCACGTAGTTACACTAGTGTTACTTGCTCAGCTGTGAGAGCGTACTTTCATATATCGCGAAAGGATTTCCCTGAGAAGAACCTTGTAGGCGTATGGACAAGCGCCTCCGAACTGTCGTTTGTCAGACTATTGAGTTCATTGCGCTCACCGAGTCCCGTCGCCTGATGGTGGTTGTCGGAATACCTGTCTTTTTCGTGGTGCTGTTCGAGCTCGTCGCCAACTACGGCGTACTCATTCTTTTCTTTGCTGTGGGTTTGGCTACGGTTCTCTACACTCGATCGACGGCCCAAAGGACGATCGCAGCCAGTGTCTATGGGGTCGGAGTGCTGATGATCGGTTGTTTCTCCTTGAGTTGTACTGGAATGGAGCACAAGGTAGCACAGAGCCATTGAGAGGCACAGCAACACGGGTTCTCTGGCAGGCAGTGGCGGGGGTCGTGTTGATCGGAGTCGGACTGTGGCTTCGACAAGTTGATTGGCGGTGAATTGTCGACAGTCGCGTGGCCACAAAAAATCAGTCGAGTCGCCAGCTATCGCCGGTTCCCGCTCGTATCGCGTATCTGTGACCTGACCACGCCCTCGCTTGCCCGTCGCGTTTTTTCAGCCACTCACACTCAACGACGGCGTTCTCTGGGAGTTCAATTGTCCCCTCCCAACTCGAAGAGTCGACCGCATCCAACGGCACTGCGTTCTGAAGGACCCACTCGCCCAGCGTCTCGTGGGGACCGGTCAGGAACACGCGCTCGCCCCACTCAGCATCGACGTCGATCGAGACGGATGTAGTGGCTAGCGATCCCAGTGTCGCCTCTATACTCGGTTCGATCCACAGATGACCGTAGGGTTCGAGCAAGAGTCGCCCATCGGGGAAGCAGACGTACTCATCAGCGAGGACGTCGTGGAACCGACCCCCATGCCAAGCGTCTGGAAGGACCGAGATATCGATTGCCTGGCCACTTCCTGAGACGTTTGAAACTGCGAGCAGGCGCTCGCCCTCGTGGACCCGCTCGACTACGAATACGTGGTCGTTGTCGACGTCGATCACACGTTCGTCGGCGCGGTGGTGGAGCGCCGTGCGGTCTTTCCGGGCGTTCGTGAGTCGTTTGATCCCCTCGAAGACACGCTGTTCGACCGATTCCTCGTCTTGGCGGCGGTCGACGGCGTCCCAGTCCATCTCGGGGCGGTGAACCCAGCGATTGTCCTGAGACTTGATTGGATCCGTGAGGAAGCTGTAGTCGTTACTCTGGCCGACCTCATCGCCGCTGTACAGCAGCGGCATCCCACCCATCGCAAAGGCACTGGCATGGATAGTGAGGTATCGTTCGATCGCCGCCTCTACGTCTTCGGGGTCGCCCTCGACGCGGGCCTGCTGGAGTCCCGTCAGCGCGGCCGCGGTACCCGAGGTGCGTGCGACGCCGGTTGGTTCCTCCTGGAAGCGATACCCCTCGGCGTAACTGTCGGGGTGGTCGCCGACGTAGAAGTCAGAACAGAACTTACGCGTGCTCACGGGATCTTGATCGACCGCACGGACGTCTTCGTCGCCCAGCCCCCAGCCGATGTCGTCGTGACAGCGGACGTAGTTGAGCCAGGAGCCCTTCTCGGGCGTCTCGGGGAGGTTCTCAACTGCCCGTTCGAGCAGTCGGGTGTTTTCGCTGGCAAGCGCATGCCAGAGGTGACACATCAGCGGTGCGTTGTAGGCGATTTCGCACTCTTTGCCCTCGTGATCACCGGTTCCAAGGTACTTGATGGTCTCCTCGGGACTGACAATCGCCTCGGCCTTGAACAGTACTCCCGGAGCAGCGATCCGCATCAGCGCGCGGTAGGCACGCAGAATCCAGTGTGCTTCATCGAGGTTTCGACAGTCGGTTCCGAGTTCCTTCCAGAGGAACGGAACGGCGTCGAGTCTGAGCACGTCGGTCCCGACATTAGCGAGGTGGGCCATCTCCCGAAACATCTGGACGAAGACATCGGGGTTCGAGTAGTTGAGATCCCACTGGAAGTCGTAGAAACTCGACCAGACCCACCGGTCCATCTCCTCTACGTGAACGAAATTACCCGGCGCGAAGTCCGGAAACACCTCCGGGACGGTCTGATCGTACTGGTCGGGTCTCTCACGGTCCTCGAAGGAGATATAGAAGTCCTCGAAGCGCTCGTCGCCCTTGCCGGCGGCCTGGGCCCACTCGTGTTCTCTGGCAGTATGATTCATGACGAAGTCCAGTGCGAGGTGGATGCCTTCCTCGTGGAGATCCGCAGCGAGCGCCCCGAGATCCTCCATCGTCCCGAGTTCCGGATCGACCGCACGGTAATCCGTGACGGCGTATCCCCCGTCGTTGCGGCCCTCGCGAGACTCCAAAAGCGGCATGAGGTGGAGATAGGTCACGCCGAGTTCCTTCAGATAGGGAATCCGCTCACGGACCCCCTCTAAATCCCCCGCAAACAGGTCGACGTAGCACATGTAGGCGACCTGCTCTGGGCCTTGGAACCAATCGTCGACGCCCCCACGAGCGTCGTCGAGCGACCGAAGGGAGTCCGGCCGGTCGTCGAACGCCGCGACGGCCGCGTCGACAGCCTTGATCAGCCACGTTGCAGCATCACTGTTCTCACCGTAGACGGCTGTAAACGCGCCCCAGAGATCCTCGAAGTGTTCCTCAAACCGTCGTGAGATCGTCTTGCTCTCGGGATGCGTCTCGTAGCGCGTCTCAAGGAACCCACGGAGTGTCTCTGCGGGGTCATCTGGCGGCCACTCAGTAGACGGCAATGATGCCGATTTGCTGGACCTCGATTTGCTAGACCCGGTCACATCAAGTTCACTACCCTGTGAGGGACCATTTGGTTGATCATACGCCACAGTTACATACCGCTGTTGAAAACTCTTAACAACGGTCGTGGTATTGCCGGCTTACCCTCCAACAGCACGGTTACCATCGGTGATGGACGTGTTCGCGCACGTACTCATCATACACATCTGCGACCGCCTCGTGTACGTCGGCCCCGAGCGGGTCGACATCAGAGACTGCGGCGTTCGAACGGATATGCTCGGGCGTCGTCGATCCCGGGATAACCGTTGAGACGGCCTCGTGGTCGAGAATCCACCGGAGCGAGAACTGTGCCAGCGAGAGGTTCTCCGGGACGTGCTTGGTCAGTGCGTCGACGGCGTCGAGGCCGACCTCGTAGGGGACGCCTGCGAAGGTCTCACCGACGTCGAAGGCCTCGCCCTCGCGGTTGTAGTTGCGGTGGTCGTTTTCGGGAAAGTCAGTCTCTCGTGAGAGTGCGCCGGTGAGCAGTCCTGAGGCGAGCGGAACCCGGACGATCACGCCGACGTCTCGCGCCGCAGCTTCCTCGAAGAACAGCTCGGCGGGCCGCTGTCGGAACGGATTGAAGATGATCTGCACCGACTCTACGTCGGGGTAAGTGATCGCCTTCAGCCCCTCTTCGACGCGTTCGACGCTGACGCCGTAGCGTTCGATCCGCCCGTCGTCACGGAGTGTTTCGAGCGCATCGAAGACCGAGGGGCGATAATAGGCGTCGGTCGGCGGGCAGTGGAGCTGCACAAGGTCGAGTGCGTCGACACCGAGGTTCTCTCGCGAGCGGTCGACGAACCGTCGAAGGTTTGCTTCGGTGTATCCATCGGTCGTGTGCGGATCGAGGCGTCGACCTGCCTTCGTCGCGACGGTGACATCGGAGCGGTCGATATCCTCTCTCAGCACCTCGCCGAGGATTCGTTCGGATCGGCCGCCCCCGTAGACATCCGCGGTGTCGAAGAAGTCGACACCACTTTCGCGTGCGGTTTCGACTGCCCGCCGCGCTTCGGTAGCCGAAACGTCGCCCCAGTCGCTGCCGATCTGCCACGAACCGTACCCGATTTCGCTCACCGAGTCGACCGTACCGAGCGTTCTGTGATTCACGCATATTCATTTATGATAGTCTATCAAAGGCGTTTCGTGACACAGAACCCATGATGGCGCTATCGGCTACGTCGCAGTCGACCTAACTAACGTGCCGATTTTCAAGGAATTGTTGCATCTGTGTTAATGCCGTCTGTGCTTCTGAGCGGTTTGCTTGTAACTTGTTGATTGTTGACTCGGGAAGTTCAAGCTCAGCTGCCAAGAGAATAAGTCGGTCGAGCAGTGTGATTTCGATCCGTTCGTTAATGATTCCAATATTAATAACGTCCAAGTCTCGAAGATCATCGTCAGCGACCTCGTTGACGAACTGGTCTTTTTCGGCGAGCAACCCTTCCATGATTGGACTTCCCTGTTCGCGCGGCTCCATATCGAGTGTCGCAAAGATCGCTTCGATACGGTCGATCTGGTCGACTGTATCACCTTCGTGGCCACCAAAGATCGCTTCGATACGGTCGATCTGGTCGACTGTATCACCTTCGTGGCCACCAAAGATCGCCTGTACCTCCTCGCGTGCTGCTGCGTCGGCGAGATCACTATGTAGATCGAGGATCTCGATTTCGGCGTGGTAGAGCTTCCGGAGTTCACGGTCGAACAGCTCCCGTTTCGATTCGATTGCCATCGTTAGTTCCCCTCCGAATGCATCTCTCTGAGTTGCTCGCGGAGGCAGTCTTGGACCGCGCTGGTATCGAACCCCTCGCTTTCCATGAGTAGATACAACCCTCCAGGAGAGATCTCCCCACCCGATTCGAGTTCATCGAGCAGTTCGGGAATACCGACATTGGTTGCCTCGATATCCAGCGACACCGACTCGACGAGGAGTCCGTCTCGGTGGCCAGCTCGCTTGAGTGCTGTCGTCACCATCCGGTCGGCGACAGTGCCCGTCGACTCGTCGTCTCCCATTAGCGCGGCAATCCCGACCGTTCGAAATAAAAAGGCAAGCCCGTCTCGGACACCCGCCTGCAGCGCTTCGTCTGTGTGTCGCCACTGTCGACCGTCGTCGCTGATCTCCCCGAATATCTCCTGGCACTCATCGTCATCGAGTGCTTCGAGGAGTATCGAAAAGTCCAGCATCGAGTTGGAGACGCGCTCGCGGATATCCCTCCGGCGCTGGTACCGCTGTTGTTTGGCGTGTTGGCCATCATACTCCTTCTCGCCGGTCAACCACCGGCGGTCTTCAGTCGTTAGCATGGCATTTTTTCGACCGCTCATATACACTCCAATGGTGGTCAAAGTAATAAAACAAGCCAAACGTAAATCGGATAAACTACACGAGTATAGAAATATTATTTACCTAAGAGAGAGAGACAGCTAAATATGAACCGTGTTGTGTCCGTGTCATCGCTTCCAACTGCCAGATCAGGAGTAGACGGGGACAATGGCTGACGTAGAGACCACAAGTCCTGTTGAAGACTATAGCGGCCAAACGAGCTCAGCGAAACTCGTCGAGATTGCTCGCTACTTCCTTTTTATTGGCATCGTCGGGTTCGGTGGACCCCTCGTCCACATTGCGATGATGGAGGACGATCTCGTCGGCGAAGATTCGCGCAACTGGACCGACCAGTCGATCTTCATGGAAGGGTTGGCGATCTGTAATATGCTCCCCGGCCCCGCGTCGACACAGCTGGGCATTTTTATGGGCTGGATCTACGCAGGTAATCCGGGCGCAATCGTCGCTGGATTCTTTTTCATGTTGCCGACGTTCATCCTCGTCGTCTTCTTCTCGTGGCTCTACTTTGCCTACCAAACGCTTCCAGCAGTCGAAGCCGCTTTTTACGGGATTAATCCGGTTGTCATCGGCCTCATCATCGGTGCTACCTACTCGATGGCACGGAGTGCCCTTGCTGACGGACGGCCAGACGTCGAGTTCGATATTGGCTCGAAAACGTGGTCGGTCGACTTCCTACTTGCTGTGTTGCTGGTCGCCGCAACGGTTGCGACGGCCACGCTGAACCCGAACCCCGTTCTCGAATTCATCGTTGCCGGACTCATCGCCGTCGCTGTCTATCGGTCCGACTGGGTGCGGGCGAACGCGAGACGGATCGCCACTGCGGGAATCGTGACCGCCATGGTCGGTGGGCTGTACGCGCTTCGGGGTCGACTCCTCGAACTGGTCGGTCCCCGAGTTCGCACCGTCATCGAGTCAAGCCCGCTCTGGGGCATTGCTATCGGCCTCTGGACGAACCCATGGGTGAAACTGTTCGCGTTCATGCTCTATACAGGGTCGTTCATTTACGGCGGCGGACTCGTTTTGATTCCGTTCATCGAGAAGTACGTCGTCACCGAGTTCGCGTGGCTCACGGGTCGAGAGTTCGTCGACGGCATCGCTATTGGACAGCTCTCGCCCGGCCCGGTCGTGATGACGACCGCGTTCGTCGGCTACAAACTGCTGCTGGATGTTTCGGGTGGGCTCGTTTGGGTGGCCGTGCTGGGCGCGCTGGTCGCTACCATCGGCGCGTTCGGCCCGTCGTTCGTATTTATCATGGGCTTTTTCCCGTACTTCGCTCGGGTCCGCGAGAACGACATCATCCAGACAGCACTCACCGGCGTCAACGCTGCCGTCGTCGGTGCTATCCTCGGGGCGACAGTCACGCTCGCGGCTGAATCGTTCGTCGACGTCTTCACTGTCGGCCTCGCCGCCGTCACGTTCGGGTTGTTCGTCCGTGGCACGCACGCGGCCTACCTGATTCTCGGCGGCGGGGCAGTCGGTATGGCGTGGTACTTTCTCGTCCTATGACACAGTCAAAGACAGTAGACCGAATCGAACAACACACAAACTACCACTGGAGAACCAGATAGATGAGCCAAGAACAAGTCACAGTCGATTCAGAAGAAACAGGACCAATAGACACCTTTCGGCAGTTTTTCGCCTTAGAGCGGGACGTGCTGGTACTGTCGTTGGCGATGTTTGCCTTCAGCCTCGCCTTCCAGATGACCAATCGGTTTCTCCCGGAGTACATGGTCGCCCTCGGTGCCTCCGGGTTCGTCGTCGGGCTGTTCGGTACGTTCGGTAATATCATTTCGGCCCTCTATCCGTACCCTGGCGGGGCGATCTCTGATCGGATCGGTTCGCGGTACGCACTGACCCTCTTCGGGTTGATTTCGACGGTCGGGTTTGGGGTCTGGCTGGTCGCCCCAAACATCGGCGCGTTCACCATCGCGGGCGTGACGATCCAGCCGTGGATCTGGATCTTCGTCGGCCTGATCCTCGCGCAGGCCTGGAAGTCGTTCGGACTGGGGGCAACGTTCGCGGTCGTCAAGCAGGCCACCGACCCCTCACGGCTTGCTGCCGGGTTTGCGAGCACCGAGACATTCCGGCGGACCGCGTTCCTGATCGGCCCTGTACTGGCTGCGGTTCTCATCGGTCTCCATCCCCAGTTCACCGTGAGTTTCCAGTTCGTCCTCGCGGTCGCGGTCGTCTTCGGGATTCTCGGGACGGTCATTCAACACGTCCTCTACGACGCCAGCGACGACTCTTTCGGTGGCTCGTTTGAGGGCGTCGACCGGATTCGCCAAGACCTCCGAGAGATGCCCGAACCACTTCGTCCCTTGCTCGTCGGCGACACCCTCGTTCGGTTCGCAAACGGGATGGTCTACGTCTTTTTCGTGTTGGTCGTCACCCAGTTCTTCGCGGTTGGCCTCAACACGACGGTCTCCCTCGGTGGGTTCAGCTACGATGTGAGTCTCTCGCCGCAAGCCTTTTTCGGCTACCTGCTCGGCGTCGAAATGTTGGTTGCGCTGTTGATCATGGCTCCCGCGGCGAAGATCGCCGAACGTGTCGGGCTCAAACCGGTCGTCGCAGTCGGCTTCGCCGTCTATGCTGTCTTCCCGATCGTGTTAATTTATGCACCACAACTTGCCGGGCCGGTTCTACCGCTGTCAACAGTAATGATCGCTGTCTTCGCCTTCTCTGGACTCCGGTTCGCTGGGCTTCCCTCACACAAGGCGTTGATCGTGGGGCCAGCCGAACGCGGAGCTGGTGGACGAGTCACCGGGACCTACTACTTGCTTCGCAATACGATCGTTATTCCGAGTGCCGCCGTCGGAGGCTACCTCTGGGACTTCGTCAGTCCAGAAGTCGCCTTCAGTATCGCCGCCGTCATCGGTGTCATCGGCACTGGATACTTCCTCGTCTTCGGCAAAGAGTTTGAGGCGTACGCCTAACGACAAAATCCGTATTCAGAAAACAAAGAGTAGTGACGATCGTCTCAGAACAGTACATTTATATATTTTTAGGTGAACCTAAAATCATGTCGGACAGATTTGATTCTCACCGTTGTACACGACGGACGGTTCTCACGACGAGTGGTACTGCTGCAACTGCGGCACTGGCTGGATGTACGGTCGACGGCGGATCAGCCGCCGCAGACGCAGACTCGATTGATGAACTCGAACCCATCTCTGCGGACAACTACCCGGTCGTCGACCGGTGGCTCGGAACCGACGAGGTTGGGGGCGTAGACGATACGTACGACGGAACGATTGTCGACGCTCGTGGGGTGGAAAATCCCGAAATTACGGTCGGTGCAGAGGGCAACGGCGGACCGGTTGCGTTCGAGCCGTCCGCAGTAATTGTTTCGCCAGAGACTGTCGTTAAATGGGTTTGGACCGCTCACGGCCATCACAACGTCGTGTCGGATCCAGACGCTCAGCTTGGCGAGTCGGACCGATCGTTTTCTTCGGGCGATATCGTCGAACAAGAAAACAATCTCTATACGGAAGTCTTCGAGGAGCCCGGAACTGTTCTCTACCACTGTGAACCGCATCTCGATCTGGGCATGAAGGGCGCACTGATTATCGAATCGTAACTCGCTCGGGGCCACGTGGGAGGTCGCGTCGGTAGTTAACAGCTATCGCCAACACCACAGGCATCACCGCAGGCATCACCGTAGTCAACGCCGAGTTCCTCGGAGATTGCATCGTTGCACCGCAGTAGCAGCGAGTCGAACCGGAACTGACTCTGTTCTTGTTGGGCGTTGCAAAGCGCCCCACCAAGTTCCTCGGCGGCCGCCAGAACCTCTTGCTCAGCGGAGCTCAACAGCATCCACCCCCCGTCGACTGAGCGAATTCCATGCCAATCGGCTCGCTGATCACGTCGTTTGTTTGCTCGAGGAGTTCGATCAGTTCAGTTTGAGCAGCCTGATGCTGTTGAATGATCTTGTTTTCGGACATCTCGTTTCGGATCTCTTGAAGTTCGGCCATCAGGGACTGATCGAAGCTCTGCTGCATCTGTCGCTGTTTCTGTCGGTACTCGTCGAGCAGTTCCATCGCTTCGTCGTCGTTTTCGAGTCGTTCGTTTGCCATCTTGAACCGTTGGTACGTTTCGCTATCCTCAATGGTGTCGATGAATACCTGGAGTTTCTGTTCGACTCTGTCTTCCGCAGATTGGGTTTCGCTCATTACTGTGATGCCTCTATAGATGTTTTATTGGTGAACCCAGCCAGTCCGGTCACCTCGTCGCCGAACGCACTAAGTTCAGAAAGGCCGATCGGCTCGTCTCGTCGGAGCGGCGCGATCATCATCGGCGTCTCGAAGCGATCCTTGATATCGCCGAGGTACTGCTGCTGTTGGGCTCGGCGGTTGGCGAAAAAGGCGTTGTTGCCGTACTCTTCGGGGAGCAGGTAGTTGGCGACGACGAACGCGGTCTCGATGCCGACCTGATCCTTCAGGTCTTCGGCCGCGCGGTGGGCCTCCATCATCGGCGTGTACTCGGGGTACATGACGAAGGCGAACGAGCTTTTATCAGGGTTCTGCATTGTCTCGATGACCGTGTCATACTTGTCCCCCTTGGCAGGGGCCGCACCCTTCGTCAGCGAGCCGAGATCCATAAAGCCCTTCCAGTCCGAGGGGAGTTCCAGCAGTCGGAGCGTGTGACCGGTCGGTGCGGTATCGAAGACGACGATATCGTAGCCCTCGGCGTCGAAGTAGCCCACAAACTTTTCGAGAGCAGCCATCTCTTCGGCACAGGGAGATTCGAGCTCCTCTTCGACGTTGGCGATAGCGGCCTCGACGTCGACTTCGGTGTCTTCTTTGTTTTCATACATCTCGGTGACGTGATCGAGGACCTGCTCGCGGTACTCTTCGAGGGCCTTCTCCTGGTCGATACGGGCCGCATGGAGATTGGCTTGGCTCACCGAGGTCGGCTCGTGGCCGACCGGCTCGCCGAAGATGTCTTCGAGGTGGGCCGCCGGGTCAGTAGTGACCACGAGCGTCTCGTAGCCCGCCTCGGCGAGTTTAGTCGCCGACGTTGCGGCGATGGTACTTTTGCCGACGCCGCCCTTGCCGGTGAAAAAGAGGTAGCGCGTCTCGCCGTCGACCGGCTCCAACTGCTCGATGACGGCGTCGGGATCGGTTAGCGAGTCAAAATCGGCCGACTCCTCGGTGTCGACGTTGGTTGCCGAGCCGACGTCGACGGTGGCCTCGTCCCCGTCGTAGAGCACTCCACTGACATCCGACAAGAGGTCGAGGCCCGCGATCTCGCCGGGCTGGAGCGGGTAGATTGCCATCGCGTCGGCGTCGAATTCGCTCTCGGCGCGTTCGATGACCGCCTGTTCGTCCTCGCGTTTGCCGTCGAAGAAGGGGTCCTCACAGACCGATTCCGGAAGATAGCCGTTGATAATGAGGAGCTGTGATTCGATGCCAAGTTCGCCAAGGTCTGAGGTACTCCGCTGGATCTCGTCTATCGAGGAGTCCTCGGGCTTGCCGACGAAGGCAAACGAGGTCTGCTCGCTGTCCTGGAGCGTGTCAATTGCACGCTCGTAGTCGGCCTTTTTGTCCTCCATCGAAGCGGCGGGACCGATACAGGTCGACCCTCCCTTTTCGAGTTCGGCGTTCCAATCCGATGGGAGTTCCATCAGCCGGATGGTGTGGCCCGTGGGGGCGGTATCGAAGACGACCACGTCGTATTCGGGCGAATCCATGAAGTCGACGAAGTTGTCGAAAGCAGCGATCTCCTCGACACATGGGCTGTTGAGCTGTTCTTCGACGGCCGCTATCTGCTCGTCGTCGAGCAGCTCGCCCATCGGTTCGATGGTCTCCTGGCGGTACTCCTCAGCGGCGGCATCAGGGTCGATCTCGATGGCCGAGAGGGTGTCGACCCCCTCGATATCGGTGACTTCATGGCCGATCTCTTGGCCGAAGATGTCCGAGAGGTTCGGCGCGGGGTCGGTCGTGACGAGGAGCGTCTCGTAGCCGTTGTCGGCCAGCCACGTCGCTGTCGCACAGCTGACGGTGCTCTTGCCGACGCCGCCTTTCCCGCTGAAAAAGACGAACTCGGTTTCTGATCCACTGGGTTCGACGATGTCTCGGGCGTCAGTTGTCGTCTGGGTTGTTGCCATTCATTAGACCTCCTGAGATTGTCGGTCACGCAGTTCGGCTGCCAACCCGTCGTATGAGAGATACTCCCCTTTGGCGACGATTTCGCCGTCGACAGCCGTAATCGGGAGGATCTCGGGGCCGTTAGCTTCGACGAGATCGTAGATCTCCTCGGTGTTGAGAAACGTCTCGATGTTGTGCTGCATATTCGCACGCGAGATCTCGGCGTCCTCGAATTCGTCTTCGAGTTGGTCGAGTGCAGCACTCAGTTCGACGAGCTCGTCATCTGGGTCGGGTCCGCAGACACCTGTGGAGCAACACATCGCTTCTTCGTAAAGTTAGATTTGAGTCATTGGTTTGTTTGATCGTTGGTCAAACGATTCTCGGTTGGTTGGAACCGTCGACCGTGATTGGAAATCGTCTCGACTCGGACTCATTTGAGGAGAATGTGAATCATATATCTAAACGTTTCGATGGTCACTAAATCGATTATCGACCAAATCAGCTTAGCCGGCGAAGCCGTCTACGGCCCATAAATCGTTGTCAGTTGTTTTGATGGGTATAATACACCGGAAGGCAGGCGCACTGATCAGCACGATCGCGCTTTGTCTCACCGTTTCTGATCTTTCTGGTCTTTCTGATTTTTCGGGTCGGCTCCGGTGGAACTCGGATTACATTGCTGCTTTCCATCTCGATAGACTCGTCTATCACCGGTCTTGCCGTCTCTGGTCACGTCGGCTGTGTCGTCTCTCGCTGTAGCATACAGAGTATCACATATCGTAATATATTAGTAAATTCTAAATCGTTTTGTTGTAGAGGTGGCGTAGAATGAGTGGTGACTGCAAAAGAGTTAATTTATTCATCGATCAACTATTTCTATGTCAGCGAGCGACCGGCTCAAACGGTATCTCACCGACGAACGGGGGAGTTGTACGAGCGACGCGCTCCAAGAGCGACTCGAAGAACTCGAAGCGTTGGATGCGGCTGTCGGCGGCCCTGATCTCGAAGCGGATGTCGACCTCTTGTCGGCGATGGCCAACGAAACGCGGTACAAGATCGTTCGTATCCTGCATACTGCCGATGAAGAACTGTGTGTCTGTGAGTTCGCACCACTGCTCGACGTGAGCGACAGCGCGATTAGCCATGCACTCTCTCAGCTCACTGAGGCCGGGCTGCTCACACGACGAAAGGACGGAAAGTGGCGGAAATACAGTGCCACGAACCGAGCCACCGCCATGCTGATTGCACTCGATGGCTCTCGATCTGTCGTCCCATAGTTACTCCCCGCTGCCGTACGGTGCTATTGGGACATATATCTCACATATCTGCTCTAAAGTCGGTAGCGGCGAATCCGCTGTCTGGGAGACGATTCGTCGGTTACCTTCGGAGTTGTCTGTGTGCAGAACGCTGGTCACAGTCAGATGTCGACAGGTCCACGATGAGGTTATGACGGTCATGAGGGACCGATTTGACCTCTCGGATCGACTGCCCGGTCGACGCTTCGCTCGAACACCAACTGTTCGACGACTGGACCCAGTCGTTCAACGATGGCGACTTCGAGATCGCAGCAGAACTCGATAGCTGGGAAGACCACGGAAATACCGACGTAGTAGTTGACGCGGAACTCACAGTATCTCTCAGGACTGTCAGATTCACCAGAATAGTGACAGTGTGTTGTTTGTCCTCGTAGCTCTCGGCTCACTTCTTGACAGTCACTCAGTCGGGCTCCCAAGTTTGTCTCTGATGTGGGCGACGTAGTCGACGAACCCAGTGGCAGTCCGGTCACGGGGACGAGGGAGATCAACAGTGAGCGTCGACTGAACTGTTCTCGGCTCCGTACCCATAATCACGATTTTGTCGGCTAGCGTCACCGCCTCGTCGATATCGTGGGTGACGAAAACGACAGATTGGTCGGTTGTCGCCCAGATGTCGAGCAGTTCAGTGTGGAGGCGGTCACGGGTTCGGGCGTCGACACTTCCGAACGGTTCGTCCATTAGGAGAATTTCAGGGTCGACGGCGAGCGCGCGGGCGATCCCGACGCGCTGTTTCATCCCACCAGAGAGTGCTTTTGGATAGCTGTCGGCAAACCCATCCAGACCGACGAGATCAATCAGTTCTCGAACTCGATTTTCGCAGTCCGAACAGCCACAGGCGGGTCGGTCGAGGCCGAACCGTATGTTTCCACGAACAGTTCGCCACGGGAACAGGGCGTACTCTTGAAACACCATTCCGCGATCCAGTCCTGGCCCGGTTACTGGCTCGCCGTCGACCAGTACAGAGCCCGAATCAGGCGTCTCCAGTCCGGCGATGGTCCGCAACAGGGTGGTCTTTCCGCAGCCAGAGGGGCCGACGACACAGCAGAACTCACCGTCGTCGACTGAAAAAGAAATATCCAAAAGCGCCTGCACAGTCTCCCCACCGGATTCGTAGGCGCTGCTGACGTTCCGAACCGCAATTTTTGCAGTCGAATCCGAACTCCCAGATGGACTATCGCTCAGCGCCATGCCAAGATCCTCCGTTCGAACCGTCGGAACCCAACGTCCATACAGAGGAACGCGAGACTAATCAGAACCATATACGCGACGCTGGTGTCCATCGCGAGGTTGTTCGAGGCGTTGATAATCTCGTATCCCACCCCGGGTGCGCCGAACAACTCCGCGCCGACGACGATCATCCAACACCGACCGATGCTCGTCCGAAACCCAGTGAGGATTTGGGGGGCCGCACTCGGCAGCGCGACGAGTTTCAGCATCGAGAGATCCCGGTCGACGCCGAGCGTTGAGGCAGCATCAGTGAGGTCGCTGGAGACACCTTCGACACCGCCGTAGGCTCCGTAGAAGTTGATCCAAAAGGCCCCGACGAAGACAATAAACGCTGCGCCGGTGTGGTGGATACCGAACCAGACGATGGCGAAAACGATCCACGCCAGCGGTGGAATTGGCCGAAGCACTCGAATCAGTGGTCGAAGCCAGTCGTCGAGCCTCCCGCTCCACCCCATAGTCAGCCCGAGGCCGATGCCACAGACTGCACCGACGAACAGGCCGGGAACGTAGTGAAACAGTGTCTCGGTGAGGTGTGCTACTCCAGTGGGCAACACGAGACCCATGTCGACGATAGGAACGACGATTTCGGTCGACGATGTGAACAGTTCGAGGAAGGCCCAGGCCGACTCGATCGGGGTCGGAACTAGATACGACGGCTGGGTCATCACCGCCCCGATCCACCAGATGGCGAGAAACGTGACCAATCCCCCGAGACCGCGGAGATACCGCCGAAGGTCACTGGCGTACCACACAGACGCTGTGTTTCTCCCGGTGTCCGTCTGAACGCTCATTGGTGAGTGAGATCGTACGCTTCGAACGCGAAGAGGTCGGCTGTCGGGACTGGCTCGGCGGTGTTACCAACGTCGGCGACAAAGTCGGCCATCGTCGCCGTTTGGTCGGTGATCGAATGTGGGTCTGAGACGAAATCCGATGCACGTGAATCCATCGCCTCGCTGGCGAGATTTTCGCTCACACCGGAGCCGATGACTGAGGCGGCGTCGACGGCGGCCTTCTCGGGTGAGTCAGCGATGAACTCGGTCGCCCGAACGTGTTGGTCGACCAGTGATTGGGCGATCTCGGGAGCCTCGATCACGCGCTGGTTCGCAAACAGCACCGTCACTGGATGGTTTTCGAGAACATTACCAGACCACGCGATCTCTTCGAATCCGTCTTCTTGACCGATAATCGTCGCAAACGGCTCTTGGATGATCGTCGCGTCGATATCTCCGGACTGGATGGTCTGGACTGCCTTTGCCGGTGGCACCGTCGACTTCGCAATAGTAGACTCCGTCTCGCCTACTCCGAGATCCTGTTCGATCCAGTAGCGAAGGACAACATCAGGGACGCTTCCGTCGGGTGGGGCACCGAACCGGAGTTTGCGGCCGGTATCGCTCTCGAAGGAGTCGAACGCTGTTGGGCCGTCCTGCTCGAATCGGTTGGCCACCTCGGTCGAGGCCATGATTTTGAATCCGTTTCGGGAGTTGGCCGCCAGTACGCCCGCCGCAGTTCCGTTATCAATGAGCACCATCGCGGGTGTAATACCGAACAGCGCAACGTCGACATCGCCGCTGGCAAACGCCTTGACGACGTTCGGCCCGGAACTGAACCGCTCGACACTGACGTCGACCGGGAGTTCATCGTAGTAGCCCTGGTTTTCCATCACATAGTGTTGCATATTGGGGTAGATCGGTACGTAGGCAACGGTGATCGACTCCAGTGGGCCGCTCGCCTGGCCGAGACAGCCAGCAACTGTTGGCGTGGTGATTGCCCCTGCACCGAGCCCGCGGAGGACGCCACGTCGACTCATCTGTTGTAGCATAGTTATTACTCAAAGTGGCAAGTATAATAATTACTACGATTCCTGAACCTCTTGTTAATATCGTGTGGAGCTGTGAAACAGCTTCACAGTGTATTGTTGTCCAGTGTGTACCCTTCGTTGTCCAGTGTGTAACCTTCTTTTCGAATAATTAATAGCTAGTATGAAATTCATATAGTGAATAAGCAATTTTTATTACTTGTAGTGAGTAATTTATTATATGAGCGTCGTTACAGTGTCGATGCCCAGCGAACTACTCGCCAGAATCGACCAGCTCGTCGAGGACCACGATTACTCCGGTCGCAGTGAGGTTGTCCGCAACGCTGGCCGCAAGCTCATCGCGGAGTTCGACCACCGAGAATTAGAGGGTCGACTACTCGGTAGCGTGGTCACTGTGCTGTATCCATACAATAGCAGCGACATAGAGAGCGAACTCCACAATCTTCGCCATGCTCATTCGGCCCGTATTAGCTCGAACAGTCACAATTGTATCGGCAACCATCAGGGCTGTATCGAAACCTTTGTCGTCGAATGCGAGCTCGGTGAGCTCTCGACGTTCGTCCACGATGTCGAAGCCACAGGCGAATCTGTTGAAGTCGACTACTCGATATACCCCGTCGACAGTATTGGTGAGTCGACGCTGTTTTGAAAACTGCAAGCGGCGTCAACAGCTATACGTCTGTTCTTACCAATTTTTCGGGCTTTGGTCCCGCCAGAACTTCCCGCTCGGTGCTTCGGGCTGAAATCGTGCAAGCCAAACCGGTGTTTCGGCCCCTTTCTCAGGTGTCCGGGGGGCACTGCCATCGGTCATATCTGTTTGGACGTAACCAGGACACACCGAGTTGGCAAGGAGCCCCCTCTCGCTGTACTCACCGTCGAGGTATCGTGTCAATCCGTTTACTCCAGTTTTGGAGATTCGGTAGGCCGGCATCCCACCGGACTGCGGTTCAGTGAGAGCGCCGAGTCCCGACGAAATGTTGATTACTCGGCCGCCAGGCTGTAACAACAGAAGTTTGAGTGCATGTTTGGTCAACAGGAGTGGCCCATGAAGATTGGTTGTGAGGGTCTGTTCGATATCCTGTGTCGACATCTCGGCCAATGGCTGTCTGCTGTCCATCACGCCAGCGTTGTTGACAAGAATATCCAACCGCCCGGCTTCAGTCTTGATTCGATCAATCGCAGCCCGTCGTTCGTCTGCGACGGTCACATCGAGTTTGACTGCATGTCGATCAGTTGCTGTGATGTCATCTGTATTCCGTGCGCCTGCATAGACTGTCGCCCCGTGGTCGACGAGGCCATCAGCGATTCGCTTGCCGATTCCTCGCGTTGCACCGGTGACCAGTGCGACCTGGCCCTCAAGTGAGTCGTACAGCGGTATATCCATACAGCAATTAGTGGGCCGGTAAGCAAAAGATGTCTGCCAGTCATCGTTCGATGATCCTGTCAGTCGACATCGGATGATGTACCACGAAGATGGAAAACAGACGTTCTGATGGGGAGCACGTCACTGCTTGGGTGTACTACTGTCTCAGAATCCAGAATACCGAACGGTTGGATTTATTCTTTCCAGACGTGTGGTATGTAACATGGAAGTACTAGAGCGTGGATCAGCGGGTTCGGCTCACGTTGCGATCATTGGGGGGCTTCATGGCGACGAGCCAGCCGGAGAGCGGATTGTCAGGCGACTTGCCGAGAGGCTTGTCAAGACAGACGAAACTGAGGGTGATGGCTCGGTGCGTCTGATTATCGCCAACGAACCGGCGCTCACCGAAGGGACACGCTACACCGACACAGATCTGAACCGGGCGTTCCCTGGGGATATCGATAGCGACGAGTACGAACGGTCACTGGCTCGAAAGCTCATGGACGCCGTCGAGGGGGCCGACGCAGTCATCGCGATCCATACCTCACACAGCGCCCCACCACCGTTTTCAATATATAGTCGACTGACCGACTCGGTCCACCGAACACTGACCGGAATGCCAATCGACTACGTTCTCGACTCCAGTGGGCTCCGGTCGACGACACTCGATTCAGTGGTACCGCATAGTGTCTCTGTCGAAGTCGGTCGACAGGGCAGCCAGGAGGCCGTCGAATTCGGCTATGAGGCAGCACTGGCGTTTCTTCGTGCTCATGGCGCACTCGATGATGAGCCCCCAACGTTCACCCCAACAACAGTTATTGAAGGACTCGAAGAAGTACCGAAAGGCGGTGGTGAGCCACACGTCTACTACACTAATTTCGAGGAGATTCCAAAGGGATCGGTCTTTGCCCGTGACGACGTGTACACCCACCGTGTCGACGAGGAGGGAATCGTCCCGGTCCTCGCGAGCGAACAGGGGTATGACGACATCTTCGGGATCTATGGCCGGATTCGAGAAACGCTCGATCCCATAGAGAGTGGTAATTCATCAGCTACAGAATGATCGCAGCTGTCGACCGGTGAGAGTCAAATCAATCAAAAGTCATCCCGTACCCCCACTCTTCGAGATTCTCCTCGGTTTCGTCGAGATGGTCGAGACCGACTTTCACGAGTGCTTCTCGGAGATCAGTCAGCGAGACGTTGTCGCCGAACCGTTCTTCGAGTTCTCTCAGCGCTTCGCGTTCTGCGGTCTTTGTGTCCGGCTGTAGAAACAGCGGGACACGATCTCGACCGTCCTGGACGCTGTCACGTCGAAATTTGTACGGGATTTGGATCTGCTCTCGAGACGTATTTCGAGTCGACGAACGGCTGTCAGCTGTCTTGCTTGTCTTGTCTGTGGTATCTGCCGGTGGCTCGGCGGTCTCTTTGGGAGCGTCTGTGGATGCTTGTTTGTCGACAGCAGAATCCGTTTTTGTTGGTTCTGCATCATCGGCGAACGGATTTTCGCCTGCACCTTCTTTCATGCCAGTCATACGGTCATCACCTCGTGGTCGACATCCCCAGGTTCTGGTGGGTTCGGTGCTTCGAGTCCGACTTGTTGTTCGAGCGACCGGGCGATCCGGTCGAACTGGGCAAGCGTCTCGATTTCATAGTCACGTCGGCGATCTCGGTGGGCTCGAACGTAGCGAAACGCCGAACACTGTTGCATCCAGCAGCCCTCCATCAGAGAAGCGCGCTCACCGATAATTTCCGGAATGGTATATTTGATTTCGTCGAGGATCGCCCGCTGATCACGGGTGTTTTTGAATCCGATGGGGATTGCGCCAATCACCCCAACGTCGACTTCGAGCTGATTTTCGAGGCCTGCAACGAGTGACTCCAACCCTTCGACTGCGGCTCTGCCTTTCGCACTCGGTTCGACAGGAATGACCAACGATCGTGTGGCGTGGATCGCGTTGTAGAGATGTGGCCCCTCAGTCGCCGGTGGATCACAGATGAGAACATCATAGGTATCTGGAACACCAGCCTCCTGAAGAACACGGAGGAGTTGAGCGTGCATCCCGAAGGCTTCGCCCATCGCTTCGGCTTGGTCTTTCTCACGCTGGAGATACTCTGCGATATCGGACAGCATGTTGTGTTCTGGAATGATGTCGACGCCCTCTACGGTCCGAATAAGATCTTCAAACTCACCCTTTGGACGCCGGATCAGATGCCGAACCAGATTGTCGACGGGTTCTGTTCGCTGATCGTCGACACCGAACAGTCGCGAAAGATCCCCGTCTTGTGGATCGAGTGGCACGACAAGGGGTTTCAAGCCCGCTCGTGCGTGGGCGACCGCCAAATTAGCTGCAGTCGTCGTTTTCCCAACCCCACCTGCCTCACTGTACGTTGAGTATGCCAACATAGTCATGTAATGGAGTACATTCATCTTGAAACTTCCTCAGACACATTCATGGTTAGTGTGTATGATCACCCACAGTTGATGCATTTCAAAAAGGACACCCATGAACACAATTCATTAACACTAGTACTGAATGTACACACTGAACACACCTACTTAACACAAGCAATGAACATATCTAATGAACACACCCATTTAACACATCTAACGAGCACAATTATTGAACACACAATAAACAGTACTACTGAATGTTTTTATGAACACACTTGGTGAACATATTCCTTCAGGGTTGACCTGCTCGGTCGACATCGAGTGGGAGGCCCGCGCCTAACGGCGCGGGAGGATGTCACTGACGTGCACAGAGCTACGAACTAAGTAGTCAGAGTGTCGACAGACTGGAAAAAAGACACGAACTACAACAACGATTGCCCTTTTATCGAGAACGACTCTACGTAAGTGGTGAGTACCACTACTACTGTGTTAGAATAAATAAATAGTCTGGAGAGTGGTGAGCAGTTCGTCTGCTTACTCGCCTGAGTCGCGTGCCCAGTCAGTCGAGCGCTCGACGGCGTCCTTCCAGCGGTCGTAGTTGACTTCGATGTTGGCGTCCTCGTCGACTTCGAACGAGCGGTCGATCTGCCAGTTGTTACGGAGTTCGTCGACAGTGTCCCAGTAGCCGACTGCGAGACCGGCGGCGTAGGCCGATCCAAGCGCGGTCGTCTCGTCGACAACCGGGCGAACGATTTCGGTCCCAATGATGTTCGACTGGAGCTGACACAGGAAGTTGTTCTTGACCGCACCACCGTCGACACGGAGGCTCGAAAGATCGATGTCTGCGTCTTCGACCATTGCCTCGGCGACATCTTTGGTCTGGTAGGCAATCGATTCGAGGGTTGCACGAACGATGTGCTCGCGCCGGGTTCCTCGGGTCATGCCGACGATTGTCCCGCGGGCACGCTGATCCCAGTGGGGTGCACCGAGACCGGCGAAGGCCGGAACGACGTAGACGCCGTCAGTCGAGTCGACGCTGCGTGCGAGACTCTCGGATTCGGCGGCATCCTCGATGAGGGTCATGTCTTCGAGCCACTCGATGGCGGCGCCAGTGATGAAGATTGCACCTTCGAGTGCGTACTGCACTGGTTCGCCCGAGCGCTGGAAGCCAATCGTTGTGAGCAGACCGTGTTCGGATGGAACGGCCTCGTTGCCGGTGTTCATGAGCATGAACGAACCGGTCCCGTAGGTGTTCTTGGCGTCGCCGGCGTCGAAACAGGTCTGACCGAAGAGAGCTGCCTGCTGGTCACCGAGTGCGCCTGCGACAGGCACTTCGGCACCGAGGAAGCCGTCTGGGTCGGTCGAACCGTAGGTCTCGTCGTCCGAGGATGGTCGGACCTCGGGCACCATTGCCTTTGGTACGTTGAACAGGTCGAGAAGTTCGTCGTCCCATTCGAGGTCACGGATGTTGTACAGCATCGTCCGCGATGCGTTCGAAACGTCCGTGATGTGGTTCCCCGTAAGGTTGTAGATAACCCACGTGTCGATCGTCCCCATCAGGAGTTCGCCGTCTTCGGCTCGGTCGCGAACGTCCTGTGGTCGCGAGCGCTGAAGCTTGATTGGGTCAGCGTTGTCAAGGATCCATTCGGTCTTCGTTGCCGAAAAGTAGGCGTCACATTCAAGGCCAGTTTTCTCTCGAATCTCTTCTACTTTGCCCATCTCCTGGATTTCCTCGACGCGGTCAGTTGTTCGGCGATCCTGCCAGACCAGCGCGTTGTGAATTGGTTTGCCTGTCTCGGCGTCCCATACAATTGTTGTCTCTCGCTGGTTGGTGATGCCGATTGCCTCTAACTGTTCTGCGTCGAGGCCAGCATTGTCGAGGGCCTGGTTGATTACCGATTTCGTGTTCTCCCAGATCTCCATTGGATCGTGTTCGACCCAGCCGGGCTCGGGATAGATCTGTTCGTGTTTCTCGTAAGCGTTTGCGACGACGTTACCACCATGGTCGAAGACCATGAACCGCGTTCCTGTAGTTCCTTGATCGACGGAACCGACATATGTATCCTGTGACATTTCTGCGTACCTAATTTCTGTGGGGAGCCGCTTTCGGTCAGCTCAGAACTAGCCTTTCTGACTGGTTCCAAAGCTGTCTGTAGAATAAAACGATATAATAATAAACCATTTGGAACCGGTCATATTCTGAACGCTCACAAGGGTTATAAAAATATAAGACTAGTAATACCTTCTTTTGAGTGAAAAGACTCCTCAAGTAGCATTGAATATTTGTTAAAAAGTCGACTCTCACGGATAGTAGAACACCACAACTGCATCCAATGTCTTTTCCGCGTGTCGGTCTTCTACTCGGTATGACGATTGCTACTGGTGACTCTGTTACGTTCGAGTATGTCGGTCGACTAGATGACGAAACGGTCTTTGACACCTCACGAAAATCGGTTGCCCAAGAGGCAGGACTAGCCGAGGCCCAGCCAGATCGGGAGTACGACCCCCTTACGGTTGATATTGGTGCCCAACAGGTTATCGAAGGGATGGAAGAAGGGTTGATTGGTCTCGACAAAGGAGAGACGAAAACGATCGAAATCCCACCCGAGAAGGGGTACGGCGAATGGACCGAGGAAAACGTCCAAGAGTTCGACACTGATGAGCTTCAAGAGATGCTCGGCCAACTTCCTGAGGAAGGTGCGTTTCTTCAGGCCCAGAACGGCCAGCATGGTGAGGTCATCCACGTCGACGAAGAGACCGTCAAAGTGGACTTCAATCCAGATCTCGCCGGTGAAACCCTAGAATTCGAAGTCGAGATCATCGACATCAACTAATCCCGAACAGCAACCGAGGTTGGGAGCGTCTCGGTGTGGCTATTTTTTGAACTCAGTACCTGGGAAGCATCGCTACGCACACAGTATTATCA
>Ga0306905_100051_pt1 | contig 63116 bp, 46 predicted proteins | sample AntCluMetagen397_FD_190422 | JGI IMG/M metagenome (GOLD analysis project Ga0306905, IMG submission 190422) | Saline lake microbial communities from Club Lake, Antarctica - Metagenome TFF #397 (v2) (version 2) | ecosystem: Environmental > Aquatic > Non-marine Saline and Alkaline > Saline | place... | reverse complement strand
AAGGCTATTTCACAGCCCTCGAGGAGTACTTCGCGAAGACTCACGTGTTCAAACGCGAGTATAACACGGTAGATGCGGACGCGGTCGACACGAACGTCGACGTCGATAATCCCTACAGCGGAATGCAGACCGCGATCTTCGAGATGCTCGACGATGCTGGGCGTCTCTGCCGGTGGACGACTGAGGACGACCTCGTCGAGTGTACCGAGGCTCTCGTGAGTGATCAGGAATAACCGTAGACAGAGACGAATCGGTAACTCACACCCCCGACATTTCTGTCGATTCTCCACGACATCCTCGTAATCAATGGCACCGACGACGAGAAAATCGGAGGATACACCCCCCGTTTTCGAGTAGTAACGAGAAAACCCGAAGCGCTCTTCTAGCGGAGATTGTTGATACAGCTCAGCTGACCCCAGAGTGAATTCTCAACCGGCCGTAGAGAACCTCACGAGGCGCTTCATCAAGTAACCCTAATTCGTTCAAATTACAAGACAGCGATCCATCAACAATCTCCTACACATGAGCGTCAAGTCCAAGTATAAGGGTCCAGTCAATCCCGGCGAGTAGGAGGGATATCTGGCGTGGTTTCGAAGGAACTACCCCCCGTGTGCGAGATGAATTGGCAGAGGGCGTCGAGTCAACACCCTCCGTGTGCGAGATGAATTTGATCCCATCGTTGGGACTCCGTGTGCGAGATGAATCCAATGATAGATCGCGGGAGCCAGCACCCCGTGTGCGAAGTGAAATCTTGCGCACCCTTGTCAGACACTTCTAATAGGATTGACTATTTTTCCGTCGGCGCCACACCCCGTGTGCGATATGAATACGTCGCCGGCGTCGAGGACTCTTCGAGTTAGTTCCCCCCGAAGAAATCCTCGATCTGTGCGTTGACAACAGACCGGAGCAAATTCTCGTCATGTTCTACCTTTTCGAGTCGAATATCGGCTTGAAGCGTCTCAGCGACCACTTCTGGGTCGTCGACGAAGGTGTACTCCTTGTGGACGCCACTCCCGTAGCCACGCCCTCGTTTCTCCGACGTGACGAAGTTGTAGGTCTCGGCCTCGCTTATGTACCGTAGGTAGGAGTCCCGTGATTTCTCGTCGGCATCCAGCAGGTCGGTGAGGTATTGATATACGCGGTAAGCAACCGTGCTGGGAACGGCATTCAGGTTGCGCTTCGAGTGAACGGGGACGATCGCGGTGGCATAAAGCGAGAGCTTCTTTTGTGTCGATAACCCCTGCATCTGGGTTAACGTCCGGTCGCGTTCAGCTTCTGTCTGGGCGTCGCGAACGTGCTCTTCACGAATCATGTCTTCACCGGCTCGATCCGCGATCTCACCGGCTTTCCGAAATAGATCAATAGCCTTTCGAGCATCGCCGTGATCCTGGGCGGCAAGCGCGGCACTGAGTGGAATAATACCGTCCTCTAGGACATCGTCTTGATATGCGTCACGACGTCGTTCGAGAATTGACTGCAGTTGGTTCGCATCGTAGTCCGGGAAAACGACATCCTGGGGATTGAACGAACTCTCGGCCCGGCCGTCGAGATCCTCCATAAACCGGGGATCATTCGTGAGCGCAGCGACGGAAACGTGACCCTCGATGCGACCGAGCTGTGATGCTCGCGACAGCTGGTAGAGCAGTTTCGAATACGCCGGCTCATCGTTCGGATCGCGTTGCCGGCCCACCAGAAGATCGACCTCATCAAGGATGATGATGACCGAGTCGAAATTGTTGCTCAGAATTTCGTAGAACCGATTGAGCTTCTGGTCCGTCGAGATACCACTTTGAGGAATACCGACATCGACACCGGCTTCGTCAGCTGCATTCTTTGCCAAGCGATAGACTGCGCGGTCGTGTGACTTGATCGTTTGGCAGTTAATTTTGATAACACCGAACCGGTCTCCCTGGGAGTTCGCGAGTTCGAGAACCTGTTGACAGACCGCGTTGATGATGAGCGATTTCCCGGTCCCCGACGGCCCGTAAAGGAGCATGTTGGGAGGTCGGTTCCCCTGTAATGCCGGTCGAAGGTAGGTGATGATGTCGTCCAGTTGGTTATCACGACCCACAATTCGGTCCTCGTCGATGACGGCATCCGGGTCGAGAAGTCCCTTCTCTCGAAAAACAGAGTTCTGAACGCCCTCTTGAAGACGGCCTTTGATAGATTGTGAGAGGGATTGTTGATCGTCGCCGTCAGCCATGTTTGCGCAGTTAAGTCGAAACTATAAATAAATATCGGTGCCGTGTGCGAGGTTAAATCAGCCGAATTCAGTCAATAGAGACGTTTTTGTAGAGGGTAGTCGGTACAACACGGTAACCGTGGGCGAAATCAATTGGTCGTATCGACCCCCCGTGTGCGATATGAAATACCGGATAGCTCATCGAACAGCCGTCAATATCGAGGCGAGTCAGAATAGCTCGGTGGGGGCACCCCCGTGTGTAAGATGAAACACTGGACGTGTTCTCGGTCCGGGTAGCACCGAGAATATCTCTCGACGATCCCGAGTGGGATCGGATCTCGCCGGTGGCCACCCCCACACCCCGTGTGCGATATGAATTTGGCGAGAGAGTAGGCGGGAACGAACCGTGAGAAGAACTCGGAATTTGGAGAGAGAGCCCACGAGAAGGCGTAGAACGGACGAAGCTGCCCAGCCCACGAAGGACTCAAGTCACGGAGGAGTACGGTCGTGTCACGAAACATACCGTTTCGTTTCGACCGACTCTAGTACCAATACGGGTCCGTTTGACAGAGTGTCTATATAAAGGTTCCCCTGAGACATAGTCTATCTCGATATTTCTATCTTTGAGGTCTCTGCTCCGTGAAATCGTCAATTTCGGGTGTTTCGTGGTCTCTCTTCTCGACCACCACCTTCCCTCATCTTCCCGATTTCATCTCGCACACGGGGTGTGGGGGTTCGCCCTCGTGGGGACCGAGGTTAACCAACAATCCTTCTCATAACGGCTCTCGTGTTGGTTAACTTTGCTCCGTGTTCGCGAACGCCGTCAAGTCCGGTACCCGTGTCTCCGTGAGTTCTCGACGAATCTTCGACCGATCCCACCCTAACGGCGACAGCAAACTTTCGACAGCTCTGATGAGCTCCGTCTCGTAGTACGACGGATCGTACAACTCGATCTCCTCATGAGCCAACGCGACCCGCTCTCGCGAGGCCTTCTCGTCGTCGACGACCACGTACTCGATATCCTGTCCCGGGTGGATAGCGAGGTCTTGATCGCGAGCCCGTTTCAAGGCCGCCACGCTCTGAGTATTCTGCGTATAGCCTTCCAACGGCTTGGAGACGCGATTCCGTTCGACGAGGTCCTCGATCGGGACCTCGCCGGCGTGCAGGCGGTCGATTGCGTCTCGAAGGGAGGTGAGGACTGCTTCCGGTGACCGGACCGCATCGAATCGCTCGAGACACTCCCGCTGGACGTCCTCAATGAACGCCGGCGTCGAGCGTTGCCGCGCTTCGATGCCTCTCAGTTTGAACTCGTCGGCACCGACGACTTTCCAGAAGTACTTCGTCAACGCGCCAGCGTCGCTCTCGCGCTGCGGGACGAACGCGACCCAGTCGTAGTTGGCCTCGTGTTCGAGCCGGATCTCGACTCGCTCGGTGATCTCCGTCGCGAGCGCCTCGAAGTCCTCGCGGTCATCGTCGTCGACGTCGGAATCGGGCGTCACCTGGATGGAGTCGACGATACCGTGAACGACACGCCAACCGCCGGCCTCCAAGCGTTGCTTCGCCGTCAGCAGAATTTCGCGAGCATACGCGTTGATCGCTTCGTGGCACTCGATCCGCCCGAACTTCGCATTACTGAACCCTGATACCCGAAGCAGGCAACGAGAATCCACTTCCGCGCTCCAGACCGCCCCTCGAGCTCAGCCAGTCGTTCCTCGTCGGGGTCGTCCCGATTCTTCTCGCGACGGATGGCCGCCTTGATCTCGTCGCGGGCGTCGATGATCGGCTGGAGAACGTCGACGAGGTAGCCCCGGTCGTCACAGATCGAGTACCCGAGGCCGGGGACGCCGTCGCGGTCGCTGTGGCAGTCACACCGGATGACGTCCGGCGAAACGTTCCGGGTACAGATGATGTTCGGATACAACGAGGAGAAGTCGAGTTCGTGGACGTTCTCGTGGAGGCCGACCTCGGGTGCGAAAATGAAGCCGCCGCGGTCGGCGTCGTGGAGCGTCCCCATCGGCTTGTAGAACTCGTGACGCCAGGAGTTCCACGGCACGAGAACGCCGCGGTCGTTGGCCTCGCAGATTTGGATCGCCGTGAGCACGTTCCCGATCGACGCCCACGCGAGTTCCTGGACGGGCTTTTTCGAGCGCGACACGAGGTCGAGGACGCCGTCAAGGTTCGTCTCCCCGTAGAAGAACGTGTTCGACTCGTCGATGATCGCCCGGCCGGGCACGTTGTACCGCGCCGGCGAGTGACCGACGCGGCCGTAGCTTGAGTACGTTGACCGGCTCGCGAGCTGCTGGTAGTCGACGTCCGGCCACCGGCTCAGCGAGAAGTCGTCGACGCCAGCGTCCGTCGCCATCTCGTACAGGGTCGGGACGATCTCGCTCGTTGAACAGACCAGGACGTCCGGATTGTGTGCGTCGATCGCTCCCTGGACGGCGGTTAGGAGATCCGTCGACGACCCGGTGACGGTGTCGCCGGCGACGGACAGCTCCCCATAGATGTCGTTGCTCGTTTCGGTCACCGGGACGCTGAGCCGGAGCGTCGACAGCTCGCTCGCCGGCGTCGGATCGATGCCGGTCTCCAGACAGTACCGGAACTCTTGCGAGAAGTCGACGTTGAAGCAGGCGAGATCTCCGACTGGATAGGCCGACAGCTGGCGTGCTTGCCGGGCGAGTGGGGTGACGCGGTCGATGTGGGCGACATCAACGGCGAGGACTGGTTCCTCGTCTCGTCGAAAGCCGGGCCGTCGCGCAACTATTTCGGTCGCGACGACGTCCGGGTGCTGGTCGTACACCGACTGGAGTCGCGAGAGGTCGAGGTCGGTCTCTGGGTCGCGAGGGGCGACGTAGAAGCGTGGGGTGTAGTCATCGCGCTCGGTCGCGACGGCGCCGTCGGTGGTTGCCTCCCACTCCAGAACGCGACCGTCATCGAGGAAGTCGATACTGAACGGCATCGTCACGAGTTCGCGTCCGGTGGGGCGCTCTCCTGGTCATCGCGTGCTGCGACAGCGGCTTCGAGCTCCTCGAGGCGTTCCTCGTGGTCGTCGAGGCGGGCCTCCTGTTCGAGATCGATGCTGAGCAACGCCGGCAGGAGCGGGTTTTGGTGATTCAACAGCCCGCTCGCGTCGGCGTGTTCGCGGGCGTACTCGAACAGCCGGTCAAAGCGCGGCTGATCGCGACGCCGCAGTGCCCGCCGGAACTCCGCCCAGCGCTCTTCGATGGCCCGCAGCGCATCGCGGTACGTCGGGTTCGTGCGCCCCATCGCTATCGCCCTCCGGTCCCGGTCGCGGTCCACGCATCGAGCAAGGGATCTGCGGTGGCCGCCACCGTCTCACCGTCAGCTGTGACACCCGTCCCGACACCCTCCGGAGTCGGCGTCGACGGCGCCGGCGTCGTCGGTTCAACGCCGACCTGTGTGGCGCGTGCCGCGAGCAGCTGCTGCCAGTACGCGAACGTCGTCTGGTAGTACGCGCCGTCGTCGACGGGATAGACGAGCGTCTCGAAGTCCTCGCCGACGACCCGTGGGCCCATTCGGGTCTGCTCGCACTCCAGGTGGTGGTCGGCGACCGTCGCGACCGGTTCGGTGAATTCGTTTCGTTCGTTTCGCGTAACGAGCACCGGGATGTCGTATCCATCAGCGTAGGTCGCCAACCGGGCGAGGGTTCGGGCCTGAAGGGTTTCCGCGTGGGTCTCACCGAGGGTATCGTCGGCGCGGTACTGGGCGTCGACGGCTGGCGCGACGATGAGGGCGGGCGTGTGGGGCGACGTGTCCTCGTCGCGACTCGGTTCCCCTCGACCGGCCGCACCGGAATCGGCGGTGGACGTCCGGATCGACTTGTTCACTGCCGTCGGAAGATCACAGACGGCGCCGTAGTGTTGGTAGGCGGTGAACCCACGTGCGACATGAATCCGTCCGAGCAACCGCTGGCTAGGGGAGATCTGGGCAAGCGTGGTCGTCGTCGCGTGCCCGTTTGCGTCGACCCAAAAGGCGGGCCCGTCGTGTAGGAGGAGGTGGTCGAGCACGAGCGACTGTAGGATCGGGACGCCGCGGCCCCCCTCGACGTCGAGCAGCGTGATGCCGTCGTCGAGCTGTGGCAGCAGCATCTCGTCCGTCGCCGGATCAGCTTGGTCAGCAAGGGACCGATTGCGGTCTGCGCCCCGCATTGGCTGGTCCACTGCCAATCGGTTTGACGTTGAATGTTCTCCCATACTGGACTAGTTGTCCACATTCCCGATAAGCCGCGGCGTGTCTCTTCCGCGTTTCAGGGAACTCGACTTGATCCCCTCCAATCCCGGTACAGTCCCGAGTGATCTCTGTTTGAATCCCGTTTCCGAGAATAGTTCCTGAATCCAGCGTTCTCCGTGTTAACCAATACGGATGCGTATCGACGGTGGTATGTTGGTTAATCCTCACAGCTACAGTCTCGAGCCTGACTGCTCGGTATGTTAATGCTCAACGCCACGTTGGAAGAGGTGCTCTATGAGCTACCCACAAACCTACGTCGACCACCGAAACCCCGATCACCACGAATCTATCCATCCAACTCGAAATATCGCGAACGCCCACGTTGTTGCCGGTGAATTCCTTACTTCACGTTACCACGATGCGCTTCAAACTGTTCTCCATCCCCTCGGCGAGTCTCTGGACACCAAAGACCAACATGCGCTCAACGACCTTGGCATCGTCCATGCTAATGGTTCCTTGAACGAGCTTTCCCCTATCGTTCGCACATACGTCAAACTCGATGAGTATTGGACACGCACCCATCGTACTGCGCTCAACGAACTATTCGCTGATCGACGTGCTCACGTCCTGAGTTGCTGTACGCGGTTCCTTTCTGAGTTCCCTCGCCACACTCTTGAAGCCGAATCTGGCCGTTCCGGAACTGCGCTGGATACTACCCTTGCTCCGCTTCTCGAGTGCGGATTTCTCTCGCACACAGATGATGAGAAAACCCCATACTCTGTTGATGAACACCACGCGCTATATCGACCGACTGAACGACTCTTCGACGCACTTCTTGACCAAGCAGCTGTTCTCTGTGAGCTACTGTCCCCGACCGAGCTCTAACAGCACGATGCAGAGCCGTTCATATTTCCAGATACGTTGAAGACTCTCCCGGTCGGACCCGGATGTATGTGTGGCCGAAACTCGCTCTTCATCGACCAAGCAGACCTCGAGGCCCGCTTCGATGCCGAGGTCGTCGCGGACGGCGGGTACACACCCCGATACAACATCGCACCTGGCGACGACCTCCACATCATCACGAACGAGGCTTCCGACGAGATCGACGCCTACCACTGGGGGCTGATTCCGTTCTGGGCGGACGAACCCGAGGAGGGCATCATCAACGCCCGTTCCGAGACGGCCGATGAGAAACGCGTCTTCGAGCGGGCGTGGGAATCGCGCCCCTGCCTCGTCCCCTCATCGGGCTTCTACGAGTGGAAAGCACCGAACGGCGGGGCCAAACAGCCCTACCGGATTTACCGCGAGGACGACCCCGCGTTCGCGATGGCCGGCCTCTGGGACGTCTGGGAGGGTGAGGACGAGACGATCTCGTGCGTCACGATTCTCACGACGGAGCCGAACGACCTGATGAACTCAATTCACGACCGGATGCCGGTCGTCCTCCCACAGGACGTTGAGTCCGACTGGCTCGCTGCAGATCCGGACACCCGCAAGGAACTGTGCCAGCCGTATCCGAAGGACGATCTAGACGCTTACGAGATTTCGACGCGGGTCAACAATCCCGGCAACGACGATCCCCCGGTCATCGAGCCGTTGGACCACGAGCAATCGGGGCTCGGCGAGTTCAGTTCCTGATAGCTGACGGCGTCACGGTCACTGCATCGGCGACGCCGCTGCCGAATCGACGAGCGAGTACTCTCGGTCCCGACTCGTCCCTTCCGCCTCGAGGAGGTTGTACTGCTCCATCTTCGAGAGGTACGTACGGATCGTCCGTTTCGTCCGTGGGTCATCGACGTCCTCGGAGTAGCGCTCGTGGATCTCACTCGGCCCGATCGGGCCGTGCTCGCGGACGATGTCGTAGACGACGCGCTGGTGGGGTGTGAGTGAATCGAGGCTCTTCTGCTTGATCTGGGCTCGGGCATCCTCGGCGGCGTCCAGAAGAATATCGTCGGTGATGCGCTCGTGGTTCTCACGACCGGCCTTGCCGGCGGCCGTTCGGAGGATGCCGATTGCGAGGCGGGCGTCGCCGGCGGCGGCGTCGGCGACTCGGTAGAGCTGGTCATCGGCGATGACGTCCTCGTCGAGCCCCCACTTCGTCCGAGCACTCAGGATGTCGTACAGCTGCTCGTCGTGGTACTTGTCCATCCGGACGTGTTCGCTGGAGCGCAGCCGGCTCACGAGGCGGTCGTCGACGCGGCTGAACAGCTCCTCTTCCTTGTTCGCGATGCAGATAAGCGCGAACTGCGGGAGGCTGTGGAGGTCGTAGATGACGCTGGGATCTTCGAGCTGGTCGACCTCGTCGAGGATGACGACTGTCCGCGGGCCATCGTGCTGCTGGAGGCGGTCGACGAGTTCGTCGTGGGGCGTCGACTGCCGGTGGATGTCGATGGTGGCGCCGAGGTCGTCGAGGATCTGGTAGAGCGTGCGGAACCGGGTGTAGTTCCGCCAGCAGTTGACGTAGATGGCCTCGACGTCGAGGACCTCTTCCCGAAGTCGTTCCGTGACGAATTTGGAGATGCACGTCTTCCCCGTCCCGCTGGGTCCGGTGACGATAGCTGTGTCGGCTGGTTCTCCGTTCGTGATGGGCTCGAGGACGCTAGAAAGGTGGTTGACTTCGGCGTCGCGATGCTCAACTTCCCGAGGGACGAACCCGGCGCGGAGAACGCGAGCATCGCGGATCATCTGTTACTGTTCGACCTGTTTCCCGTCTAGTCATAAAAGCGTGACCGGGTTGTTTCCGGAAAGGCCTACATTCTCCCTGCTTGATCGCTGTTTTGATAGATTCTAAGAGCGCTTGGGCTCATTAACAGGTCTCTCCATAGGGATGTTCTCGGAAAGAGGCATTCCTAGATAATCAGCGTTCACACTCGTCTGATCTACGGGATGTGAGGTTCCTCGATAATATTTGGTTCGAACGTACTAACGCAGAAATATGAGTCCATTCTGGTGATCTCGTTCTGTTTTTCATGCGCCTGATTGGGTGAGGCGCAAGTTGCCTCAGGCAAACGATGAAAGGTCCAATATCAGTACCAGACTCTGTATCGGATCTCAAACTAACCCGGGAGCGAAGCCGAAACGAGATCAACGATTTCCTCGAGTCGGATATGGTAGACCACAAATTGGGAGGGATCCCTGGATGGAAGGCTGCGTTCGGAGCTCGTCATAAATCTAATCTAATTGCAGTCTGTGTTCTCGGTCGTCCAGTAGCCCGAATGGTCGACGAAGACAAAGAAATCTCAATTACACGGTACGGATCGCGACCCGAAAGGCCATCAAACACCGGTTCTTGGCTAATCGCTCGCGCCCGAAAGTGGGCGTTCTTAGAGGGCTATCAACGGATTTCTGCTCACGCTGGAGTAGCAGGTAACAAGGGGACGATTTATTCTGCGGCAGGTTTCAAACTAGTTCGGGAAGAGAAAGCTCAAGGGGATAGTTGGCAGTCGCGCGAAGGCCGGTCCTCAGTTGATGATTTTGTTCGTCGCAAGTGGATTTATCGATTGCGTGATTGAATTGTGCTATAATCCGATTTGCTTTGTATGCAGTAGATGAGGTATAAGACGACCTAATTCGTACTTTACTACTTAGCTTGGTTCTGGCTCTTCACCCGTGACGGTTTGTCCGTCTGTACACCGGTGAAGGTACGAACATTGGCTACATTTCTGGACTGTTGGATTTGTCTTGTAGGATTCGATGTCCCCCACACTCGTCCAGAAGGCCCTATCATTCGTAATCCGTTCTCGGATCTGTCTCATGTCTTCCGTGGTCGGCACCATTCGGTCGAACTCCCCACTTCCAGTATGGGCTAATTGGACCCGAATCCGACTGAGTTCGGGTTCATACGCTTTGTGAGCATAGAGCGCATATGCTTGCATCTGTATTGTAGGGTTACTAAACCGGTCATACGCGCTTGTCTTCCAGTCAGTAACGACAAAGTCTCCCTCTGGGTTTCGCGTACAGAGATCTGGCTGGACGGTGACGGGTTCTTCGGAGACTTCGAACGTTTGGCGCGTTTCGTGGGCGATATACTGGTGGTCCTCAAGGTGGGGCCAAATTACCCGGAAGAACTGCCTGATGTGATTACGGGCTGTACGAACTAATGACCGCGTGAAGGAATCGCTATCGAAGGATTCCCCATCCGTAATGTCAATCCGATCAGCAATCGTCTCAGAATTCGCTTCGACATACCTCTCAAGTTCGTCTTTCGCATATTCAGTTGCAGTCTGAAGATGGATGTTCTCACCCCGAGCCCATCGTGCAACCTGCCCCGCGAGAGATTCGTGTACGATAGTTCCCAGATAGGCCCCTGGCGACGGTGTATACTCACTATAGTCCTCGGTAGACTCGGTCTGTTGGTATCGATAAAAGAACCGCCGGGGGCACTCTTCGAACAGCTGTGCTGCCGACGCCGACCAGTTTACGTGTGCAAACTGTTCTGATCCATCCATTCCGCTATTGGAGTTGATCGACGATTGAGTGAGCCACCTCTGGCAACCGTTGGGACAACTCGTAGTCTGAGTAGTCCTCGTCGTACATCGCCGACGTCGGGGCACGTGAACGCCGCAGACTCGAACGAATACCAAATGTCATCGTCGTCCCGTCAATCTCGATTTCCCATTTATCGTCGTCAATCGCCCTGAGTGCAACATCTTCTTCCTTCAACTCCAAGGCACGTTCGAGCTGCTTTATCAGGCTCTGTGTCTTATCAGGACGAAGCGTTGGTGGAGTCCCCGTCTGTGCGTAATCGAGCAAGGCCAGGCCTTCGTGGCGATTCAACGAGTCGTGGAGATGGCGGTTCTGATACCGGCGCAGACAGTTGTGACACGCCGTATCGCATGAGCAACTCTCGAGGATTGAACGGGCTTCTGCACACACGGCGTCGAATTCCTCCCAGACGCGCGATGAGAAGCCAGCACCGCCAGCGGTTGTGTCGAAGAGGAAGACCTCGATAACGCCCCGTGCGTCGATGTCGGCGTGCTCTGCCGAACGAGTACGGAATCCACCTTCGAGTTCGTCATCTTCGATACCCAGCGCACGAGATGCACCCATGACTAATGCTTCAGCTAACGACTGTCCTGGTGTCTCGAACCATGCTTCGGATGGAACAAACTCCATCTCATCACCTAACGGGATTTGGAGGACGGTCAAATCACTGGGGAAGCGGTGGCTGAAACTCGTCGTGACTGTTGAGCCGGTACACTGATCATCCCAGTCATATTCCCCAACAAATCGGAGATCCTTGGGGTATGGACGGGCGTGTGGGTTCGAGAGCGGACCTTCGCGGCTAACGGCCCCACAATCGGTGCAGACCTCGAATCCATCCTCATCAGCCCCAAAGTTAGCGACAAGAAGCTGTTCGTCATTCATCTTCCCCACTATCGAATGGCCAATGGATTTCTCCTCTGCCATCTCGCTAGCGTTCTCACTCTCGTGAGAAGTCGACGTCAGCGGGTATTTAGGCTGTGTCGCGTAGGCGCGATTCTCGTTGTAGTCCGATCCTTTCTCAGCTGCACCTGTCTCATCGACTTTCGGTGCAAATGCCTCCGGGGTGTACATTTGAAGGGAACTGACGGTCGCTCCCTCACAGACTGGACATTCCATATCCCTGGCTGCCAGACTCTCATTATGCTTGTCAAAGACCGTCTTGCAGACGTCACACCAGTTCAACCAATCGAGGTCTCCCCAGTCTTCGCCAGCCACTCGGTTCTTCGGGTTGTCTGGGAATTTGACATAGACACCGTAGGACTCGTAGGTCTTCTTGTCAACGACGATCTCTCGGCCTGGTACGTACGTTGAGAGAGCCTGTTTCAGATCCCGAGACATCTGGTACTTGTTCTTCGGCTGTGACGACCCGGGCTCATTTTCGCGCACGACGAAGTCGGCCACATCAGTCGGGAACGAGAACGTCGGAAGGAGGGCTGCATCGAGAAGGACTGAAAGTAAATCGTCGTCTTCCGTGGATTGCTCTTCCCATTCTGTCTTGGCTTGTAGCTCCTGGAGTTCGCTTAGGAACTCTGTAGCGGCGTCGCGGACTAATGCGACCTCCCAGTCGGATGAACGTCCCTCTCCTAGTGCACCCGGAAGGAGGGCCCCCAATTGCTCGAGCGTCGACGATGAATCGGCGAAGATCTCTTCGTCCAGCCAGTCTTCGAACGCGACGAGGGTTTGGTCCCCTTCTCCTTCAAAGAACTCGGCTGTACCTTTGAGCGAGCGGAATACGGCAGCTTCCGTCTCGACGGCCGATGGATCGAAGAACCGAGCAAGTAGCGAGGCGTTGATGTGCCGCCGGGCGATCTTTTCGTTGCCGGCGTAGATGACCGGTGCGTTCCCCTCGCTCGTTATCATCTCCTCAGGATTCTCGAAGTAGTGTGACTCGTGAGGGGAGTTGTCCGCGAAGGTGACGATCGTCGAGAGCCCAGCTCCGCGACGTCCTGCCCGACCAGCACGTTGCTCATAATTCTCTGGTCCTGGCGGGACCGTCCGCATGGCCACGCCAGTGAGACTCCCGATGTCAATCCCGACTTCCATAGTAGTCGTACAGCTTAACACGTCGATTGGCTGATCGGCCTCGGAGTCCCCGACAAGGATGTCCTGGAAGAGCAGTTCGTACTCTTCGGAGCGTGCGAATGCCTCGGAGTTGTCCTTTGCACTCAGTTGTGCGGAGTGCTCTTCTGAACGCAGCGTGAGCGGGTCCCGTTCGCCATGGAGCACTTCGCGTGGCGGGTTCCGAAGGAAGTTCTTCCGTGCCTGGAGATGGATGTCATCGTCACTAACCGGACTCAGAGTTCCGCGACACCCATCATAGGGACACGAATCATTGAGTGACACTACCGAGAACCGGCGACATCCTTCACACCGGTACCAATCGTCGTCGAGTCGGAGATCGATTGTCGTTGCTTTTGGATTGATGAAGTAATTTCCGTGGGAGGCCCCAAACAACACAGGCTCTGTCGTCATCAACGCTCGCCTCAGACTATTCCACGCCTCTTCCGGCACTTCGTCGTCGAGTGATTCTACAACATATTCTGGGATTATTTCGCTGTGGGGGAGCCCCGTATCGTCCGGGTTAATCCAATTTTGGTAGGGATAGGAGTTCGAACGTCGTCTAGCTTCAATGCTTGAATCAAATGCCCGTTCCTCGCAGGCATGACGAAGCGCCTCGATGAGGATGCTCTTGAGTTGGTCTGTCTCAATTTCAGGGACAGCTTCATCGATTTTCTCAAACACTTCCTCGGACGGCGCAATGTACCCGACGAGAGCGCCGGTGATGGAGTACTGTTCATCGCCCAACGATCGGAGGAGAAGTTCCTCATACTGGCGGGGACGCTCCGACAACGCATTGCGTGCGGCTGGTACCTCCGGAATATCGTCAATGGACTCAAGGTAGTACTCATCGACAATATCGGACAGGTTCCCACGAATATCCTCGAAGTGGGAGCGTGAGCCCTTATATACGACACCCGACTGATTCGTGTATTGGTCGCTGTCGTCGAAGAATACGATGTTGTTTTTCGCACAGTAGACTGCGAACTCGGCGAACAACCGATCCATCGTGATTTCACCGTCCGCGGATCCAATAATGTCGGTTAGGACCTCGCGGAACGAGTCGGATTCAACGTTCGATTGGAGATCGCGAGCTAAGCGGGCCGCCTTCTGTCGACCGTCAGAGAAGCACAGTACCTTACGCCCCTCGTTGGGGAACTCCTCTTTGAGTGGGTCGGTCGGCTGGATACCGAACATCGAGCGGACGCTGTGCGCGAATGGCTCCTCACCTTTGGTGACCAGATCTTCGACCTTCGTGTCGCCATTCGGACGGCGTCGTTCTTTGATTCCGCACGCCGGACATTGAGTCCAACTCCATGCACCGTCCTCGTCCGGCGGCTCTTCAGTCGGGACCTGAACCTCAATATGAGTGGTCGGCCCTTTGTCGTCTACGTGCCGATCATCAACAAGATGGCCGGAAGCAATCGAGAGGTTTCGTGAGGTCGTCGTCTCGGCGAGCGAGCGTCCGTGTTCGTGGTCTGGATTCGGGTCATCCCGAGGTTCCTCAACTAAGAGATGAAGCTCGTCCAAGTCCTCGCTGCTTTCAGGATCTGACCACAGGAACGTCGGCCCGCGGTCGTCGTCAGAGCGTCGATAGGCACGCAGATATGCTGCTCCACAGGTGCGGTGGCTAATCAGTTCGAAGACGCGACTGCCACATGACTCACAGGTCGTGTGCGGATTACTGTAGATGCGTCCGAGGAGGTCCTCACCCTCTGTTACCCGGCGGCCGCTGCATTCAGGATTGACACACGCATACTGGGCGGGGAGCCCTTTGAGGAACATATGTAGGCGCGTCGGAAGCAACGCCTGGTCCTCTCCCTGGCGGGCCTCGGTACAAAGATACAGAAGATTGCCCGTCGCCTCACGAGCCAGCTCCTGATCGATGTCCTCGAACAACACTTCGGCAAGCGCCGATAGGCGCAGCGGCTCTTCACGAAGATATTCGTGTGCTAACCTGAAGAGTGGGTCATCGACTAACTGGTCAGCAAGGTACGAACGGACCGATTCTACGTCATCACTTTCAAGAGGATCCCAGCCTCGTTCGCTCGCAACGTTGCGAATCTTCGATGGATCATCGAGTTGGTAGCCAACCCGCTCTAGGAGTTGCGCCGTGCGTTTCTCGCTCGGTTCTCCACCTTCGTACTCTACCTGCTCCCCGGTGATTACTGAGAAATCGTCCGGATCTCCGGTTGTGAGCTGGGCCGCAAATTCTGGGGCTGCTTCCTCTACGTTTTCGCCCATCGTCGCACTCGTGAGGATGAAGCGCACACGTTCGCGGGATATCCCGAGTTTCTGGAGCAAGCGGCTCAACAGCAGCGCAACCTCTGCTCCTTGGGCGCCTCGGTAGAGGTGAGCTTCGTCGAGGACGATATTCAGCTCGTTCTCTTCGTCCTCGGCCAGCCATTCACGGGTATCCTCAAAGAGGGGTTGTTCGATCGGCCGGAGTAGCATGTACTCCAGCATCGAGTAGTTCGTAATCAGGAGATCAGGCGTCCCGCCATGAGGGTTACTTCCATCACGAGTGTGCATCTCTTGACGCGTGAAGAGTTCCGTGTCGCCAGGTTGGGTACGAAAGTTTGTTTCTTTTGGTCTGTTATTATTATTCAAGAACCCTTCCAGATCCTTGGCTGGAATACGGCCTTTCTCTGCGAGTTGTTCGTAGAGGTCTGGCTGCTCTTCCTCTAACTCAACGTACCTTTTGATGACCGGCCTGACCAAATTATCGTTTTTGCTGGTGTCATACTCCCCGTGATAGGGTGTACGACTTGTGTACATCCCGAATTGTACCCGCCGACCCATGTAGTCCTCAAGTGTATCTGCTCCTTCCTCATCTCCGAAGAGGAGGCGCATCCGCGAGAGTTGATCCGCCACGAGAGCGTTCATTGGATAGAGAACTAATGTCCGTATCCCCCGTTGGTCAGCTGTCTCTCCTCGTGCTGCCTCTTGGGCGAGCTGGCCCAGTATTGAGTAGAGGAAAATCTCGGTTTTCCCGGACCCCGTTCCGGTGGATACGATGAGGTCGTCCTCGTCATTGAAGAACGATTGGAGAGCGTCGGCCTGGTGTTTGTACGGCGGATCGAAGATGTCGAGATCGTCGTCTTCGAGATTTTTCAGCAAATCGACAACTTCGTTCGGCAGGCCCAACTCTCTGAGGGGGTCTCCCGAAACATAGGTCGGTGTGGCCTCGACCCATGGTTCGGTGGCCGTCTCTCCCTCGTCCATCAGGGCACGACGTTCCTTGAGAAGCCGCGGATGATGGAGGTGGTAACGTGATTCGATGTACTGTTGAAGGTCGTTCTCGAGCTCTTCCGAGACTTCTTTGATTGATTTCATGTTATTTGTTGTCGATGATGGTCACGGGCAGTTCGTCAAAGACCTCTCGCACTGAATCAGCATCAGTGGCCGAAATTCGCCATTGAAGCTGATACGACGATGTTTCGAGCCACTCTGCTCCGACTGCGTACAGCCAACGCATCTGTGCCCGCGGCGGTGCAAAGTCACAACTCAATAAGACCTCCTCCTCATATCCGGTGAGTTCAACAGTCTGTGGGTCCTCAGCCATTGAGTCAAGGATTAGGCACGCATGCTTGCGGTATTTCGGTGAAATAGTGACGGCCCTGGTTTTGCCGTCGCCCGATTGAACCTTCAACTGGTAGGTATCGGCACCGTATTCGACTGGAACTCGCCACAAGCTGACCGCAGTTCCGTCTGCCTCTTCAATGACGAGCGGCTCACCATCTACGGTGAATCCATAGTACTGTCCAGTATATGGTGCCCAATCTTCTTCCGGTTCCCACGACTCCTGCGGTCGCTGTTCGATGTACTCACGTAGTGTGGCTGGCGTCGTAATCGGCGCCTCGTTCAGACCGATGTATTCGTCTTTAGATTGAACGGGGATTTCTCTCGAACGCAATTCTGCTTCACTGGTGTCAGTAAGAATCCGCGTTAACCCCCGAAATTCGATATCAAGACCGGATTCTATGAATACACGACTTGGATCCCCTGAAACGAGCACGGCCTCAGATTCGGAGATCATTACAGCTCGCGTCGGTGCTGGAGCATAGTACCCCTGTGAGAGTTGTATCACATCACCGAGGAACGTGATTGTGGGGCCGGTACGCTCTGTTAATGCTGCCCGGAACCACCCGACACCATCGGCTACTTCGTCGGTACCAGCCACTGGTTGTCCGAGAACAGCTGCCAGCTTATGGACAACCCAGTGGCGGATTGCGGTGATGTGTGCTTGTGGATACTGTTGGCCACCCGATTCAGCTTTCTCAGCAAGACCGAGTCGGATTGCTTCACCGACTATCGCGTCTCGGATACCGATTTCGGTCGATGGTAATTGGTCGCCACTCACGCCTGTAAACCGCGTAGCGAATGCACGAAACGGTTCTTGGCCTAATCCCGCGTGCTGAAGTTGCTGCATCCGAGTATCGTGCCCGGAATCTTCGATATCACCAACCGAATCATGGACCTTTGTCACTTTGCCAACTCCGCGGTCTCGGTGAAATCTAATGAGTTCTCCCTCGATTTTTTGTCCGATACGGGCTTTGCCTCCAGAGAAGTGGACAGGCACCCCGTCCACGTACGCGATGAGATTACTGCCATCGGTGTCATCTATAGTGGCCGTGAATGACTCTCCCTTTTTGATAGGGAGCTTGTCCCAGCGCTCGCGGAGAATATTGAAGCGAATCCTGTAGCGTTTCCCACGTGCTCTTGCGTTCAGGATCTCTGCATATCCCGGTTCGCGTCCGACAACATGTACTAAGTCGCCCTCGTCTGCTTGTACTGGTCCGAGTTCGACGAGTTCACCTCCGGCAACTGCGAGTCCGAGGCCGTACTCGTCGATCTTATCGATCTCTATGTAGGTTTGTTCTCCCTCTTGTGGAGGTTGGTCAGGAAGAAGACCGCTTACATGGCGTCGAATGTGATCTTTGTAATCGTCCGCGAGAACTTCCTCGGTCAGACAAAGTGCGAAATGTATCGATGTTCCAGCGACTGAATCTGCCCCGAGATACCGCAATCGAACTGAACGACCCGGTTCGCACGTGACTGGCCCAATATTAATCCCTTCCCCATCGTATTTGACGGTGCAAGTTCTCCGTTTCGTAATCTTGTCTACTTCCGCTGTAAACTCGTCACCGGGTTCCAGATTCATTGTTCCCCCTCCGGAAAGCAGATCGATATAGTTCCAATACCATTGAACCGGATCTCGAGTTCATTACAGCCGCTCTCTACCCAGTGGACGACCTCCGAGATAATGTCACTGATTGCTGTTACGTCTCGGCTGATTGTCGGACCGAGTGATGCGCCTTCAGCAAATGTAGCGATTACTTCCAGTTCGAGGTCTTCTGGCCCGACATATTCGAGGTTGGTATGTAGTAAATGAGGATTGAAACCAACGGGCATACGTTTCGAAGACGGGCCTCCGATAGGTGAGAGAAAGTCACGATGTTCCTCATCTTGGATTTCAATACCAATTCGTCGTGATTCTGGCTCGGTAGCATCTACAATCGTCGATTCTTCGGATGGGTGGAGGTGGATCAGACGATGCCGATCCGAATTCCGCTGGTGGATACTCACACGGCGCGATCCATCAGAGGGTACCTCAGTTGTGTAGTAACGAGGATTTCCTGCTCCAGTCCGGTCGATTTCGACTGTCTCGTTTGCATCTTTGGGGATGGAAACGACCTCGAATATTGGGTCGACTTCCTCGGAGGGAGTAACTCCGACGAGAACTGGTTCCTCTGGTGGTGCGTATAGGGGTGCCTCCACTGTTGGGTTTGTGTGTGCGGGTAATACAACGTCAGCATCGAAGCCGTAGTTTTCTGTACTGAGGCCTCCCCCATAGCGGTCGAGAAATGGCTCCGTCTTTTCCGACGCCCGGAACCCGACTAAGGACACTTTGGCGAAGTCGTAGACGTCAACGAACGATACTTCGGATTTTGGAGGGTTCTTTGAGACCAGATATACCCACATATCCTTGCGCACTTGGTGATCCGAATTATATCGCTGCGCCCGAGTTTCGTCACCAACAAAGAGATCACCGTGTTGGAGCCCGGAAGTAGTCCAAGTGCCGGTGATACTTCCGAGGACATCTGGACCTGAAATTTGAAGTTCGTAACTATCCGCTGTTGGGTCAAGATCAAGCGTGACCTCTGCCTCCGATGGGTGGAAGTTACTCGGTACAGGAGGATGTGTGATTCCTGTTGCCTCGATTTCGACCTTTTCCAAGAGTGTGTCGACGTCCTCGTCTTCTTGGATTTGATCCCAACTGAGTGATGGAACGATACCAAATAATTCGATACCTCCGTCATGGCGCTGCCCAAGATAGGTTCGAATCGACCGCTCACGCTCACCCTCTTCGATGTCCGAAGTACGGAGGTCCTCGATCATCTTTTCAACACCCTCGTCGCTGGACAGGGAACAGGAAATGTCCTCCAGAACACCTTGCTTATGAGCGAAGTACTGGCGCTTAGTCCCAATACGAGGGGTTAGAAATTCACCACATTCTGGGCATCGGTAGTAGTCTGATTTACGTTGGGCCTCTTCTATTGGAGTTTTCGTTCCCTCTGGGTCAAGTCCGAAGGGGATAGAAAGTTTACTCACGAGTGGTTCGGAGGCCTCCGATCCTAGTCCTGATAGTCCCTTTACGCATGTATTATCAAACCTGAGCGACAGATACAATAAATCTATTGAAGAAACACGAACATATAACTTCTCAAATAATTATAGCCGGATTACTTGGGTCGTTTAGGGGTGTGGACTGATCTGAGTCGATACTCTTTTGGATTTCAGCAGAGAACGATTTGCCACATCAACCAGATTACTATGGGTGCGAATTCTGAACGAGAAGTAGATTTTTCGCCTAATCTCCCGGACCAGTACCAACGGCGATTTGAGGCTCTGACCGATGAACTGATCGAATTTCAGGAGGACCTCGACAGAGAAGTTGCCATTAAGGACGAGATCCGCTATGTCGAGAACGAAATTGAGGATGAAGTAACTGAAGGCCAGATTCGATATCTCGCAGCGTTAGAGGTTCTCTTAGATCTCATTGAGATCAACTATGACATTCGCAAAAACTCCGAACTCCACGTAGTTCGGCCGGATCCTGATCGCTACAAAGACGACCCAGAGGAGTTCAAGAAACAGGAACGCGCTGTCCTTCAGAAAGAACGGCGGGCGCAGTTCCGAGAGGAAAGTGTCCGCGAGTTCGTCCGGAAAATGGAGCGAGACACCCGCGTAAATACGAATGGCGGGCGGAGTGTTCTTGAACTTATAACCGACGGTGAAGAACTCTACCAAGACTTAGCACCGCTTCAGGACCAGAGTCAAGAGGAAATCGCCGAAGATCTAGAAGACGTTGTCCAACCCTACATACAGAAAGTAGAGACGGGGGAGAAATGTGATCACACCGAGTTGGACCTGATGGATATCTGGCGGTATTTTCGTTACACTTGGCTAACACCATACAACACGGTCCCTGGGAGAAACATCAATTTCCTTATTAGAAACGCAGCGAAGCCGAAACATCCGGTGATGGGGATTGCGACACTGGCAAGCCCCATGATGAATCTGTCAGTCAGAGATAACTATATCGGCTGGACCATTGACGCGGTCGAAAATAAACTGCAGCGGAAGAAACGGGTTCACGAATACGAGGAGCAGCTGCCAGAAGAGAAGCGGACGCCGGACAAGAAAACTCGAACAGTCACCAATACAGAATGGCTTGAGACCGAGGAAGAATACGAAGAGAGGGTCAGCGAGTTCTGCTCCGATATACGAGAAGCCCTAGAGGACGCCATTAAAGACGCAATATCCAACATCCGATACGACGACTTTGCCGAGGAACACCCTGAACTCTCTGAGGAAAGCTTCGTCAACCCCGACGAACGGGTTATCGAGATTCTTGAGGAGATAGAAGAGAAAGCCGAGCAGACTATTGAAAATGGCGAGGACGAGAACCCGGAGAAGATGGAGTCTTGGGAGGAAAGAAGTGAGACAGCCCTGTTCCGGAAAAAACGGGCTCGAGCACTTCAAAAGCTTCTCCGCGACCGAAAATACTTCCAAGAACACAGCGACGAGGACGATGTCGACTTCATCAGAACCGGGTTGAATAATGACTCTGGGCGGCGAGCTATCAAAACCGCCCTGAAGGAGATCAAAAAGGAGCGGGTCGGTGCCGGGATGATGAACATCATGGTCTGTGGCGCTATCCCTCCCTACAACCGTATTCTCGGCGGGAAGCTTGTGGCGATGGCCTTGACGGGTCCCAGGGTCATCGATATGTACCAGGACAAATACGGCGACTACCAGAGCGAAATCGCCAGCTCGATGAAAGGCGAAGCAGTGAGTAAACGGAACGAACTGGTTTTCCTCGACACCACTGGTCTGTTCGAGATTGGAAGTGCCCAGTACGACCGTATCCGGGTTCCAACTGAAAACGGGGAGATCGAATACGACCAGATCGGGTACACTGAAGGGTACGGTTCAATCCAGTTCGGTCCAGATACACGAAAACGGATTAGCCAGGTCACACAGTTAGAGGAAGGTCGCAAGGTGGTCCGAGGTCGGTTCGGAGAAGGTGTCTCTCCTCGCATCCGGAAAATCCGTCGCGGCCTGAAGAACTGCGGTCTAGAGACGGATCTCTTGAAACACGAGTCTAGACGGATTGTGTACGGAATCGATCTGGCAGAGAACTCCCAAGACTATCTGTTGGGAATCGACGACAACCCAGAATACTACTGGAAATTCGACGACCCACAGAAGGAGCAGGAGTCAATCTACCAGTACTGGATCGATCGGTGGGCAAGCATGAGAGCTCAGAAACAAGATGTCTTGGATAATATTAGGGAATTTGACAAGCAAGAGTTCAAATTGAGCAGCGAAATCGATTTCGACAAACGACAAGCCAGTCTCAGTGAGTTCATTATAAGCAACAGTTAACATGACGGGAACATTCGGTCACCAACATCAACGATAAATATGGGAATTGAAGCATCGACACTAAATCTACGATTCCTTTCACAACTAGCACAGGGAGGCTTCGCTGAACAGCTCACCGACGAGCAACGCAGAGAAATACACATAACAACCCGTCTGGACGGTGAGGAATATCTGCAGGACGCACTAGAAGATGGGAAGCAGGTCGTTCTCACTGGAAACCCTGGAGACGGTAAAACACAGTACATCCTGCAGATGAAGCCCGAGTACCCGGAACCAGACTATTTCTATCTCTCTGACGCCTCCGAGTACGACGACTATACTGTCCTACTTGACAAATGGAAAGATGCCCTCGATGCCGACCGACCTGGTATTCTCGCTATCAATGATGGCCCTCTTTACGAGATGACCACCCAGCACGCCGATGACTATCCCTTCCTAGAAAAAGTTCGAAGCCAGTTCCAAAACCAGATCATCTACGACGAAGATCAAGTAGACAATGCTGACTTCGACTCAATCGTTGTCATCGACCTCAACAACAGGAACATTCTCACACGAAAGGTCATCGGCCAGGCCATCGAGAACCTGACTTCGAATAAGTTCCTCAAAGAGAACAACGGCGACGACATCGACGGACACATCGCCTACAACATAGACAAGATGAGGAATGACCGTGTCCGGGAAAATATCATCCGGCTCCTACAGTCCGTTGGCCATCTGGACGCCCACGTTACCGTTCGTGACCTCCTAAACTTTCTCGCCTACTGCATTACCGGAGCCAAAGAAGAGAGTATCTCCGATTTTGACGAAGATCTGAAATACTACAATCTTGCCTTCAGTGGTAGCGGAAAGATCTTCACACTTCTAAACGAGTATTTCCATCCCCGTGACCTCACTCATCCATTCATCGACAGCAAACTTTGGGCTGACGCTGAAGAAGAGGTTTCACGGAGAGACGAAGAAGACTCAGAGGAAGAAGTCGACCAACGTTTCATCGAAAAGAAACGTCAGTTCTACTTTGAGGACGTAGCCATCAGAAACTACGACGCTCGCGACCTCTATCACGAGACCAACTACTCCTTCCATAACCAGCGGAACAGGGACCGTTCGGACGAAAGCGTGAAAGAGGACGTCATAGAGATGATTAACAGCTATTTTATGCCGGATTCTTCCAAAGGCTCCGACCTCCGCGTCTGGCTCTCCCACAACTATCGATCTAAAAGCTCCCTATCCCTTATCTCCCGGACAGAAATTCCCAAGCGCGAGTTGAATCGCCGAGTCCCGCAACTCCATCCCGAAATCAGTGATGCAATGGACTACAATCACGACCATCACGTCCTTGAATACGAAGGACGTGACTCAACAGTCAGGCTTCGGATTGATCCAGACCTATCAGAGACACTCGGTGCCCTGAATGGCAACATACCTTACATCCTACGTGGAAGGGAAGAAGAACAGCAGTTGCTCGAGTTTATGGAGGAAATCGAGTACAGGGAAAGTCACGATGAAGATTACGGCACCGTCCACATCATGGACACGGAAACTGGCGAACTCGAGATTCTGACAGTCAACGATGACCGGTACCAGATGGAGCGGAGGTGAACACCGATGCCAATGAGACTTAACGACGTAAACTCCGACGCATCGGAAGCCGCATTCGGATTCAAAGCAACCTCCGCCTCTCTAAAACCGGTGCATCTCTCCCAGGTCGTCTTCAGTAACGTCCTGGGATCCACTCACCAGTCGCAGGATCTGTTCAAATTCGTCGAGAAACCCGGGAAAACTCCCTCCAGCGACTTGGACGAGAAATATCACGGTCTGTTCGAGTCCTCCCGCGATCTCAGTGACGAACAAATGGACAATCTTCGGTACAGGATGCGCAAGGTCTTGGACAACGACAACGCCCTCTACGCAAGTAGTCCACGACACTCTGCAATGACCTCTATGAGCGACTGGTTCGTCGCCTACCGTCGACTCGGTGTAACACCTTCCCAGTTCATCTACACCGTACTGGACGAATCTGACAGCGACATCAACCAGAAACTGACCGACCAGCTTCAGGATCACCACGACGCTATTTCTCTCCTCTTCCGGCCACTCGCCAAAGACGGAGAGAAAGGCAACGTCACGGTCTCGCCCTGGGAAGAACCTGTCCTCGGAGAAGCATTCGGGGACGGGAAGATTGCGGATGAGTTCGTCGAAGGCTTCGAAACCCTGTCGAAGCATCTGAAGGACTCCAACGGCGACTACGACCTGAACTACGCCCGTGATCTTCGCCGCACCATCAAATTCGGCGGGTTCCTGCTCTACGTCTACATGGCCAACCGGCATAATGAGATTCGGGATGACGGGGGCAAAGACGAACCTGTCCCAATCGTGCTGAACTACACCGGAAACAGGAACAACCCGGTAGCCGACGCCAGTCTTGAATCATTCCGCGTTGTCGGGTCGGAGATCCAGTTAGCCACTAGGCTTGGTGTCAAGCACGTCCTTGATCTACAGGGCTACAAAGACTACAGCGAGGAAGACGTCCTCCGAGAGCTTGAGAACCACAATTTCCTGGAATTGAACCGGAATAAGGAGAACAAGATCGAGCAGGACTACGAAAAATTCGAGCAGGTATTCCGAGCCTCACGAGACCCTGAGAACGATACCACCTTCCACAGGCTGGTAGATGCTGTCAGCAACGTCATCCACGACTTTTCGAACCGGTTTGACACGTACACACCGCAGTCCACAGCCCAGACCTTCGCCTGGCGTGCCGGGATCCTCAAACCACGAGGAAACCGGGCGAACAAACGTAGGTATCGGCCCGACCCCGAGATGCTGGAACCCGTCCTACTCTCTGTAATCGAACCTGGCACGAGCATGTCTCTCCAAGATCTCTCAGAAGAACTCCGGGAACGGTACGGGATCATCGTAGGCGGAACTGAACAGGATCGTAGCCACTTGGCGGAGTGGGACATTCGCTTGGGTGCCAGCGCATCCGAAAGTGATCCGCTGAACAATCAGAACTACGAGGGCTTCAAAGAAGCAGTATCGAGCCTTGGATATGCCGAGGAATACGCGGACGGCGTTACCATCGTCTCTGTCCCTGAGGAGGAAATATGAGCGAAACCACACAGACACAAGACAGCTCATACGAGAGCAACGAGAATCTGATCGGCAAAGCAATCGCTAACGAGACAGTCGACCAGCTGACCGAGGAAAATATCGGAATAATCATCGAATCGCCACCCCGGTTCGACGCTGAGGAGTTCGTCGATATTCTCTGCAGTAACGCACGGTACGATGTCGGCCTCGGTATGGTCAGTATCGATGAAGCAGATATCGACGATCTCCAGTCACGGACAGAGGACTCCTCCGTCAGACTCACAGACAAAGTTAGTGTCGCCGTCAATTGGCGGAATGGCACCGAGACCGGATTCGAATGGGACGGACGCATCGAACCAGAGAAACTGGTGATCCTGGTTCGGGGAGACCACGCCCGCCTGAATTCGATGAAAGATTTCGAGGGTATGGTCGACTTGCCTCTGGCAGAAATCACTCGAGAAATCACCGACCAGATGCAGGCCCAGAAACAGTTCGCCGACAGTCCCCCAGCCCAAGCTATCTGGGAAACCCTTGGCTCCGACCTCTACGATAGGTTCGAAATCCCTGCAGTTGCTGACTACGCAACCTCGACGCTCAAAGAATCAGAACAAGGTTCACTCGACGCCCTTGGAACCGAACTCTACAGACTGCGGCTGTTCAACGATCCGGGGCTTAACAACCCCGACGAAATCCCTGACAGGCTTTCCGACAACTTGGACCTCGTGCTGCGGGTTTCCCATATGTCGAATAGGGATCGACGCCGCCTCACTAACAGCGTCACCAAAGTCGATGACAGCGAAAGGGAAGAACGGGAACAATCCGTAGCCAAGCTTCGACGGTTCGAACGAACAGGTGACTCCGAGATCCTCGCCGACCTGACGTACAACGAGGTCAACGAGATATTCTCCACCTCCGGTCAGTCCAGCAAGCGACGTTCAACCACTAGCACCCGGAGAGACGTCGAATCCGCTAGCGTGGAAGCAGTCTTCGACGACAACGACGAAGAACTGGAACGGCTTTCAGAAGAGTTCGATGACCAATTCCGAGAAGCCGTAGAGGAAGAAGAAAACCGAGTCGATATGGAGTTCACCGGAGATGAACAGTTGGCCTTCGACGTCAACGACGACCTCTACTACTTCATTGAGCACTTCGTCACCGAGGACTCCTTCGGTGGTATCATCCACAACCCAGAGGATAGGCAGAGCGCGATCAAGAACTTCCAGGCCCTGAGAACCGAGAAGTTCCAGCCACGTGGCGAAGACAGCAGCTTCGAAAAACTCCGTAGAGTAGCCGAGAACAGCGGCAGGTTCGAGGACTTAGTTGCATCCATCGACCGGTACGTAACAGCCCGTAGCGAACTCGTTGACGCCCTACCAGGGCTACTATCCGCACCGCTTATCCGGCTTCTCGGAGACGATGACCTGCTCGAATCTGCAGAAAACTACATAGAGGCCTACCGTGAGGTCCAGGACAAACTGGACAAGAAGTACCGGGAGATTCAGGACGTTAGCTCCGAAGGCTCCTCTAAACTTCTCTCTGACTTCCTCCTATTTGACACTGTCATTCTCGAATACGAAGACGATAGAGAACTCGTCCTCTCCCCACTCCACCCGCTTCACCTCTGGAAGTACTCCGAACTGGCACGGGAGATGAAGGAGGAAAAAGAGTCACTGACCGAGGAAGAACGCAATTTCCTCATCAACAGCGTCGAAGAACAGCCACATGTCCTCCGCAGCATCCACGTCGGCGGGAACTACAGACTGGCGGATGAGACCTATCTCGTACAATCCGCGGAGCTCGACAGGCTACCTGTCTATACCCGAATCGAGAATGCTGCAGAAGGAACGAACTCCAAGTTCTACGACTACGTCCTCGACAAGTTCACGTCAGCATACCCACCGTCTCGACGCCACCTCAAGATCAGCGTCATCGATCCTCTAGATCCTGTAGATCTCCTCTCTGATATCGCTGACTTAGCGGAGAAAGAAGAAATCCAAGGAGCAACAGTGGAGTTCGCCTTCATCGAGGATCAAGAGAAACCTGTCCTCAACGGCACTGCGTCACCAAGCGTCTCCGAGGATATCACTAACCTGTTTGGCCCGGACAACGACTCTGGGGAGTTCGAGATCATTACAACCGAACATCCCAGCTACGACTCATACGCTGAGGGCCTGAAAGGCGACCCACAGCACTTCATCCTGATTAACGACCAGAGCAACTTCAGCATCCAGACCTTTGAGCGTGATGCTGAGACTACAATCCACCCGCTGTACGTCCCGAAAGAGTTCGACTACGACCTGCTTGAGGACAAAATCAATATCTCGCCGTCGAAGGAAGGAGTCCTATTCTCCGAGTACCAGGACCTGATCAACCAGCTGTATAATCAGCGGCAGGCCATCCACAACGCTGAGGTCAACGAACTCAACGTCGAAAAGGAGACTATCGACGAACTCCTCGACTCCGCGATCTGGGTCTCCATCTCCTCACCGCCGATGAATGGCAACCCATTCTGGAAGGACAACCTGATTTCCAGAGAACGACGCGGCGAACGCGACTTCGCAACGTACTCAGAGGATATCGACTACTTCCGACGGGTTCTCCGCCGAATTATCACCGAATACCGTCTCGCGCCTGACGACACTGACTTGGAGGAGATCGCGGAGAGAATCGCTGACCTGCAGCAAAGCGGCCTTCTCCGCCTCATCACTAGAGAAACCCTCGGGAGCGGAAAATCCAGAAACACAAAGGGCTTGCTTGGCTCGATTATTGCCGTCCAGTGGCTACAGCAGACGCTTGCCGGCCCCAAGCTGATCTTCTCTATCGATAACCCACGCACCCGGGAATGGCTGAATTTGGGGGATAGCGAGAGCCGGGCCGACATCCTCACCGTCCAGTTCGACGATGATGGCGGCCTTGTCCTCGACATCATCGAAATCAAGACTCTGGAAGAAACCAGCGGGGCCTACACTGTCAAAGACGAAGACGGCACCAAGGTCGTGGAAGGAAACGCCGTCGACCAAGTCTTCGAGACGACAGACACAATCCGCGGCCTATTCACCGGCGACAAAAACCTCACCACGTCGCCCCGGAAAGAGGCTCTCCGCGAACAGCTGTACTACGAATTGACCTCCGCAGAAGGGATGGAGGGTAAGCAGGAGTGGGCAGACCGGATTAACGACGTATTCAACGGGGATGCCCAAATCGAGATTAATCCGAGGATCGTATCGGTCGAAGTCACCAGCGAAGCCACTTCGGACGAACGGATCGACGGCGTAACTCCGAACGCCCAGTCCATCAGGGTCGACAAGCTTCCCCGACAGTCAATCAAGCGGCTGATTGTTAGCGGCATCGAGGACCGAGAAGACCAACGGCCAGAACAGGATGCCGATGAGGAAGCTGTCGCAGAAGAGGAAACGGGCGAAGTCGACGAAAGCGAGGCGGAAGTCGACGAGGAGGAAACCGGTGGGGACGAGGAAGACACCGTCAGTGACGACGAAAAGGCAGATGCCAATATGGAATCTGCTGACCGGTTCGGCGATCCCGAAGAATACACCGACCTGGTAGAAACCCTGAAACGGGTTCTCAACGAGTTCAAGATCAATATCCGAAACATCGATCCCGATGATATCGATGTCGGACCAAACGTGGTACGCTTCAAAATCCGTCTGGCCCCAGGCGAGAAACAGAATTCCTTGGAGCAACGGACAGAGGACATCGCCCGGGAAATGGCGTTCGAGAAAGAACCGATCGTCCAGCGACTGCCTGGAACAGAGTACATAGCTCTGGACGTTCCCCGGGAGAATAATGTTGTGGTGCCTCAACGCGACTACAGAGACCGATACAAGCCGTCCGACGAGATCGTGACATCCTCACTACCCTTCCTAGCAGGCGTTACACCAGACGGCGACGTCTACCGTTCTGACCTCTCTGAAGCACCACACATGTTGGTCGGCGGAGCAACAGGCAGCGGGAAGACTGTGTTCCTGTACTCCTTGATTATGAACTTCATGGAGCAAAAGGGTGAAGACAATGTTGAGTTTGCCTTAGTTGATCCGAAGGAGACTGACTTCATTTTCTTCGATGCTCTGCCGAACCTTTCTAACGGCGAAGTGATCACTGACGCCGATGATGCTGCCGACCTGTTCGAGTGGCTCGTCGAGGACGAAATCCCACGTAGAAAACAGTTGCTGCGGGAAAGCGTCTGCCGTGACATCGGAGAGTACAACGAGCAGAACCCGGATGACCAGATGAAGCCGGTCGTCGTCATCATCGACGAATACAGTGACCTACTCCAGCAACTTGGAGAAGACGCTGACGACACCGAGGACAACGTGCGCCGCATCGCCCAAATCGCACGGGCGCAGGGTATCCATCTCGTCATCTCTACCCAGCGACCTTCACACGAAGCTATCGACACGGACCTCCGTGCTAATCTGGATACTCGGGTAGCTTTCCGGCTTCCAAAGCAGTCTGACTCTCGAATTCTAATCGACGAAGGTGGAGCGGAGGAACTTGGCGGAGACGGAGACATGCTACTGAAAGAAGCGGACAGAACCACTCGGCTCCAAGGGCTCTATGTAGACTCTGACGACATCCGGGACCTCATCAGTCAATATCGGTGACTAGGAATGTAGACTTCGAATGCCGTTCTTGGCCCTCCACGACGGTACCGAGGTTATTCCGAATCAGGTACAGAAAGATGCCTTCCTCGAGTGCCCGAAGTGCGGCGACCAATTGAAAATTCGCGACTCACATCGCCGGAAGGGGTCGTTCGTCGCACGGCATTTCTACCACGCTGCTGAAGAGGAGACTGACTGTGGCGGTGAATCTCCACCTCATTTGCGGATGAAGTCGATCGCGTATTCGAAGCTCACCACCGAGTATCCCGACGCCACAATAGGGTTAGAAAAGCAGCTGGGTGACCGGCGTGCCGATATTCTCGTTGAGTTTCCACAGCCTCGGTTCCCTGAGGGCCGGGGCATCGGCGTCGAAGTACAGCACAAACACGAGGACAAGGATGTCGACGCAGTAACCGCTGAGTATCTCACTGCAGAGTACAGCGTACTCTGGTTGGGAGAAGAGGACTTCTCCGGATTCAACGTCGATCTCTCTGGCATTCTTCCGACCTGGCCTCACGCGGTCCAACACGACTTCAGCGACGGATATCACGGCGTCATCCACTGGCTACGACAACCAAAACCAGCCAATCCTTCGATAGACGTCGTCCTCCCGCGAGAATATCTAGCTGAACACAGCGAGGGCCTTCGTCGAGCATGGGAGTACGGGAAGTTCGATCAGGGAGGTCAATCGGATTGGAACGACCTCGGATTCTGGTGGTTGAGTGCCTCGTATGACCCGTACCAGAAGTGGTTCAAACTTACCGAGACGCCTGACGGGCGGACGATGCTTCAGCTCGGGAAGCAGGTCCGCGGTACTGAACACGTTCTCGCTCCGGTTCAGACTGGACACTCTCGGAATCGGGGGAAGGTTCACAGCTTGGCTTACGAGGTTGATTCAGCAGATACCTCCGCTGGCGAATGGACAGATATCGAAAAGGCGTGGCTGGAAACCGGATTACAGAGTACTTCAGTTATCTTCAAGCTCGTTGCAACCCCAAGCGGGGATCTCGCTCTTTCGTTGGGGAAGTACAAGGAACATAGCGACGATGGCGAGTTCATCACCGTCTCTACCGAGTTCAACCGTAATCTCAAAGAGAGCCTCCATGAACTGGCTAACCTTTTGGGGTGACCTGACTCGGCCCGGAAACCCGCCCACAACGGTAAATGGACGGACTTCAAACAGCAGTCAATAATGTCGGACGAGGCTGACGATTTGTATGATAAGTACATTGACTACGATGGCAGAGATCTCGATACCCGGAATGTCGGTGATGGGAAAGTAGTTCGGCCGATTACGGCCGAGAACTTCGAGATGGAGAAACGGACTCTGGGGGAGGTTCTCACCGATCAGAAGTTCAACGTACCAGAGTACCAGCGACTGTACTCGTGGAAGAATATCCACCACGAACAGTATTGGTCGGACATCGAGCAGTTCGTTAATGCCGACCTGGTCGCTGACCGACGCGAGGTGTCGGACGTCTTCTTCAGCTCGATGTACTTCGCGGTCAACGACGACAAACAGGTCTACGAGGTCATAGACGGCCAACAGCGGCTGACCACGACCCACCTGCTATTGCGCGTCCTTATGCAGCACCTCGAGGACGTCGATTCAGCTTCTATCGAGGACGATACCCTGGCGGAATTTCGGGACTATGGGATCGGCCGAATCACCGATATCCTCTATGTCGAGGAGTCGTTCGGGAAACGTGAGCCCCGACTCACGCTGAACAAACACGACGCTGAATTCTTCAAAGCCCTCATGATGGGGCCGTCCGTCCAGGTAGACTACCTCAAGAATGAAGCTGACTTCAGCATTCACGGGAACAACAGCGACGCAGTACAGGTCTCGGAGTGTCTGGACCGGTTCGGCACCACGGACGATGACCTCGCGGACTTGGATACTGACTCGCTCTCCTCGGGGGCGTTCTTCAAACTGTACCGCTCACACCGGCGGTTGTTGAAGGCCTACGAGTTCTACGACGAGAAGATCAGCGGCGTCGTCGCCGACGCCGACACGCCGGACGAGACGGTGCGAGCGCTCGTGAACATCCTCAACTACGTCTACAACTCCTACCACGTCGGGGAGTACCTGATTCGAGAGGCGGAGTCGGACTTCAGGATGCAGATATTCGAGATTTTGAACGACCGTGGCGTCGATCTGACGAAGATTGACCGTATCAGGGCGGCGGTCGTGAACGCCTTCTTCGATACCGACGTGAAAGACGAGTACGTCGACAAGTGGGAAGACATCGTGGTGGCGTTCGCAACCGATGGTGACGCCATCGACGACTACCTCTCGATCTATCTGAGTATCGTCGACGATGGCATCGACAGGATTGGTGACGCGAGCGCCGAACTGACCAACGCCTTCGACACGCGGAACATCGACTCGGATGTCGTCCCGCGGCTTCGGAATCTCGATGAAGCGAAGGCTTTCCTCGACTACGCGCACGACCTCGTCGACTACTATCAAGATATCACGACCACGGAGCTCGCCGCTGACGATCTTGAGTTAGCCAGTCACCGAGAGCAGTGTCGGGAAATCCTTGTTCGCCTCAATAACCAACAGATGGACCAGTGGCGGCCATTCGTCCTGGCGCTCTACTATCACACCAACCCTGAATCGGAACGGGAAGCAGCACAGTTCTACCGCGTATTAGAAACCATCGAGAAACTCAATCTTCGACGCCTCCTCATTTCTGAACGCCCGAGTATTTTCCGCGAGGTCTTCATCGAGGCCGTCGAGGAGTTTAACCTCGCACCAACTGCCGATGCCACCCCAGATAGTGTATACGAGGCTTCTCGAGAGTATCTCATCACCGAGATGCGTTCCTCTACGCCGACGCTGTTCGGCGACCGGTTCATCGATACGGTCGTCCAGACGCAGTCCTGGAGTACCGGAACGGCGCGACTGCTCTTCGGGAAGATCGCCCAGGATCACTTCGACGACAGTAGTCGTGCCGTCGAGCGAGACCTGAACATGGGGAACATCCATCTTGAACACGTCCTCCCACAGACTCCCGTCAGCGACCCGGAAGACCCTACGTGGCTTCGGGAGTTTTTCAAACTCGATTCGGAGCCGGATATCGAGATCGCCTCAGAGATCGAGCGCTATATCGAGCTGGTGCAGCGCTCTGATCTCGATGAAGAGGAGGAGCGGCTGAAAGACAATATCTCGGAGTTCATCACGCAGGGATTCATCGACGATATTGGGAACTTCCTCCTGCTCCGTGACACCGATAATATCGGGGCGAGTAATCGGCCACTCGCCGAGAAGATGACGCAGTACTACTCCGAGATCGACGGGTTCGCCAGTATCTACCCCAATCGGTATTTCACGGCCGAATACGGCAACGTCGATCGCGACTCCCTCGACAAACTCCGTGAGCAGCACGATTGCGGTGACGTTTCGAATGTGGACGCCGATGTAGTGGCGTATTTCAACTCCTTCTGGACCTACGAGACTCTGCAGGATCGACGAATCGAGCTCCTCTTGGATATTCTGTCGACGCTTGGGTTCGATTCGTTTGAGGACGAGTTCGGGATTGAATCTGATCAAGAAGAGGTACGTCATGAAATTCGAGAGAAGACGGATCAAGAGTTCGAGAAACGCCTGTCCGTCCGGTCTCTTTGACCTCTTTGGGAAGGCCGGCTTTGTGAGTCCTATCCCAACTCCAAGCTGAAGATCCGAAAGGCGGATCCGGACGAGTTCCAGAAGAACCAGTACTTCTACCCACTACTCGTACAGTTCGGCGTTGAAGCGTTCTCTGAGGCGGATGCTGAGACTATTGGGGCTCGGATTTTGAACTAGGCGAGGAAGACTCCTCGCAGAATGAAGCGCGAACACAATTCTATGCCTTACTCTGTGTCGGGCGACGAAGGAAGCCTCGCCTCGCTGAACTCATCCTTGATGAATACGATGGTCAATCCGAGTATCGCGTCTATTCGATCCCGGTTGGAGTACATGTGGTTGCTGTCTGTCGTCACCACCCGACTAAGCAGGTTCATTTCACGCATATTGGCGGCATCGCACAGAATCACTTTGTCAATACGATCGTCGACGAAGCGGAGTCGCTTCTTCGTGTCCACCCAATTGTCTTCCCTTTCCGGGGCTCGCTTCACCCGCCGGGCGAGCATTGCCTGCATGTTCCGAGCCTCAGTTTCAATTTCGTCGCACAGGTCATCCATCGCCTCTCGAGCGACCTCTTTCGTGACTTCTCTCCCGTCGATCTTCTTGACGAGGTACTCACCGACGTTGGGTTTGATACGCTTGTCGATGAGCTCTTCCGGTTTGATTTCGTCCTCCAACCCGGTCTCCTCGATGAACTCCTCGGTAAGCGTCTCGAGATCTAACTCGTCGTCTTCGTAACTCTGGAGCTTGATGTCGAGGCTCCGTTGTGCGAGGCGAACTTTCGAGAGGATTTGGCCGAAGCGTCCCTCTTCGGACTCCAAATCAATATCAGCGGTGTCCAGATCGTTGGATCCATCGTAGTTGCAATACTCGTAGATGGCGGCGTCGCAGGTGTATAACGTGTTGTCCGTGTCGAACAATCGCTCTGATTCGTCTCTCCACAGGTCGTGCAGGAACGTGACACCGAGCATCGGCCCGGTGTCGAGGAAGTATCGTGTCATACGTTTCGTGCCACGGTGAAGTCCAGATGCGGAATTACGAGCGCCTCTGCGGCCTTGAGAGCGGTTTCATCACCTTGGGAATTTTCACGCGCCTTCTTCCGCTCCTTTTCGAGGAATTCGCCTCGGATGCGTTGCTTGGCATTCTCCACGTTCGAGACGCCCTTCAGTTCCCGAGCGATGTCCTCCCGTGACAACCCGTTGTTCTCTCGGCAGGCCAACTCCAAGCAGAACAGCCGCCAGAAGTCCTCGGCCAAATCCTGAGCTCTATCCGGATCGTAGTCCTCGGAGTCCAGGTCGGCGCTCATCAACCGATACCAGATGCTCAGGTCGTCCGAGAACTCCGGGAACTCGTCTTCAGGAAACGCCTCGATGAAGTTGTATAGTGTTTCACGAGTCCGCTTTTCGTTCTTCCCTCCGTCAAGGGTCATCTGCCCTTTGTCTGCCGCAGCTTCCAGCTGCTCGTCCAGGCGGCGGTAGTGCCGCTGCACCTCGTATGGTGCCTCGTCGTACATTTCGTCGGTCAGGCCTTCGATTCCGCCATCGTAGTAGCGGTCGAGGGATCGATTAACCGCCCTCCGCCCGCGACGAATGACGTTCTCGGAGGCGTCGATATCAGAAGCGGTGATCGAACACTCCACCGTGGTGCCGTCATCTGCGTTATCGAAGGTAGCTGCGGTGTCGGACGTTGCAACCACTGCACCGTACATGTACCAGAAGATGGGCAAGTCGGCGGAGAGGTGTTCGCGCTCCAGTTCCTTGTCAACGAAATAAAGGATCTTGTGGAAGGCCTTCGGGCGGATATCGTCGTATATACACTCCTCGAACACCAGCGCAATCACCTCGTCCGGTTCTAGCTCTTCAGCCATCTCGTGTTCCCGTGTGTTACGTAGTATTGCGTATAGTTTCTGTGGGGGGCTCGGCGACCAGCGTTTTTATAGAAGACATGATTATTGGTAGGTAGTGTCTTGGGAGAACCTCGAAGGGGAACAAGAGTCCAGTCAACATAGCGGAGAGGCCTATCGCCAGCAGGTGAAGGAGTACTTGGAAGCTGGCGAGTACCACGCTATCGGGGACGAGTACGCTGGCACATCGGACATCGTGCTCGACCGGCCAGCACAGAACGAGGAGAAGGTGTTCCGCGTCGAGACGAAACACACCAAGCTCGGGCGGACACAAGAATCTTTTATCAACGAACTCGCCAGACAGTTCATCGACTTCTACAGTGGTGACACCGAGTTCGAATTCCACGTCTACGCGGCCGACTACGCTGCCCAACAGAAGTGGAAAGATATCTTCCACGACCGGATTCGGAAGAGGGGGGCGGTCCGCGACTATTATGGGCGTTTGTGCGACGACCACAGTCTGAATGAGGATGAGGCGGAGCAGTTAGAGCAGCTGGATTTCGAGGACTTCTGGACGTTCTTGGAAAAGGTCGCCATCAAGAAGGCGGGCTACGAACGCCTCGGCCAGCTGATTGACGACCGTGAGTCCAAAGAGCGTCGACAGAAGAAGTGGGAGTTCTACGTCCGAGAGAACGAGCCCGTCAAGCAGCCCGGCGAAATCATCCCGAACGGTATCCGGATCGCCGACCCACCCGAACACCTCTGGGAGATACCGAGCGTAGCGAAGAATCACCACGAGGTCCGTGAGGATAATCCCGGATACCTCCCAATCTGGTTCGACGGGAACGACGCCTACAGTCTGATCGACCCCGATTCAATGCGGGACTCCCTCCAGAAGTACGTGAAAGCCGACGAGGCGTCAAGGCACTTGTTTACGGAGTGGATGGCCGCAGCCGACGATGATGAGCGGCGGTGGGGGATCACACTGTTGAACTACCAGATGTTGTGCCGTGGGGTGGAGCGGCACGATCGGTGCCGTGTCGTCAGGCACGATGGAACTCACAAATTGATCTTCGAGGTGAGCGACCGCTTCAGCATTACGCAGCAGACGCTCGAGGGAGACGAGGCAGACGATCGACGAAAGGAGGAGGTCGATGGTTACGTGGCATTGTTCGATATGGGGCGTGCCATCGCACATCGGTACGCGGAGCCCCGAGTCAAGCAGTATGGCGACGAGTTCTACGCGTTCTTGCCCACTGGATGGTTGTTCACCAGGCACGGACACGGTGAAGTCGTGATTGAGGGAGACGAGGCCGACGATCTACACAACGACTTGGACAAGAACAACCGAGAGCGGATTACCAACAAGCGGTCGCAATTTCGCCAGTGGCGGAGTCATTTCGGTGTCCCAGAAGGAACACAGTCGAGCGAGCAGTTCGCGGATCTGAACACATCAAGCCAGTCGCAGCGAATGCGCCTGGAGGGACTGTCGTTCGAACTTTCAAATCGTCCGCCAAAAAACGCGGACGAGCGAGACACCCTGATGGAGGGCAAACAGGTTGAATAGAACCATGACTGGATTTGAAATAACGCGCATCCCGGAACCGAAGCTTGTCTTTGCTGACGGCGAGGAAAACAAGGATCCGCGCGCCGGACTCTTGGAACACGGCCCGTGTCCCATTTCGGAAAAGGTGGATATCGAGGTCGTCAACGTGGGTATCGTCGGGAGCAGTCGCTCAATCAGCAGGATGGAAGAACTTCTCCGAGGGATGAGGTCGGGAATTCGGAGCAACGAGAACCGAAAGCGATGGAAGCAAAACTTCCCCGGATTCGACTCGAAGACGGGAATCGGGATCGATTACCAGACGCTCGATGAGTGGAAGGGGCGAATCCGACCGAAGGATATGCAGCAGATTGAGGAGTTGCCCAGTAGGGAGGACCGCGTGGAATTCACGCTCAAACTCTTCAACAGCCATATCCAACGCGTCTGTTCGCAAACGCCGAAACCCGACGTTGTCTTCGTCCCCGTCCCGCAGCGTATTGTCGATAGCTGCTCGGATCCGAGTACGGACACGCAACGGATCAGAACCGAGACAACGAACTTCCACAGCCAGATCAAGATCTCGGGGATGAAGAACCGTACCCCAACCCAGCTCCTTCTCCCGCGTACTCTGTATCAGGAAGGCGAAGACGTGCAGGAGGAGTCAGAACTAGCGTGGAACCTCGCGGTCGGGATGTTGTACAAAGCTCGCGAGGGGCGACCGTGGAAGCTCGCCAAACTCCGGAGTAGGACATGTTACGCCGGAATCTCTTTCTACAGGGAACGTGGTGAGGGCGGAGAAACACGTGCCGCGCTTGCGCAAGTATTCATCGAGAACGGGCGTAACTTCGTCATTGAAGGCGGCGAAGTCGAGGATATTTCCGGAGATGACCGTCCCGGCGAAACGCACCTCTCCCGCGAGGACGCGCAGCGACTCGCCGAGGACATCCTCGAACAATATGGCCAGTATCGAGATGTGTATCCCGATCGATTTGTGCTTCACAAGTCGTCGAATTTCTTGGACGAAGAGGCGCAGGGATTCAGCGACGGTGCAGCGGATGTGCCCGAGAAGGAGTTTGCTGCTGTGCGCGAGAGACATCCCTTCCGACTCTTCCCTGGGACGGGCGACCATCCGGCACTTCGCGGAACGCTTGCTATCCCGCCAGGACGACGTGAGTGCTACCTGTACACGCAGGGATACGTCCCGGAGCAGTCAGTCTATAACGGGCCGGGCACGCCGAACCCGATCGTAATCCACCCACATGAGGAGTACTTCTCGCAAGATTACCGTCGGTTCTGTCAAGAGATTCTATCGTTCACGAAGCTGGATTGGAACAGCTCTGACTTCTGTAAGCGCTTACCGGTCACATTGGGAATTGCGCAGAAGGTTGGCGGTATCTTGGCCGAACCTGAGGCTTCGGACATCAATCTCGATACTCACTATTACTACTACATGTGAGTGAGAACGGAGCGTCCGAACGGACTTTGTTCGTCAATCTCCCCGAACTGCTCGAGGAGAAATCTGTATAGCACTCTGTGGTTTATAAATATTTGAATTGGCTCCATCGCCAATCCTACAGGCCTCTACCGTGGGTTTTGGGCTATTCGTGGACCGGCTGAGACTGTTCACGTTTAGCGCGATAAACGTAAACAGATTCAAGGAGGTGGCCGCCGTCTGCCACAGCGACCACGATGATACCGCCGAACACCCAGGGTACAAGCCCGCAGGACGCCCCTGCAGATTCAGCCAATCGTTCGCGGGGATTCTTATTCGTTACTGGGCCCCCGGATCGGCACCTCGACTCTCTAAGCGCGACCGTAGAGGGCGGTGACTCCCGATGACTCCTGATGAGGAGCACGCGACGACGGCGTCGGAAGCCGCGACCGTCTCCGTCCTCGACGTTCTGGAGGATTACCTCACGGACAAGGGAAAGGGACGAGACGGTGAGAGTGGACAGTATCGACGACACGCCGACCGCGAGGTGAACCGATTCGTCGGCTTCCTCGCGGGCGACCAGCCACCGTCCTCAGTAGCGTTCGAGGAGCTCACAGTCGAAGCTCTCCGTGAGTACGCGCGGTATCTCTCCCGTCAGGGCTGGACCGAAGGGACAGTCCAGAACTACTACGCGCACGTCTCGGGATTCTGTGGGTGGGCGGCTCGCGAGGGTTACCTCTCGGGGAATCCCGCTCAGCGGCGCCGTGCGAAAGAGCCACTCCCTGAGGATACGGGCCGAAAGAGCGGCGAGCAGCAGGCATGGTCAGCAGAACAGCGCGAACAACTTCTCTCACACGTCGACGAACAAGCGCACGAGGCGGTTGACGACGTCGCGACCGACCGGCAGGCCGCAATCAAGGCTTGTCGGGATCGCGCACTCGTCTACGTACTCTGTTTCACCGGCGTACGCGGCGCGGAAATACTGGCCGACGACGGCGATGACCGGCGGGGACGCGATGGCCTGCGCTGGGCGGAAGTCTCCCTTGAGACCAATAGCATCCAAGTCCTCGGGAAGAATGGGAAATGGGACGACAGACCGCTCCCCGATCCCGCCGTTCCCTCGCTTGAGCGTGTCCAGAGCGTCCTTGCACCGTCGAATGACGACTGGCCGGTGTTCACAACGCTCGACTATCCAACGCTCCTACAGGCGTTCACACAGGCGATGACGGAACGAGGCTACGACCCCAGCGAGGTCGAGGCGCTCCGTCACGAGAAGGTCACGGAGGGTGAGGCGTCCCTCATCGAACTGCTCGCCGAGTACGACGTCGCGCCGCCGGCGTTAACGACTCACGGCGCTCGGACGGTCCTGAAGCGGCTCACTGACGAAGCGGGCATCGACCTCGACGACAAACACGGGTATCTCGCGCCACATGGGGCACGGCGCGGCGTCGGTGAGGTTCTCGTTCGGGCGTACGGACACGCTGAGGCGGCGCGCTATCTCGACAACTCCGAGGAGATCGTTCGCGAACACTACTCCCATATTGAGGCTGGAGAGCTGGCCGAGCGCGCTGAAGCCGCATTCGCTGAACACGACCAGGACCACCGGGCCGACCGCACTACTGACGACGAGTAAAGCGAGTCTCCGCATCCGTGTGCACCGATCGGTAGGGGGAACAGCAACCGATCGACTCGGTAAATTGGGGAATCAGAATCTATGTCCGATCCTTAGGCTACTTATCGAGATATTCGATGCCCCATTCACGTAATTTGTCGGCGACGAGTTCGGGGTGTTCTTGCGCGACGATCATTGCGGCTTCTCGAGCATCACCCTTGTAGACCGGCCCATCGACGAGGTCTCGAAGTTCGTTGAGGAAGTCCTCCTCCCCGTCCTTGACGAAGGGACGAACCTCAAGGAGCAGCTGCTTGGTTCGGTCGGCATTTACCGATGCGCCACGCATCTGCCGGCGCACGAGATACGGGAGATCGTCCATGTCGAGATCGCCACCCTGCGCCTGTGTCTGTGCAGGTGATTGGTCTGTCTCCCTCTCTGCGGCCGATTCTGGTTCCGAGTCGGTCTCTTTCTCGGGCTCTGGGTCGGAGTCGACGACGGATTCTGACTCGGATTCGGCTTCAGCCTCGAGCTCAGCTTCGACTTCTTCCTGATCGGAGTCGTCGTCGAAATCGAGTCCGCCAGTCCCCTTCTTCAGACCCGTCATCAGGACACCACCTCTGAGTCCTCTATGTTGAGCGATGGCTCTCTAGGTGGTTCGACGCCGAATTCCTCAGCGATGTAGTCTGCGATGTCGAGGATGGTCTCGAGCGTCTCCACCTCCCGGTCACGGAGTCGTCGTGTTCCTTGTTCACCGTTATGCCAACCTTCTTCGACGACTTTGAACGCAGTTCCTTGGGCGTCCCACATCTCATCCATCATACTCTGTCGTTCGCCGATGGTCGCCGCAATCCCGTATTCCTCCTCCATTTCGTCAATATACCGTCTGTGAGTGCTCGTCGTGCCAGCCCCGGAGAGGATGACCGAGGCGACACCTACATCGATGCCGAGGTTCTCACTCATACTCTCGAGAAGTCCGGCGAGGCCTTCGAGGCTCTTGTTACCCTTCCCGGCAGGTTTACTCGGTGCGACCAGCGTTCGAGTGGCGTAGATTGCGTTATAGAGCATAATTTCGGCCCGCGCGTTCGGGTCGATGATGACGACGTCGTAGTCGTCTTGGACGTTATTCTTCTCCCAGAGGACCTTGTAGAGCTGCTCGTAGCGATCGAACTCATCTCCCATGTTCTCCTCGAAGCGTTCACGTTGAAGGAGGAGTTCCGTGAACTCCTCGAGCATATCGTGTGCTGGGAGGACGTCGACGCCCTCGTCCGTGCTCCGAATGAGGTCGTCGAAATCACCGTTGGGCCGGTCGAGGACGTGCCGTACGAGGTTATCCGCATCTGGATCATCGCGGCCTTCCTCGACGTCTAGCAGGTAGGTGAGGTTCGCGGCTTGGTGGTCTAAGTCGATGACGAGGACGTCGAAGCCTTGTCGAGCGTGTGCTTCGGCGAGATTGGCGGTCCACGTCGTCTTGTGTATGCCTCCGGATTCTGAGTAGATGGTATACGTGATGGGCATTTACTCGTTGTATAGACTGTTCGAGTAATAAAGGTACGTCAGACATATGGATGTGCTATGTAGACAAATTATGTACGTAAATTATGTGACTAACACAGCCACCTAATGTAGTCGGATAACGTGGTTGGATAGGTGAGCTATATTCCTTCCTCAGCCGGGTTGATGGGTCTGAAACATGCATTATCTCCCAAGATTAGGCATCTACATTATGTAGATGGATCATCCGTCCGAATTAGATATCGGATGTCTATTATCTTTGAACACGAGACTCCCTCTCTGATTCTCTGGGAAATCATCGAAGAGCTCCTCGAGGACGTTCGTCCGAACTACCAGTACACTCAGGGGGACTCATGACCCGCCGAGAACTCATTGACGTTTGAGGACACCAGGTTGCTCGGCGGGTTTGAGTGGATTTGTGGGGTGCGGTTGGTCAACGGAAACGAGCTCCTCAAGATACGAGCGAAACTGCTTGGCAAACATCTCGTCGTCGACGATCGTGTCACGAGCCGCATCGACAAGGTCCTCGACACTTGCAGTCTCAGAATTATTTTCTTTGGATGTCACCGTCTCGAATGCGATATAGGCGATGGAACTGAACTGACGGCTAGGACCGAATTTACAGAGGCCACAACCGAACTTTTCAGGAGTAAACTGCCGGCCGTACCACTGGTGATCCGGGCAGACAAATCCCTTCCACTGTTCATCAAGCCCGTGGACGTCTACCTCCAATTCATCGTCGTCGTGGGTGGCGGTGAAGTAGGCGCCGTTGAATCCCTTATCGTTGTGTAGATATCCGGTATTGAGTGCGGTTTTGAACTGCCGCGCTCGATGTGTATCGCCGCAAAAGTAGGCGCTTGCCGATGATTGGAAGAATGCCTCCTGAGAGATACCGTGGGTGAGGAGGATATCTTCGGGGCCAGCATCGGCTGGATCCGCTGTAAACCGCTGTCCATCGACCGTGAGTTCACTGCCTGCTTGGAGATGATGACCGACACTGAGTTCGTATTCTTCTGAGACGTGTGTTGGTGATCCGCCGAACGCCCGTTCTTTATCTCTGTTTCCATAGATGTAGACGAGAGTTCCGCGTTCCGCTAATGTCTCGAAATACGGTTCCACAGCCCGGAGTTGGTCGATACCCGTCTCGAGATCAGTTTTGTAGGCGTTCGTGATGTCGCCTGTATGGATGATGAAGTCGAATTCCTCACCTTCGGTGGCCTCAACAAGTTTCTCGAGTGATTCTGTATCCCCGTGATTGTCGCCACAGGCGAGAAACCGCTGATGGGTCATACTTGGAAGTGATACGCAGCTGCGAAAATACCACCGTTAGACCTGTCGTCTGTGATCCGAAACAGCGGCAGGTTCAATCGAACCTCATACTCCGAATCAGCTGTCGTGCTGTTTCGAGCGAGCCACAATCTACCTCTAACGAATTACTCCGGGACGAATTGACCTTGTTCGATGTAGGCCCCTACTTCCCCATACTTGAGGTTCGGGGCATCGACGAGCTTGATACGACGCTTCTCGCCCGAGGTCTTCTGGATCTGGAGACGGAACGGAACCGAGTGGTCGACGATTGCCCCTCCGTAGGATTCTCCTGAGGAATTAGTCGCGTTCGTAACCACCACGGCAGCGTTCTTCATATCGCTGAACCGCCGCAAGTCGTGGAGGTGCGAGTTTAGCTTTTGTTGACGCTCCGCAAGCTCGCCTCTTCCCTGGTATTCTGCACGGAAATTGATAGTTAGTGAATCAACAATCACCAATCGCAACTCTGACCCGGCTGATTCAACCCTATCTGCCAGATTGGAGAGCTCCTCCGTTGTGAGCAGCTGCTCATTAGTGGTCGTTGGCCGCTTGATGTGGATCTGATTGAGGGCCTTTTCAGCGAGACCCTCTACGTCACCAGATGGAATCTCAAATTGGGCGCCCAGAGCTTCTCGCCGATCCGTGTCGAGCCCCTCGATGATCTCTGTAACTCTGTCCGGATCGAATTTCCCTCGCGTGTCGATGTAGACTGAGTCCCCTCCGAGACCGCCTGCGTTGTCGGGAAGAAGTGACTGGACGCAGAGCTGGTGGGCCATCGTGGTCCGCCCACTGTTTTCGTTGCCATAGAACTCCGTAATCGCCTGTGTTTCAATACCTCCACCTAGAAGCCGATCAACCTCACTGTGGCCCGTTTCCAGCTTCTTAATGCTGGGACGATCAAGGACAGCGGCTCCTGAATCAAATCCTCCGATATCAGCAGCCTCACGGGCACCGTTGATGATGTCCGATGCTGTGCTCTCACTTACGTCGATAATAGAAGAGAGCTCCCCTGGTGATGAGACCGCGAGGGACTGCATCGTCTCGAATCCGGCCTCCTTGAGGTCCGCTTCTCTGCTTGGTCCTACTTTTGGGAGTTCCTGGAGGTCATCGCTGGACATAGGTTCTCTCGAAACGCTGTCATCATAAATCCGATGACGCCCCTGGATTTCCGGGGTGCTATCGACGATATTGACCACTCGGATTGTTTGATGGGTTGTCTCCCCACGTACTGGACTAGGCCTGTGAGCCGGGCGGAGTGACTGATCCCCAATTTATGGTGGAATCCAGCTTGTGTGATCGCGGAGAGTTGTATTGGGAGATTCCATCGTCGCACCGCACTTGGGGCAGTAATCTTCGATCGCATCCTCGTCGTAGAGATAGTGATCGCACTCGGGAGGGCTGGCTTGGAAATACACATCGTCCCAGTCGAGATCAGGCTCTCGACCGTAGAGACAGAATGTACTGTGTCCTGACCGCCCTCGATGGTTCGTCACTAACCGAACGGGACAGTACATGCACTCGCGGAGTTCGATTAACGGCTGGTCGGAATGGTTCGTCCAGAGCGTTTCTCGCCGCCCCCATTCGTGAAACCCTTTCGGCCCCCGACAGCGCTCTATCTCAGGTCGTGTCGCAAGCAGTTTCTCCACCTGTGCGGAATGGTACTGGCTTCCTGCCCACTTCCAGAATGGATCTCGGTCGTACTCACGGACAATCGCGTTCTTGAGCGCTTTCAGGGGAAAGTCGGGTCCGTGCTCGTCGCTCGCGGTGTAGGTGTGACTGCCGTCGGGTTCGTGAAGCCGGCGTAGCTCGCAACCCTGGGCAGTACAGATATCGTACGTAATCAGGTCTTCCTGTCCGCGGGGATGGGCATAGGGCGGCACGCGCTCCCACGCATGTTCGCCGTCGTAGAGGAGCGCTTGGCAGTTCGTAAATCGGCTAGCTTTGCTCGTTCGTTGGGCGTATCCAGAACCGTCGTCTTGCTCAAATTCGGCACCGATCGTATCGTAGTTGAACGTATCGAGAAGGACTGTTGCCGCGCGTATCCAGACGACCGAGTACCCAGCGGCCAAGTAGTCATGCGTCACCTGATGGACGTCCTTGTCTTCGTGATTGTGCTGTACCTCAACGGCGAGCCCTTCCCCGAAGTAAGGGTTCCAATCGTCAAAGGTCGCGAGTGTATCCGCCCGGCGTTCGGTCACAGGTGTCGGCACCTCGGCCACGTTGACGTCCACCTCTGTCTCGATGCGGGCGTTTTCTCCGAATTGCTGGTGCAGAGCGACCTCAACACGGGCGACTGCGCGTTCGTGGGTCTCTGACTCGCCGCCATTCGAGCAACGCTGGCCGGCGTCGTCTGATACGTGGTAGAAGTGTCGCGATTTGCCCGGCGCCGATCGTGGGTACATCGTCCCGCCACATACCGGGCAGGTGACGGCTTCTCCATCCTTGATAATGGCGGGGACAACCGGGCGACCGTCACGACGACCGCGGAATGGCATATATCCACAGAATATCTCAATAAGCAAGTATCTCCCTCAGCTAATCGGCCTAGATTGGAGAGGTTCTCTAAGCAGTATTTAGTGTTCTATATCCCGGGTCAGACCTCGCCTCCACGCCGTATTCCTAATCAGAATTCAAAAACTCGAGAACAGTCTCCAGCGATTCTATTCGTCCGATGAGTCGTCGGACTGTGTGTTATCGGGGCTGTCGCTGCCCTTGAATGTCTCGTTGGATCCGAACTGCCCCAGGTCGGGGGCTTCTCCGTCTCCGGAGGATCCGGAGTCACCAGAGTTGCCTTCCTCACTCATAGTATGAATAGGAGTATCGTCCCGGCCACTAAAAGGATGACGCCGAGGATCGATGTGATGAGTGCGTTATCGACATCTTCAGACTTGTCCTCTGTTTTGGACTGTACCTTATCGAAACAGTCTGAGTGGATATTGATTGCACGAGAAAGATAATCGACTTCATCGTAGTTGTGTTTAGCCACCGCCCGAAACATATCGGTTTCTGGGCCTGTACTGATACTCTCTCGTTGCTGTGTTTGGAAGGCCCTGTATGTGGAATATCCAAGTGAGATCACGGCCCCTCCGAGTAGGATTCCTGAGAGTGGTGTTATCTGAGTTAGACTGGATTGGGTGGGTACGAGGCTTGCGAAAACTGTAGCGACAAGTCCATTGAATTGTACGACTCGCCAGGCTTTCTGGGTAATATCGTTTAGCGATTGGAGTTCTTGGTCAAGTACTCGTCGAGCGTCATCGAGTGCGTGGCGGCGAGCTTCTGAGGGGATGTCAGAATCTTCATTTGACTCCTCCTGATTTTCTGCCTCTTCCACGCCGTTACTCATACTCGGGGATATCAGCGGTGAAATAAGAGCCTATGGTCTCTGGGAAACGATGTCTATTACTGATTTAGCTGATCGTATCTTTCTTTTACGACGTGAGCCGTGAGTCCGACGAAGAATAGGGTGGCTATGCCGATGTTTTCATCATAGTAGGCGTCAGGTGAGCCGTGCATTATTCGGTGACGGTGATTCCAGAAGTCGTCCCATTGTTGTTTGAATGACTCTCCCTCATCGTCTTCGACACCGAAAATGGCGTGTTCATCGTACCATTTCTCCAGAGCACGTTTTTTTCGTCCGCCGAAGTAAACGGGGTTTCCGCCGTCGTTATAGAAGTTAGGATCAATATCTGGGTCGTTCTCGCAGAGCCAGGTGATCAGGCCATCTAGGGAGGAGAGTAGCAGGTGGAGTCCTTTGTATGGGTACTCGGTTTCAGAGTCATCTAGTTCTTCAGCGAGCGACGTAGATCCCTCTTCGATACGTTCAGCGATGGTGTTTAGATTTGGATCCCCAGTGGATTCGAGATATTCGCGTCCTTCATAGGTCCACTTCATTGCTGTGAAGGAAGCCTCTTCGCTTGGAGAGTAGTCTGCTGGGTCGTAGTCCCAAGGTGGACCGAGGTTGATGTATTCTTCTGCGTGTTGTCTTGATCGCTCTAATCGTTCTTGGCCCTGACGGACTGCTTCAACAAGTTCTTCCATTTCCTCCTGAGAGGGGAGGGCCTCTGTCGCCGCACGGAGCGTATCTTCAGATAGTCCAAAGAGGGAATCATCGGAATCACTCATCGTGTGGGTGTTGTTATCGAAGTAGCATAAATAGTCAGTAGAAGTCGCTCTAATGGCTACAGTACCCATCAACAGTATCAGGTCGATATTCTGCGAAAAATCTTCGAACCTTTATATAGTGGACAAGAGAATTCCGCGATGGAATGTCTGACCTAATCGTCAAAGCAGCCGTGAAGGACACACTTTCGGACCACAACGTCTCGGCAGATTTCTACGATGCCCTCAACGAGGAGGTCGCCGAACTACTCGACGACGCTGCAGAGCGTGCCGAGGCCAACGATCGGAAGACGGTCCAGCCCCGCGACCTGTAGGCCTGCGTAACGCAGCCAACCCCGGCACTCGAACGTAGCTTTTTGAGGTTCCTGTTCAGAAGTTAGGAAACGGAGATGGCGGACGCACCGGATACCGAACGGCAGGCGGTCGAACCCGATGCGAGAGAGGTCCTTAGCGTGTCCCAGCTGAACGACCGAATCGCGTCGGTCGTCCAAGACACGCCTGCCCTCAACGGCGTCCGCTGTATCGGGGAGGTCACTGACCTCCACAAGAACAGTACGGCGCTCTACTTCACGTTCACCGACGGCGAGGCCGAGCTCCCCTGTATGATCTGGGCGAACCGTTACCGGGAGATGGACGCCGACCTTGAGGACGGGACCGAAGTCATCCTCGAGGGTGATATCGACTACTGGGTCGAAGGTGGGAAAATCGACCTCAAACCGTGGGAGGTGATCGTCGTCGGCGACGGCGACCAGGCGGCCGCCGTCGAGCGACTGCGAAGCGAACTCGAAGAGCGTGGCTGGTTCGACGACGAGCAGAAACAGCAACCGCCGGCGTTCCCGGAGCGGGTTGGCGTCGTCACTTCCCTTCGTGGAGACGCCCGGTACGACATCCAGAACGCGATTCACGAGCAGGACCCCACCGTCGACATCGTGGTGAAGGACGCAACCGTCCAGGGGTCGAACGCGCCGACGTCCATCGCGAACGGAATCCATCATCTCGACCGCTCGGAGGACGTCGACGCCATCATCGTCGGACGGGGTGGCGGGAGCGATTCGAACCTCCAGGCATTCAACACCGAACGGGTCGCGGAGGCGATCTTCACCGCCAATACCCCGGTAGTTACCGCTATCGGACACACCGATGACCGACTCATCGCGGATCAGGTGGCGGACGTCGCGACGATCACGCCGACTGCCGCCGGCGAGTACATCGTGAACTCCCGCCAAGAGTTCCTTGCGAGTGAGATCGAGCCGCTGGAGCAACAGCTCAACGCCGCGTACGAGACCTTCCAGCAGGAGCACGAACACGAACAGGAACTCGCCGAAGCAGTCGATGAAGCGGCCGCATCCGAGGGCCTCCCACCGATTTACTACAAGGTCGCGATCGCTGTGCTGCTGTTGCTGTTGCTGGTTATCACCGGGCTTTGGCTGGGGGTGATCTAACCGTGGCAAAAGACTCCGAAATCCACGATCGGCTAAGTCGCGTCGAGGAGATTATTGAGCAGCTCGACGCGGACGAGTGCGACCTCGACGAGGGTACAGCACTCCACGAGGAAGGTCAGGAGCTTTTGACTGAGGTGCGAGAAATTCTCGATGCGGGAAGCGGCGAAGTTGTGGAACTCGAGTAAGCGAATTTGCGCTCTTCCTTAACCAACAGGTGCTCACCAGCCTCCAGCTTGTTGGTTAAGACCATTTTCTGTAGAAGCAACTAATGATTTGGTTATAATTTACTCGACAAACTTGCACCACTTGGTAGCCAGAAAGTATTTATTCATCATCCAGCTACTGTGTCAACGTGTACCGTGATTGAGTCGGTGCATACCCATACCCGCACGTATGATTACAAGGTCAGTCACCATCGAGGACATCGATGATCTGTACCTGATGTGGAACGACCACATCAACGCTTCCGCCCTCTATCGCCGCGCCCTCCGCGAGGAAATGGAAGTCCGCGGTGTTGATCCCGACGAACTCCGCGACCTCCTCGAACGGGCCCGCGAGCAGGGCTACACCCTCGAAGAGATCGCAGAGGACACCAACCGATTCGACGACCTCCAGTCGCTCGTCGAAGAGCAGCAGAGCCAGCCACCGGCTGGAGACACCACGGATGATTGAACCGCTATGTCACAGGACAAGACTCCCTCCGACCCTGAGCGTAGCACCGACACCGAGTCACCGCTGACCGGCAAGATCCCTCGGCAGGCAGCGCTCACCGTCGTCCTCCTGAGCCTGTTCGCCGTCCAGCCGGTCGCCGCCCAGAGCAACGCAGTCTGTAGCGCGGACAATCTCCCCAGCATGATTGAGGGATTCTTCCAGCTGACCACCGCGCTGGGGATCGTCGGCCTCGCCATCGTCTGGCAGGCTGACTCCCTCATCGAGATGTTCACCCTCAATCCAGAGCAGAAGAAGGGCCTGAAGCGGCACAAGCGCTCTGCGATGAAGTCCGCGGTCGTCCTCGTCGTCCTCGGCCCGCTTTACACCGTTGCCGGGTCGATGATGGGCCTCCCGCTGGCGCAGTGTGTCGATCTCGTCCCCTGGTAACCACCCCACAGTCCCCGTCGTGAGCCCCATGTCCCACCGAGAGCTCTCCGTGCTCATGGCCGGCTTGCTCGTGACGAGCCTAGTCACGGGTATCGTCGCTGCTGACCCGCCACGACCTGGTACGGAGGGGAACGGGCTCACCGAGAATGAGTCGTCGACGCTGTGGTCACGTGATGCGGACAGCTACATCAGCCAGGAGGAGTACCGCCAGCGCTACGGCGAGAACCGCTCCGCTGTCCATCAGGTCGCCAACGGGACGGACATTACGTTCAAACGGCCGCCCGCGACCGCGGCGACGTGGACGCGGAACGACTTCGAGGACCTCGACGCCGGCGGTCCAGATACGTCCGTGCATCCGCCGCACGCGGACCTCGAGGACGGCGTCTTCATCGAAGATGCTCACGCAACGATCTTCGCACTCCAGCCCTCTACCCGAGGGCACCTGGAGTCCGGTGAGACCCCACTCTACATCGCGCCCAATGGGACGATGCGCGGGTTCGTTGATTACCGCGTTCGCGTACCCAACGGGAGCTCCTCCGGCAACACGACTATCTCGTGGTCGCTCACGGAGCACGAGATCGAGGAAGTCCGGTTGAAGAATGACGGCGAGACCATCGCCGAGCGTGATGGGTCTCATACGCCTGCCCTCGACTATCAAATCGAGGACGACTGGAGTGCGAATCTCACGCTGGAAGCGGAGATTAGCGTTCGGCTGAAGAAGACTGTCAGGACCGACCTTGGTGACCGGACGGACGTCGACGTTACCTATCGGACGGAATCACGGAACGTCTCCGATTCGATCGCCGTCGAGATCTACGACCTCTCGGCGTATCCCTACTACGCGGAGTACCCCAACGGCGACGCCGGTGTGGCCATCTTCCAGTCGCGGCCGTGGCAGGGATATACGCTCACGGAGGACGGTGAGGCACGAGTCCGTGGCATCTGGCGGTTCTACACGGCTCGGGACACCAACTGGGACACGCTCGTTCGGTCAAACCGGACGGATAGCGCCACCGTCGAGTCCGATGCAATTCCGGTGTACGTCCACGCGTATCCCTCGCGGATCGGGCCGCGTGCTGAGCCGGTCCGGGACGGCCCCGAACTCATCGAGACGTGGGGGACTGACCGCCCGTCGCCCGTCGGCACTATCGGCGAGAACATCAACATCGACATCGTCAATCAGTCGTACACGACGACATACGGCGTCGCCGTTCGGGCGGAGACCATCGACCGCGAAGCGCTCCACGTTGCGGGGATAGTCCGTGGCGTGAACGCCTCGATTGTCGAACCGGATGGGGGCTCCGAGCGCCAGCTCCGGCGCAGCAACCTCACGGTCAAGGTCCTCGAACAGAACCAGTCACAGGCGACCCTCCGAATTGAGTTACGGGACAATCAGACCGGCGCTCCAATCACGCTCGACGATAGCCGTCAGTACCCGATTGGCGGAACCACCCGCAACGGGTACATCACCGTCGCAGATCAGCGCGTCGAGACCAACGAATCCGGCGTTGCAATCGTGACGATCGACGAGCCGGGGATCTACACGGCTCGGTACCATCCGGGTTCGTGGCTTGGCCATAATCCCGCGTACGTAAGCGATTCCGCGACGGCGCGCTGGCATCCACTTGGGACAATCGACGGCTGGTTTGCGCTGGTGTTCGAGGTCGGCTGGCAGCTGCTGCCGTTCTTCGTGATGTTCTACGCCGGCAAGCGACTCCTGCGGATGCTCGGCCCAGAAGACATCTTTGGACAAAACCCATGACTCGAAACAATCCCCACATCAGTAGACGGACCGCCCTCCGAACAGTCGCCGGTGCCGCTATGGCGAGCGTGGCAGGGTGTCTCAACAATGGTGATTCCCCAGGTGGCGGCAACTCAACCCCATCTGATGATGGGAGAATTATCCAACAGGTCACCGTGGAGGGGACAGAACTCGTCGTCGAATACTCGTCGGAAGAGGGAGTGGATCAGATCAACCTCGTTCAGCCGAATGGGGAGCTGTTCGGTCAACGAGAAACCGCTGCTGGGTCACAGCAGGTTTCCTTCGAGATTGGAACTGCCTACGAGCCTGGTGAGTACACTGTCGTGGCTCTCAGCGGTGATGAAACGCTAGCTGAGAGTTCATCAGTGATTGAGCCAGAAATTGGGATTCGAGATGTCGGCCTTTACCGGAATAATCCTGAGAAGCCGTGGGATGAAGTCTACGGGGATACCGAGACAGATCGGCTAAAGAACGGGGAAGCGTACGTTACCGTCGAAAACGCTGGAAGCGGGCCAGAAGCGGTTGTTGAATTGGTTTTCTCCGGTGATGTCCCGAATCCTGTCGGAGATCCCCGAGGTAGTGGGATGTACGAAACCGAGCAGGTGGTAATCTCACCGGAGGAAACGGTCGACCTATTCAGTAGTTCGTTCCCGTTTGGCTCTGAATCTGAAGAGGGAATGGGATGCTCTCCGGACGGGAACAGCGGTGAATTCACCGTCACAGTCCGGACCCAAGTTGGCGGAGACGACGTGTCGAAAACCTTCGATGTACAGTACTCCGGGTCCACGGAAATGAGTGACTGCGAGGTTTCAATCACGGAGGCCTAACGATGGTGGACCTGATAGACGTTGTTCTCGAGGGGATCAAAGACGTCGTCGATTGGTTCATCGGTCTGTTCATGGACGGGCTTCGGTCGGGGTATCAGACCCTGACCGAAGAGATGTTTGGCACTCCAACTCCTCAGACCGACGGGACGTTCATTTTCGGAGAACCAAGTAATGCCCCTTGGCCAGCAATCCAAGAGGGGCTAATCGGCGGCGAGATCATGTTGATCGCTCTGCTGCTGCTCGTGATGAGCGTTCAGGGTCGACACACCATCCGGATCTTCAATATCGGGAGTGCGTACGAGGCTCGAAAGACCAAGAAGACTGCCTGGGTCGGTGCTTTCCTGATTATTACCTGGTACTGGATCGGAGCGCTCGCACTCTACCTTGTCGATGGGTTCACGATTGCCCTGATGCCGGAGCTGTCCTCGCTGGGCTCTGCTATGCTGCAGTTCATAACGGGGTCGATTACCAATCCCGGTCTCGGTCTCCTGTTTGCCCTAATTGGAGGAATTTCGATGTGGGCGTTGGAGGCGCTGTTCTACATCCGGCAGATTCTCCTCTACGTCTACCTGTACGGGATGCCCATCGCGTTCGCCATTGCGTATGGCAATATCCCTGTCCTCTCTGATGTCGCGATGGGATTCAGCAAACGGTTCGTCCCGTTGGCCATCCTACCCCTGCCTGCAGCGATAGTCCTCAAGGGATACGACTTACTCTACTCTGGAGGGGCGTTGACGCCGGGAACAGCGTTCCTCAAGTATCTCGTCGCGTCTTCACTTCCACTCGTTGCGCTCTATGTCACGTGGAAGACGTTCAAGTACGCGACTCCGCTGACCGCGAAAGTTCTCGGCGGTGCGACCAAGGGAGCGGCTCTCATCGGCGGCGTGGCTGCTGGAGCATACATCGGCGGCGCCGGCGTCGCGACGACCGCCGCCCGGTGGGGCCCGAAAGCCGCTGCGGGACACGCCGTTGCCCAGAAGGCAGCGGCCCGAGGTTCGAACAGCGACGAAGATAGCGGGACGCCGTCCTACCGGCGGACCGAGAACGACCCTGGAAGCTACTAACAATCTATGTCCACCGATCAAGACGCAGCCGCACGGCGAATCATGGACCAGTTCGGTGAGGAGAGTCGCATCCCCTACCTCAACATCGAGGAAGGCGACGTTGGCGTCCTCATCGCCTTCCCGATCGTCGGCCTGTTCATTGCCGGCCTCACCGGCATCGAATCACTCGCCCTCCCGTTCGTCGCAGGGGGGTTCGGGTTCGGCGTCGCGATCGTCTACGTCTCGCCCGACCACCTCAACGCGTGGACGTGGACGAAAGACGTCTATCGCTACGTCAAGCGCCCCCAGATCACGTTCAGTTCCCCAGAGGAGGCCAACAGTAGTACCAACGAGACAGAGCGCAACGAGGGCGGGCTCGCGAACTACACGCCGTTCAAGCCCGACGAACGAACGCAGGACCTCACGAACATCGAACGGGCGTGGCCGGGGGCTGGCGCGATCCAGCGCGCCGACGGGACGATGGAGGCGTTCATCGAGATCGACCCGGACAACATGGACTTCGCGATGTCCGACGACTGGGCCCAGCTCCAGGACGCCGGCGAGGAGTTCGCCAACAAGGAACTCGACTCGAAGCTCAAACTCCACGCGACAACCCGCTCATTTCCGGTGGAGCAGATTACCGAGAACATCGAAGACCGCCTGAACGACGAGGACGTCAAAGAAAACCCGATCTTCCGGGAGCTTCTCGAGGAGTATCGAGAGACGCGGCCGAAAGAGATGCGCGACCGTGGAATCCAGCAGGTGCGATACTACATCGGCGTTCAAGTCACCCCGCTGGAGGTCTATGACCGCTTCCGAGACGAGGGGACGCCGGCCGAGAAGCTGACGCAGTTTCCCGTCATTGGGTTCCTCTTCAACCCGTTCGTGACCCGCCGAGAGGACCTCACCGACGTCGAGCGCCGCGCACAGATGTTCGAGAAGCTGGATAGCCGGGTCAACGACGTGCGGTCGGAGTTCATCCAGCAGGCCTCGGGTTGGTCCGCCCGCCGGCTCAGCACGGTCGAGCTGTTCGTGTTGAATATGGACTTCTGGAACGGCCGCGAACACGACTACGACGAAGCCGAGCGCGTCGTTCGCGAACAACCCATCATCGGCCATTCGCGCCGGGAGGATGCCCACGATGCGTAACCTCGTCCTCCAGACGGGCAGCGGAGCCGTCGCCCAGCTCACGGAGTGGCTCACGAATCCGACCTCAGCTGAAGGGGCGGCCCTCTACATTCTGCTCGCGGTACTGGTTGGGATCGGCGGAAAACTCCTCTGGGACTGGTACACCGAAGACGACGAGGAAGAGGTCGAGTTCTCGGATCTCCTCGACGAGGAGACCATCGAACAGGGCGCGGCCGAACGCCAGCTCCTCGACGATATCGCCGAGTCACACAAGACGGTGACCGCGCCGGCGGCGATCGAGTGGGAAACGCGCGCGGCACGGGTCGGCGAGCAGTGGACGACGACCCTGTACATCGCTGACTACCCGGACTACCCCAACGACGGCTATCTCTCAGAGCTCTTCGAGATGACCGACGTGCAGTTCGATCTGACGGCCCACATCACGCCGAAGAACCAGGAGCGTGCCCGGAACGAACTGCAGGATATCGCTGACGACCTTCAGGTCGACGCCGACCTCGAACAGAGCGTCCGGAGCGCCTACCTCCAAGAGCGCGCCAACGAGGCCGCAGCGACGTACAAGGCCGTCGAGAACGGCGCGAACGTCTTCGACCAGGGGATGTTCATCACGGTCAGGGCCGACGAGAAGGACGACCTCCAGGATGCTGTCCAGAAGGTCAAGAGCGCGCTCCGTGACGACCCCGCGAACCTCACGCCAAAGACGGCGATCTGTCGGCAGGACCTCGCCCTTCAGTCCGCCGCGCCCATCGGCGACAACGAGTTCGGACGGACGTCTATTGCGCTCGGCGGCGCCGTCGGCGCGTTACTCTCCTCGCCGCACAACGCGACGATTCTTGAGGAGGGTGGCGTCGAGTTCGGGATTCACAAAGACAATCAGAGCCCGGTCGTCATCGACCCGTTCGCCCGGGATAACGGGTACGCGATGTTCACCGTCGGCGATACGGGCTCGGGGAAGTCGTTCAGTTCGAAGCAGAACTTCATCCGCTCCATCGAGCAGAGCAAGGACCGCATCGGCATCATCCTCGAACCGCTGAACAACTGGGCCGGCGTCGCCGAAGCCCTCGACGCCAAACGCATTACTGTGGGCGGCACGCTCGGACTGAACCCCTTGGAGATTCGGGAGACGCCCGAGCACGTCCAGCGGGCGATGGGCGAGGACGCCAGCCCGTTCAACGAGAAGCTCGATGACGCGATGAGCTTCCTCACGAACTTCTTCGCGCTCCGCGGCATCTCGCTTGGCGACCGCCGGACGACGCTCGAACTCGGACTCAAGCGGGCATACAAACGGAACGACATCACTGACGACATCTCGACACACAGCAATCCGAGCCCGACGATTCGGGATATGATGGACGTCTTCGAGGATATGGTCAACGACCCCGAGGAGTTCGTCGTCCGGTCCGATGAGGAGGCAGGGAAGATCAAGGAGGACGCGACGTGGCTGCTCGACCAACTACGTCCTTTCGAGGCGGACGGCCGCCACGCGAATCTCGGCCAAGAATCGGACTTCGACATCCGGGACGAGAAGGTCATCTACCTCGATCTCGCCCAGCAGGAGGGTAGCGTCGACAGCAGCACGGCGTTGACGATGCAGTTGCTCATCTCGCTGGTGTACGAGCGAGCGAAGGTCTCGGACAAGGAGGTCGTGTTCTACATCGACGAGGCCCGCTACATCATGCAGGACGCCGCGAGCCTGGCGTTCCTCGAGACGGTATTCCGCCATCATCGGCACCACGATCTCTCCATTCGGCTGGTTACGCAGACCGTCGACGAGTTCTTCGAACACGCCGAAAGCGAGGCCATCCTGGATCAGTGTGCGGTCAAGCAGTTCCACCGCCTCGACGGGATGGACGAGGAGTGGGCCGACGAGTTCGGGCTGAACTACGCGCAGATGCGGTTCGTCCAGGACGCCGTGCCCGGCAACGAGGACGCCGGCTTCTCCGAGGCACTGGTGGGTGTCGACGGCGAGTGGCGCGGCATCCAGGTCAAAGCGATGCCCAAAGAGAAGCAGGTCATCGACTTCGATCCGACCTCCCAAGTTCGGTCCTCACTCCCCGGCGCCGGCGACGATGCCGTCGATACCGAGATGGAGGAGTTCCAAGAAGAGCTCGAGCATCGAGCAACGAACGGAACGAGCGAAACGAGCGAACTGAACGAGGAACCAGACGCCGTCGAAGCTGAGCCAGACGGCGGGTCAACGGAGGGGACCAACGATGACTGAGTACCTGCGCGTCACGCCCACATCCGAGCGTCTTGAACCGGAGAATATCCCCCGAGTCCTCGACAGCCTCCACAAACTGACCACGCCCGGCTCGTCGGGCCTCGGGGCGAAGCTGAACCCGCTCCACAGTGAGACACCACCCCGATTCGAGTTCCTCGCGATCAGCGATGGCCCGGATGACCCGGTGGAGTTCTTCTACGGGGCCGACGCGCACCTCGATACGCTTGAGAAACGCCTCCGTTCCATCTATCCGGCCACGTTCGACATCGAGCGCATCGACGTCGACGTTGCCGCCCGGCTCATCCAGCCAGTCGAGTTCACACCGCAGGAATTCGTCGACCACTACGAGGCCGGGCGGCTGCAGTACGAGTTTGGCCCGGCAGAACAGTACGACATCGTCGACGAGGAATCAGTGGACGCCGAGACAGCCGAAGCCGACCCCGTCGTCGACGGCGGTACGGCATCCACGAGCGTCCCCGATCATCACGTAACTGTCGGGGACTCAGCCCTCGAACTAGCGCCGCCCGATGCACTTCCAGACGACGAGGAAGAGCGACGGGCCATTGAGAAGCCAACGATGACACCGGCGGGAACAATTCTAGCTCGCCCTGCCCAAGACGCTGTCTCGCCGCTCGGTGTCCGGTGGTGTGGCTCCGCGTCGCGGAAGCAGGACTGGATGACCTCGCTGACACCGTTCACGGCAGAAGAAACGGACAGCGACCTCTCGTCCGCCGACGAACCCGGCGCGGCGCTGGCGTCGCTGATCGACCACCTGATGGAGGCGACAGCGCCGACCGCGTTCCAAGTCGTCTTCCAACGGCGTGCCAGCTGGCAGTCCGACGCGGAGGTGCGGAAAGAGGACCTCGTCGACGGCCGCGACACGTTCTTCCAGGAAGTCGTCGGGTCATTTCTCGAAGTCGAGGAGCAGCGGAGCGATCAGGACGACCGGCAGCTCAGCGAGGCCGTCGAGAAGCGGATCGAGTCCATCGACGCGAAGAACGCCAAACGGTCGTTCACGGTCAACATCCGGGCCGCCGGCGTCCCCGTCGACGATACCCACGACGACCTCGATGGCCGGATGGACTCGCTCCTCCCGGTGTTCGACCCGCTTGATGGCCCGTTCTACGAGGTCGAGGGGCAACGCCTCCGGAACAGCGGCTTCCGTGAGAAAACGAAGGAGAAGAAGGCACGGGCCGCACTTCAACGCCTCCTCAATCGCGAGTTGACGACGGGACGGGGGAAGACCCGTCCCGAGCTGGTCCTCAGCGGGACGGAGCTCGCGAACTTCGTCCTCGTCCCCTCCTCCGAACAGTTAACCGTCGAGGGGACGCGGGGAACCAGAGCCGAACAGCAGAGTCGGAATCCGCTCCCGTGGCCCAACCCGGATCTGATCCAGCAGTTCCAGGAGGGGATGGAGATCGGCTACGCGCTCGACGAGAACGGCGAGCCACGGCCGGACCCGATCCGGATCCCGCCGGACCTGTTGCCGACGCATTACGGGCGGTTCGCGTCGACTGGTGGCGGGAAGTCGAAGGCCATCATCAACGACGCGCTCTCGCTCCGCGAGTCGACTGGTGGCCCCGTCGTTCTCGTCGACCCAAAGGGCGACGGGATGTGTGAGAACTACCTGCGCTGCCACTACGAGCGGTTCGGTGGCCTGGACGACGTCTACCACTTCCGCGTCCCGGAGACGATTCCTGCGTTCTCGTTCTTCGACATCCGTCCAGCGCTCGAGGCCGGTCGCAACCGTGAGGACGCGATTCAGGACAAGGTCGACCACTTCCACGACATCCTCCGGATGATTATGGGCCGCGAGCAGTATGGCCAGGCGTTCGTCGCGAACGAGATTCTGAGCTACCTGATCAAGGCGCTATTCGACGAGGAGTATGGGAGTGACGTGTTCGGGCTAGACGACCTCTTCGCCGCCGCCCTCCGGATGCAGCGCGAGCAGACGATTCCCCCGGTCTCTGCGGACAACCAGAACATCGAGGAATCGCTGACGCGCCACTTCGCGAAGGACAACCACCAGTTCCAGGTGTCGATGGACGCGGTCGGGAACCGCCTCGACAAGCTCAAAGAGGACGCGCACCTCCGGCGGATCTTCAGCCACGTCCCCGAGCAGAACGACGCCGGCGAGTACGTCGACAACCGCTTCGATTTCCGCGAGTTCCTCGATGAAGATGCCACCATCATCTTCGATCTGGGCGACCTTCGCCCGGAGGCACAGCGAGCGATCACTCTGCTCCTGTTGAGTAACCTCTGGGACGCCGTCCAAGTGCGCCGGCGCGACGGCCAGACCGATTACGAGAAGCTCACGAACCTCATCATCGAGGAGGCCGCACCGGTGGCGTCGACGAAGCTCGTCTCCGAGCAGCTCCTGCCGCAGGGCCGGTCGTTCGGCCTGAGTATGGGGCTCGTGATGCAGTTCCCCGAACAGGTGCGGAACCGGAACGAGCGGGCCTACGACGAGGTGTTGAACAACATCAAGACAAAGCTCATCGGCAACATCTCGATCGAGCGCGACCTCGCGGAGTCGCTTGCCCACGAGGACCTCAGCCCGACCGAACTCCGCAACCGAATCAACACGCTGCCGAGCGGCGAGTGGATCGCCCAGCTCCCGAGCCCGTCGTTCGGGGAGACTGGTCCGCCGCCGTTTTCGCTGCAGCCGCTCCCGATTGCGCCGGGGCATCCAGAAAGCGACCAGCCGCTCACAGAGCCCCAGGAAGACCATTTCGAGTCCGTGTCCCGGCCACGGATGGTCGAGCGGACACAGGCCCAGTACGGGCTGACAGAGACGGCTGAGTCGAGCACTGCTCCGGAGGAGACTGTCTGGGGTAGTACTGGAGCCGACACGACGGGCTCGGCTGCCGACGGCGATACAGCGACCGACCCGACGCAATCCGCGTTCATCAGCGAGTCGACGACCGAGGACGTATCGACGTCGACTACGCAGCCAGAGACGGACAGTGCCCCAGGTGCAGACGAGTCAGAGATGAGCCCCCTGTTCGGGCAGGCTACCGAGACGGACGGGGAATCAGCTGGTGACCAAGCAGCGGAGCCGGAGAACGGGGCAACGCCCGTTCAGGAAAGCAGCGTGCCCGTCCCCGATGACGAGCTCCGACAACGCGGCCTCAGTCGAGACGACGTCCGGTTTCTGAATCATGTCCTCGACGTGATGAACAGAGCGGACGACGAGTACACTCTGTTGGACAGGATGAGCCAGCTTCGGGACGAATACGACGATCTCCACATAGAGCGGCTCACGGAGCAGAACCTCCTTGAAGCAGACTCCGCGGCAGGTCGCAAGTACTACACCGTCCTCCCGGACGGCCGAGACCTCCTCGGGAGAGAATTGAAAGCGGGGCCAGGAGCGGGCGATCTCGGCGAGAAAACGCCACACAAGGTGGGCGTCCGCCTCCTCGAGCTGTGGCTCCAGCAGCGGGACGACGTCGTTCGCGTGGAACCGTACTACGAAACCGACGACGGCACGGTACTGGACGTGGCCGGCTTCGACGAGGGCGGAGATCTCGTCTGGGCCGGCGAAGCAGAGCTCGCGAGTAATAATCGGCACGCCCCGGTCGAGGATTACGACAAACTCAGCACGGTGGATGCTGACGCTATCTGGGCCTTCAACAATCGCGAGACAGCCCTCGACGTCCTGGAGAGCCTTGCCGACGCCGATCGGATCGACGAGCGGGTCAGCGGGCGGGCGGCACGGTCGTTCGCGACCATCAGAGACGCCGTCGGCGAGTTCGATGCTGCGGGCCTGACCACCGTTCGGGGCTTCAAAAATCTCGATCAAGAGCTCAACCAATGACCTGGCGACAGGCGACCCGCGAGGAGATTTACGCCTACTACGCCGAGGAGTTCCCCCGCTATCTGGACGACCTGCCGGAATTCATCACGGCGACCGGCCCGAAACAGTACGCCGTCGCCTTTCGCGAGTCCCACCCGGTGCGCAAAGACGAGGTGCCGGACAAGGACTTCATCCGGCGGGATACGTGGCAAACAGATGCGTCGGGCGACCGAACGACGCCCGAGTTCGACGACCTCGAGGACGTCGTCGAGTTCATTCGGAATCCAGCCCGCAACGACCCGCTGGGGCGGAGCAAATTCGCACTTGCTGATCCGGAGGTGCTGGAGAAACCGGACCCACGGCCCGACGCCGTCTACTACGCACTGGATCACTGGGAACGGCCGTGGGTCCTCTTGGTCGATATCGACGCGAAAGAGATCGCCCGCGACCGAGCGGACGAGATGGTCTCAGCGGACGGCGACGACCGGGACGACGATGCGCTCCTCGACGCTGCGGGTATCCTCGACGCCGCTCCCGAGGGGTATTCGTACGCCTTCGAAGATGTCGACCGCGCTATCGAGTACGGGTTCGAGGTGTGCGACATCTTCGAGGACGATTTCGACGCCGAGGAGACGATGGTCGTGTACAGCGGGCAGGGTGTCCACGTCTACCTCCTCGATACGGATCCGGCGCACCGGTACGACGAGCAGAGTCGCGAAGTGTTGAACGACCTCCTCCTCGAGACGTACGACATCCCTATCGACCCCGTCGTGACGGCCGACCGCCGGCGCGTCGCCCGCCTACCCTACTCGCTGCACGCCGACGTCTGCAGTATCGTCCAACCCATCGAGAGTCCGGCGTTCGACGTTCGGTCGGCGACACCCGAGGTGATCGACGAATGAGTCCGAGTACGCCCACCGACGACGAGGAGATGGCGTATCGGGTTGCGGCACTCCCGTTGGAGTACGGTGAGACCCGCATCAACCAGCTGTTTACGCGTGGTTACAATCGATACGTCGTCGACGGCGAGGACCAGCCCGAGGACCTCGTGAACGACGTCGAGCGGTTCGGGACGGCGGCGTTCAAAGAGCAGGTTCGTGCCGACGCCGCTGAGGAGCCGTTCGTCGACGAACCGGGGACGCTCGCAGTGCTCGCGACGTTGAGCGCGATCTGTGTGAAAGAGCACCCGAAGTTCGAGCACGCGTCGCCCCGGAACATCCAGGTGCTCTACGACATCCGGGAGCTGTACGTCAACAATCTCGCCTCACTCATCCGCGCCCACGGTGATAGCTCTCTCCAGCAGGACATCGCCGACGTGCTGTACAGTAAGGAACCCGGTGAGGATGGCCCACACCCAGGTCGGGTCTGTACGGGCATCACAGAGATGCCGGAGTTCGGGGATGGTCTCTACCTCGAAATCCCGATGGCGGCAGCGTCACGCAAATGTCTCGTTCGGAAGGACGAGGCGTCGACGGGGAGTGACGATGGCGGGGAGATACTGACGCGAGTGAAAGACAACAAGCTGTACGTCCCGGTCGGTGATTTCGACAGCAAGTATCGGGACTATGCTGAGCGGGCGTTCAAGAAGCTCCTGCGGGTGCAAGAAGACGGGCTCTCCGACGACCAGCTGACGTGGCTGACCACCAACGAGTCGGCGATTACGGAGCGGATCGACCGCTTCCTCGAGACCGGCCATCACGAGCGTATTTGGCAGAATTGGGACCGTGGGGAACGGACGATCCGAGTCCTCCGCCGGGCCCTAAGTGACGCCCCGGACGACCTCGCGCAAAAGGGTGAGTTCCACACGGCGAAAGAACTCTATCGTGCGGTTGAGGCATACGACGCTGAGGACGACTGGGAATCCTCTGTAACGGACTGGATCTCGAGTCCGAGTAGTCTCGCGAAGACGCTGGCCGATCACGAGTCCCACTCGGCAGTCACGATCGACCGCGATGGGCGCGTCAATACGTACCGAATCGGGCGAGCCGGGACCGGCGCCGAACAGATCGAGGTACGGGAAATTGAGGACCTCTTCGAACTTCCCTGTATGGCGAATATGGAGGAGCGACTACACGAGAAGAAGCCCGTCCGGAAGGACCTCTACAACTTCGCACGGATGGTGATGTGGCTCCCACAGTACCAGGACAGCAGCCTCGACGAGATTGTCGGGGACCTCAAGGACGTTTTCTCCCGGTGGCCGTGGTACGACGAGCAGGAGACCGAATACCAGGTCCGCTACGAGTTCTCGAACACCATCGACGGCGACACGCCGTTGCCGATGAACTGCGATAACGACGATCTGCAGCGCTACTGTATCGGCCAGGACCAGTGTCCCTACTCGATCTGGGGCAGTCTTCCGTTCCCGGATGAGATGTACGAGCAGGTTGAGGAGGAATCAGCTGGGCCCTCAGAGAAATTCTGAACTGCTGATTTCATTCTTTGTTTGAATACTATCGAATAGTACCCTTTCTCGTGAAACTGCTGATAAACTCGTACACAATTACTGCTAGAAACTCTAGCGTTTGTGATGCATATTCTCACCCAACGCCAGATACAGCTAGAGGTATGGCAATACCGCTATAAAAGTCGATTCCAGGTCCGGATATAAGAAACGGCTATTCTCCCCTTCCTATTAGTATCAGTTGTGCTAAACGGGTGATATCTGGTGACTTGGAGGGATGAGATCATTCATCACGAGGGCCGGGAGGAAACTCAAGGACCTTTTCAGAGGTGATCAGGAGGTGGAGACAGATTCGTCACCCTTGGCAGTCAGTTATGTCCCACGGGCGGGTGTCCAAGAACAGATAGTTCAGCGCCTAGACGGAGAGAAGAATCTGTTTCATATTGCGGGCGAGCCAGGTGTTGGGAAGACCTTTCTCCTTGACTGGGTGGAGGACGAGTTCGGTGACGAATATGCGGTCGAACGGGTTGAGTTAGGCTCTCACCACAGTATCCAGACGGTGGCACAGAAAATCTACCGGACGATCCTTGATGATATCCCAGAATCGGTGAAGGAAGGCGACCGAGAGATTACCGGTATCTCGGGAAGCGCTAGCGCTGGCGGGTTCGGAGGCGGCGGCGGGATCTCATGGACACGAAACCCCCCTGAGTGGGCGGAAGATAGATTCCAATATATTGAAGCACTGGATCAGATGGCTGACCACATTCCAGACGGTCATAAGCGACTCATCTGCCTTGATGACG